>Ga0210379_10000766_pt1 | contig 10917 bp, 7 predicted proteins | sample PLMedo_2_FD_155468 | JGI IMG/M metagenome (GOLD analysis project Ga0210379, IMG submission 155468) | Groundwater sediment microbial communities from an aquifer in East River, Colorado, USA - PLM4_32_coex redo | ecosystem: Environmental > Terrestrial > Soil > Riparian zone | place: USA: East... | reverse complement strand
GTTGATCTCGTAGCTGTCCGAGCCTTCCCCTCCGTCGAGAGTGAGCGTGAACGGCCCGTTGGCGTTGACGATGAAGTCGTCGTCGCCGTCGCCGCCGAGGACGGTGGTGTCGGCGCCGGTGCCGTTGACGGTGATCGTGTCGTTGCCGTTGCCCGCGTCGAGCGTGAGCTCCTCGATGCCGAAGTAGTTCACCGTCTCCGCGCCGCGCGTGATCGAGCTCGCCGCGAGCGCCAGGACGTCGTCGCCCGCAGTGCCGTTCACGAGCAGGGTGTCGGTATCGGCGAGCGAACCGCTGTCGTCCACCAGCACCGTCCCGGCCAGGCTGCCGAAATTCACGCTGTAGTCGTCGGAGTCCTCCTCGGCGTCGAGGCGCGCGCCGGCAGTGCTGGTGGAGAGGACAATCAGATCGTCCTCGCCGTCGCCGCCCGTCACCGCCAGGTCCTCGATCTGCTGGTAATTGACGGTTTCCGCCCCCCGGGTAACCTGCGTCGAGGTGATCGTGATGCTGTCCGCAGCAGCCGTGCCGTTCACCTGCAGCGAATCGGTGTCCGGGCCGCCATTCACGTTCACGACGTCGGTCCCCGAGGCGAAGTCCACGAAGATGGCGTCGTTCCCGTCCGCGGCATTGACCGTGAGGCTGCTCGCCGGCGGGGCGAAGGTGACGCTTTCGAAGGCGCTCGTGCCCCCGTCGTCGATGCGGGTCATACCGCCGCCCGCGTCCTCGACCTGGATGGTCTGCCCGGCACCGGTCGCGTCGGTAAACACGCGGAAAGTGGCCGCGCTCGTGTCGACCACCGGTTCCAGGTTCTCGAACGTGACCACGTCGCCGTCGAGATCGACCGTGCCGTCGCCGGGACCCGTCACCGTGTAGGTGACGGTCGTGAATGCTCCGTTTTCGAGCCTCAGGGTGTCCGGGCCGTCTGCACCACCGTCGTAGTCGATGCCGTCGACCGGGATCACGTCGCCGAAACCGAAGTCGAGCGTCAGGTCATCGCTTCCGGCGAGGCCGTCGACGTCGATCCGCTCGATCGCGCCGAAAGGCACGGAGCGCGCGGGGTTGACGAGGTCGTTGAGGAAGACCTCGAGGAGACTCGGCACGTTCGCATCACGGACCAGCTTGATGACGTCGTTTTCCCCGGCGAAGTCCGTGTCGCCGTTGATCTCGATCACGCCGGCGAGCGCCAGGAAGGTGCCCGCATTCTCGACCGCCCAGACGCCGCGCCCGAAGGCGCTCGCAACGAGAATGTCGTCCGTGCTGTCGTACTGCAGATCGGCCACGGGAGCGTTCGGGAGATTCCACCCGAGCTCGGTCCAGCGCGCCGTCGCGCCGTCGCCCGGATCGCGCGTGCGGAACGCGCCGTTGGCGCCGCCCACGAGCAGAACCTCGTCTCCCGGCGTCGCGCCCGGGCTGAACACCTCCACGGTGTTCAGGCCGCCCGTCAACGCCGACAAGCCGGCGCTGTTGACGCTGGTCCAGTTGGTGCCGCCGTTCCCGCTGTGGTACACGGCGGCGCCGTCGGTGACATAGACGCTGTTCCAGTCGTCCGGATCGAGAGCGATGTCCAGAGGCGTGCCTCCCGCGTAGGCGCCGAGCTGGGAGAACGCGCCGCCGGAAGTCGTGCGCAGATAGAGGTTGCCGCCGATGCCGGCGTAGATCACGTCGGGATTCGCCACGCCGCCCTGGCTGCCGCCGTACGCGAGGGCCGAAACGCCGCTTGCGCCAGCCGGGGTGATGTTGGTCAGGTTGTCGCCGAAGTCCGTGGATTCATACAGGCTGTTAATGCCGCCGATGACGAGCTGCGCGCCGCTGAAAGCGTTCACCTCATAGGCAAACACGCTGAAGCCGGTGAATCCCGAGTCCGCGGCATCGAGGCCGCCCAGGCCCAGTTGCCCATCGAGCACGGTCAATGGAAATGCCGAGAAGTGGCGCTGGAACGTGCCGAAGTTGTTGCCCATCGTGTACTCGACGCTGAAGTCGACGCCGAGAAAGGAGACGTAGCCTACGTCGGCGCTGCCGCCGTCGCCTTGATTGATTTCGTCCCAGGTGAGGCTGCCCGGGCCGCTTTGCACCGCCGAGCCGGTGTCCTGGGTACCGCCGAAGGCCACGTCGCGGACATGATCGTAGGGCGCCCCGTAGAACTCGCCGACTCCGAGGTTTCGGTTCAGGTTGGTCCAGATGCTGAGCGGACCCGGCGGGTTGGTCAGCCGGAAGATTCCGCCGTCGTCCGCCTCGACGATGTTGCCGTTAGCGTCATACACCATGTCGCGCGAGTCGGCGTGCGGCGCAGTGAAGCCCGTGGTCAGGACATCGGTGATGTCGGTCCACGTGCCGCCGGACGCGTCGCCGCGGAAGAGGTTGCCGACGAACGGCGAGGCGGCCTGGCGGTCTCCGCCGACGTACACGACGTCCGGGTCGGCGCGATCGGCGAGGATCGAGAAGTGCGTGAAGCCCTGTCCGCCCGGATGGATCGCGGGTGCGGCGCCGATCGCCGTCCAGTTGCCACCCTGGTCCGCCGAGCGGAACACATTGGCGAGCACCCCGCCGTTGACGAACGCGGCGTAGACCGGGTTGCCCGCGGCGGCGCTCACCGACAGCTCGACGTTCGCGGCGCCGATTCCGCTGAGGCCGTTGTTCACCTCGATCCAGTTCGCGCCGCCGTTGTCGCTGCGGAAGATTCCCTGCCCCGGAATCGCGGCGTAGAAGCGGTTGATGTTCCCAGGGTCGGCGACGAGGTAGCTCGCGGAGCCCCCAGGCAGGTTCAGCTCGCCCAGCTCGTCCACGGTTCCGTCGGCATCGTTGTCGAGACCGTCGCTGCTGCCGCTCGTGCCGGAGACGGGCGTGAAGAATTCGCCACCATCCGTGCTGCGATAGACTCCACCGCCGTCGATCGCGGCGGCGAGCACGACCTGGTCGACAAGCGAGGTCCCGATCGCCGTCGGGACGACGGAACGGATGCGCAGGTTGGTGAAGACGCCTTCGGCGAGGGGTTCCCAGGTGTCGCCACCGTCAGTGGTCCGAAGAAGGCCAAGGGCGGCGCCGTTCGGCCCGCCGCTCGTAAAGCCGCCGGTGCCGGCAAAGAGCGTGTTGTTGGACCCATCCAGGGGGCTGAACGCCAGATCGCTGATGGCGAGCGTACGGTACTGGTCGGTCAGGGGCTGCCAATTGGGTGACGCCGAGGTGGCATTCGTCGTCCTCCAGACACCGCCGCCGGCGCCACCTGCGAAAAGGATGTCGGGATTGGTGGGGTGCGCGGCCAGCGCATTGACCGCGCCAGAAACGGCGTCATCGGGCGACGAGGATGTCTGGCCGCCCGTGGTCGGCGCCGGCCCCAGCTCGATCCAATCGGGGATGCCGATCAGGTCCACCGACAAAAGGATCCGGTTCTCCAGCGTCTCGAATTTGGGCTTGCGGCGCAGCGCAGGAGATACTTGTCGCGGACTTCCTGCAGCCGACAGGCCGCGACCATGGTGGCGGGAAAAGAATCCGGTGACGCTCGTCAACAGCTTCATATCGCCTCCCGGGATAAGAACGTGACGGTACTTCAGACTTTTGTCAGCAGCGTTACATCCTCCCCCTTAATCGCAGACCATTCAAGACCCCGAGGTGTGCCACGGCTGCCGCGATCATGCGTTGGCGGGGGTGTCGCACATGAATTCCTCTTAGCAAAGAAGGAGAAAGCCGCGCCCGCTACGAGGGCGGCAACCCGGCGTGCGCCCTGCGCAACAGCGCGAGGACGCCCTCGCAGGAAACGGGAGCCGGGCTGGGATAAGGCGCCTGCGCGGCGATCTTCGCCGCGCGCTCGAGGTCGGCCTCCGTGAGGCCGAGGTCGGCGCGTCTTCAACGCCCAGCGCGCCCGCGATACGCGCCATCGCTTCTGGCGCGGCGTCGGCAAGCGGCTGCTCCAGGCGCTGATCGAGTACGCGCGCCGCGACGGCCTGCGCAGCATCGACGGCGAGGTGCTCGCCTGGAACCAGGGCATGCTCGGCTTCGTCGAGCTGAAGCTGTAAATGGTAATTGGGGACAGACCCCATTTTTCTCATTTGAGAAGAATGGGGTCTGTCCCTATTTTCTACATGAGCGATGGAAGCCAGGTGCTCAGTTTGGGGAAGGCGATGACGATGCCGAGAGACAGGCCCAGCAGCAGGATGAACGGCATGGCCCCCGCAAAGATCTCCTCGACTTGCACCGTCTTGCCGATGGCCGATTTCATGGCAAAAACCACCATGCCGAACGGCGGGGTCAGGAGGCCGATCTCGATCGCCAGGATGGCGACGATCGCAAACCAGAGCGGGTCATAGCCCAGGTTCCGGGCGATCGGGTGCATCAGGGGAATGGTCAGAATGATGATGGAGGTGGAATCGAGGATGCACCCGAGCAGCAAGAACACGACGATGAACCCGAAGACGATGAACATCGGGGGGATCGCGAGTGCGCTGACCCACTGGGTGAGGTTTCCCGCCAGCCCGGACATGGTCAGCACTCGGCTGTACATCTGGGCGCAGATGAGAAGAAGAAAGATGCTGGCGGTCATCTGCCCCGCATCCAGCAGGATCTGCCACAGGCTGCGCAGGGTCAGCTTTTGTCGATTGACGAAAATGAGAAGGAACCCGCCAGCGGCTCCCACTGCCCCGGCTTCGGTCGGGGTAAAGAAACCTCCCCAAATTCCGCCCATGACCAGGATGACCAGGGCGATGACCGCCCACGGCGCCGCGGCCGCTCGTACCACCGTGCGGAAGTCGAGACGCCGTGCCTCGACCTGGCGGCCACCCAGCCGCGGCTTCACCAGAACCATGGTCCAGATACCGAGCGAAAGAACCGCCGTGACGACGAGGCCGGGAAGGATTCCGGCGACGAACAGCTTGCCGATCGCCTGCTCGGTGAGCACGCCATAGACGATCATCAACACCGAAGGCGGAATCAGCATGCCCAGGATGGCGCTGCCGGCGACGATTCCCAGGCTGAATTTCCGATCGTAGTGAAGCCGCTCCATCTCCGGCAGGGCGATTTTCGAGAACACGGCGGCGGAGGCCACCGAGACGCCGGTAATGGCGGCGAACACCGCGTTGGCAAAAACCGTTGCGATCCCTATGCCTCCGCGGACTCGTCCCAACAAGACCTGCGCGGAAGCGAAAAGCTCGCGTATCGCCCCGGACACGGTGGAGAAGACGCCCATCAGCACGAACAGCGGCACCACCGCGAACACGTAATCCATCACCGCGCTGTAGGCGGTCGTCTGCAGCAGGCTGACGGCCACGAAGAATTTCCCGGTGATGAGCCACAGCGTGAGAACGCTGACGGCCGCCAGGGCGACGCCGATATGCACGCCGAGCAGGATGAGGCCGAACACCAGGACGACGCTGATGAGCGCCAGCGTCGTGGGGGCCAGCACTACTGCTCCTCGGGCCTTCCGCTTGACGCCCCCCAGATAACGTCGGCCGCCATCAGCAGGAACTGCAGGCAGGCCAGTCCCGCGCCGAGAAGAACGATCGAGCGCAGCGGATAGGTGGGAACGCGAACCGGCAGCTCGCCTTCGAATTCCCCCATCTCCCACGCCAGGATCATCGTGTCCCAGCCGGAAAAGACGAGCAGCCCGAAGACGAGCGCCCCCAGGGCATAGGCGAGGAGGTTCAGGATGGAGCGGCCCCTACCGGAAAGGCGGCGCAGGACGACATCAGAACGCAAATGGCCGCCTATCTTGAGGGTGTGGGGAATTTGCAGCCAGACGATGGCCACGATGGAAACCTTGACGATCTCCGGGACCCCGGTGATGGGGAAGCTGAACAGGACGCGGCCGAGGATGTCGGCGCAGATGAGAACCGTAATCGCCGCAACCCACACCGTGCCGACGGCATTCAGCCCGGCCATCAACCCGTAATGGATGCGACGTATCAGGGGATCAGCGCTACTTGGTCGCGGTCCAATCCCGGGGGAACTTGACGCCCAGATCCTTCAGGTTCCGGATATAGGCGTAGACGACCTCGCCCGGCAACCCCGTGGCACTGATTTCCGCCGCCTTTTCCTTGGGAATGTTCGTCAGCGCGTTGGCCCACTTTACCTTTTCCTCCCAAGACAGCTCGCGCACGGTGGTGCCCGCGTCCTTCATGGACTTGATGGAATTGTCGCTCTTGATCTGCGACGCTTCCGTCTGCACTTTGGTGTATTCCCTGCCCACCTCGAGGAAAATCTCCTGCACCTCTTTGGGAAGCTTTCTCCAGGTGTTTCTGTTCATGGTGATCATCGTGTTGGGGATCGCGCCGAAGCTGGTGATGGTGTAGTTGCGCGCCACCTCGTGCAGCTTGAACGAATAGGTGGCATCCGGGATCATGATCCACCCGTCGTAGACCCCGGTCTGCAGCGAGGTGTAGGCCTCGTTCAGATTGGACTGCACGGGCACCGCATTCACCGCCTTCAGCCACGGAATGTTCGGACCCGCGGCCGCGATCTTGCGGCCGCTCAACTGCTCGACCTTGGTCCACGGGAACGTTGTCACCAGGTTGTAACAGGTGACCGCACCGGTCGCGATGTAGACTTGATTGAAGCGCTTCTCCAGATTCGCGCGCAGCTGCGGATAGGTATCGAAGACCTTGCGAGCCGCTATTCCGGCCTGCACCACGCTTTCAGTGCCGAACGGCACAAAATAGCCGAAGTTGTAGGCCAGCAGCTTCGAGGGCTCGAAGGGCACATGCGTATCGCCGATGTCCAACAGGCCATTCTCCACGGCTTCCAGAACCTCGCCCAGCTTGGCCACCGAACCGCCATAGGCTTCGACCCATTCGATTTTGTGCTTGGTCTTCTGCTCGACACGCTTCTTGACTTCGACCTGGAGAAAGCTTTGCATCGGGGCCACCCACGAAGCCGCCGGCACCGGGTGCCCTGCGCCGATGGTCAAGCGGAAAGTCTCCGCATGAGCCAATTGCGGGATCGTGGACACGGCGAGCGCCGCGAATAGCGTGGCGATAAGAGTCTTTTCCATGATTTCCTCCTTTTTCAGTATGAGCGAAGCCCCGGGCGCGGGCAAGCTGATGTGGCGCGCGCTGCAGGAACGCGAGTTCGGTTAGGCCGCCGCTGCCTTCGCCGCGTGGTGGATCGCCGCATACTTTGCGGGCTCTTTCTGGAACGTCGTCCTGCAGCCGTCACAGCAGAAGTAGTAGGACACGCCTTCGTAAATCTCGATGTGCATCGGATTGGCGATGCTCACGGCCATACCGCATACGGGATTGATGAATTTGGCTTCCACCGCCACCTGGGAACGACCGCGCAACAACGCCAGCACCCCGACGATCGCCACCAGCGCAATCTCGCCCGGCGTCTTGGCACCCGCATCCGGGCCTGCAGGGGCCTGCAGGCGCGCAAGCTGTGATTCATCGACGCCGCGCATGCGCATCACGGCGCGCAGCTTTTCCGCTTTTCGCCGGCTGGCGATCATCAGCACCTGCTTCGCCGGGCTGCGCAAGGCGGCCTCGAGCGCTTCCTCGTCGCCCTGGCCCTGCGTCGCGATCAGGACGACGGGCGCTTCTGCCGGCGTATCGGTGAGCCTGATCTGGAGCCGTTGCGCCAGGAACCGCGCCTCGTCGGCCGCGGGCGTGCTCCCCATCACGCACAGCGCGCTGCGGACGCTGTAAGGCTGGATGAAGAGTTCGATGCTGCCGTTGCTGGCGCAGGCCATCGCGTAGTGCTCGACATCCTCTTCGGGATATATGTGATCGTTGCTGATACGCACCAATTTCGGCTCGCCGTTCTCGATGGCGCTTTGCGCGGCGCTGATGACCACGCCCTTCGCGCATCCGCCGCCGATCCAGCCGTGCAGCGTCCCGTCGGCGAGGACGATCGCCTGGGCGCCGAGGTAGGCCGAGGTGGGCGCGACTGCCCGAACCACCGTCACGAGCGCGTAGGCTTCGCCGCGGCCGTTCAGTTCGCGCGCCATTTCCAGGAGTTTCTCGTGCGTCATCGCAACGCCTCGATGATCCGCGGCAATACGCGCTCGATGCCCGCAAGGTCCGCCCCCGGCGCGAGCAGATCGATGTGCGGCATCGCCGCCTGCATGCCGCGGCTCTCGGGACTGAAACCGGGCTGATTCAACAACGGGTTGAGCCAGACCATGCGCCGCGACCGCCGCCGCAGCACCGCGAGCGCCTGCGCCAGCAGCTCCGGTTCACCGGTGTCGTAACCGTCGCTGACGATGATCACGCCGGTGCGCGAATGCACCAGGCGCGCCGCGTGGTCGCGGTTGAAATCCCGCAGGCATTCGCCGATGCGCGTGCCCCCGCCCCATCCGGCGGCAAGCAGGTGCAGGCGCTCCTGCGAGCGCCACGGGTCCGGGTCGCGCAGCGCCTGCGCCACGCCGGTGATGCGGGTGTGGAAAATGAAGCAATGCACGTCGGCCAGCTCGGCGCACAGCGCGCGCGCAAGGCGCAGGTAGAAGAAGCTGTAGGCGCTCATCGAACGGCTCACGTCCAGCAGCAGCACCAGGCGCGGGCGCACGCGACGGCGTTCCTTCCAGGCCAGGCGCAACGGCGTGCCGCCGCTGGCCACGCTGCGCCGTATGGTGCCCTGCAAGTCGAGACGGCGGCCGTGATGAAAGCGCGCTTCACGACGCAGATGAAGGTGCTTCAGGCGCCTGGCGAAGCGGCGCATCAGCGCCTCGAGCTCGCGCGCGTGCTGTGCCTGATTCAGCGCACGAAAATCCGTGGACGCCAGGGATTCCTCGCGACTCGCGCCATGTCTGGCGGCGCCAGCGTCGGCGTCGTCGCCGGCGGCAGGCGCGCTTTCGCCGCGGTCGCGCGCCCCACCGGCCGACTCCCCCACGCCAGCGGGAACTGCGTTGCTGTCCACGAATATTTTCTTGTTCGGCGGCAGGAAGTAGGCGTCGAACAGGGCATCGAAGCGCCGCCATTCGTCGCCACGGCCGCACAGCAGGGCCTTCAGGCTCCAGCGCAGGATCTGTTGATCGAGAATCCCGGTGTGCACGCTCGTCTCGAGCACGCGGACCGAATCTGCGCCACCGGTGCCGTAGCCGTTGGCGTGCAGGAACCCGGCAAAGCCTGTCAGACGCGCCCGCAGGAGGGCGCCGGGGTCAAAGGCCGGGGAGGCAATCAACATGCCGCTGCAATGCGGGCGACGACCTCCCGCGTAAACCCGGCGCGGTCCTCGCGGGTCTTGACCAGGGCGCTCAGGGTCTCGAGGATGCGCTCCGCCCCGTCGTCGTCGATCACCGAAATTCCCATGCGCAGCAGGGCCGCCGTCCAGTCGAGCGTCTCCGCGATGCCCGGCTTCTTCTGCAGGTCCATGCGGCGCACGCTCTGCACGAACTCGACCACCTGGCGCGCAAATTGTCCCGCCGCCTGCGGCGCCTTGATTTCGACGATCGCCAGTTCCTTGGCGAAGGCGGGATAGTCGATGTGCTGGTACAAGCAGCGGCGGCGCAGCGCGTCGGAGAGTTCGCGCGTGCCGTTGGAAGTGATGACGACCAGCGGTCGCGTCACGGCGCGCACGGTGCCCAGTTCCGGGATCGACATCTGGAAGTCCGACAGCAGTTCGAGCAGGTAGGCTTCGAAGGCCTCATCGGCACGGTCGACTTCGTCGATCAGCAGCACCGGCGGCTCGGCGCAACTGATCGCCTCGAGCAGCGGGCGCTTCAGCAGATAGCGCTCGGAGAAGATGTCCTGCTCCTTGACGGCAGCCGGGCGCTCGTCGTGCTCGAGCAGCTTGATCGCCAGCAATTGCCGCTGGTAGTTCCATTCGTACATCGCTGCGTGCACATCGAGCCCTTCGTAGCACTGCAGCCGGATGAGCCTCGCGCCGCGCACCGCGGCGAGCGCCTTGGCGACTTCGGTCTTGCCGACGCCGGCGTCGCCCTCCAGCAGCAACGGACGGCCGAGATCCAGCATCAGCAGCAGCGCAGCCGCGAGCGCAGGCTCGGCGACATAGCCGGCGCCCTGCAGCTGGAGTTGCAGGCCGACGACTTCGTTCATGCGTTGGGCGGGAGGATTCACGCCGTCTTCCTGGAGAACAGGCCGCGCAGCCAGTTCTTGAAAATCGTCCACACGAGCGCGAGGCCATTCAGCTCCCCGGCAGCCGCTGGCGCCTCCCGGTTCGCCTGGAGCGCGCTCGCCTGGGCCGCGAAGTTGTCGGCGAACTGCTTGAGTATCGTGTCGGCGACGCTGTTCATCATGCGTCCGCCGAAGGCAGCCGCCTTGCCGCTCATCGACACTTCGCTCGCGCCCACCAGGGTGCACAGGCCTCCTGCGGCGGCCTCGATGCGGGCAATCAGGTTCATGGAAGCGCCGGAACTCCCGGTGCTATCGGTACCCTTGGCCAGAAGACGCAGCGTCCGGGCGGCCGGGTCGACGTCCTTCATCTCGACCTCGCCCCTGAAGGACATCGTCGCCGGGCCCACCTTCACCGTCACCATTCCCTTGTAGCGGCCCGCGTCGAGGCGCTCGGTGATCTTCGCCCCGGGCATGCACGCGGCAACCGCTTCGAGGTTCTGCAGGAATTCCCACGCGACCCCCGGCGGGCAGGGCATGGGATAGATCTTGTCGACCTGTACCTTCATGTCCTCTTGTTGATGCCGAGCGCCTTGCACTGCTGCCACACCCGGAACGCGGTGTGGGGCATGTCCATGTGCGTCACGCCCAGATGCGCAAAGGCATCCACCACCGCATTGGAGAAGCACGGGATGCCGCCGACGTGGGGCGATTCCGCCACGCCCTTGGCGCCGATCGGATGATGCGGCGAAGGCGTGACCGTGTGATCGGTTTCCCAATGCGGCGTTTCCATGGAGGTCGGCAGGAAGTAATCCATCAGGCTGTTGCCCAGATGGTTGCCGTTCTCGTCGAACGGGATGGCCTGGCCGAAGGCCACGGCAAAAGCTTCCGTGAGGCCGCCATGGATCTGCCCTTCGATGATCATCGGGT
>Ga0210379_10000765_pt1 | contig 10930 bp, 9 predicted proteins | sample PLMedo_2_FD_155468 | JGI IMG/M metagenome (GOLD analysis project Ga0210379, IMG submission 155468) | Groundwater sediment microbial communities from an aquifer in East River, Colorado, USA - PLM4_32_coex redo | ecosystem: Environmental > Terrestrial > Soil > Riparian zone | place: USA: East... | reverse complement strand
CCTTTGACGTGCGCGAGCACCGTCGGCATGCTCGTGAACATGATGTGCACTTGCCCCGAGATGAGATCGGTCATGGCGGGCGCTGTCCCCTTGTAGGGAACGTGCACCAGCTTGATCCCGGCGAGCGACCGAAACAGCTCGCCGCCCAGATGCGGGGAAGTGCCGGTTCCCACCGACGCAAAATTCAATGTACCGGGCTTGGCCCCGGCGAGCGCGATGAGTTCGCTCACGGAATGAGCCGCTACCGAGGGATGCACCACCAGCACCTGCGGGCTTTGCACGAGCATGCTCACCGGCGCAAAATCGCGGTGCGGATCGTACGGGACGTTGGGCAGCATCAGCGGCGCAAGAAACGTTCCGCCACCGGTGCCGAACAATAAGGTGTAGCCGTCGGGCGCGGCGCGCGCGACAAGCTCGCTGCCGATGATCGTGCCCGCGCCCGGGCGGTTATCGACAACGACCTGCTGCCCGAGCGACTGCGACAGCTTCTGGCCGACGATGCGGCCTACGAAATCAGTCGGCCCGCCCGGCGGATAGGGAACGACGAGCCGGATCGGCCTGGCGGGATACGGTTGCGCCGCGAGCGCCTGCGCAACGAGCAACGTCAATACCGCAACCCAGAATACGGGGCCGGAGCAGCGTTTCCCGGACATGACTCCCTGATTGCTCATGCACGTCCCACAATGTGTTGCCCTGATTCCCTGTTTCCCCTCTAACCCGGCGCGGACGCGGCGTCCCGGTCAACCCGCGCGCTGCGCAGCGGCAGCGGCTGCTCTCCCAGCAAGTCCTTCTCGATCACCGCGCGCACTTCCTCCAGCTCGAGCCCATGCTGCTCCACGAGGTCCATCACCTCCACGAGGATCGCATCGGCGTCCTGCATTTTCTTCAGGCGCTTGAAGCGGTCTTCGCGCCTGATGCCCATGGCTTCGCCGATCAACTCCAGGAAGTTCACCACTTCGAATGGCCAGTCGGCCTCGTGGCTGCAGAGCTCGCGGTGGCAGGCGTGGTAGACGCCTGCGAGCGCGTCGACTTTCGCTGCCGCGGCGGCTTCGAGTATCCCGCGATGCACCTGGCGCTTGAACGCGGGCAGCGGCTGCAGCGTGTTGCACATGTAGCCCACCTGCGGCTGCGCCAGCTCGATGTACTGGAGCCCCGGAATCGCCTGCAGGATCCGGATGGCGGACTCGCACACGCCCGCCACGCCCGGATGCTCGTGCAGCCCGACGCGCTTCATGACGGGGTGGCGCATGAGAGGCCGCAGCCGGTCGAGCTGGCTGGCAAGGTACACGACGAAGGCTTCGAGATCGTAGGCGGGCGCGTCGGGAGTGCCCGTGCGACCCGGCAGCACGTTTTCCCCGATCTGTATCGTGCACGTCGGGCACCACGCGAGCACCTTGCCCGCACCGGTGGCGGCGAAACGGTCGGTCGTGCGATAGGCGATGCGCCCCGAAGCGTCGAGGTCGCCGCTGCGAAACTGCAGCACGCCACAGCAGTCGCCCGGACCGCCCATCACGCGGTACGACACGCCGAGCGCATCGAGGATGTCCAGCGCCAGCAGCACGATGTGCGGTGTCTTGAGCACGTTGCAGCCGGTGTAGAACACCACTTCCGGCGGGGTTTCCGCCGGGCCTTCGCTGCGAAACCGCTTGAGCACGCCGGCCGGGAGTTGCATGCGCGACAACACCCGCACGCCGCGCCCCATGTTCGCGAACGCGACGCTGCCTTTCTTGTGCTGTTCTTCCGCAGTCGCGCGGCGCTGCATGGCGACGCGCGCGAGGGCGAGCATGAAGCGCGGGTTCACCGCTTCGGGACACGCGGGGATGCAATTGCCGCTGCCCGAGCATACCTGCGCCCAGCGCTCGGCTCCCGGCGAGCCGCCGCCGCCCCGGATAATGTCCAGCACGCCGCCAACCACGTCCGCAGCGCTCTCGTCCGCGATGCCCGCGGGCGCCGTCATCGGGCACACTTCAAAGCAGCGCCCGCAGCGCGTGCAGCTATCCAGCACGTCCTGCGTGCGGGCTGCCAGTGCTTCCGCAAACGTTTCGCTTGTCACTCGAACTTGATCCCCGTCTGTTGCACGACCTTTTTCCATTTGGCGAGGTCCTCGCGCACGAACCTGCCCAGTTCCTCGCTCGTGCCCGGGCGCGGCTCGGCGCCCTGTGACGCCAGTCGTTCCTTCAGCGCCGGGCTCCCCAGGGCCTTGTTGAGCGCGGCATTGAGACGCTGCACGATGTCCTGCGCCGTTGCCACAGGCACGAAGATCGCGATCACCGTGCTGGCATCGAATCCCGGCACGCCGGACTCGGCCAGCGTGGGCAGTTCGGGCAGAAGCTGGGCGCGGCGCGTGGTCGTGACGGCGATGGCTCGCAACCGGCCCGACTGGATGTGGGGCATCGACGAGGGAATCTGGTCGATGCGCCCGTCGAGGTGCCCGCCCAGCAGATCCACGAGCGCGGGTCCCGCTCCCTTGTACGGCACGATGAGCATGCGCGTTCCGGTCGCGACGGCGAAGAGCTCCGTGACGAGGTGGCTGGTCGTTCCCGTGCCGCCGATTGCCATCCGCAGATCGTTGGGGCGCGCCTTGGCGAGAGCGATGAACTGCCGCGTGGTCTTCGCGGGCACCGAGGGATGGACGACGATCACCAGCGGCACCTCGGAGACTTTTCCGACCGGCGCAAAATCCCTCACCATGTCGTAGCGCAGGTTTGGATTGACCGCCGGGCCGTGGCTCATCACGCTGCTCGAAACCAGCATCAGCGTGTAGCCGTCGGGCGGAGACTTGGCCACCGCCTCGGCGCCGATCTGCCCGCTCGCTCCGCCCCGGTTGTCCACGATCACCTGCTGGCCGAGGATCGCGGACAGTTCCGGCGCGACGCCGCGCGCCATGATGTCGTTCGTGCCGCCGGGCGCGAACGGCACGATGAGGCGCAGCGGCTTGGCCGGGTAGCCCTGGGCAGCAGCCGGCGCTGCGAACCAGGCCAGAACCAGCAGGAAAACCGTGGCGTAAAAGCGTGCGGCCGGCAGCACGGTGGACCTGCTCATGCTGGAACCCTGCCCGTGGAAGCGTGATGGATCGCCGCATACTTTGCAGGGTCTTGCTGAAACGTTGTCCTGCAGCCGTCGCAGCAGAAGTAATAGGACACGCCTTCGTACTTCTCGATGTGCATCGGATTGGTGGTACTGACGGCCATACCGCAAACCGGGTTGATGAACTTGCCTTCCACCGCGGCCGCGCCAGGCGCGGTGCGAGAATGGCTCCTGCCCGGCCCGGCACTCTCGGCCGCCTCCTGCCGCACCTGTCCGGCCTTCACGGGTACCGGGGAACGACCGCGCAACAATGCCAGCACCCCGACGATCGCGACCAGCGCAATCTCGCCCGGCGTCTTGGCGCCGGCATCTGGGCCCGCGGGGGCCTGCAGGCACGCGATCCGTGATTCCTCGACGCCGCGCATACGCATCACGGCGCGCAGCCTTTCCGCTTTGCGCCGGCTTGCGATCATCAGCACCTGCCCGGCCTGGCTGCGCAAGGCTGCCTCGAGCGCTTCCTCGTCGCCCTGCCCCTGCGTCGCGACCAGGACGACGGGCGCTTCACCCGGAGTATCGGTGAGTCTGATCCTGAGCCGTTCCGCAAGGAACCGCGCCTCGTCCGCGGCGGGCGTGCTCCCGAGCACGCACAACGCGCTGCGAACGCTGTACGGCTGGATGAAAAGTTCGATGCTGCCGTTGCTGGCGCAGGACATCGCATAGTGCTCGACATCCTCTTCGGGATAAATCCGGTCGTTGCTGATGCGCACGAGCTTCGGCTCGCCGTTCTCGATCGCGCCTTGCGCGGCGCTTATGACTACGCCCTTCGCGCACCCTCCGCCGATCCAGCCGTGCAGCGTCCCATCGGCGAGAACGATCGCCTGGGCGCCAAGGTAGGCGGACGTCGGGGCAATCGCGCGAACCACCGTGACGAGCGCGTAGGCCTCGCCGCGGCCGTTCAGTTCGCGCGCCATTTCCATGAGTTTGTCGTTGGTCATGGACCCCCCACGCTTGCCTCGTTCGCGGCGGCGCTGCCCCCCGGGGCGCTCGCACCTTGGGGCGGCCCGGCGGTGCTCATCGCAACGCCCCGATGATACGCGGCAATACGTGCTCGATGCCCGCCAGATCCGCGCCCGGCGCGAGCAGATCGATGTGCGGCATGGCCGCCCGCATCGCGCGGCCCTCGGGACTGAATCCCGGCTGGTTCAACAACGGGTTGAGCCAGACCAGGCGCCGCGACCGCCGTCGCAGAGTGGCGAGTTCCCGTGCCAGCAGCTCCGGTTCGCCGGTGTCGTAGCCGTCGCTGACGATGATCACGGCGGTGCGCGAATGCACCAGGCGCGCCCCGTGGTCGCGGTTGAAATCCCGCAGGCATTCGCCGATGCGCGTGCCGCCGCCCCATCCGGCGGCAAGGAGGTGCAGGCGTTCCTGCGAGCGCCACGGGTCCGGGTCGCGCAGTGCCTCGGCCACGCCGGTGATGCGGGTGTGGAAAATGAAGCAATGCACGTCGGCCAGCTCGCCGCACAGCGCGCGGGCTAGGCGCAGGTAAAAAAAACTGTAGAGGCTCATCGAACGGCTCACGTCCAGGAGCAATAGCAGGCGCGGGCGCACGCGACGGCGTTCCTTCCAGGCCAGGCGCAACGGCGTGCCGCCGCTGGCCACGCTCCGGCGTATGGTCCCCTGCAAGTCGAGTCGGCGGCCGTGATGAAAGCGCGCTTCACGGCGCAGATAAAGGTGCTTCAGGCGCCTGGCGAAACGGCGCATCAGCGCCTCGATTTCGCGCGCGTGCTCTGCCTGATTCAGCGCACGAAAATCCGTGGACGCGAGTGATTCTTCGCGGCTCGCCCCGTGTCGGGCGGCGCCGGAGTCAGTGTCACCGGCTACGCCATGGCCCGCGCCGGCGGCAGGCTCGCTTTCGCTGCCCTCGCCCGCCCCGCCGGCCGGCTCCCGCGCACCGCCGGTGACAACGTTGCTTTCAGCGAAAATTTTCTTGTTCGGCGGCAGGAAGTAGGCATCGAACAGGGCATCGAAGCGCCGCCATTCGTCGCCGCGGCCGCACAGCAGCGCCTTGAGGCTCCAGCGCAGGATGTCTTGATCGAGTATCCCGGTCTGCACGCTCGTTTCGAGCACGCGAACCGAATCCGCGCCGCCTATCCCGTAGCCGTTGGCGTGCAGGAACCCGGCAAAGCCCGTCAGACGCGCCCGCAATGCTGCGCCCGGGTCAATTGCCGGGGAACCCGCGACGATCAACATGCCGCAGCAATGCGGGCAACGACGTCGCGGGTAAACCCCGTGCGGTCGTCATGGGTCTTGATGAGGGCACTCAGGGTGTCGAGTATGCGCTCCGCCCCTTCGTCGTCGATCACCGAAATTCCCATGCGCAGCAGGGCCGCCGTCCAGTCGAGCGTCTCCGCGATGCCCGGCTTCTTCTGCAGGTCCATGCGGCGCACGCTTTGCACGAACTCGACCACCTGGCGGGCAAACTGTCCCGCCGCCTGCGGCGCCTTGATTTCGACGATCGCCAGTTCCTTCGCGAAAGCGGGATAGTCGATGTACTGGTACAGGCAGCGGCGGCGCAGCGCGTCGGAAAGTTCGCGCGTGCCGTTCGAGGTGATGACGACCAGCGGCCGCGTAACCGCGCGCACGGTGCCGAGTTCCGGGATAGAAATCTGGAAGTCCGACAGCAGTTCGAGCAGGTAGGCTTCGAACGCCTCGTCGGCGCGGTCGACTTCGTCGATCAGCAGCACCGGCGGCTCGGCGCAACTGATGGCCTCGAGCAGGGGACGCTTCAGGAGATAGCGCTCGGAGAAGATGTCCTGTTCCTTGACGGCAGTCGGCCGCTCGTCGTGCTCGAGCAGCTTGATCGCCAGCAATTGCCGCTGGTAGTTCCACTCGTACATGGCGGCGTGCACGTCGAGCCCTTCGTAACACTGCAGGCGGATCAACCTGGCGCCGCGCACCATGGCGAGCGCCCTGGCGACCTCGGTCTTGCCGACGCCGGCATCGCCCTCCAGCAGCAACGGGCGGCCGAGATCCAGCATCAGCAGCAGCGCGGCCGCGAGCGCGGACTCGGCGATATAGCCGGCGCCCTCCAGCTGGCGCTGCAGGGCGGCAACCTCGAGCATGCGTTGGGCCGGAGGATTCACGCCGTCGTCTTGGAAAACAGGTTGCGCAGCCAGTCCTTGATGATTGTCCATGCGAGCGCAAGGCCGTTCAGTTCGCCGGCAGCGGATGGCGGAACCGGCGCCGCAGCCTCTGGCACGCCGCCGCCCGCAGCCGCGGGAGCCGCCCGTTGCGCCTCGAGCGCGCCGACCTGACCCGCAAAGTTGTCGGCGAACTGTTTCAGGATCTGGTCGGCAACCGTGTTCACCATGCGTCCGCCGAAGGCAGCCGCCCTGCCGCTCATCGACACCTCGGATGCGCCCGCCAGAGTGCACAGGCCTCCTGCGGCGGTCTCGATGCGGGCAGTCAGGTTCATGGAAGCGCCGGAACTCCCGGCGCCATCGGTACCCTTGGCCAGCAGACGCAGCGTGCGGGCGGCCGGGTCGACATCCCTCATCTCGACCTCGCCCCTGAAGGACATCGTCGCCGGACCGATCTTCACCGTCACCGTTCCCTTGTAGCGGCCCGCATCGAGGCGTTCGGTAATCTTCGCCCCGGGCATGCACGCGGCAACCGCTTCGAGGTTCTGCAGAAATTCCCACGCGACTTCCGCCGAGCACGGCATGGAATAAGTCCTGTCGATCCGGACGTTCATGCCGATTGCTCCAGCGGGCGCGCTACCGCTTGTTGATTCCGAGCGCCTTGCACAGCTGCCACACCCGGAAGGCGGTGTGCGGCATGTCCATGTGCGTCACCCCCAGGTGCGCAAATGCATCCACAACCGCGTTGGAAAAGCACGGAATGCCGCCGACGTGGGGCGATTCCGCCACGCCTTTGGCGCCGATCGGGTGGTGCGGCGACGGCGTAACGGTGTGATCGGTTTCCCAGTGCGGCGTTTCCACGGCCGTCGGCAGGAAATAATCCATCAGGCTGTTGCCGAGATGGTTGCCGTTCTCGTCGAACGGGATGGCCTGGCCAAAGGCCACGGCCAAGGCTTCCGTAAGACCGCCATGGATCTGGCCCTCGATGATCATCGGGTTGATCCGCGTGCCGCAATCGTCCAGGGCATAGAAACGCCGGACCTTGGTCTCGCCCGTAAAGCGGTCGATATCCACGACGCAGACATAGGCGCCAAAGGGAAATGTCATGTTGGGCGGATCGTAGTATTCCGTCGCATCCAGCCCCTTCTCCATCCCGTCCGGCAGGTTGCTGGTGTGCGCCGCCATGGCAATCTCTTTCATGGTCCTGGCCTGGGCCGGGTTGCCCTTGACCTTGAAGCGGTCGACCTCCCATTCCAGATCGCCTTCGCCGACCTCCAGCAGGTGCGCCGCGATCTTTTGCGCCTTGGCGCGGATCTTGCGGGCGGCCATCGCAGCCGCGGCGCCGCCCACCGGCGTAGACCGCGAACCCCAGGTGCCCGCGCCGTAGGGGGCCTTGTCGGTATCGCCTTCCTCGATCTGGATTTCGTCAGAAGACAGGCCCAGCTCGGTGGCGATGATCTGAGCGTAGGTCGTCGCGTGGCCCTGGCCCTGGCTCATCGTGCCCAGCCGCGCAATCGCGCTGCCAGTGGGATTGACGCGGATGTCGCAACTGTCGAACAGTCCGATGCCGAGAATGTCGCAGACCTTGGTGGGTCCGGCGCCTACGATCTCGGTGAAGGTGCAGACTCCGATCCCCATCAGCTCGCCTTTGGCCCGCTTTGCCGCCTGTTCCTTGCGCAAGCCGTCGTAATCCACCGCCTTCAACACTTTTTCCAGAGCAGCGTGATAATTGCCGCTGTCGATCGTCCATCCCAGCGAAGTGTTGTATGGAAACTTGTCCGCCTTGACGAAATTGCGTCTGCGGATCTCAGCCTTGTCGATGTTGAGTTTCTGCGCCAGAACGTCGATCATGCGCTCGATCAGGTACACCGCCTCGGTAACCCGTAGCGAACAGCGGTAAGCCACGCCGCCGGGCGCCTTGTTGGTATAGACCGCATCGACCCGGCAATAGGCCTTGGGAATGTCGTACGAGCCGGTGCAGATGCTGAACAGGCCGGCCGGCAGCTTGGTGGCCGATACGTGGGAATTGAATGCGCCGTGATCGGCCAGCGCGGTGAAGCGCAGCGCCTTGATGCGCCCATCCTTGTCGGCCGCCAGTTCGCCAACGCCGTGATAGTCGCGGGCGAATCCGGTGGTGGAAATATTGTCGATGCGGGACTCGATCCACTTGATCGGGACCCCCGTCACGATCGACGCCACGATGGCGACGACATAGCCCGGATAGATCGGGACCTTGTTGCCGAAACCGCCGCCGATGTCGCCGCCAATGATGCGGATCTTGCTCTCCGGTATGCCGGAAAGCATCGCGACCACGGTGCGGACCAAGTGCGGCGCCTGTGACGTAATGTAGACCGTCAACTGGCCCGTGACCTTGTCGAACGAGGCCACGCAGCCGCAGGTCTCCAGGGGACAGGGATGCACGCGCGGGTTTAGGATCTCTTCGCGGACGGTCACTGCGGCGTTGGCAAAGACCGCATCCGTGCCGGCCTTGTCGCCCGCCTCCCAGGTGAAGATGTGGTTGGGATGCGTGCGCTTGCCGTGACCGACCTCGTCCTTGCCGGCGATGTCTTCGCGAATGATAGGCGCGCCCGGCGCCATCGACATGTGCGGATCGACGATCGCGGGCAACTCCTCGTAATCGACTTCGACCGCGTCCGCGCCATCCGCGGCGCTGTAGCGATCGGCTGCGATCACCATCGCGACTTCCTGCATCTGGAAGCAGACTTTCTTGTCCGCCAGCACGGCCTGCACGTCGCTGCCGAGAGTCGGCATCCAGTCGAGCTTCACCGGCTTCAGATCATCCGCAACCAGGACCGCCACGACTCCCGGCACGGCCAGGGCCTTGGCCTTATTGATCGATTTGATGCGGGCGTGGGCGTAGGGGCTGCGCACTATGGCCCCGAACAGCATGCCCGGCAGCTTGATGTCATCGACGTAACTCCCCCTGCCGCGGATGAAGCGGGCATCCTCCTTGCGCAATCTGGAACTGCCCAGTCCCTGAAGCTTGGTCTCGCGCTCGAGCGTGTCGGTTGCGGCAGCCATTGCTGAATCTCCCGGTAGGTAAGTGGGTGTCAGGTGCGCGACGACGACATTTTCTTCGCCGCGTACTGCACCGCCTTGACGATGTTCTGATAGCCCGTGCAGCGGCAGAGATTGCCCGCCATCCAGTAGCGAATCTCCTCTTCCGACGGGCTGGGGTTTTCCTTGAGCAGCCGATAGGCGCGCGTAATCATGCCGGGCGTGCAGTAGCCGCACTGCAGGCCATGTTCCTGTGTAAAGCCTTCCTGCAGCGCGTGCAGTGCGCCCGACTGCTCAAAGCCTTCGATGGTGAGCACCTCGGCGTCCTGGCACTGCACGGTGAGCACCGTGCAGGACTTTACCGACATGCCGTTGAGGTCGACGGTGCAGGCGCCGCAGTGCGAGGTCTCGCAACCTATGTGCGGACCGGTATGCTGGAGCTTCTCGCGCAGGCTGTGAATGAGCAACTCGCGCGGCTCGACCACCACGTCGACCGCCTTGCCGTTGAGCTTGAACGATACCGCATGTTTCCTGGCCATTTTTTCCCTCGCAGTCGAGTCAGCGGGTGGCGCGCGAGCGGGCCGTGCGCAATGCCCGCTGGGTCATTTCGCCGGCCATGGCCGTCTTGTACTCCGCGTCGCCGCGCTGATCCGCGGCCGGATCGCAGATGCGCATCGCCAGCCTTGCCGCTTCCGCGATCGAAGCGTCATTCATGGCCTTCCCCCGCAGCGAGTCTTCAGCCGCGCGCGCCCTCAGCACGGAGGCGCCGACGTTAGTCAGCGCAATTGCGACTTCCTGGACGGTCTCGCCTTTCATGCGCAGCGTGACGGCAGCCGCGGCGGTGGCGAAATCGCCGACCTTGCGCTTGAGCTTGGAGTAGCAGTAACCGGTGCCCGGCGCAGGGACCGGGATGCGTATTTCGGTCATGATCTCGCCCGGCTGCAGCAGAGTGGCAAAGCTTCCGACGAAGAAGCCTTCCGCCGGCACGACGCGCTCGCCCGTCGATGCCTTGAGCACGAAGGACGCGCCCAGCACCAGCATCAACGCCGGATGGTCGTTGCCCGGGTCGCCATGGGAAATGTCGCCGCCGATCGTGCCCTTGTAGCGCACCTGCGGATCGGAAATGAGGCGCGCGCCCTCGACCAGCAATGGACACTTGTCCTGCAGCAATTTCGACCAGATGAGTTCGTTCTCCGTGGTCATCGCGCCGATGCGCAGCGCACCGCCCTCTTCGCGTATGCCCTTGAGTTCGCGAATCCTGCCCAGGTCGATCAGATGACCGGGCTGCGCAAAACGCAGCTTCATCATCGGCAACAGACTGTGGCCGCCGGCAAGCAACTTGGCCTCATCGCCGAACTGCTTGAGCAAGCCAAGCGCGTCGGGAATGGTCGTCGGCGCGTGATACTCGAATTCGCGGGGAATCATGGGTCGCTCCTGCCAGAAAAACGTTCTATGACCAATACTCAGTTAACGCATTGCAGCAACATAAGCATCACTTGAGGCGATTGTTCATACCCGCCAACAGCAGAGGTTCTAACGCAGGCGGGTTGCTGTCGCAGTGTCCGTGGCCAACGCGCTTACCGTACGCCCTCCAGCGCGTTCTCGAGGTCCGGCAAATCGAAGCGCCAGCCGGTGCGTTGTGCGAGCGCCTGGATGTCCTCCATTGTGTCGAGGTCGGTAACGAAGCGCGAGTTGGAGGTTTCGTGCACATGAACGAGCTCGGGTTGGCGCTCGATCAGGTGGCG
>Ga0210379_10000763_pt1 | contig 10933 bp, 10 predicted proteins | sample PLMedo_2_FD_155468 | JGI IMG/M metagenome (GOLD analysis project Ga0210379, IMG submission 155468) | Groundwater sediment microbial communities from an aquifer in East River, Colorado, USA - PLM4_32_coex redo | ecosystem: Environmental > Terrestrial > Soil > Riparian zone | place: USA: East... | reverse complement strand
GGGGTGCCTTCCGACCGCCCCTCCTGATCTCAGCGTGCCGCTGCCGTTTGGGTCTCGGTATCGACCCAGCGCCCGTTGATGCGGACGACGACCTTGCCAATCTGAATCCCAGCCTGCGTCCGTTCGATTCGGAATCCCACGTCGCTGCCTGAGACGATCGTAGGAACCTCCGTAGGTGGCAGGGGCCTTCCGCGATCCTGTGCCGATAACGACATCGCTCCCACGGCGACCAATGAGGCTGCCCAGACGATCGCGAGTTTCCAGTACCGCGTCAGCTGTCCTGCCATGAGTCCCTCCTGCTTACAGTTTCGATGTTTTCTGATGTCGCTTGAGTTCCATCCGGATCGGCTTGAAGGCACTGCTCCGATCATCGCCCGAATAGCACCTGTTCGGGCATCAAGTGCAACGAGCGCCACTTGTCCTGCCTTGATCTGTGAAGCAATCACGCGAGCCGCCCGCTGCCACCCTTCGTCCAGAGTCGTGATCACCTCTATTCTCATAGCGTCAACTCGAACCTTCGATCGATCGGTAGTAGGAAATTCGTTGTGGACCTGCCGGCGAATCATCGAGGACCGGGGTGGAGACGACGGGCAGGGTGACATGACTCTGCGAACTTCACTGGTAGCTTGGCGATTTCCCTCCCGCCGGGACCGATAGCGCTTCAGGAAACTCTGCTGCTCACCACGTCCCGCATCTGGTGGCAAATTTGCGCTCCCCTAAACTGCCGTTTCCGAACGTCGGCGCCGCAATCGGCGTCAGGCGGAGCTGAGATCCCCGGCCGGGATCCCAGCTCGCTCCGCCTTCAGATTTCGATCTCGTAACCGGGTGAGACCTCGCCGTCGCCGCGAACCTGGCTCACCAAAACGCGGCCTCGGAGCTGAGTCGTTCCGTTCGGCGGATCGGCTCCAACCGCTAGAGAGAGGATGCGGGGGCAATTCGTGTCTGATCGTAACAGTCGCAGGGGGCATTGGGTGGACCTATGAGTGTCAAATGTCCGCGGTGTCCTCTTATCAGTCCCGCCGAAGCCATTCGGTGCGACTGTGGATTCGATTTCAAAAGCGGAACGGTCGAGTCTTCGTACCTTGTAGATGAACTGCTCAAGAAACGCGGAGGGGCCGTAGGCCTGCTGCAGGAACAATCCCGAACAAATCTTCGGAACGGGGTAGTGCTGTCAACCGTTGTTATGTTTGTCGGTGTCCTCGGATACCTGCGGAGTGGAAAACTCTATTTCTTCGGGGGAGCTGCACTCTTCGCGGCGCTCTATTTGTATCGAGGTCTACGTCAGCGTCGACAAGCTGCAGATCTGCAGCGGCGTGAAGCCGCGCAAAACGTTGGGGCGGAGATGAGCGACCAGCTATTTCTGTAGCGGGGATGAAGTACGCTCGTTTCCGCTACCGTAATTAGTCGTCACGCTCCTGTGGGTCGATGACTCGGTGAGGCAGTGGTTCGGGAGGGTGATATCAACACCTTAGGCTCGCCTTCGCCATCTCGGCCCCACGTGGTTCGCCGGCAAGTCCACCACGAATTTCCTACTACCGGCTGATCGAAGGCATCGCTATTGGTAGTGCCGAGTTTGGAGGACGGGATGATGCGGAGCGACGAGTCGATCGGGCCTGTATTGCGCGCGTTGGGTGTCCGGTGCAGCCCGGTCGGTGAGAGGTAGAAGGTGCCATGCGTCGGGCAGCGGTAGAAGTGCAGATCCGGCGCTGTCAGTGTGGGCTCGCTGATGGCGCTGCTGTCGTACGTCAGCGGGGTTCCACAGTGCGAACAATTGAGCGGCAGGCTGGGATCGTCCTGCAGCACTGAATCATGCGTGGTGAGGGCGTTTCTGAATACGCCTCCGCCCCCTACTGGTACGCCCGGTAGTAGAAAGGTGAAACGGAAGGCGCGAATAGGTCCTTAGGGAAAGCCCTATAGGACTAAGGGGAAACGAAAGGCTCAATAGATTGTGCAAGTGCCTCCCGAAGGGGAACGACTCCGCGCTTTATTCGCCGGCAATTGATCTAGGATCCGACTGCTTTCCTGAGGCAGTCCACTTCGCGTGGCAGACTCCCTCACCTAAGCACGAAACAGGGAGCCGCCCATGCTGCCGGAGTCTCAAACCGGTCTCTATTGGTCCATTCGTGGCCACGTCGCCTGCGCGCATCACGCCGCAGAAATCACTGCAAGCCGGTGGTCTAGCGAAAGCTGGAAATTCCTCCCGGCCATATCACAAGGACGACATGGACAACGCTACCAATGTGAGTACTGCTCGCCTGAACAGACGGCCCTTGTACATCCAACGCCGGATGACTCTTCCACGGCGTCTCAGCGGCGGTAGATGCCGTCCGTGTCTGACCGGATGTTGGTACTCTGGCGTCTCCGTTCCCCGTTCTCCGGACAGGTGACCGAGTGTTACCTGATCGAGGCCACTCGCGAACTCCACATCGTTGACCTCGCACAGGATCGCACCACCGCCTCGTCTCGGTTTACCACTACCGCAGGTGCTATGACTAACGCAGCAGCCCTTGCAGGCGCGCTGCTCGCAGATGGCTGGACCAGCGCCAGCGTGGACGAAGAACCCGCCTAACGTTCTCCGGCTCCGACGGCCTTCACAGCGAGTGCTCATCGACCGCGAGAGTAGGACGATCCTCCACACGGACGTACTTGACTAGCGTCAACTCGCACCTTCGAGCGGCCGGTAGTCGGAAATTTGTCGTGGACCTGCCGGCAAACCATCTCGGTCCGGGCTGGCGACGGAGAATCGGCTGAACCCGCTCGATGGATCATTACCGGACGTTCATAAGCACTCTGCGAGTAGTCAGGAGTAATGTCGCGGCCACAGCGTCATCCGGCTTTGTGGAGAGGCGATTGGGATGCGGAAACAGGGCAAGGGCTAGCAGCCGGGGTGCATAAGAACCAAACCCAATAGAAAGAAACAGAGCCAGAACACGAGGCTGCGGATCGTCGCACTGGAAGAGTGAGTACTTCTTGGATATGTCCGGAAATGTGGAGGTTCGTCTCCGAACAGATTGGGAGCCACACTAACCCTCTCCCACCCTTCGCGCAGATCTTCGATGCTCTGCCATCGCGCAGCCGGTTCCGGGGCAAGGCATTTGGCGATGAGGCAAGCCAGGGCGGGACAAAGTGTTGATTCGTCGGCTGGCCGTGCGTTGGGATCCGGGCGATCGAGCCTCATGCTTACCGCGATCGGCACAGACTGACCTTTGACGGCTTTCTTCCCCGTCATCATCTCGAACAGCACCGCGCCAAACGAAAAAATGTCCGTGCGCGCGTCAGTCTCCTTGCCTTCGAGCTGTTCCGGCGCGATGTACGGCGAGGCCGAGGACGCCTGGCTCGCGGCTGACGTGCATGCGTGAGTAATTGATAGACCAAAATCGAGCACCTTCACGCATTGGTCATCGTCGACGATGAAGATGTTGGCCGGCTTCAAATCTCGATGCACGACACCGCGACCGTGGGCGTGGCTCAGTGCCTCGGCGATGGAGCGCACGATCATGTCCACCTCCCAGTGTTGCAGAGGCTCCTCCTGCAGGCGATCGGCGAGCGTTTTACCTTCCAGGTGTTCCATCACCACGTAGTCGACCGCGTCCTGGCAACCGATGTCGTACGTCGCGCAAATATGATGGTGGCTTAAGGCAGAAATGGCTTTCGCTTCACGCACGAGCTGCTTGCGGAGTTGCAGATCCCCTGCGAACGGTGAACGAAGCACCTTGATCGCCACTGTGCGATCGAGTTCCGGATCGTGCGCGCGAAACACTTCGCCCGTTGAGCCGGCGCCAATTGGCGCCCGAATCTGGTACCGTCCAAGAACCTGTGGCGTGGGTGTCTCGGTCGTTCCGCCGCGGACGCTGTTCATGCACCGTTCACGTCAGGCCGGCGGACGGTGAGGCTCCTGGCCCTTCCCAGCCATTTCATGCCGGCTCGGATCAGCCGCATTGCAAGGGCCAGCAACCGATAACGCACACCGCGAGACGCCTCCGGACGCAACCGCTTCATGTAGATATCGTCGGCGAGGTACATGTCGTACGGCAGGCTCATCAGATATCCACTGATTTCGTCGCGCAGGTCCGCGATGCTTTGCCATCGCTCCTCGGGACGCTTCGCCGGGCATTTCTCGATCGCGTAACCGATGTCGAATTCGAGAATCGTCCGGACGTTCACGTTGACGATCGCAGGATGCAACACCAGTTGTCTGGTCGTGTGGGCAATAGCGGCGGCAATGTGCCCTTTTTCCTGACATGCCTTCTTACCCGTCAGCATCTCGAACAGCACGGCACCAAAGGCAAATATGTCGGAGCGCGCGTCAGCCTCCCGCCCTTGCCGTTGTTCGGAAGCCATGTACTGAAACGTGCCCAGCATGGTTCCCGTTGCGGTTAGATCAGGGCTGGCCACTAAGCTGGGATGAGTCGCCATGCCGAAGTCGACGAGTGTCGCGTGATGGAATCGCTCGTCCAATTGACTCACCATCCGTTTGGACAGACCAAATTGACGCACCCACGAGTCAGGCAGAGGATCGGAACGCCGCAGGAAGATGTTGGCGGGCTTTACGTCGCGGTGTGCGATGCCATTGCGATGGGCCTCATGAAGAGCAGTGGCGATCGCTCTGGCGTGGTCGAGCGCCTCACATAGCGGCAAACCATGCGGGCTCCGCCTCAGACGCTCGGCGAGCGTTTCGCCGTTCAAGTACTCCATGACTAGGTAGTCGATCCCGCCCTGATGACCGATGTCGTAGAGCTTACAGATGCCCGGGTGGCTCAGACGTGAGATCGCCTTCGCTTCACGGCTGAGGCGCGCGCGAAACGCAGGATCGGCCGAGAATGGCGAACGCAATACCTTGATGGCTACTGCGCGATCGAGCGCCGGATCGTGCGCCCGGTATACCTCGCCCATGCCTCCCGCGCCGATGAAAGACTCAATTTCGTAGCGCCCAAGGCGCGCACCCTCGCACAAGCTCGCACTCACTGCATCGTCAGGTGCGTTCGATCCTGAACTCGGACGATCGGCACGATGGGCCAGGAACGCCTTCGCGGCCGGCGTGTGCTCGAGGAGCTCCTCCACCGCCTGACGCAGCTCCTTGTTGTTGGCGCACTCTGCCGCGAGGAGTGCCGCCCGCTCGGCGGGATCACGGTTCAGCGCTAGGTCGCATACTTCCTCGACACGCCGTCGAAGGTCGGGATCCATCACTGCTTGTTCTGCTTTTGCCCTTTGAGGTCGCGCAGCAGCCAGAGCTTCGCGAGTCGCCAGTCCCGCTTGACCGTCTCGGGGGACACATGGAGGACCTCCGCCGTCTCCTCCACTGTCAGGCCGCCGAAGAACCGGAGTTCGACCACGCGAGCTTCCCGCTCGTCCGCTGCCGCCAATGCTTCTAATGCGCGATCCAGCGCCAAAAGGTCCAACGTCCGTTCCGGCAACGCGACCAGTCCTTCATTCAGGGTGACCCGCTGCGCGGCGCCACCGCGTTTCTTGTAACCTCGCGACCGGGCGTGATCGACCAGCACCCGCCGCATCAAATTGGCCGAGATCGCCAGGAAATGCGCACGATTCTGCCAGCTAATCCCCTGCGCATCGATCAGTCGCAGAAACGCCTCGTTCAGCAGCGCCGTGGGCTGCAGTGTGTGTCCGTTGCGCTCGCGTGCCATGTACAAGCGGGCCAGACGTCGAAGCTCCGCCTCCATCAGCGGCATGAGCCGTTCGAGCGCGCCGGGTTCCCCATTGCTCCAGGCCCGCAGCAGCTCAGTGACCTCGCCGGGCGGCTTGCGCTTGATCTCCAAAGCGCCCTCCAGTGTGTGGACTGCGCAGATTCTACGCCGCGGCTCTCGCCTTAAACGGTCAAATGCCAGGCGAGCCGCTAATAGTCGTGACCTGTTAACCCTACAGAACCGCGTTCCCGCATTCCAGGGTACCGGCGGCCCGATGGTCGCCCGCTGGAGGGAACGCGATGATCAGAACGGCGTCCAGGACGACGGCCTCCATCATCGTCGTCACGATGGCGTTCGGGTGGGCGCTTGGCGCAGCGGCCAGGGAATCGCGGGAGACAGAGCACACTGAGGAGCAGCCGCTGATCAATCCGGACGCGCGTGTGCGCGCATTCAGTTCACGGGTAAAAACAATCCTCGCGGATGCCGCCGCACGGTCCGCAACCTTCCGGAGGCTGGTTGCTCAGATTGCCGCCACGGACGGACTTGTGTATATCGCCGAAGGGCAATGCGACAAGGGCCGGCTGTGGGCCTGCCTGTTGCTCACGGTCACGATCGCCGGCCCAAGCCGACAGCTTCGGATCCTGGTGGACCCGCGCAACGCGGATCGCGACCTCATGGAATCGATCGGGCACGAGTTGCAGCACGCAGTCGAAGTGCTCAGCGATCCGGCTGTCCGAAGCGACGCCGCAATACTCATGATGTATCGCCAGCGCTGCCAACTCTGTGGCGGCCCCTGCCGCCGGTGTGGCGGCGCGTTTGAGACGGAGGAGGCTGTCTTGGCGGGCCACGCGGTGCGAGACGAGCTGGAGAAAGCCGCCGCTGTCACCCGTCGTAACTAGTCCTCGACGAGCGGATCAGCCGCTCGAGCGCGCCATCGTCGCCGTCGCTTTGCGCGTGGAGCAACTCGGTAACCCGCGCAGCAGGTCGCTCTCGTCTTGTGACCAAGCGAACGAAGGCAACATCAGCAGGACGGCTACGCTCAGGCTTAGGACTTTCACGGACACTGGTAGTTGTCGGCCGAACTCCGTCAGTTCATGTCGATGCGCCGCCCGCGTCGACGTGTCGAGGTTCGCCAGGCCCGCGCCATCGACGCACCGTCCGTAGACCGTGTCCAACTTGTAGGGGCCGACCCGCGGTGCGAGATCGGCCCTATGGCTCGTTCGCGAGCTTCGGCGTTGTCTCCGGCGCGCGGCGATGATGCGTCCCCTGCTCGTACGCGTACGCCAGCTTGATCATGGTTCCATCTTCGTACGGCCTTCCCATGAACGTGATGCCGACGGGCAGGTTGTCGCTGGTAAATCCGGCGGGAACGGTGATAACCGGTACGTACACAAGGAACGTGTTGAGGTTCGGCACGCCCTTCTGGCTCACGAAGGGCGGGTTCACGCCGTCCTTGATGAGCGTGGGCTGGTGCTCGACGGTCTTGTGCACGATCGCATCGAGCCGATTGTCGGCCATCACTTTCATGACCGAAACCATGAGCGCGTCCCGCGCTTTCAGGTAGTCGTAATGCCGCTGCGCATCGAGCGGCGCCTGAAGCCGGTTCTTTGCGATCTGGCCGACCTTCGCGAACTCCGGTGAGCGGAGCATGTCCGCGCGCGACTTGAACGGCGCATTCGACCCTCTCGCGAAGAACAGCGTCCACGATTCCTCGACCTCCGACGGGCCGCTCGCCCGCTTGGGAAGCGCCTCCTTCAGTCCGGGAATCACGAGGGGATCGACGAGCGTCGCGCCGAGGCCCTTCAGTTCGCCGACGGCGCGGTCGAAGGACGCGGTGACTTTGGCAAAGTCCTCTGACGTCGGCTCCGCTTGCAGACCGATCGACTCGCGCAAAATCCCGATGCGCGCGCCCTTCAATCCATCTCTGTCGAGCATCGCCGTGTAGGTCTTCGGAATGTGGCTGGTGCCCAGCGCTGTGACGGGATCCTCGGCGTCGTACCCGACGATCGCGTCGAGAATCGCTGCGGCATCGGCGACGCTGCGCGCCATCGGTCCGAGCGAGCCGAAGACCTGCGGCCATCCGTCGTAGACACCCGAACGGCTGACGAGCCCTTCGGTCGGCCTCATACCGACGATGGAGTTCCAGCCGGAGGGTCGGCGGATCGAGGCGTTCGCCTCCTGGCCAATCGCCGCCGCGGCGAAGTTCGCCGCTACGCTCGCGCCGGATCCGCCGGACGATCCGCCGACCGTCCTATCGAGCGCGTACGGATTGCGCGTCGACCCGAAGAGCGACCCGTGCGTGTCGCCGCCTCCAAGCTCGCCAAGGGTCGTCTTGCCGAGAACGATCGCACCCGCGTCCTTCAGCTTCTTCGTCACAAACGCATCGCCGGCCGGCCGGTAGTCCTTGAACAGCACCGACCCGAGCGTCGTCGGCATCCCCTCGGCATCGACCTGGTCCTTGAGCAGGATCGGAATACCGTGGAGTGGCCCGACAGGACCCGACGACGCGAACGCCTTGTCGAGGCGATCGGCTTCTTCGAGCGCCCTGGGATTGATCGTGATGATTGCGTTGATGCTCGGCCCCTTCTTGTCGTACGCGTCGATTCTGGCGAGATACATCTCGACGAGCCTGCGCGTCGTGAGCTGCTTCGATCGATAGGCTGCGTGAATGTCGCTGATGCTGGCTTCAATGAGATGGAAGGGAGCGGTGTCGGCTGTCTGCGACGGCAGTCCGGGCGCGCCGGCCGAACATCCGGAGGCGAGCAGGAGCGCGGCGGCGAGCAGCGCGCACGGCCATTGCGAGGCGAATCGATTCATTCCAAAACGATAGGAAACATTAGGGCCGTCTCGCGGTTAGCATAACGCCCCTTCTCAGTCCCTGCTCAGCCCTTTCCCCTTACTACAGCGTCACCGCGAACCCGCAGAATCCGTTGCGCGGCCGCCTGCGCGAGCACGCAGTGGAAGAGGGGAGGCCGTATGCGCCCTTGCGTGTCTACCACAGTCCCGACGAGATACCCTACGAAGACGCGCTTGTGTCCATCGTCACCTGCGCAGCAGAGGCGCCGACGTGACGGTCCGGTGTCAGCGACCCGAGGGCGTCTGAGTTTCGTCGGCACTCACGCCGACGTCAACCTCTGGTCGGTCGCGATCGACGCCGCCACCGGCAAGGCCCATGGTCCGCTCCGTCGCCTGACCCGCGGCGCCGGCATCGTCAGCCACCTGACAGTGTCGCAGGACGGGGGGACGCTCGCGCATTTCGGGGGCAGCATGAGCGGCAGTGAGCTCCACGTCAGGAATCTGGAGAACGGCTCCGACGCGATGATAGAGGGAGAGCCAGGTGTCAACCGCGGGTTCCCGGCAATCTCGCCCAACAAAGGCCTCGAGTAGCTCCGCATGTCCGTGTGTGGCGGCGGCGCTCATTCGGCTCGCGCTGGGTCGCATCAGTCGAGCCGCTCCAGGATCGCTGGCCCGCGGGCTGCTGCCGTATTGCGATGTTGCCGCGCCGAGGTAAGGCCGTCCAGTTTTCCGCCAAGTCGTCTCGCGCCGATGCGGGATCGCCGTCATCAGCAGCCCCTCGCGGGGCCGGGCAGTGGGACCGAAGTCCCGTGAGTCGGGGCGGTCAGTCGGCGACCGATCAGGCGCGTGCGGTGAGCCGCGAGACGACCTGAGTCCCGCTCGCTAGCACGCACCAGGCACCGCCGATCTGTCGGCGGCGCGTTCCCCTCTATGCGATTCCTCGACCCGCGTTTCTAACCGTGGCCGACCGTGGACAGCCCGAGTAGGCTGGGACGCGGCGTCGCGCGTCCGGTCAGTGACGGTATAAGACAAGCTGGTGCCCTCAGCCTGCCGGAGCTGCGCGTCTCGCTCGCTCCAGTCCCCGCGCAACGTGCGCGCGGTCCTGCGTTGCCGGATCACTTCGTATGGCGCCATCCGATCGGCGCGGTGACCGAGTCGGGCCGGTCGCGTTACAATGACGGCCTCTCGCTCGTGCGGCTCGGGAGGCATCCCCGCAGCCGCGATGAAAGTAACGGCCGACTCGTGAACAGGGTCGGCCGTTTTGTTTTTATGGGTTTGTCGGCGAGATCGAGCGCGGGAGGCCGGCGTGCAGGATGGCGAGCAGGAGATGCCGGCCGGTGCCACGCACGGGCGATCGGGCATTGCGCCGGATACGAGGCTCCGACGCGGGCCGACGCCTCTCATGCGGCCACCACGTAGAGCGCAGTCGGTATGGGGAAGTCAGTCGGTATCGACGGTTGCGTGCCCCCGCAACCAACCTCTTTCCTCGATAAACCTTGATCGAAACACACCGGCCGAAAGGCCGCGTGTGTTTTACGTGTGGTTCGATTTTCAGGGCGCAGTTGATTGACTGTGACGATGGGTCCTCGGAGAAGGCTGCGAAATCAGGCGAACGGCCTTGAGGGGCCTCGTCGGCTTGTCTGAGACCGGGTTCGCCGTGATCGCGCGACCGCCTCCGGCTGTTGACCGGGCTTTCTGAGGTGGCTCCTCAGGCTAGATTCGAATCAGCAACCTGCTAAATCAACGACTTCCAGCGTGGGCAATCGCACTATCGAACTTCCACAGCCTAGGTCCATTATCTGGAGATCCTCGGTGCGAACGACATTGCCCGGCTGGTGTCAGGGCGCCTCATGAATCGACACTGCACGACAATGCGAGCCGGATTCTGCACGAAGTCCTAGATGTACGTCCCGGCAGATCGCGGGCGGACGGTGAGCGCGGCGTGCGAGTGTTATGCGCCGTTGACTGGCGCCAGCGCAGTCGCGGGCGTCGCCACCAGGTTGAACCGCGCGGCGTTCTCCGGATAGAGGTCGATCATGAAGAAGTGCCGACGCGATTCTTCGAACCGCGCTGTATGATCGAGGATGTAGTTACGCATGTAGACGCGGAGACCAGTTCGCTCGGACTCGGACCGTGGGCGCTTTGCCTTTGCCGACTCGACGGCCTGTTCGACGCGCGCGGCGATCCATTTCTCATCCATCGCATCTGCGAAGTAGCCGTCCCACACATCCCGGAACAGCTGTTCACAGTTGAAGATGCCGAACGTGGTCTTGTCGGGATCGACGATGTTGGGGGCGAGGTAGACGACGACGGGTTTGTCCTGGCGCACCATGTTGATCACGCTGTTCAATGTCCCCTTGCTCTCGCCATCCCAGAGCATGAGCCCGTACGCAGCGTCGTCGACCATTGCCTGGTCAACAACAAGAAGGCCCGCCCTCTTGCGAGAGCGGGCCTTCATGAGAACCGAACGAAGGATTTAGAACGACCGGCTTCTT
>Ga0210379_10000761_pt1 | contig 10956 bp, 8 predicted proteins | sample PLMedo_2_FD_155468 | JGI IMG/M metagenome (GOLD analysis project Ga0210379, IMG submission 155468) | Groundwater sediment microbial communities from an aquifer in East River, Colorado, USA - PLM4_32_coex redo | ecosystem: Environmental > Terrestrial > Soil > Riparian zone | place: USA: East... | reverse complement strand
CAGACGTACTACGCTCCGGGCGCAAGCCGCCCGGTCATCCGCGGGCTTGGAGGGGACAGGATCCGCGTCCTCCAGGACGGTCTCGGTGCCGGTGACGCCTCCAACGTCAGCGCGGATCACGCTGTGAGCGTCAATACGCTCACCGCCGAGCGGGTCGAGGTCGTCCGTGGGGCGGCGACTCTCCTCTACGGCTCGAACGCGATCGGCGGTGTCGTCAACGTCCTCGATGAGCGGATCCCCGATCACCGATCCGACGAGCGCTTCGCGGGCAACGTGATCCTGCGCTACGGCTCGAACAACGACATGGCCGCGGGCGCCGCGAACCTCGGCGGGTCGCTCGGGTGGTTCGGATGGCACGTCGACGGCACGACGTCGCAATCGAACGACTACCGGGCCGGCGGCGACTTCGGCGTGAAACCCAACAGCGACTTCGACAACGATGCCTGGTCGGTCGGTGCCTCCTGGCTCGGGGAGAGCTCGTTCGTCGGAGCCGCGTACAACGACTTCAAGTCGAACTACGGGAGCGCCTTCGAGGAGAGCGTGCGGATCGACCTCGAGCAGAAGCGCTGGGACGTTCGAGGCGGGATCAACACCCCGTTCGGCCCCTTCCGTTCGCTCCGGGCGAAGCTCGGAGGGACCGACTACGAGCACGTGGAGCTGGAGGGGTCCGAGGTCGGAACGCGCTTCCTCAACAAGAGCATCGAGGGCCGGGTCGACCTCGCGCACGGGAGCACCGGTCCCTGGACGGGGAGCTTCGGCGCGCAGGCGTGGTCCCGCGACTTCGAGGCGATCGGTGCGGAGGCGTTCGTCCAGCCGACGTCAACCGACGCACAGGCGCTGTTCGCCTTCGAGGAGATCGCGTCCGGCTCCGTGACGGGACAGTTCGGCGGCCGCTACGAGCATCAGAACGTCGACAGCTCCGACGCGACGCTCCGCGACCGCTCGTTCAACGCTCCGTCGGCCTCCGCGGGCGTTCTCTGGAAGGCCGGCGAGGCCTACGCAGTCGCGGGGACGCTGTCCTATTCCTCACGCGTCCCCACTGCCGAAGAGCTGTTCTCCAACGGCCCCCACATCGCCACGTTCACGTTCATCCTCGGAGACGATGACCTGGCGCTCGAGAAGGGGCTCGGCGTGGACGTCAGCCTTCGGAAGGTCACCGGCCGGATCTCGGGGGAGCTCAGCCTGTTCTACACATCGTTCGACGACTACATCTTCGAGCGGGACACGGGCACGACGTTCACGACCGACGAGGGCGACGTGCTCCCGATCGTGCAGTACTCGCAGTCGGCCGCGGAGTTCTGGGGGGCGGAGGGGCACGTCGACTTCGGCCTGATCCACGCCGACCCGCACCACCTCGACCTCGAGCTGCGCGCCGACTACGTCCACGCGGAGCTCACCGATCTCAACGAGCCGGTCCCCTTTCAGCCGCCGCTCCGGGGAGTGCTCGCCCTCAAGTACCAGGGAAAGGCGCTCTGGGGGTCGATCGAGGGTTACTACGCCGCCGAGCAAGGCCGCTTCGGAGTGTTCGACACGAGCACGCCGAGCTACACGTGGCTCAACGCGTCGGTGGGGTATCGCCTCGCGCCGGGACGCTTCGTCCACGACATCATCGTGCGTGGGGTCAACCTGACCGACAAGCTCTCGTTCAACTCGCTCTCGCGGTTCCGCTCCGAGGTGCCGCTTCCCGGTCGGGACGTCACCGCGTCGTACCGGCTTCAGTTCTAGCGATCACGACCGCACGCGGGAGGTCAGCGCCTCGAACAGGGCCATGAGCCAGTCCTTCTCGGATTCCCTCGTCGAGGCATAGATCCCGGTCGGCTCCTCGGGAACCTTCGGCTGGACGCGGATCCGGTCGAGCGACGCGCGCTCCCGCTCGTGCCGCGCCTTCTCCTCCGAGACCTGCTTCTCGCCGCCGAGCTTCACCCACGCCAGCGCGGCGTCGAGCTCGTGCGCATCGAACCAGGTCCCGTGCCCCGGGCACCGGTCGACGACGACCCCGCTCTGACGCCCGAAGTTCGAGCGGGCCATGCGAACCCCGCACACCGGGCACGGCCGGTAGAGCGGCCCCGCCTGTTTCGCGATCGGCTTGCGCGCCTTCGTCATCGTGTCGCGGATCGCGCGGGGGTCCGGGAACGGCTGCGCCTCCGCCCGCGCCTTGTCCGACAGCGCCCGGAACGCCCCTTCGCCGATCCAGAGCCCGGCGCACCGCGTGCACTCCAGCGCCGCGGTCGTCCCGATCGCCCGGCTCCGCAGCGCGTGCTCGCCCCCGCACGCCGGGCACGGCCGGTCCGTCGCGTCGCCCGCGTCCTCCTCCGGCTGAATCGGCGTGGCGCAGTGATGGCAGAAGCGGGCGCGGTCGCTGATCCGCGCGAAGCACGCCGGGCAGATCGTGTCGAGGTCCTGCTCGTGGATCGTGAAGTCGGAGCCGCAGTAGGCGCACGCGGCGGCCCCCTCCTCGCGCGTCGCCCCGCACGAGCGGCACGACACCACCGCCGCCTCGTGCGCCTCGACCTCGGGGATCTCCACCGGCTCACCGCACCGGCAGCGGAACCTCGACCCGACGGGACGCCGCGTCGCGTCGTACTGCCTCAGACACGCGCCGCAGCGGACGAGCCGGCGCAACCTCAGTGACCCGCGCCGTGGAAGGTCTTCTCCCCCGCCCGGATCGGAACGGAGAGCCAGTTCTGCTTCGGCGGGAGCGGGCACGTCGCGTACGGGGTGAACGCGCAGGGCGGGTTGTACGCCTGGTTGAAGTCGATCGTGACCTTCCCGTCCTTCGGCATGCCGGCGTAGAGGAAGCGCCCGCCGCCGTAGGTCTCCTTGCCGCTGGTCGCGTCCTTGAAGATGAACCAGAGCTGCGGGTCCGCGGGATCCTCGATCACGGGCTCGAGCGTCTGCTCGCGCCCGTCGATCGTGAAGGTCACGTTCCCGCGCGCCTCCATCGGCTCGGTCGTGCCGAGGACGTTGGGGACGTCCACCGTGCGTGGCTTGTCGTAGGGGTGGAACGTCGCCGTCACCCGCCACTTCGGATCGGGGGGGTAGGCGTCGATCCCCTTGAAACCCTTGAGCACCGGGCTGTTCTTGTCGCGGACGCGCACGCCGATCCGCTCGCCCCGCTTGATGATGAAAAACGACAGGTCGCCGAGGCCGACGACGTCGGTCTGCTCCGCGTTGTCGTCGCCCAAGACCTGCTCGCCGGCGGGCTTGCCGTCGATCGTCAGACCCGTCCCGGGCGCGGGGACGAGGCGCACGGCGCCGTTCTCGAGCACGAGCGTCCCCGCGCGCTTCGGCGCTTTTCCCTCGGGGAGCGGCACCGGCACGCCGGGATCGGAGCCGAACGCATTCTCCCCCGGGGCGAGCCAGTGCAGGCCGACGAGCGTGAGCCACCCGGTCTCGGAGGCAAGGCGCGCGTGGCGCTTGTCGCGCCAGGCTTTCTCGTTCGCGAGGAACTCGGATTCCGTCGCGGCGACGAGGCTCGCCACGACCCCGAGGGCGGAAAAGACGACGAGGGCGATCGACGTTCTCGTCATGCACCCCTTGTAGCACACCCGGACGCATGCTCTCATCCGTGGGATGCACCACCCGTTCGAACCGTTCATCGGCCGGCGCGGAGCCGCCGTCCTCGACGGGGGGCTGGCCACGGAGCTGGAGCGCCGGGGGCTGGACCTCGCGGACCCGCTCTGGTCGGCGGCGGCGCTCCTCGACCGGCCGGCTCTGGTGGAGCTGGTGCACCGCGACTACCTCGCGGCGGGCGCTGACGTCATCACGAGCGCCACGTACCAAGCGACCGTGCCGGGGCTCCGGGCCCGGGGCCTCAGCGAGGCGGACGCGGTCGACCTGCTCCGGGCGGGGGTCGACATCGCGCGGCGTGCGCGCGACGCGTTCGCGGCGAGCCTGCCCGTCGACCGGGGCCGGCCGCTGGTCGCCGCGTCGATCGGCAGCTACGGGGCCTTCCTGGCGAACGGGGCGGAGTACCGCGGCAGGTACGGCCTCTCAGTCGACGCGCTCGCCGTGTGGCACCGCCCGCGGGCGCGGGTCCTCGACGAGAGCGGGGCCGACCTGCTCGCGTTCGAAACGATCCCGGCGCGCGAAGAGCTCGAGGCGATCGTGAGAGTCCTCGGCGAGGCCGACGGCCCGCCGGCGTGGATCTCCTTCAGCGCGCGCGACGGGGGGACGATCGCCGACGGGACACCGGTCGGAGAGGCGGCCGCGATCGCGTCCTCCTCGCCGCGCGTGGTGGCGGTTGGCGTGAACTGCGTCGCCCCCGAGATGGTGAGCCCGCTGCTGCGCGCCATGCGGCCGGCGACGTCGAAGCCGCTCGTGGCGTACCCGAACCGCGGCGACGTGTGGGACGCGGTCGCGCGCGGCTGGATCCGCCGCGAAGCGGTGGTCGATTACAGCGCGCTCGCGGGAGAGTGGCGGGAGCTCGGCGCGCGCCTGATCGGCGGGTGCTGCGGGACGACGCCAGGGGACGTGCGCGCGATCAAGAAAGGAATGTCCCCTACAGCGTAGGGTGCTTCGTGTGGAAGTCCGTCGCGCTCTGGTACGCGGCGGCGAGCGCGAGCACGGCGTCGTCGCCGTCGAGCCGCCCCTGGAACGTGATCGACGTCGGTGTGCCGTCCGTCGAGCGGAAGCCGTTCGGGACAACGACCGCGGGATGCCCCGTGAGATTCGTCAGCAGCAGGTTGTCGCCGCCGAACGACGGCACGACGTACGCGTCGAAGCTCTCCATGACCCGCGCCATCTCCTGCATGACGATCGTCCGGAGCCGCATCGCGCGCAGGTATTCGACCGCCGGCACCAGCTGCCCCTGGCGGAAGACGTTCGGCCACGCGTCCGCGGTCTGCCGCACCATCTTGTCCACGCGCCCGTCCCGCACGAGCGCGTCGAACGCGGTCGCCGCCTCGGCGGTCAGGATCGTGGCGAGGGACGAGACGGGCACGGAGAACTCGAGCTTCATCGGGACGAGGTTCACGCCGATCCGGCGCAGCATGCCGAGGGACGTCGCGTCGTGGCCCTGCCACTCCGAGAGGGCTGCACGCTCCTCCGGCTTGTCGGCGAACTTCGCGTAGTCCACGTCGAAGAGGTCCTGGACGACCCCGACACGCAGCGTCTTGGGATCCTTCGCGGCCGGCCACGTGAACCGCGCGCGCCGCGAGAACGGATCGCGGGGATCCTCCCCGTGGATCGCGTCGAAGACGAGCGCGCAGTCGGCCGCCGACCGCGCGATGGGCCCGATCTTGTCCATCGTCCACGACAGCGCCATCGCGCCGTGCCGGCTGACCCGGCCGAAGGTGGGACGCAGCCCCGAGGCGCCGCAGCGGGTGCACGGCGAGACGATGCTGCCCCACGTCTCGGTCCCGATCGCGAACCCGACGCACCCGGCCGCGACGAGCGACGAGGAGCCCGCCGACGAGCCGCTCGACCCCTGGTCGAGCTTCCACGGGTTCTTCGTCGTGCCGCCGTACCAGACGTCCCCCCACGCCAGCTCCCCGACCGAGGTCTTCGCGACGAGCACCGCGCCCGCGGCGTCGAGCTTCTCGATCACGGTGGCGCTCTCGGTGAACCGCTGGTCGCGGAAGAGCGGGCTGCCCCAGGTCGTCGGGTATCCCTTCACCGCCAGGAGATCCTTCGCCCCGTACGGGATGCCGTGGAGCGGGCCGCGCCATCGTCCGGCCGCAATCTCGCGGTCGGCCTCGCGCGCCAGTCGGAGCGCGAGGCTCTCCGTGATCGTGATCGCGGCCAGGAGCTTGTCGTCGAGCCTGCGGATGCGCTCGAGGTAAAGGCGGGTGAGCTCGGTCGAGGAGATCGCGCGGCGCTTGACCCACCCGGAGAGGTCCTCGAGCGAGGCATAGGCGATCTCGTCCTTCGACGCCGGGAGCGACTTCCCCTTCTTCGCGAACGTCACGCGGCTGGAGGGCGATGCCTCCGCGCTTTTCGCCGGCCCCGGCGCCGGATCGAAGGTGAACGCGGGAGGCACTGCGTTGGGGATGTCGATCCCGCGGACCTTGGCGTACGCCGCGTCGGTGTCCACGAGGTCCTTCGCCATCATCTCGCGCTGCTTGTCGTCGAGCTTGATCCCCGAGACCCACTCCGCCTGCCGGATCATCTCGGGGGTGATGGCGGCGTCCGCCGCGAGCGCCTCGAGCGCGCGCGCGAAGACGGCGGCGCCCGCCCCGGCGCCGGCGATCGCCTTGAGTGCCTTGCGACGGTCCATGGGATCCTCCCGCGAGGGAGGATCGTAAGGGTCAGACCCCTTTTTTTGGGAGACAAAAAAAGGGTCAGACCTTCTGGGCGGGCTCCCGGCGCTCCCGCGGCATGGCGCCCATCGTTTCCGCCTCGAACCAGACGTGGTTGCCCTTGAGGACGCTCTGGCCGACGCGGTACTTGCGGACGTCGTCGTTGCGCCACAGCTCGCCGAACAGCCGGCGGACCTTCCGCCGCGCGTTCCGGCAGAACAGGTCGCACAGCTCCCGCGCGTGGGCGGCCTCGGGGTGCTTCTCCTCGCGCATGGTGCGGACGCGCGAGATGCACGCCGACATGGCGAAGATCTCCATGGCGATGTCCACGGTGCGGAAGAGGAACGCCTGCTTCCGCTGCATCTTCCCCTTGTGGATCATCATCCCGTGGAAGATCTCGCGGGAGAGCTTCCGCGTGGCCCGCTCCGCGAAGCGGAGGTGGGTCGCGAGCGGGCCGAAGCCGCCGTACCGGGGCCAGCGCCCCCACCCGAGCCACCGCGTCGGATACCACACCGCGTAGTAGAGACCGATCTTGGGAAGCGCGGCGAGCTTCTCCCCCATCTTCTTGTCGGGGTCGATCATCGCCCCCGCGACCTGGAGGTGCTTGTCCACCGCCTCGCGCGCCATGAACAGGTGCATGATCTCGGAGCTGCCCTCGAAGATCAGGTTGATCCGGTAATCGCGCATCGCGCGCTCGACCGGGTACGGCGTCTCACCGCGGCTGGCGAGGGATTGCTCGGTTTCGTAGCCGCGCCCGCCGCGCACCTGGATCGTGTCGTCGAGGATCTTCCAGCCCGTGACCGTGTTCCACTCCTTGGCGGCGGCCGCCTCGAGGCGGATGTCGTACCCGCCCCGGTCCGCCATCCGCGACGCGAGGTCGGAGACCGACTCCATCGCGAAGCCGGCGGCGGCCATGTCGGCGATCTTGTGGGCGATCGCCTCGTGCTTGCCGATCGGCTGCCCCCACTGCGACCGCTCCGCGGACCACCGGCGGCAGATCTCGAGGCACATCTTGGCGACCCCGGTCGTCCCGGCCGGAAGCGCGAGGCGCCCGGTGTTGAGCGTGACGAGTGCGATCTTGAGCCCCTGCCCCTCCGCCCCGATGAGGTTCTCCTTCGGCACGCGGACGTTCTTGAAGGACAGGACCGCGTTGGCGAGCGCCTTCAACCCCATGAACCGGCAGCGGTGCTCGATCGCGACCCCCGCCGAGCCGGCCTCGACGACGAAGGCGCTGATCTTCTTCGTCCCCGGGTGGCGGGCCATGACGACGAGCACCTCCGCGATCGTGCCGTTGGTGCACCAGAGCTTCTCGCCGTTGAGGATGTAATTCTCGCCGTCCTCGGTCAGCTCGGCGGTCGTCGCGAGCTGCGCCGGATCGGAGCCGACCCCGACCTCCGTGAGCGCGAACGCCGAGATCGCGCCGGCCGCGCACCGCGGGAGGAAGCGCTGCTTCTGGTCGGCCGTGCCGAACATCTTGATCGGCTGCGGGACGCCGATCGACTGGTGCGCCGACAGGAGTGCCGAGATGTTCCCGTCGTAGCTGCCGAGCAGCTCCATGACCCGGCCGTACTCCACCTGGGTCAGGCCGAGCCCGCCGTACTCGGTCGGGATCTTCATCCCGAAGGCCCCGAGCCGCTTGAGCCCGTCGATGACCTCGCGCGGGTACTCGCCGGTCGCGTCGATCTCCCCCGGGTCCACGTGGTCGCGCAGGAACGCCTCGAGCTTCGCGAAGAAGGCGGTGAACTCCGGGCGCTCCTTCATCGCATCCGGGATCGGGCGGATGAGGTGCATCCGGAGGTTCCCGAGGAAGATCTCCTTCAGGAAGCTCGGCTCCTTCCACTCGGCTTGCCGCGCCGCCTCGGCGACGCGGAGTGACTCACGCTCGGCTTCGGTGTGGATGGCTTTGGTGGAAGAGCTCATGGGGAACCTCTCCGTCCTGATCGCGTGACCTTTAATGTAGTGTTCTTGCCCAGCCGCCGCCAAGCCCGAAACGGGGGTGGCGCTAGACTGTCGCCATGCCGTACAAGCACCCCGACTTCAACGCCCCCGCGCTCGCCAAGGCGCCGGAGTGCCACTTCGAGCCGGCCCCGGCGGACACGACGCTCCCGGACGGGTTCATGTCCACGACGAACTTCCCGACGTACGTCCGGGTCGGGGGGAAGTGGCGCATGCCGGAGAACCCCCGGATGGACGCGCACCTCGTCTGGTCGCCCGACGCGCAGCGGCTGGAAGTCAAGGAGTTCCGCCTCGTGCGCAAGGGGGACCTCGTCGCGGTCGCGAGCCGCGAGGACGGGGGCGAGGGGGTCTTCGTCTGGGAGCGCGGCTTCGCGGAAGAGGAGGACGTCACCCACGCCGAGGCGTTCGCCTTCATGTCCTCCGAGGTCAGCCGGGAAAAGCCGGTCAATTACGACGCCATCTTCGATCGGTTCCTCGAGAACCGCGGGGAGCGCGGGTACATCCTCTGGGTCATCGGGCCCGCCCTCGTCCACGCGCGCGGCCGCGAGGCGATGGAGTGGATGATCAAGAACGGCTTTGCCCACGCCGTCCTCGCCGGGAACGCCGTCGGGGTCCACGACGTCGAGGCGGCCCTTTACGGGTCGACGCTGGGCATGAAGGCGGACGGGAGCGGGCAGGCGGGGGGCCACGCCTTCCACATGCGCGCGATCAACGAGGTCAAGAAGGCGGGCTCGATCGATGCGCTCGTCCGCGCTGGGCGGATCACGAACGGGATCATGTACGCGCTGACCGTCTCGAAGACCCCCTACGTCCTCGCCGGCTCGATCCGCGACGACGGGCCGCTCCCCGAGACGATCGTCGACAGCCTCGAGGCGCAGGCGGCGATGCGGGCGTGCACGGCGAAGGCGACGATGGTCATCATGGTCGCGACCGCGCTCCACTCGATCGCGGCCGGAAACATGCTGCCGACCTTCTGCGCGGGACCGGACGGGGCCTTCCGCGAGATCACGACGATCTGCGTCGACCAGACCGAGTTCGTCGTGTCGAAGCTCAAGGACCGCGGGACCCACCAGGCGTTCGGTGTGGTCACCAACGCCCAGGACTTCATGCGCCTGCTCCAGCTCGAGCTCTCGGACCGCCTGACGAAATAGGTGTCAGGCACCGTTTCGGAGGACCAACATGAGCGCGCTCGCATCGAAGACCTGCTCTCCGCAGCACGGCCCCGCCCTCGCCAAGGACGCTGCCGTAGCATTCCTCAAGCAGCTTTCCGGCTGGTCCCTCGTGGACGATGGAAAAGGGATCCGCCGTGAGTTCTCGTTCAAGAACTACTACCCGACGATGTCATTCGTGAACGCCGTGGCGTGGATCGCGAACCAGCAGGACCACCACCCCGACATGACCGTCGGCTACAACAAGGTCGGTGTGCTCTTCTCGACCCACTCGGTCGGCGGGCTCTCGGAGAACGACTTCATCTGCGCGGCGAAGATCGACGCCCTGGGCGCCCTCTGAACGCGGAAGCGATCCTCGGCCTCTGGAAGAAGTGGTCCGCCCTCCCCGGGGGCGTGACCGTCTTCTCGTGGATGATCGGGCGCCAGGTCCCGTACACGGGCTCGATCCGGCCGCGCGTGCTGGAGCTGCGGCCGGGCTTCGCCCGCGTCGCGCTCAAAGAGCGGCGCGCCGTGCGGAACCACCTGCGCTCGATTCACGCGATCGCGCTCGTGAACCTCGGCGAGGCGGCCAGCGGCCTCGCCATCCTGACGTCGCTCCCTGAAGGCGCACGCGCGATCCTCATCCGCATCGAGGCGATCTATGCGAAGAAATCGAGGGGCACGATCGTCGCGACGTGCTCGTCGGAGGCGTCCCGCGTGATCACCGGTCCGATCGAGACGGCCGTCGTGGCATCGATCCGGGACGAGGCGAACGATCTCGTCGCGACCGTCAACGCGACTTGGAAGCTCGACCGGAAGGGCTAGAGGACTTGCGGATGAAGATCCCGCCGTTGAAGGTCTTCATCTGAATCACGGGGCCGCCGCCGCCGATCTTGGCGCGCACGTCTTGGCCGACCTCGACGCGGAAACTGCCCTCGCCCTCACTGCGCTCGACCTTGGGCGTCGTGGGGATGACCTCGAAGTCGAAATCGGTGAGGATCTCCCCCCGACCGGGCTCGATGCGCAGCTCGGCCCGGAGACCGGGCGGGAACGTGACGTCCACGTTGCCGTTCAGCGTCGTGAAGGACATCGGCTTGTCGGGCGCGATCTCGTCGAAGACCACGACCACGCCGCCGTTCGTGGTGTTGGCGACGACCGAGCCCTTGATGCCAGTGGCCTCGATGCCGCCGTTGGTGTTCTGGAGCTCGAGCTCGCCCTGGAGCCCGCGCACGACGATCTCGCCCCGTTGGACGGTCCGGATCGTGGCCGAGGTGCGGAACGGGACCTGGATCAGCACGTCCGCGGAGTAGTTGTGCCAGGCTCCGGAAACGCTCACCTGGTTGCGCTGCTCCTCGACGGACAGCCCGAGCGCGGTGTTCGGGATCCGCTTCATCCCGCCCGAGCTGCCTTCGCGCTCTACCCTCTCGGTCCGGTTGCGCGCGACGACCACGACCTCGCGTCCGTCGTAGCCCGTGACCTCGACCCCGCCGGCCTGGAGGCTGACTTCGAGCTGAACGGGACGGCTGGGATCGGTCAGCGGCACGACGATGCGCTGGTCGCCCGCCGGGGCCGCGAGGCCCACGCCCGGCACGAGACCCACGAAGAGAAGGAGG
>Ga0210379_10000760_pt1 | contig 10956 bp, 16 predicted proteins | sample PLMedo_2_FD_155468 | JGI IMG/M metagenome (GOLD analysis project Ga0210379, IMG submission 155468) | Groundwater sediment microbial communities from an aquifer in East River, Colorado, USA - PLM4_32_coex redo | ecosystem: Environmental > Terrestrial > Soil > Riparian zone | place: USA: East... | reverse complement strand
AGCCCGAACGCGGAGCCGATGGTGCTCGCTGCGGCGGCGCTCGCGGGCGTGGACCGCGTGCTCGCCATCGGCGGCGCGCAGGCGGTCGCCGCGCTCGCCTATGGCACCGAGTCGGTGCCGCGCGTGGACAAGATCGTCGGCCCGGGCAACGCCTACGTCGCCGCCGCCAAGCGCCAGGTGTTCGGGCAGGTCGGCATCGACATGATCGCCGGGCCTTCGGAGATCCTGGTGATCGGCGACGGCACGACGCCACCGGACTGGGTGGCGATGGACCTGTTTTCCCAGGCCGAGCACGACGAGGTGGCGCAAGCGATCCTGCTTTCGCCTTCGGCCGCCTACCTGGACGCGGTGGCGGAGAGCATCAACAGGCTGCTTCCGACGCTTACCCGGCGCAAGGTGATCGAGGCGTCGCTTTCGGCGCGCGGCGCGCTGATCCGGACGCGCAGCCTGGAGGAAGCCTGCGTCATCGCCGATCGCATCGCCCCGGAGCACCTGGAGTTGTCGGTGGAAAACCCCGACGCGCTGCTGCCGAAGTTGCGCCACGCCGGCGCGATTTTCCTCGGCCGCTGGAGCTCGGAGGCGATCGGCGACTACTGCGCGGGTCCCAACCACGTGCTGCCGACCTCCGGCACCGCGCGCTTTTCCTCGCCGCTCGGCGTCTACGATTTCCAGAAGCGCACGAGCGTGATCGGCGTATCGCAGGCGGGCGCCGCGACACTGGGACGCATTGCGGCGACAATCGCGGAAGGCGAAGGGCTTTCCGCGCATGCGCTCGCGGCAAAGATGAGGCTCAAGTGACCCCGGACCAATTGATCCGGCCGGAGATCCTCGCGCTCAAGGCCTACCACGTCGCCGATGCCGAAGGCATGGTGAAGCTCGACGCGATGGAGAACCCCTATCCGCTGCCCGCGCAGATGCGGCACGAGCTGGGGGAGTACTTGTCCCGCGTGGACCTCAACCGCTACCCGGATCCCACGGGGCGCAAGCTGCGCGACCTGCTGGCGCAGAAGATGCAGGTGCCCGCGGGCATGGAGATCCTGCTCGGCAACGGTTCGGACGACCTCATCCAGATCGTCACTTTCGCCATGGCGCGGCCCGGCGCGGCGGTGATGTTCCCCGCGCCGACCTTCGTCATGTACTCGATGGACGCCACGCTCTCGGGCATGAGGGCGCTGCGCTACGAGCTGCGCGAGGACTTCACGCTCGACCGCGACGCATTCGTAGCGCGGGTGAAAGCGGAGCAGCCCGCGCTCATCTTCATCGCCTACCCGAACAACCCGACCGGCATCCTCTACCCCGAGGATGACATCGCGGCGGTGCTGCGCGCGGCGCAGGGACTCGTCGTTCTCGACGAGGCCTACCACGTGTTCGCGCGCAAGAGCTTCATGCCGCGCCTGGCCGAGTTCCCCAACCTGCTGGTGATGCGCACCGTGTCCAAGCTCGGCCTGGCGGGAATCCGGCTGGGCTACCTGGTGGGGCGCCCGGAGTGGATCGGCGAATTCAACAAGGTGCGCCAGGCCTACAACGTCAACGTGCTGACGCAGGCGGCGGCGACCTTCGTATTGGAGCGGCTGGACGTGCTCGAGCAGCAGGCAGCGAAGATCCGCGCCGACCGCGCAGGGCTCGGCCAAGCGCTCGCGGCGCTGCCTGGCGTGACGGTGTATCCCTCCGAGGCGAACTTCTTCCTGGTGCGGGTGCCCGACGCCGATCGCACCTACGAAGCCCTGCGCCGCCAGGGCGTGCTGGTGCGCAACCTCAACGGCCCCAGCCTGAAGAACTGCCTGCGCATCACCGTCGGCACGCCCGACGAAAACCGTATACTTCTCACCGCCATGCGAGAAGCGCTGTGAACCGCACTGCCGAAGTGACCCGCAACACCAAGGAGACCCAGATCCGGGTGAAGCTCAACCTGGACGGCAAGGGCGTCTCGAAACTCTCCACCGGGCTGCCGTTCCTCGAGCACATGCTCGACCAAGTCGCGCGCCATGGCATGCTCGACCTGGAGATCGAGGCGAAGGGCGACCTGCACATCGACGCGCACCACACGGTGGAGGACATCGGCATCACCCTCGGCCAGGCCTTCCTCAAGGCGATCGGCGACAAGGCCGGCATCCGCCGCTACGGTCACGCTTATGTGCCGCTCGACGAGGCGTTGACGCGCGTGGTGATCGATTTCTCGGGCCGCCCGGGCCTGGCATACCACGTCAAGTTCACGCGCGCCCTGATCGGCGAGTTCGACGTCGACCTGATGCACGAGTTCTTCCAGGGCTTCGTCAACCACGCGCAGGTGACGCTGCACATCGACAACCTGCGCGGCGACAACGCGCACCACCAGTGCGAAACCATCTTCAAGGCATTCGCGCGCGCGCTGCGCATGGCGGCAGAGGCCGATGCGCGCGCCGCAGGCGCCATTCCTTCCACCAAGGGTTCGCTCTAGTTGAAGATTGCGGTAGTCGATTACGGCATGGGCAACATTCGCTCGGTGTCGAAGGCGCTCGAGCGCGTGGCGCCGCAGGATCGGGTCGAGGTCACCTCGGACCCCGGGTTGATCCGCGCGTCCGATCGGGTGGTGGTGCCCGGGCAGGGCGCGATGCCGGACTGCATGCGCCAGCTCGCCGCCAGCGGCGCGCGCGACGCCGTGATCGAGGCGACACGCGAGAAGCCCTTTCTCGGCATCTGCATCGGCATGCAAATGCTGTTTGAGCGGGGGGAGGAGGGCGACACGCCCGGTCTCGGGTTGCTCGCTGGCGCCGTGCCGCGCTTTCCGGCGGCGCGCATGGCCGGGCTGAAGGTGCCTCACATGGGCTGGAACCAAGTGCGCCAGGCCAGGCCGCATGCGCTGTGGTCTGGCATCCCGAGCGGCGAGCGCTTCTATTTCGTGCACAGCTACTACCCGGCACCCGCGGACCCCGGCCTGGTGGCGGCGACCTGCGACTACGGCGTCGCCTTTACCTGCGCGATTGCGCGGGATAACATCTTCGCCGTGCAGTTCCACCCGGAAAAGAGCCAGGCCGCCGGGCTCCGCTTGCTCTCCAACTTCGTCCAATGGCGGCCGTAGCCCTCTAAGGCGTTTCGCTTCACCGCGTGCTGATCATCCCGGCAATCGACCTGAAGGACGGCCGCTGCGTGCGCCTGCAGCAGGGGGACATGTCGACCGCCACCGTGTTCGGCGAGGACCCGGTCGCCATGGCGAAGCACTGGGCGGCGCAGGGCGCGCGGCGCCTGCACGTCGTCGACCTGAACGGCGCGGTGGCCGGCCGGCCGAAGAACGAGAAGGTGATCCGCGAGATGATCAAGGCGGTCGGCGACGCCATGCCGATCCAGCTCGGCGGCGGCATCCGCGACCTGGACACGATCGAGAGCTACATCGACGCGGGCGTCACCTACGTGGTCATCGGCACCGCCGCGGTGAAGAATCCCGGCTTCCTGTCGGACGCGAGCTACGCCTTTCCGGGCCACATCATCGCCGGGCTGGACGCCAAGGAAGGCAAGGTGGCGGTGGAAGGCTGGTCGAAGATGACCGGCCACGACGTGGTGGACCTGGCGAAGAAATACGAGGAGTACGGCGTCGAGGCGCTGATCTACACCGACATCGGCCGCGACGGCATGATGACCGGCATCAACATCGAGGCCACGTTCAAGCTCGCGCAGGCGATCAAGATTCCGCTCATCGCCTCCGGCGGGCTGAACAGCATCAAGGACCTCGAGACGGTGTGCCAGAAGCTGGTGCCCGAGGGCGTAATTGGAGCGATCACCGGGCGCGCGCTGTACGAGGGCAAGATCGATTTCAAGCAGGCGCAGGCGGCAGCCGACAAAGCGGTCGGCAAGTAATGGGCCTCGCCAAGCGCGTCATCCCCTGCCTGGACGTGACCGCGGGCCGGGTCGTGAAGGGCGTGAATTTCGTAAGCCTGCGTGACGCCGGCGACCCGGTGGAGATCGCGGCGCGCTACGACGCGGAAGGCGCGGACGAGCTCGCGTTCCTCGACATCACCGCCAGCTCGGACGAGCGCGACATCCTCCTGCACATCATCGAGGCGGTGGCCTCCCAGGTATTCATTCCGCTCACGGTGGGCGGTGGCGTGCGCAAGGTCGAGGACGTGCGGCGGCTGCTCAACGCGGGCGCCGACAAGGTGTCGATCAACACCGCTGCGGTGCAGAACCCCGCGCTGGTGGAAGAAGCCTCCGGCAAGGTCGGCAACCAGTGCATCGTCGTCGCCATCGACGCGAAGAAGAAAGCGGGCGGCGGCTGGGAGGTCTATACCCACGGCGGCCGCAGGCCCACGGGCCTCGATGCGGTGGACTGGGCGCGGCGCATGGTGACGAGCGGCGCGGGCGAGATCCTGCTCACCAGCATGGACCGCGACGGCACGCGCGATGGTTTCGACCTCGCGCTCACCCGGGCGGTGGCCGACGCTGTTAGCGTGCCGGTGATCGCCTCGGGCGGCGTCGGCAGCATGCAGCACCTCGCCGATGGCGTGCTCGAGGGCAGGGCCGATGCGGTGCTCGCGGCGAGCGTGTTCCACTTCTGCGATTTCACCGTGCGCGCCGCGAAGGAGCACATGCGCGCATGCGGCATCGAGGTGCGGCTGTGACGGACTGGTTCGACCAGTTGCGCTGGGACGAGCAGGGACTGGTCACGGCGATCGCGCAGGACGCGACGAGCGGACGCGTGCTGACGGTAGCCTGGATGAACCGCGACGCGCTCAGGGCCACCGTGGAGACAGGCGAGGCCGTGTACTGGTCGCGCTCGAGAAAGCGCCTGTGGCACAAGGGCGAGGAATCGGGCCACGTGCAGAAGGTGCTGGAAGTGCGCCTGGACTGCGACGCCGACGCGATCCTGCTGAAGGTCGAACAGGCGGGCGGCATCGCCTGCCACACTGGGCGTGAAAGCTGCTTTTTCCGGAAACTTGAAAACGGGAGGTGGGTGAGCACGGATCCAGTGCTGAAGGATCCCAAGCTCATCTACGGCAAAAAATGAAACTCGGACTGGCCGAAACGCTGGAACGCATCGCCGCCACCATCGAGCAGCGCAAGGGCGGCAATGCGCAGAAGTCCTATGTCGCGGGCCTGCTCGGGGGCGACGAGGACGCGGTGCTGAAGAAGATCGGCGAGGAGGCCACCGAGACGGTGCTGGCAGCCAAGTCCGGCGACCGCCTGCACCTCGTGCAAGAGACCGCGGACCTCTGGTTCCACTGCCTGATCATGCTTTCGCGCCACGGCCTGGGGCCCGGCGACGTGCTGGCGGAGCTCCACCGGCGCGAGGGCATCTCCGGCATCGACGAGAAGGCGGCGCGCAAGAAGCGATGAGCGACCCGAACTGCCTCTTCTGCAAGATCGTGCAGGGCACGATCCCGTCGAAAAAGGTGTACGAGGACGAGGACGTGCTCGCCTTCCACGACATCCGGCCAGTGGCGCCGGTGCATTTCCTCATCATCCCGAAGGAGCACGTGCCCACGATGTACGAGGTGGGAATGGCGCATCACCGCGCGCTGGGCAAGATGCTCGCCCTGGCGGGTGAGTTGGCGACGAAAGAGGGGGCCACCGACGGCTTTCGCACCATCATCAACACGGGGCGGGTGGGGCATCAGGAGGTGTATCATGTTCATATGCACGTCATCGGCGGGCCGCATTCGCTCGGGCCGATGATCCTGAAACAGAAATAGGAGGGTTTTATGGGCTCGTTCAGCATCTGGCACTGGCTGATCGTCCTCGTGATCGTGATGCTGATCTTCGGCACCAAGAAGTTGCGCAACATCGGCGCGGACCTGGGCGGCGCGGTACGCGGCTTCAAGGACGGCATGCGCGAGGGCGACAAGGCTGCCGAAGGCGCGCCGCAGGTGACCGGCAAGACGGTCGAGGGCGAGGTCAAGAGCAAGACCGAATCGAAGGCCTGAGCGGCCTTCTTCGCGATGCTTCACGGGCGCCTGCGGGCGCCCTTTGCTTCTCTGGAGTCCCATGTTCGACATAGGCTTCTCCGAACTGATGGTCATCGCGCTGGTGGCGCTGATCGTGATTGGCCCGGAGCGCCTGCCGCGCGTCGCGCGCACGCTCGGCCATCTCGCCGGGCGGCTGCAGCGCTACGTTTCCGACGTGAAGGCCGATATCAACCGCGAGGTCGAGCTGGACGAGCTGAAGAAGATGCGCGATTCGATGCAGCAGGCGGCGACGGGATTTGAGTCCTCGGTGACTACGGAATTAAATGAGACTGAGGCCGAGCTGAACGCGGCGGCCGAGGGGAAAGCGGAGGCGCCGGTTTCGCCGCCGCCAGAATCGGCGACGGCGATCGTAGAAAAGCAGAAGCAGTGAGTACGCAAGAGACCTTCGTTTCCCATCTGATCGAGCTGCGGCAGCGGCTGATGCGGGCGCTGTTTGCGATCGCCGCCGCGTTCATCGTGCTGTTCATCTGGCCCGGGTCCGGCGCGATCTACGATTTTCTCGCTGCGCCGCTGATGCAGGCGCTGCCGGAGGGCGCCAAGATGATCGCCACCGGCGTGATCACGCCGTTCATGGTGCCGATGAAAGTGACGGCCTTGGTCGCATTCATGGTGGCGCTGCCCTACGTGCTGTACCAGACGTGGGCGTTCGTCGCCCCGGGCCTGTACGAACACGAGAAGAAGTTCGCGCTGCCGATCGTGGTGCTCAGCACGGCGCTGTTCCTGCTCGGCGTGGCGTTCTGCTACTACTTCGTGTTCGGCAAGGTGTTCACCTTCATCAACAACTTCGCGCCGAAGTCGATCACCCCGGCGCCGGACATCGAAGCCTATTTCAGCTTCGTCATCACCATGTTCCTCGCCTTCGGCGTGACCTTCGAGATCCCCATCGTGGTGATCCTGCTGGTGCGCTTCGGCCTCGTGACCGTGGACAAGCTGAAAGAGGCGCGCCCCTATGTGATCGTCGGCGCCTTCGTGGTGTCGGCGGTGATCACCCCGCCCGACGTGCTCTCGCAGTTCATGCTGGCGGTGCCGATGTGCCTGCTGTACGAGGCCGGCCTGATCCTGTCCCGGTACGTCGGCACGCGCGCCAAAGCGGTGGAGCCGGAACAGTCCTCTCTGGGGTAAGATGGCGCCCCTCGAAACATCATTCCTGCTGGAGCAAGCATGAAACGCAAGTATGGCGCCGCACTGGCGCGCGAATCGATCGCCGAGCAGCGCATGCGCGAGAGCGCCCAGGCGGCGGGCGACAACAGCTTCAATTTCGGCTCCGTGAAGCGCAAGGGCGCCATCGGCCGCGGCAAGAAGCGCGGCAAGGCCTACCGCGCCGGGAAATAAAATCGGGGTCAGAGCCCGATTTCCGTCGGGAAATAAAATCGGGCTCTGACCCCGATTTTCACTGTCCGTTCAGGAAGCGTTCCACCAGCGCGAACTGGTCGGGGACGTTGAGCGCGGGCGCGTGGCCGCAGCCGGGGATGGTCACCACCACGGCGCGCGGGCCGCGCGAGCGCATTGCCTCCGCAGTTTCCGGCAGCAGCAAGTCCGAATTTGCCCCTCGCAGGCACAGCGTCGGGATGTCCAGCGCGTCGTAGGCGTCCCACTGGTCGTAGTCGGCCGGGTAGTGCGTGAACTGCAGCACCATCTTCGGATCGTAGTGCGGCGTCACCTTGCCCTCGGCCGTGCGGCGCGCCGAGGTCTCGGCCAGCCGCCGCCATTGCTCGTCGGACAGCATGCCGAAGGGCTTGTAGACGGTGCGGAAGTACTGCTCCAGCTCGCTCATGCGATCGAACTGCGCCGGGTTGCCGGCGTAGGTGCGGATGCGCTCGAGGGCCGCCGCGCCGAGCTGCGGGCCGATGTCATTGAGCACGAGGCGCCGGATGCGGCCCCGCAACGCGCCCGCCGCGGCGTGCAGGCCGATCGCGCCGCCCATCGAGGTGCCCAGCCAGTACGCCGCGTCGATGCCGAGCTGATCCATGAGTGACACGGCGAGCTTCGAGTAGAACGCGAGGCAATACTCCTTTTCCGGCGCCGGGCTCCATTCCGACAGTCCGCGCCCGATGGTGTCCGGGCAGATCACGCGATAGCGCTGCGCGAGGTGCGCCGCGATGTCGTCCATGTCGCGCCCGGTGCGCGCGAGGCCGTGCCAGGCGATCACCGTCTCGCGATGCTGCACGCCCCACTCCATGTAATGGATCTCGCGACCTTCGCAGGCGAGGTAATGCGAGTTCACCGCGGCGCCCTCAGCTTGCCGACGATGCCGGTGGGGAAGTAGTACACGCACAGGATGAACAGCACGCCGAGCCACAGCAGCCAGCGGTCCGGGTGCAGCAGGTTGGGCAGGAGCGGCACGCCGGCGAGCGCGTCGCTTGCCAGCTTCATCAGGTCGCGCAGGTAGTTCTGGGCCAGCACGAAGATGGTGGCGCCGAGCACCGAGCCGTACATCGTGCCCATGCCGCCGATCACCACCATCAGCAGGATGTCGATCATGATGTTGAAGGACAATGTGGTGTCCGGCCCGGTATAGCGCAGCCAGATGGCGTACAGGATGCCCGCGACGGTCGCGCCCAGCGCGGCGAGGCAGTTCGCCACCGTACGGTAGGTGACGACGCGGTAGCCCAGCGCCTCCGAGCGGAATTCGTTCTCGCGGATGGAAAGCAGCACGCGGCCAAAGGGCGAGTTCACCACGCGTAGCAGGACGAGGAACAGCGCGAGCGCCACGCCGAACACCACGTAGTAGGACACCAGGCGATCGCGCAGCAGCTCCGGCAGGCGGAAGGTGAGGCCGTCCTCGCCCCCGGTAATAGGCGAGAGCTGCGAGGCGAGGATCTGGAAGAAGGCGGCCACCGCCAGAGTGATCATGGCGAAGAAGATCGCGCGCACGCGCAGGCTGAGCAGGCCGATGGCAAGCGCGATGCCGAGCGAGAGCGCGAGCGCGGCGCCAATGCCCAGAGCCAGCGCACCCCAGCCCGTGCCCATCTTCGCCATGGCGATGCCCACACCGTAGCCGCCGATGCCGAAGAACATGGTGTGGGCGAAGGACACGATGCCGGTGTAGCCGAGCAGGAGGTCGTAGCTCGCCACCAGCAGCACGAATACCGCCACTTTGGCGGCGACGTTGAGCGAGCGCGTGCCGGGGAAGATGAAGGGCGCGAGCGCCAGCGCGACGAGGATTCCAACCAGCAGCGCGGTCAGGACGCGGCTGCGCGGGAAGTCGCCGGAAAGGAGCCGGGTGAGCATGGCGTCAGGCCTTCCCGATAGGGAAGAGACCGCGCGGGCGCCACAGCAGCACCAGCACCATGAGCAGAATGTTCGAGCCGAGCGCGAGTTTGGGCGCGAGATAGCCCGTGTAATTGGCGAGCAGCCCCACCAGCATCGCGCCGACGAAGCACCCCCCCACCGAGCCCAGCCCTCCGATGATGACCACGATGAAGATCACCACCAGCACCTGCATGCCCATCTGCGCGGTGACCTGCTCCTGGTACATGGCCCACATGGCGCCCCCGAGGCCCGCGAGGCCCGAGCCGGCGACGAACACGCCGACGAACAGGCGCTTGATGCGGTAGCCGAGCGACTCGACCATTTCCGGGTTCTCGACCCCGGCGCGCACCAGGAGCCCGATCCGCGTGCGATTGAGCAGCAACCACATGGCCGCGAACACCGCGAGGCCGACGATGACCGCCAGCACCCGGTAGCGCTCGATCGCCGCTTCGCCGAGGATGAACGAACCGGTGATCGCGCTGGGGCGCGGCAGCGGGATCATGTCCGGACCCCAGACTACGTGGATCAGCTGTTCGAACACGATCAGCCCGCCCATGGTGATGAGGATCTGCTTCAGGTGGTCGCCGTACACCGGCCGGATGAGGACGCGCTCGAAGAACCAGCCGAGGAATCCGGCGAGCGCGACGGCGGCCAGCACCGCGGGGATCATCGCCGAGAGGTCGGAGGCGAGGCTCCCGGCCTCCATCTGGCGCGTCATGCGCGTGAGCACGGTCGCCGCGCCGTAGGCCCCTACCGAGATGAAGATGCCGTGCGCGAAATTCATCACGTCCATCAGGCCGAAGACCAGCGTCAGGCCCGAGGCCATCATGAAGATCATCATGCCCATGGCGAGCCCGGCGACGGTCAGTGTGACCCAGGTCGGGAGACTCCCCACCAGCGGCAGCGCGGCGAGCGCAATTACCGGGACGAGGGCGAGGGGAAGCCAGTCGGCTTTGATGCGCGTCTTCACTGGTGCGAGTCCAGCGACAGGCCGAGGAGCTTTGTCTGCAGCGCCGCGTCCGCGGCAAGCGCGTCCATGCGCCCGGTGTGCACGATGCGGCCCGAGTCCATCACCGCCACCGTATCGCCCAGCGACCGCGCGAAACTGAAGTTCTGCTCCACCACCAGGATGGTGGTGTCGGTGCGCTTGAGTTCCCTGAACGCCTCCACCATGTTGGCGATGATCGAGGGCGCGAGTCCCTTGGTCGGCTCGTCCACCAGCAGCAGCTTTCTCGGCTCGACGATGGCGCGCGCGATCGCCAGCATCTGCTTCTGCCCGCCGGAGAGATTGCCGGCGAGCGCGTTCCAGAAGGTTTTCAGCGCGGGGAACAGGTTGAAGATCCACTCCAGGCGCTTGGCTTCCGGTTCGCCCGCGCGCGCCGCGAGCAGCAGGTTCTCGCGCACCGTGAGACCGGCGAAGATGCCCATGTTCTCGGGCACGTAGGCGACGCCGAGCCGGGCGACGTCCGGCGTTGCCGCCTGCGTGATGTCGCGCCCGTCCATGCGGATCGAGCCCGCCGAGGCGCGCCACAATCCCATGATGGTGCGCAGGCAGGTGGTCTTGCCGGCGCCGTTCCTGCCCAGCAGCATCGTCAGGCTGCCGTGCGGCACCTCGAAGTCCACGCCGTGCAGGATGTGGTACTGCGCGATGTGCGTGTTGACGCCCGCAAGCGCCAGCATTGGTTCAGGCACGCGCCACTCCCAGATACGCCTCCTGCACGATGGGCGAGGCGATCACCTCGGCCGGCGCGCCGTCGGCCACCAGCGC
>Ga0210379_10000758_pt1 | contig 10978 bp, 10 predicted proteins | sample PLMedo_2_FD_155468 | JGI IMG/M metagenome (GOLD analysis project Ga0210379, IMG submission 155468) | Groundwater sediment microbial communities from an aquifer in East River, Colorado, USA - PLM4_32_coex redo | ecosystem: Environmental > Terrestrial > Soil > Riparian zone | place: USA: East... | reverse complement strand
GAGAAGGTGGAGCTATGAGCCGCGGAGCAGGGGCCCGCTTGCGGGATGCGACCGGCGAGGAGTTCCGGGCTGCCGACGTGGCGAGGGTGGAATTTTCGAGGAGATGCAGAGGCAGCCGTGCTATGAGCCGCGGAGCAGGGGCCCGCTTGCGGGATGCGACCGGCGAGGAGTTCCGGGCTGCCGGCGGGATGGCAACGATATGACCACGAACGGTTCAGAGGCGGCACTGTGAGTCCCGACGCCGCTCTCGGCCTGGTCATGCTGATCGTCATGATCTTCGCCATCTTCATCGGCTTCCCGATCAGCTTCACGTTGCTCTTTCTGGCGCTGGCCTTCGGCTATCTCGGCCTCGGCCAGATGGTGTTTTCCCTGGCCTATTTTCAGACGATCGGCCTGATGAAGGAGGAGCTGCTCGCCGCAGTGCCGCTCTTCATCTTCATGGGCTATATCACCGAACAAGCGGGCCTGATGGAGCGGCTGTTCATCGCGCTGCGGCTGCTGCTCGCCCCGATCCGGGGGTCGCTGTTCGCGGTCGTGATCCTGACGGCGACGATCTTCGCCATGGCGACCGGCATCGTCGGCGCCGCGGTGACCGTGCTCGGCATCATGGCCTCACCCATCATGGTGAAGGCCGGCTACGACGGGCGCCTTTCGGCAGGCTGCATCACCGCGGGCGGCACGCTGGGGATCCTCATCCCGCCCTCGGTGATGCTGATCGTGATGGGGCCCGTGCTCGGCGTCTCGGTCGCCGACCTCTACGCCTCGGCGTTCGGCCCGGGGTTCCTGCTCGCCGGCATGTACCTCGCGTACCTGCTGGGCCGCGCGTTCTTGAATCCAAAGCTCGGCCCGCCGGTGCCGCTGGAAGAGCGGGTGCATTCGCTGCCCGTCATGCTGCGCGAGGTGGCAATCGGGGTGGTGCCGCTCGTGTGCCTGATCGCGGCCGCGCTCGGATCGATCCTGGCAGGTCTCGCGACACCGACAGAGGCCGCGGGGATCGGCGCGCTCGGCGCGATGCTCCTCGCCGCGGGGTACAGGAAGCTCACCTACGCCGGCCTCAAGAAGGCGGTGCTGACAACGACCGCGACTTCGAGCATGGTGCTGCTGCTCGCGATGACGTCGAACATCTTCGGCGCGGTGTTCTCGCGCCTCGGCACGGCGACCTGGATCACCGATGCGATGCTCGCGCTGCCGCTGCCGCCGGTCGCGATGCTGGTCGTCGTCATCCTTCTCATCTTCCTGCTCGGCTGGCCGTTCGAATGGCCGGCGATCGTTCTGGTGTTCCTGCCGATCTTCTACCCGGTGGTGGACGCGCTGAAACCCGCGCTCGGCGCCGCGCTCGGCATCCCGGCTGATTTCGTGATGGTCTGGTTCGGCGCGCTGGTGGCGGTGACGCTGCAGACTGCTTTCCTGTCGCCGCCGGTGGCGATGTCGGCCTACTACCTGCGGCAGGTCGTGAAGGATTGGTCGCTCGCGACCATCTACAAGGGCATGTTCCAGTTCATGGTCCTGCAATGCATCGCGATCGGACTGATCGTCACTTTCCCGGCGATCGCGACCAAGTTCCCGGAACAGTTGCGCGAGGAAGCGCGCGCGGTCCAGGTCGAGCAGGTTGACGACAGCATGGACCGGCTCGAGGAGGATCCCCACAAGGCCGGGCAGGAAAAGCCGGGCGAGGAGGAGAAGAAATAGAAGGCATCCTTCATCCTTGCGATTGTCCGGTCCCAAGCTCCTTCCGGACAATCGCCGCGCCGGCGGCGAGGGCGCGCAGCTTCGCTTCGGCGACCGGCCGCGCCATCGGCGCCATGCCGCAGTTGGTGCAACCATAGAGGTGCTGCGGCTTCACGTACCGGAGCGCCTCGCGCAGCGTCGCCGCCACCTGCTCCGGCGTCTCGATGGCATCGGTCGCGACGTCGATCGCGCCCACCAGCACATCCTTGCCCTCGAGCAGCCCGATCAGCGCCATCGGCACGTGCGAGTTGGCGCATTCGAGGGATACCTGCCGGATCGTGCTCTTCGCGAGCAGCGGGAACGTGGCCTCGTACTGCCGCCATGCCCCGCCCAGGGTCTTTTTCCAGTCGACGTTGGCCTTGATCCCATAGCCGTAGCAGATGTGGACGGCAGTGGCGCACTTCAGCCCCGCCGCGGCGCGTTCGAGCGCCGCGATGCCCCATTCCCGCACTTCGCCCATGTAGACGTTGAACGCGGGCTCGTCGAACTGGATCACGTCCACGCCGAGCGCCGCAAGCTCCAGCGCTTCCGCGTTGAGCAGTTCGGCGAGGGCGAGGCCGAGCGCCGCGCGGTCGCGGTAATGCTCGTCGGCGAGGGTGTCCACCATCGTCATGGGCCCCGGCAGGGTGAATTTGAGCTTGCGGTCGGTGTTGGCGCGTGCGAAGCGCACCTCGCCGGCGTGGACCGGGCGCGGCCGGCGCACCGGGCCGGTGACGGTCGGGCAGTCGGCTTCGTAGCGGTCGGCCCGGATGCCGATGCGCTTCATCCGGGCGAAGTCGACGCCCTCCACGCCCTGGAGGAAGCCGTGCACGAAATGCGTGCGCGACTGCTCCCCATCGGACACGATGTCGATGCCCGTCGCCTCCTGCATCTTGAGCGCTGCCCGCACCGCGTCGCGCTTGCCCTCGGCGAGCTGCTCGCCGGCGAGTTGCCACGGCGCCCACAGCACCTGCGGCCTGGCGAGCCAGGATGGCTTGGGCAGGCTGCCGGCAACCGTGGTTTCGACGGCGGGTGCGGGCTGGCTCATGTCAACGCTCCTAGGAGTTTGTCGGCCTTAGAGCCGACAAACTCCTAATGCAAGACCGCCTGCACGAATACGGAAGGAAGAGGCAGTGAAAATCCAATTTCATTATCGGGCTGCTCGCGTGCTCATTGTGGGCGAAGAGGTGTCGTAATGCCGGGTCTCATTCGAAATCCGCAGGCGGTCTTGCTGTTAGCAGCCTGTCAGATGCCTACGTCCGACAGGCTGCTGGCTCGGGCGATATCCTTGCGAGGGAGCGCATGTTATCGCGCCCGCGCGGCGCGGCTCCCGGGCGCGATCCGGCTTTAGAGTCCCTAACATGATGAAACGCGCGATGCGCTGTCACGATTTTGGCTCAGGGCGCGAAGCGAGCCGCAGCCAATATCTGGAATATTGGCAAGGGAAGCGACAAAGCCATGGGCCAAAATTCGTGCCAGCCCCTGGATTAGCCTTGGATATTCAAATGCCTGCGCCGGGGTTGCGGCCAAAATCGGCGCTGACTTTGTCGGCCGGCTTGGCTATATTCACGATATGACCTGCGCCGTCCTTCGCGTCATCGCCAATTTTGGCTCGCAACGCACGCGTGTTTCATCATGTTAGAGACTCTTAGGAGCCGGCGACGATCGCGAGCTTGTTCTCGACCGACTTTACGCCTTCGACGCCGGAGGCGACCTTCCCGGCCATGTCGCGTTTCATGCGCGTCTCGGCGGTCCCGAACAGCGTGACGGCGCCGTTACTGGCGACGACGTCGATGCCGTGCGCATTCAGGGTCCGTTCGGCGCCAAGGGCGGCCTTGACCCGGCCGGCAAGCTCCTTGTCGGCCGCAGCGCGGACGGCCTCAGGCGACGGCTTTGCCGGCTCGGCTTTCGCCGCGTCCTGGGCCGCGGGCACCGGCACCGGCACGACCTTGACTGCCTGCTTGGGCGGCGGCTCCTGGCCGCAGCCGGAAAGGGCAAACGCGAGCAGGGCCGCCGCCACGACGGTGGACGGGTTTCTCGAATCGAGCTTCATGGCATCCTCCTTTGAGAACCTTCAAAGACTGAGATATGCGCCGCGCCGAAAGATTCCGCGGGTCCGGCGGCCGGCGAACGTATGCGCGGCAGGGTGAAGCATGACATGATTCGGCGTTGACATACCAACAAAAAGCAAAAACAAGATCAGCGCAGATAGTCGCCGATTGACGACGATGCAAGCATGACTCCCGGCTACGAATACGCGCTGGTCGCGATGATTTTCCTCGGGCTGGCGGACCTGGTCTACAAGCGCGGTGCCGCAGCAGGGGTGCGGGCGCACCAATTCCTGATGGTGCAGGCGTGGTGCTTTGCTCCGGCGGTCACGCTCTACGGGCTCATCACCGGCACGCTCGAGCTGGAAGTGGCAATGTTGTGGGGCATGGGGGCGGGACTGTTCGTGTTCGTCGCGCTCTACAACTTCGCGCGCAGCCTGAACAGTGGCTCGGTGAGCATCGTCGCGCCGATTTTCCGCCTGAACTTCACGGTCACCGCGGTACTCGCAGTGCTCATCCTCGGCGAGCCACTGACCGCGTACAAGCTTGCGGGCCTCGCGCTGGCGCTGGCTGCCGTCTGGCTGCTGCTGGGCGCGGAAGCCGGTGCGGCCCTGGTAGCCGGCGCACCGCGCTTGCCGCTCGTGCAGGCCGTTATCGCGATGGCGGCGATGGGCGTCGCCAACTTGTTCTACAAAGTGGGTGCGCTGACCGGGGGCAGCCCCGCCACCTTCATTGCCGGGCAGGCGGCCACTTTCCTGCCGCTTGCGACGGGCTTCGCCTGGATGGTCGACCGGGGGCTCAGGACAACGCGCGCCGCATGGAAACACGCGGGAGCGGCTGCGGCGCTATTTCTGCTGGCTCTCGTACTGCTGTTCGAAAGCCTTGGGCGCGGCGAAGCGAGCGTGCTGGTGCCGATCTCGCAGATGGGCTTCGTCGTCACGGCGGCGTTCGGCCTTGCCTTTCTGCGGGAGCCGTTCACCGTGCGAAAGAGCGCAGGGCTCGCCTTCGCGGTCGCGGCGCTCGCCTGCCTCGCGAAAAGCTGAACCGCCAGGGAGAACCAAGAACAACAATTGAACCGCCAAGACGCCAAGAGAACCAAGATCTCTAACTATGAAGGACAAGAAGGAGGAACAAACAGTCGAATCACGATTCGCGAATCACGGCAGTTTGGAACCGCCAAGCACGCCAAGAGAACCAAAATCTTTAACCACAAAGGACACGAAGGACATGAAGGAAAACGAGAACTACTCTGAACCTCAATCCTCAATCCTCATCCCTCATCCTTGTCCCCCCTGCCTCGGTAGAATGGCTTTCTACGCGCCAGACAAGAGGTCCACATCGTGAGCGAGATTCAAAGGGCCGGCCTCAGTCCCGAGACGGTCCTGGCCGAAATGAAGAAGAACGGCGTCACGCACGTGGTGTGGCTGCCGGACAGCGAGACCAACTGGTTATACCTGCTGATGAAAGCTGAGCCATCCCTGACGCTGGTCGGGGTCAACCGGGAAGGACTTGCGTTCTCCGCGGCGGCCGGAATCTCGGCCGGCGGCAAGACGCCCCTGATATTGATCCAGAACACCGGCTTGATGGAGTCGGGCGATTCGCTCCGCGGCTGGGCCCTCGGCCTCAGCATCCCGGTCGTGCTCATGGTTGGCTACCGCGGCTGGACGCGCCACGGCGTCAATACCGACACGGCTGCGACCTACACCGAACGCTTCCTCAATGCGTTCGGCGTCAACTATTTCCTGGTCGAGGGCGATGACGACGCGCCGCGCATCTCGATCGCGTTCGATGAGGCGAAGAAAACCAAACGGCCCGTCGCGGTGCTGGTGGCGGACGAGTACCACGGCTTCAACAGGTGACTCGTTTCTCGTTGCTCGCCTTTCGACAAGAACGAGTAACGAGTAACGAAAAACGAGTCACTCATTGAATGGGGGAACGAGATGATGGACACGGCGGAAATGCTCAAGATCTTCAACCGCTACCGCGGCAACGCCATCGTCGTTCCCGGGCGCGGCGGCCGGCACTGGGTCAGGATCAGCGACCAGCCGAACCGGGACCTGCCGCTCGGGGATCCGGCGATGGGCGGCCACGCATCCTTTGCCATGGGCCTCGCGCTGGCGCAGCCGGGGCAGAGAATCGTGCTGTTCGACTCGGACGGCGACGTGCAGATGGGGATGGGTATCCTCGCGACCATCGCGGAGCAGCAGCCCAGGAATTTCTATCACTTCATGCTCGACAACGAGTGCTACGCCACCACCGGCGGGCAGCCGGTCCCCCAGGCGACGACGATCGCCTACGATGCCATCGCCCGCGCCTGCGGCTACCCCCGTGCCTACGCCTATGACAATCTGGAAACCTTCGCCATCAACGTCGAGCGCATCCTCTCCGCCCCCGGCCCGGTGTTCACCGCGCTGAAGGTCAGGCCCGAGGTGGAGAACGAGCCGATCGGTTCGCGCACGAAGTGGCGGACCCGCACTCAGGTGCAGGCCGTGTTGGACCTGAAAAAGGAGCTCGGCATCGCCGGCTGAGCTAACGCACACGCCGGCGATGCCGCGAAAGATGAGGGATGAGGGATGACACCCGCAGCGCGGGAGTCAGTGCAGGTCCCCCGTCCCGCCGCGCTGCATCGCGGCGGGCGTTCGCGGGCCCAAACGTGCGCAGGCATGTTTTTCCCCGGCCCGAATCCCTGCATGGCTTCGGGCGTTCACGGGCTCGGACGCACGCAGGTGCGACCCGGCCCAACCCGCTGCATCGGATTGGGCGCTCGCCGGCTCGGAGCAAAGCTCCTCGAAACCCCGCCTCGCCCTTCGAATTCCCCGCTCACCCCGCTCACCCGTCGCCGCTCGGCGGGCTGCCATGCTCAGCGGCGCCGCCTGCGCCTCGCGGCCCATGCCTTCTGCGCCGGCGCCGGCGCTTGCGCGGCTCGGCGTCCCCCATCAGCATCTGGGCGCGCTCGGCCTCGCCCGCGCGCTGGAAGCGCTCCCACCACTCGCCGAGTGCGGGCTCGAGCTCGCCGCTCTCGCAGCGCAGCCGCAGGAAATCGTAGCCTGCCCGGAACCGCGGGTGTTCGAGCAGGCGAAACGGGCGCTTGCCGGCACGCTGGGAGAAACGCGGCTGCAGCGCCCAGATCTCCCGCATGTCGGCGCCATGGCGATGCGGTATTGCGAGCTTTCCGGCCTGGGCCCGCATGACGTGGTCCATCGCCTGGTGGAGCGCCGGAATCGGCGGCCCACCCTTCTCCTCCAGAACCTTCCACTCGGCTTGAACCTCGGGCCACAACAGCGCCGCGAACAGAAAGCCCGGCGACACCGGCTTCCCGGCCAGCAAGCGCTCGTCCGTGCTTCTCAGCGCAGCCATGACGAAACGTTCCCCCGCGGCCCTGCCCATGGCGGCATCGAGCAGCGGCAGCACGCCGTGGTGCAGGCCTTCCTTGCGCAACTGCGCGACGCCCTGGGCGGCATGACCGGAGAGCAGCAGCTTCAGCATCTCGTCGAGCAGGCGCGACGGCGGCACGTGGGCGAGCAGCCCGGCAAGCCGGCGTACCGGCCGGCGCGTCGCCGCGTCGATCTCGAGCCCGCGGCTCGACGCCAGCCGCACCGCGCGCAACATCCGGATCGGGTCTTCCCGGTAGCGCTTCTCCGGGTCGCCGATCATGCGCAGCCGCCGCTTCATGAGGTCGGGCACGCCGCCGTGATAATCCCAGATTTCCTGGGAGGACGGGTCGTAGAACAGCGCGTTGATGGTGAAATCGCGGCGCGTGGCGTCCTGCTCCTGGTTACCGAACACGTTGTCGCGCAGAATCCTGCCGTGCTCGTCCGCGATGCGCTCGTCGGCTTCCTCCGCCGTGCTCACGCCGCGGAACGTGGAGACCTCCACCATCTCCGGCCCGCACATTACATGCACCAGCCGGAAGCGCCGCCCGATCACCCGCGAGCGACGGAACAGCCCGCGCACCTCCTCGGGCGTGGCGTCGGTCGCAATGTCGAAATCCTTGGGCTTGCGCCCGAGCAGCAGGTCGCGCACCGCGCCGCCGACGACAAAGGCCGCGAAATCGTGACGTTGCAATGTCTGGGTCGTGCGCAGCGCACAGGAGCTGATTGCCTCGCGGCCGACGCCATGCGCGCCGAACGCGATGATCTTCGGTTGCGCCGGCCTGAACAACTGCCCGGAAAAGACCCTGCCTAGGAACCGTCTAATCACGTTGGGTCAAATCACAAATGTCAAAGCTTCAAATTTCAAACGCGGGAAATTACGCGGTATCTTGTGCATTGGGATTTGAGCCTTGGAGTTTACGCGCAAAGCGCGTCAGTCTAGGCTGATGATAGGCCAGCCGCTGCGCTCGGCGTGCGCCCGCAGCGTCTCGTCCGGGTCCACCGCCACGGGGTGGCTGACGCGCTCGAGCAGCGGCAGGTCGTTCAGCGAGTCGCTGTAGAACCATGATTCGGAACACGCGGCGAGCGAGCCGCCCCGCTCCGCGAGCCAGGCCTCGAGCCGCACGACCTTGCCATCGCGAAAGCACGGAATGCCGCGCACCGCCCCTGTGAATTCGCCGTCGTGCTGCTCCGGCTCGGTCGCGATCAGCTCCGCGATGCCGAACTCGCGCGCGATCGGCGCGGTGACGAAGCTGTTGGTGGCTGTGATCACGACGCACAGGTCGTTGTGGTGGCGTTCGACCAGCGCGCGCGCCTGCCGGCGGATCAGCGGGCGGATCCTGCGCTCCATGAACTCGCGATGCCAGGCCGCGAGCTGCGCCCGGGGGTGGCGCGACAGCGGCTTCAGCTGAAAATCGAGGAATTCGTGGATGTCCAGCGTTCCGGCTTTGTACTGGTCGTAGAAACTCTGGTTGCGCGCCTCGTACACCTCGCGGTCGAGCACGCCGCACTCGATCAGGAACTGCGCCCACTCGAAATCGCTGTCCCCAGCGAGCAGCGTATTATCAAGGTCGAACAGGACCAGTCGCTGCTTCAACCTCTGGCCTCCGAATCCCGAGTCCCGAGCTCCGGGCCCCGCTGCTCGCTTGTGTGGAGCAGCTCGCGCGCCAGCGGCACGGTGACCGGGCGCTTGGTCTCGAGCGAGTAGCGATCGAGCGCGTCCAGCGTCGCCAGCAAAGTGGGCAGGTCGCGCTGTGCCCGTGTCAGCAGGAAATCGCACACTTCGGGTGCGAGCCGGAAACCACGGCTGGAAGCGCGGTCGGCGAGCGCCTGTGCCTTGTTTTCGTCGGTGAGCGCGTGCACCTGGTAGACGAGCCCCCAGGCGAGCCGGGTCACCAGGTCCTCGCGCAGCTTCAACTGCACCGGGGGGGCGGCGGCACTGGCCACCAGTGCGCCACCGGATTCGCGAAGCGCGTTGTAGAGGTCAAACACCGCCACCTGTCCCTCCTCGTCGAGCCGGTCCACGTCGTCGAGCGCCACGCAGTCCATGCGCTCGAGGCCGTCCGCGAGCCGGATGCCCGCCGTGCAGGCGACGTAGATGGCGGACGCCCCCTCGCGCTGCAACTCCGCCACGGTGCCCCTCAGCAGGTGGCTGCGGCCGCTGCCGGGCCGGCCCCAGAGGTAGAGATAGTGTTCGTGCGCGTCCCTGGAGGCAAGACGCCTCAGGTTCTGGAGCAGTTCGCCATTGCCCCCGGCGATGAAATTGTCGAGCGTGGGCCGCGGCGGGCTGGCGAAATCGAGCGCGAGCTGTTTCATTACGGTAAAATTCGCCTGCCCTGGACAACGCCGTCCCTCATCCCATGCCCTCCTCCCAAAGGGATTAGGGCATCTCGAGCCGCCCCTCTCCACTGGGGAGAGGGGCGGGGGTGAGGGGTTCGACGCAGAGGGGCGGGATGGCGGCTTTGAGGTACCTATCTTAGCCCAAAATGCTCATTCTCCCGACCCCCGGCTCTCCCGATAGCGTTTCCCCTTTCGAGACCATTGCTTGAAGAAGCCTGCTGCCCCGCTGACCTACCGCGATGCCGGCGTGGACATTGACGCCGGCGATCGCCTGGTCGAGAACATCAAGCCGTTCGCGAAGCGGACGTTGCGCAAGGGCGTGCTCGCCGGAATCGGCGGCTTCGGCGCGCTGTTCGAGATCGCGCGGAAGCGATACCGCGAGCCGGTGCTGGTCGCCGGCACCGACGGGGTGGGCACCAAGCTCAAGCTTGCGTTCGAGTTGAACCGCCATGCCACCATCGGCATCGACCTCGTGGCCATGAGCGTCAATGACATCCTCACCCACGGCGCCGAGCCGCTGTTCTTCCTCGACTACTACGCGTGCGGCAGGCTCGACGTCGCGACCGCCACCAAGGTCATCAAAGGCATCGCCGAGGGCTGCCGGCAGGCGGGCTGCGCGCTCATCGGCGGCGAAACCGCGGAGATGCCGGGTATGTACCCCGCCGGCGAGTACGATCTTGCGGGATTCGCGGTAGGCGTCGTCGAGAAGAGCCGCATCATGGACGGGTCGGGCATCTCTGAGGGCGACGTCGTGATAGGGCTCGCCTCGAGCGGCGCGCACTCCAACGGCTACTCGCTGATTCGCAAGATCATCGCGATGAAGGGCGTGGACCTGTCTGCGAAGTTCCACGGTCGCGCGTTGAGCGAAGTCATACTCGAGCCGACCCGGATTTACGTGAAACCGGTCCTGAAACTGGTGAGGAGCATCGCTGTCAAAGGACTGGCCCACATAACCGGCGGCGGGCTCCTCGAAAACGTGCCCCGCATATTGCCCGCGAGGCTGGCGGCGCGCATCGAGCGCGCGGCGTGGAACCTGCCGCACCTGTTTCAATGGCTGAAGCAGGAAGGCGGCATCGCCGACGCGGAGCTCTACCGTGTGTTCAACTGCGGCATCGGCATGGTCGCCGTGGTCGGCGCCGCCGAGGCCGGCGCAGCGTTAAAGACACTCAGGGCGGCCGGAGAGAGTGCGTGGCGCATCGGCCGCGTGGTGCGGCGCGGGAAGAACGGTCCGCAGGTTGTCATCGTCTGACGAACAAGTGACGAATAAGGGTGACGATTAATGGTGACGAATGATGGTGACGAAAGGTGTTGTATAACTCGTCACCCGTATCTCGTCACCTTCATCTCGTCACTCTTCACCGATGACCCATGTCTGACAAGATCATTGTCATTCTCATTTCAGGGCGCGGCAGCAACATGGAAGCCGTGCTTGATGCGCGGCTGCCGGCGCGGGTCGCGGCCGTCATCAGCAACAATCCGCAGGCACGCGGCCTCGAAGTCGCTCGCAAGCGC
>Ga0210379_10000757_pt1 | contig 10983 bp, 9 predicted proteins | sample PLMedo_2_FD_155468 | JGI IMG/M metagenome (GOLD analysis project Ga0210379, IMG submission 155468) | Groundwater sediment microbial communities from an aquifer in East River, Colorado, USA - PLM4_32_coex redo | ecosystem: Environmental > Terrestrial > Soil > Riparian zone | place: USA: East... | reverse complement strand
ACCACATATCAGCTTCCGCTCCGCCCTTCGACAAGCTCAGGCCGATCGGTATGGCCCGCTCGCGGTCCTCGCGAACCGCGAGCCTTCTCTCGTCGCAGCATCAGCGCGATGAACGCTCCGATGACGAGGACGGTGGCGGCCCCGGCCAGCCGCATCAACCGCATGATCACGAGGCCGTAGCCGCCGCTCATCGGGTCGTAGTGGTAGCAATACAGCAACAGCGCGTCGACCGGCGATCCCACCTTGCCAGCCGACGCCTCGACGAGTGCGAAGCGCAGATCGCGCGCGCCATACTCGATGCCGAACAGGTACCGCGCCAACCGTCCTTCCGGTGTGAGCACGATGACTCCGCTCGGGTGCGCGAACTGCTTCGTGCCGGCGTCCCAGGCGTAGCGGAAGCCGGCAGCCTGCGTCAGTCGGTCGATCGACGGTTGATCGCCGGTCAGGAAGTGCCAGCCCTGCGCGGCGCCGGCCCGTTTGTAGCGCTGGATATAGCCGGCCTTCTTGGCGGCGGCCGAGGCCGGGGTGTCAGCCGGGTTGAAGCTGACCGTGACAATCTCGAAATCCTTGCCCGGCTCGAGCGAGAGGAGGTCGAGGGCGCTCGCGAGCCCGTTGATGACCAATGTGCAGAGCATCGGACAGTCGTAGTACGCGAACACGAGAACGACCGGGCGCTTGCCGAAGTAGTCGCCGAGGCGGACCGTCGTCCCGGTTTCGTCGCGGAAGACGGTGTCGAGCGGCACGAGCTCATCGAGGTTCTGTTCGAAGCCGATCTCGCGCAGCGGCGCCGGCAACGCCGACGAGACAGTGCCGGGCTCGCGTTTGTAGCCGGCAGCGGGCGCGCCTGACATTTGTGCGTCCACGACGATCAACGCAGAAACACCAAAACACGCAGAGAAGAAAACCCGAAGAGGTGTCTTCATCTCGCTTGCTCGGTTCTTGCCGGCAGACCCCGTTCCAGAGTGAGTCTCATCGCCTCGTCGATTGGAATGCGCACGACGCCGGCGTTCTTGTCCACCCAGCTGTAGGTGGTGAGCAGCTCGTCCTCCTTCGCCCGCAGGTCGCTCAGGTCCTGGCGCGGGTCGGTCTGCAGCCGCGGTTCGGGCGGCACGCGGGTCTCCTGCGAGATCGCCAGTGGATACGCGGGCGGCACGCGCGCCGCCTCGCGGACCTCGAAGTACCGAAAGAGCACGAAGATCAGGAGCGAGACGATGGCCGCGGTGACCACCAGGCCGAAGCCGAAGGCGAAGACGGCGCGGATGTTGACGTCGCTCTCTTCGTGATGGATCCCGGCGTGTTCGGAACCCGCCGCCGACCCGTGAGCGGCGTCGGCCGCGTGCGGCCGATGCATCTCTGCCATGACTAGTGCACCGTCCTCGGCGGCGCGCCGCGCTCGATGATCCGGCCGAGCGCCTCCTGGAACTGCGGATCGTGCAGCGGCAAGATCGCGCGGCCCCGCAGCTGCCAGATGAAGCAGCCGAGCCAGATCGATCCGAACGTCAGCGGAACGACGATGTCCATCCAGCTCACCGAGATGCCGGTCTGATGGAACTCCGGAGCGATCAGCCAGAACAGATCGATCAGCCGCACGATCAGGACGCCCACGGCCACCTTGATCAGCAGGTCCGGCTGGCGCTTCACCCGTCGCGACAGCAGCACGACGAACGGCGCTGCAAAATGACACAGGATCAGCGTCAGTCCGACCGCACGCCATCCGGTCTGCAGCCGGTGCAAGTACCACCCTATCTCCGCCGGCAGGTTGCCCGACCAGATGATCAGATACTGCGAGAAGGAGAAATACGCCCACAGCATCACAAACGCCAGCATCAGGTTGCCGAGATCGTGGAAATGCGCCGGGACGATGATCCGATCGAGCGGCGGGCGGCGGCTGAGCCACACGAGGGCGACGATGAGGAACGCCAGCGCCGAGAGGCCCTGGCCCCCCATGATCAGCACACCGTAGATCGTCGAGAACCAGTGCGGCTCGAGCGACATCATCCAGTCGAACGACGCGAAGGTAATCGTCACGCCATATGCGACGAGCCCCCCGCCACTGAGGATCTGCATCCGGCGCGCGAGCTTCGGGTCCGCCGTGCGGTCCTGTTCGAGCGACCAGCTGTTCAGCAGGTACGACAGCCCGTTCCAGACGAGGAAGTAGATCGCGGCCCGGATGAGAAAGAACGGTATGTTCAGGTACAGGTGCTTGTGCTGCAGCACTTCGTCGTGTGCCACCAGATCGGCGTTCGTCCAGACGTACAGGCGCGTCATCCCCAACGCGATCGGCAGAAACATCAGCGTCATCACGGGCAGCACGCGCGCCGCCGCGCCGATGGGGCGGCGGATGACGACGCCCCAGGCGCCGCCGGAGAGCTGATGGATCATGCCGAGTGCCAGGCAGCCGAGTGTCACGCCAAGGCAGAGCATGTAGGCCATCAGGTACGACTGTAGGAATTGCCGCAGGTCGACCAGCAGCCCCACAAGCGACACCACTGCGCCCACGCCGCCCGCGACGAACAGCCGGCGCTGCAGCCCCGCAAGCTCCGGAATGGCGACGTCGGCGGTCTGTGTGAGCTGCGTCACTGGATCCTGGCCCGGTCGGCCGGCGGCACGTCGGCAAGCGTGGCGTGTCCGCTCAGCTGCAGCGCGCGGATGTAGGCGACGATCGCCCACCGATCCGACGGCTTGATCTGCGAGGCGTAGTCGGGCATCGCGCCGAAGCCGTTGGTGATCACATCGAAAAAATGTCCGACCGGCGCATCGCGGAGCCGCTCCTGGTGGAACGAAGGCGGACGCCGGTAGCCGCGCAGCACGACCATCCCGTCGCCCTCCCCGGTGCGGCTGTGGCACGGCGAGCAGTAGATGTTGAACCGCTCCTCGCCGCGCGTCATGACCGGGGCATCGATGCGGAACGGAAAGACCGCGGCGTCTTCGCCGTTGAGTTTCCCGCCATAGAGCAGCTCGTCGTCTCGCAGCAGACCGCGCGCGACAGTACCCTCTACCGGCGTTCGGGCGGAGCGGGCGTCGCTGAAGAACGCCGACTCGCGCAATGGGGTGTACTTCGGCTGATCGTGCATGTCCTGGCGACACCCGGATCCAGCCACCGCCAGGAAGACGACGATCGTCCGGGACAGGCCACTAGTCCTCAACGGACGTGATCTCCCGCGGGTTGAGCGTTTCGAGGAAGTGGCGCGTGCCTTCGACGTCGAACTTCGGATCCTTCGACTCGATGCACAGAAAGAAACGGTTGCGGCTTGCCAGCGCGAACCGCGGCACGTTGAAGACGGGGTGATATGGCTCCGGAAGCCCGTTCAGTGCCAGCATCCCGAGCACACACGCCAGCGCCGCGCCGAGAATCGTGGTCTCGAAGGTGACGGGAATGAACGCCGGCCAGCTGTGCAGCGGCTTGCCCCCGATGTTGAGTGGGTACGCAATCACTGACGACCAGTACTCCAGCGTGTAGCCGCCGATGCCGCCGCAAAGCCCGCCGATGAGCACGATGAGCGGCAGCCGCGTATGATGCGCCCCCAGCGCTTCGTGCAGCTCCTCGATCGGGAACGGCGAGTACGCGTCCATGCTGCGGTAGCCGGCGTCGTGCGCGCGCTGGGTCGCCGCGACGAGCGAGGTCGGATCCTCGAACTCCGCCATCAGACCGTAGACGGTGGTCGCGCGCTTCATTCCTCCACCTTCGCTTCAGGCAGCATCGTCCGCATCTCGAAGATCGAGATCATCGGCAGGAATCGAAGGAACAGGAAGAGCAGCGCCAGGAACAGGCCGATCGTGCCGACCAATGTGGACCAGTCCCAGAACGTGGGCGCGAACATGCCCCACGAGGAAGGCAGGTAGTCGCGATGGAGGCTCAGCACGATGATCACGAAGCGCTCGAGCCACATGCCGACGTTCACGATGAGCGAGATGATGAACAGCGTCGGCACGCTCGTGCGCACCCGCTTGAACCAGAGCGCCTGCGGAATCACGACGTTGCAGAGGATCAGCGCCCAGTACACCCTCGAGTAGGGCCCGAACATCCGGTTCAAGGGAACGAAGCCTTCGTACTTGTCCCCGCTGTACCACGCGATGAATGCCTCGGTCGTGTAGCCGTACGCCACGATCAGTCCCGTGACCAGCATCACCTTCGCCATGTTCTGGAGGTGACGCATCGTGATGAAGTCCTCGAGGCTGTAGACCGCGCGGATTGGGATCGCGAGCGTCAGCACCATCGCGAAGCCGGAATAGATCGCGCCGGCGACGAAGTACGGCGGGAAGATCGTCGTGTGCCAGCCCGGCACAATCCCGACCGCGAAATCGAAGCTGACGACGGTGTGCACCGACACGACCAGCGGCGTGGCGAGCCCCGCGAGCAGCAGATACGCCGTTTCGTAGCGGTGCCAGTGGTGTGAGGATCCGCGCCAGCCCATCGCCAGCATGCCGTAGATGACCCGGCCCACGGGCGACTGCGACCGGTCGCGCAGGGTCGCGAGATCGGGAATCAGCCCGACGAACCAGAAGAGCAGCGACACGGTCGCGTAGGTCGACACCGCGAAGACGTCCCAGATGAGCGGGCTCCGGAACTGCGGCCAGAGGTTCATCGTGTTCGGATACGGGAACAACCAATACGCGAGCCATGGCCGCCCTGTGTGAAAGACCGGGAAGACGGCGGCGCACGAAACGGCGAAGAGCGTCATCGCCTCGGCAAACCGGTTGATCGACGTTCGCCATGTCTGCTTGAGGAGGAGCAGGATGGCCGAAATCAGCGTGCCGGCATGGCCGATGCCGATCCACCACACGAAGTTCGTGATGTCGAAGGCCCACCCGACCGGGATGTTGTTGCCCCAGATGCCGATCCCCGTGAACACCAGGTAGGTCAGCGAGACCAGGAGCAGAACGGTGAGCAGCATGGCGACGCCGAATCCGGCATACCACCACAACGGCGTCCTCCGCGTGAGGACGATCGAGCTGATCTTGTCGGTGACCGTGTCGAACGTATGTCCGGGCGCCATCACCGCAGGCGTCGCGGCGCCGACGATCGCCCGGTTCGGATCTTCGATCGGCTGCAGGCTGTCGGGCACCTTAGTCACCCAGCTCCGGGTTGACGTTGCGGAGCGCGGCGAGATACGTCGTGCGCGGCCTCGTGTTCAACTCGCCGAGCAGCGAGTAGTTCCGAACTTCGGCCTGCAGCCTGGCGACGCGGCTCGCCGGATCGTTCAGGTTGCCGAAGATGATCGCGTCGGCGGGACAGGCCTGCTGGCACGCCGTCTTGATCTCGCCGTCGCGAACCGTCCGGTTGTCCTTCTCGGAATCGATTTTCACGGCGTTGATCCGCTGCACGCAGTACGTGCACTTTTCCATCACGCCGCGGCTGCGCACGGTGACGTCGGGATTGCGCGTGAGCTTGAGGCTCGGCGTGTTCCAGTCCTGATACAGCAGGAAGTTGAAGCGGCGGACTTTGTAGGGGCAGTTGTCCGAGCAGTACCGCGTGCCGACACAGCGGTTGTACACCATGTCGTTCAGCCCTTCGTGGCTGTGCGCGGTCGCCCCGACCGGACAGACGACCTCGCACGGCGCGTTCTCGCACTGCATGCACGGCACCGGCTGGAAGTAGGTCTCCGGGTTGTCAGCGGGTCCGCGGTAATAGGTGTCCACGCGCAGCCAGTGCATCTCGCGCCCGCGTAACACCTGATCCTTGCCGACGACCGGGATGTTGTTCTCCGACTGGCAGCCGACGACGCAGGCGTTGCAGCCGATGCACGCGTTGACGTCGATCGCCATCCCCCACTTGTAGCCTTCGTACGGGACGTTCGGATACAGCGTGATCGTCTTGGGCGGTGTCTCGTCCCCCTCACGCACCGACTGCGGGTTGCGGACGTACTCGTCCCGCGTCACCGCGCGGACCATCCCGCGGCCCTCCATCAGATGGTGATACTGGGTGCACGCCAGCGAGAACTTCTCCCCCGTGCGGACGATCTCCGCGCCGCCTCCGACCCACGGGGCATCGGACGTCCGGATCGCGTTCGCGTTGAAGCCTGCGCCCGCCGCCACCCGGCCGCCTCGCGGCCGGCCGTAGCCGAGATGTACGGTGACGCAGTCGTCCGCATGGCCGACGACCTGGAACAGCGCGCCGCGGATCGTCCGGCCGCGATACCGCACGTCCACGACGTCGGTGATGACCTGCCCGTGCTCGCCCCCTGTGACCGCCGGCGCTTCCGCCGCCCGTAGCCTCGCGGCGGTCGCCGGGCTCGCGAGCACCGCGTTGTCCCACGTCAACCGTGTAATCGGCTTCGGCAATTCCTGCAGCCAGCCGTTGTTCGCGAAGCGGCCGTCGAGGATCGAAGGGTCGGTGCGGAAGGCAATTTCGAAGCGGCCGCCGTCAGTCTCGGAGGCCGGCGGAGGCTCTGTCGCGACGCCGACCGCGGAACGAGCGGTAACGCTTTTGGGCGAGAACGCGGAGTTCGGGACGATACCGTCGTGCAGCCAGCGGCGCCAGGCGGTTTCGAATTCCGGCCTCGGCAGTGTCCGTCCTTCGGCAGGCGGGGCAGGCGCGCTGGCGGACTCCGGGCGGCGTTCCGAGCCTGTCGGGCGTTGCCTGACGGCGACCCCCGGGGGCGGGGCACCCCAGAACTCTCGCACGAGGTCGTACCCGGACCGCTCTCGACGGTCGCTCATCGCGGCCAGCAGTTCGTGCGCCGACTTGCCGCCGTAGAGCGGCGCGATGAGGGGCTGCACGATCGACGCGGTGCCGTCGTATCCGCGCGCGTCGCCCCACGCCTCCAGGAAATGCGCCTCCGGGATCTGCCAATGGCACAACTCCGACGTCTCATCGTCGTACAGGCTGAGATGCGCCCGGAGCTGGACCTTGTTCATCGCCTCCGCGAACCCGAGATCCACCGGCGTCGTGTAAACCGGGTTACCGCCGACGATGACGAGGAGGTCGACCCTGCTGGCGTTCATGTCGGCGACCAGCTCGCGCAGCGAGTCGAGCTGATTGGTCGGCTCGGCTTCGACCGGTTGCGTGTAGATCACCGTCCGGCCGACGCCGCCGAGCGCCTGGTTCATCGCGTGCGCGAGCGCGTGAACGGCCGGCGGCTGACCGTCGCCGGCGATTATCAGACTGCTGCCGCGGTGCGCCTGCAGATCCCGCGCGACCGCCGCGATGAACGTGCCCGCCGCCCCAGCTGACCCACCTGCCGCACGCGACCCGCCTGACCCACCCGGCACGCCGACGGCTGCCGCAATCTCGCGCGCTGCCTGTTCAATGGCGCTCGGTTTCATCGGCAGACGATGGTCAGCCCTGGCCCCGGTGGACGAGGGCATCGACTCGATCGCGTAAAGCCGGTTCATGCGATCGGCCTGCTCGGGACGCCGGCGTGCAGCGAAGTCGCGCGCGTAGCGCAGCGAGCCGGGCCCGCAGCAGAGAAAGTCGGCGTCGAGCGCGAGGATCACGTCGGCCTGCTCGAAGCGGTACTGCGCGTCCACGTACTCGCCGAAGGCAAGCTTCGCGCCGCCGCGCGCGTTCTCGCGGCTGGCCGGATCCCACTGATGCCATTTGGCGGACGGGTAGCGGACGAGCAGATCCCGAATCTGCGCGGCGAGCGTCGGCGAATTGACCGACTCGGTCAGGAGGCGGAGCCCGGCGCCGTTGAGCGGGCGCTGCGCTGCGAGCGCCGCGGTGATGGCGCCCAGAAACGAGGACCACGGACGGATCTCGCCCAGGTTGATCAGCGTCTGCGAGCGATCCGGATCGTAGAGCCCGAGGACAGCGGCCTGCGCGAACACGTCGGTCGCGCCGAGGCTGCCCGGGTGCAGCGGGTTGCCCTCGATCTTGGTCGGCCGGCCTTCGTGGCTTTCGACCAGCAGTCCGGTCGCGACGCCGGCAAGCGGCATCGCCGTCGCGTAGAAGACCGGCTTGCCGGGAATCAGATCTTCAGGCTGGCGGACATAGGGGACGATCTTTTCGGCCGGCTGTTTCGTGCAGGCGGTGACGCCCGCGAGCGCGAGCGAGGCGCCCATCAGTTTCAGGAACGTCCGCCGCGCCACCGGGTCCGTGATCGCTTCAATCTGCGACGGGAACTCGTTGTAAAGATGCTGCTGGAACGCGGGGTCTTCGGCTCGCTCTTCGAGGGTTCGCCAAAAGGTGCGCGTTTCATCCGTCATCGATGGCACGTCGAACAGCTCGTGAGCTTCTGAATGTGGTATTGCGCGACGAGGCGCTTGCCGACCTCGAGCTGATCCGGCGGCGGAACGTAATCGACGCGGAACACCGCTTCGCGCGGGCGCACGTAGCGCTCCGGGTTGTTATGGCAGTCGAGACACCATTCCATCTGCAGCGACTGCTCCTGCCACATGAGCGGCATGCGATCGACCTGGCCGTGGCAGGTCGTGCAGCCGACGCCCTTGTTCACGTGGATGCTGTGGTCGAAGTAGACGAAGTCGGGCAGATCGTGGACACGCGTCCACTGCAGCGAGCGGCCGGTGCGGAAGCTTTCGCGCACCGGCTCGAGGAACGGGCTGTTGGCGAAGATCTGCGAATGGCAGTTCATGCACGTTTTCGTAGGCGGGATGCCCGCGAAGGACGAGTCCTCGACCGACGTGTGGCAGTAACGGCAGTCGATACCGTTGCCGGCGACGTGCCGTTCGTGGCTGAACTGAATCGGCTGCTCGCGCGCGACGTGCACGTCGGTGACCCAGGGCGAGCGGTTCACCTCGGCGAACAGAACGAGGAGGCCGACGATGAAGAATACCGCGCCGAAAATACTGACCCGAGCGATCGTGTTGGCACTGCGATGAAAGATCTGCGACATGAGATCGGCCGGGAACGAACGTGACGCTGGAGTTTCCTTCTTTTGTTCCGCCTTCGCGCTGTCTGTATTCTGTGAAGTCTTTTACGCAGATGTCAAAAGTACCGGGGGGCGACTTTACGGCTGGGTTTAGACGACTTCAAATTCTCGGCGGCAATGATCGGGGAACCCGAATCGCCATCAGGCCGAGGCCGCCGGCGCTGATGACAATCACATCGGGGACCGGCCTCTTCACGCTGTCTTGATCGGGTCGCTGCGCCCTGTGCAGGATTCAGAATTCAGTAGGGAACATCAATCAGTCGCTCGCTCGCATGCATGTCGTCATCGAGGAGCCGGAGCAGCGCTTTGGCAACAGGCCCTGGCCTGCCGTCGCCAATCCTCTGGTCGTCCCATTGGACGATCGGCGCCACCTTGACCGAACTGCCCATCAACAGCATTTCGCGCGATGCCCGCGCTTCTGCCACCGTCACGTCGCGGACCTCGATTGCCTTCAACAGTTCTTGTTCCCGCAACGATTCAGCCAATTCCAGGAGGCGAAGCGACGTGCACCCGGCGAGCACGTGATCGAATTTCGGGTGTGCAAGCACACCATCCCTAGTGACGAAGGCGACGTTCATGTTCGAGCTCTCGCCAACATGGCCGTCAGTATCGATGAAGACGCCGTTGTCGAACCCCGCCTCCTTGGCCTCCATCTGCATGAGTACATTTGGGAGATAGTTGGTGGCCTTCGTGATCGCATAGATCGGTGCCTTGATCGGATACGTGGTGGTCATCACCCGCACGCCTTCTGTGAGCCAGCGTTCGGGGTACGTGAGGCCGGCGAACACCATCACGAAGAAACCAGGTGCGGCGCCCGCCGCCGGAGTCAACTCGAGGCTGCCCGGTCCGGACGAAAGCCAATACCGGATTGATCCATCGCGCCTGCCGCTGACGGCTGCTGTCTTCAGGATGATCGCGCGCAGATCCGCGCGCGACGCGGGAAGCCGCAGTTTCGATCGGTCGGCGGACAGCTGGAAACGATCGAGATGCGCTTCGAGGTCGTAAAGTTTCCCGTTTACGAGGCCTGCGGTATCGAAGATGCCGTGACCGCGATGGACCATGTGATCGTCAAACGGCAGCACCATGAGCGAGGGATCGGTGACGATTCCTCCAAGCTGACTCGAGTAGAACGCGAAGTACTGCACCGGCTGGCGCGCCCGCAACGCCCTGAGTCGCGCGACGACATCATCGGCAGCCAGCACCTCCAGCATTTGACTGGTGTCAGGAATCGTCATCTTGCGACCATAGCACGACGCCAACAGGAACGTCGTGATTGCGCCCGCCTCGGTCGGTTGCGGCCTCATATTCTTCGGTGTCGAGTGCATAGTCCTCGGGTACCACATCTTTCAATCGGCTACTTGCCCAAGGTGCTCGGCATCCTGATGCAGCTCGCAGGCGCGTGCCCGAATCGTCGCTCGCGCTGTGGTTCGTCCTGAAGGGCGTGGACATGACGAAGTGGGCCCGAGCGGGCCTGAGGAAAAGAAAAAACGGCCTTCTTCGTGTCTTGGAAGGCGAATAAATGTAGGTTTGGGTCCCGCGTCGCTTGACGGAACGAAGCCGCGTACGCAAGATAGGGAACCGCGTGCACTTCAGAACTCTATTTGTCGTCCTGGGCCTCGGTTTCCTGTACGTGCTGGGTGGCAGTTCGGCGTCCCTCAGCGCGCAGGGTGGCGGGGCATTCCACGGCTCGTCCGAGGATCCGGCGATCGCCTATTCGACCGCGCCGCTGAACAACGTCGTCGTCGACGTGAACAGGAAGCTCCTGGACGGAACCATTCGTCTCACGTTCGAGGGCCGCAGCGGATACCTCCGGTCGGCCCTCGAGGCGCTCGAGCTTCCGGTCGATTCGCAAGTGTTGGTCTTTGCGTCGGACAGTTTGCAGAGGCGCTTGATCAACGAGAGCAATCCGCGGGCGCTGTTTTTTAACGATCGCGCCATGCTCGGCTGGGTGCGGGACGGAACCGTCATCGAAGTGACGGCTCACGACGAGCGGGAAGGCATCGTTTTCTATACGCTCGCACAGACCGATGACGTCAGGGACGGCGTGCCGCAGTTCAGACGGTCCTTCCAATGCCTTGGGTGTCACGTGACTGGGGACACGCTTGGCGTGGCTGGCCTGCTGATGTTCAGCATGACACGGCCGTCCGACCCC
>Ga0210379_10000756_pt1 | contig 10985 bp, 5 predicted proteins | sample PLMedo_2_FD_155468 | JGI IMG/M metagenome (GOLD analysis project Ga0210379, IMG submission 155468) | Groundwater sediment microbial communities from an aquifer in East River, Colorado, USA - PLM4_32_coex redo | ecosystem: Environmental > Terrestrial > Soil > Riparian zone | place: USA: East... | reverse complement strand
GGCGAGGTCCTTCGCCGCGCGCGATCCCTTCGTGACCTTCGAGGCCATCGTCTTCATGTCCTTCATCGCGGCCGCAAACGGGGTCTTCCACTTGCTGCCTTCCTTGATCTTCGGAACCGGGGGATTCTCGAGGTTGAGCTGCGAGGCCAGCAGCGGCTCCTTCTTGCGAAGCTTCGCGGGCACTTCACTCATGGGCACGGCGAACACATCCAGGATGGTCCCCTGCCGCTCGTCCGCGAACACCAGTTTCACCTCGATCCCCTTGACGAAGATACCGGGCCGCGGAATTCCGGTGGTCGTGCGCAGCCGGCACGGCAGAAACGAGGCGACAGGTGCCTTCGTGGCGACATCGACGTAACCGCGGCAGAACGGCGCCTTCCCGATGAACGTCGCCGACGGGAAGAAGGTGATGGGTGCCGTCGCGGCCAGCACGCCATGGTGAGGGAGCGTGACCTCCTCCATGGGCGCGAAGTCGCAGTCGGGACAGTGCCACGTCGCCGCAGGAACCATGACCTGGCGACAGTTCTTGCAGCGGGCGCCGATCAGTTTCCCTTCCTTGAGGCCCATGAAGAACCGTGAGATCTCCCCGTAGGTCTGCTTGTAGAGCGTCAGCATCCCGGTGTTGAACTGGAGGTACGGCGTGCCGTCCTTTCCAGCGATGGTCGTGACCTCCCTGGGAAGATTGTAGTCAGGAGGAATGACCATCTCGCGCTTGGCCATCACACGCCTTTGTTTGGCCATTACATGCCTCCTTCATCGAGTTCGAGTACGATGGCGCCGCCGAAGCACGCGTTGATCGCCCCGGTCCCGTGGACCAGAGCCAGCGGAACCTGCCGGTTGATCATCTCTCTGCGGGCCGACCACATCGAGAACATGTTCGAGCCGCCCACGAAGTGGCCGCCGAAGATGAGTCCGCCCGACGGATTCACGAGCACCTGCTTCCCCACCGGCGCTTTCTTGTCGCCGAGGTCGTCGATGTCCGCCATGATGCCTTCGTCGATGAGCGCGCGCGTCTTGCCGACCGGCACAAACCCCATCTCCCCCATTGTGATCATCAGCTGCGCCACGAACGCGTCATGCAGCTCGACGATCTTGATGTCGGATGGTTTGACACCCGCCATCTCGTAGGCCCGCTCCGCGGCGAGCCGGTCGGAAACGATGCGATCGAGCGGCTTGTAGTAGCCCCCGCGGCCGACCGCGTAGGCCTCGTTGGCCGCGCCCACTCCCCGAACCCAGATGATCGGCTGGCCGCTCCGTTCGCTCAACTCGCGGGCCTTGTCTTCGCTCGCGAAGATGGTCGCGCCGGCACCCTCGGTGTACATGCAGGCCTCGAGCAAACGGAGAAACGGCGGGATGATCCACCGGGAGTTCATGACGTGCTCGACCGTCACATGCTCGTCGCGGCGCTGCGCGTAGGGGTTGCGATTCCCCTGCCGGCACAGCTTCTCGACGATCTTCGCCCGCACCAGCGGATCGCCGATGTCGCCGGGGTAGCTGTCGTTGTATCCCAGGCACATCTGCATGTACGAGTCGTTGGCCGTCGCACCCAGCGGATTCTCGAAGAACGGATCCCATGAGTACGCGATGGTGTTGATGACCATGGGGGTGGGTGACTTTGACAGCGGATCGAAGCAGTCCGTGGCCTTTTCGCCTCCGACGCACAGCACGACGTCCGACATCCCGCTCGCGACTTCCATGATGGCGCCGCGCATGGCGTAGAATCCCGTGGCCCCGCCGCTGGTGATCCGGACCCCCGGCTTGTTGGTCATCCCGATCAGACCCGTGAGTGAACTCTCCGGGATGGCCTGATGCTCGAAGATATCGTTGTAGATTCCGTAGACGACGGAATCGACGTCGTCGATCGTCATCTGCGCCGCGGAGAGAGTTTCTCGAACCGCGGTTTGAAAGAGATCCCAGTAGGTCTTCTCCACCCAGCGTCCCCGGCATTCGGTGATGCCGGCCCCGACGATACCAACCCGTCTCATCATGTTCTCAACCTCTCCGAATGGGGATGCGGTGAATCGCGCCGAGGGCGCGTCCCGCGCAAGTCCGAGACAATTCGGACTTGCGTGTCTATTATTACCATTACCTGAGCGGCCTGTCCAGTATAACGAGGAGCTCGGTTCATGCAGAGTTACCGGCTACTTGCGGCCGCCTACCGGCGCTGGCCGGATACCGGCGCATCGTGATAGACTTGTATTCGATTCGACGCGAGAGCCTCCTCACCCGACGCTCCCGCCTGGTCGTCGACACCCGAACGTCGGCCGGGTGCGGTTTACGTGTTCTTCGGCGGTCACCGACTCCGCCCCTGAAATGCGCAGGAGGCCGTCCATGCGATCCCTTCTTCTCTCCCTGTCAATCACCATCGGTCTGATTCCCATCGCCGCGAGCGCCCAGTGGGGGCTCGACGGCACACCGCTGTGCACCGCCTTCAATTCCCAGTATTCGCCGACGATTGTCTCCGACGGCGCCGGAGGTGCGATCGTCACCTGGTACGATTTCCGAGGCGCCAACGGGGATATCTATGTGCAGCGGGTGAACGCGTCGGGGGTTCCCCAGTGGGCCGCCAACGGCGTCGCTCTCTGCACCGCCGCCAGCGACCAGGTGTATCCGGTCCTCGTCTCTGACGGCGCGGGCGGAGCGATCGTCGTTTGGACTGACTATCGAGCCGGTGCGGTCGACATCTACGCGCGTCGCGTTAACGCAGCGGGAGTTCCTCAGTGGGCTGTCGACGGGGTGGCTCTCTCGACCGCCGCCAACGTCCAGTTGTATCCCGCCGTCATCTCCGACGGTGCGGGCGGCGCGATCGCCGCGTGGTATGACTTCAGGAGTGGATTCGACTACGACATCTACGCGCGGCGGATCGACGCGTCGGGGACTCAACAGTGGACTGCCAACGGCGTCGCGCTTTGCACCGCGTTTAACGATCAACTCACCCCCTCCCTCGTCTCCGACGGAGCGGGCGGCGCGATCGTCGTCTGGTCGGACTATCGGGGCGGCACGGGTGACATCTACGCGCGGCGGGTCAACGCGTCGGGGACGCCCCAGTGGACCGCCGACGGCGTCGCCATATGCAACGCCGCCAACAGCCAGGCACATCCCGCCCTCGTCTCGGACGGCGCCGGGGGCGCGATCATCACCTGGGATGACCGCCGCGCCGGAATAAACTCCGACCTGTACATCCAGCGCGTGAACGCCGTGGGGACCCCCCAGTGGACGGCTAACGGCACCGCCATTTCCACCGCCACCAACGATCAGGAGTATCCGACCGTTGCGTCCGACGGAGCGGGCGGTGCGATCGTCGCGTGGGAGGACTTTCGCAGTGGTTCCGACCACGATATTTTCGCCCAGCGGGTGGTCGCCACGGGGTCTCCCCAATGGACCGAGAACGGGGTATCCGTCGCGCTTGCCTTATTCTCGACGTACTTTCCCACCATCGTTTCCGACGGTGCCGGAGGCGCCATCCTCGCGTGGCAGGACGATCGCAACGGGTTCGACTTCTCCGACGTCTACATGCAGCGGCTGAACGCGCTGGGGGCCGCGCAGTGGACCCCAAACGGATCGCTGGTCTCGAGCGCCTCCGGCTATCAGATGGACCTTGAACTCATTGCGGACGGTGCCGGAGGGGCGATTGTCACCTGGGGGGATGAGCGCAGCGGTTTCTTCAATAGTCACATTTATGCCGAGCGCGTCGAAGATCACTACGGGTACTGGGGACACCCCGAGCCCATCGTCAAGACCGTCGCCGACATCCCCAAAGATGAGGGCGGACGGGTCGCGGTCAACTGGACTCCGAGCGGGCGCGACCTCTCGACCCCACGCACGATCGACCACTACACGATATGGCGCGCGGTCGACGTCGTCCCGAGCCCGATCTCCAACGCGCCGGCGGTCCTGACCGACATCTCTGGTGTCGACGAGAACACGGCCGGGCCGGTGCACGCATCCCTCTCCTCCCTCCCCGGCTACTACTGGGAGCTGGTGGGGACGCAGTCCGCTCACGCCTGGACGGGCTATTCGTTTTCCGCTTCGACGCGGGCGGATTCCGTCGCCGGTAATTCCGGGACCGAGACCTTAATGGTAGCGGCGCACATCCAGTACGACAACTTCGTCGCGTTCCCATCCAACGCGCTGAGCGGCCACTCGGTGGACAATCTCGCTCCCGCCGCCCCATTGATGCTCACCGCGCAGCGCGTCGGCGCCGATGTGCATTTGAAATGGAATCGCGTCCGCGTTCCCGACCTCAAGGACTACTCGGTCTATCGGAAGACGTCGAGTGGCGTGACGCCGGTGCCGATCAACTTCCTCGCGAGTGCAGACGACACCATGCTGACCGACGCCGGCGCGCCGACGTTGGCGCTCTACTACATCGTCACCGCGTACGACGTCCACGCGAATCAAGGCTCCCCCTCGAACGAGGCCAGTGTCGGCGCGCTGACCGGCGTCGGGAACACCCCGCCGATCACCGCGCTGACCGTTCTCGACAACGTGCCGAATCCGTTCAATGCCAGGACGACGTTGCGCGTGGGATTGCCGCGGGCGAGCGATCTCGAGATCGAAATCTACGACGTCGCGGGTCGGCGGATCCGGGCCGAACACACCACCTCGCTCGGCGCGGGTTGGCGGGAGGTTCCATTCGAGGCGCGGGATGCGGGCGGGAAGGTGCTCCCGAGCGGGGTCTACTTCTATCGCGTGACGGCAGCGGGACAATCCATCCGGGGCAAGATGGTGATTGCCAGGTAGCGCCCCGCGACCCACGGTCCTTTTCTGCGGCAATAGCCGCACAAGAAAGGGGCGGCCGCCCGACAGCGACCGCCCCATTTACGCCCAGCGAAACCAATCCGAGGGTTTTACTTCATCAGCACCATCTTTCTCGTCTCGGAGAACGAGCCGGCGTTCAACCGATAGAAGTACACACCGCTGGCAACGGGCGCGCCGGATGCGTCATGCCCGTCCCACACGGCCTCGTACGTACCCATCGGCTTGGTACCGGTCTCGAGTACCCGCACCAGCCGCCCGTCGACACTGAACACGGCCAGCTCCACGCTCGAGCGCGCCGGGAGCGAGTAGCGAATCGTTGTCGTCGGGTTGAACGGGTTCGGGTAGTTCTGCTCGAGGTAATACTGCTCCGGCACATCTCGACCCACCTCGGTCGGAGTCGGACGCGTGATCACGAACGCCAGGTCGATGCTCTGACCGCTGTTCGGCGTGCCCGGAGGCCATCTCAGCTCCTGCCAGAACGGATTGGGGAGGTCACCCCAGACGCCGTCATCCAGGAAGTGATTGCCCGTGAATCCCGTCGGGTATTGATCGAGATCGGCTGTCTTCCATCCCAGCGGGCCCTCGCTCGACATCCACACGTCGAGCCAGTAGACATGTCCAATCTCCTGGATGAACGGATCCACGATGTCGGTGATGTCGCACCGATACAGGATCTGATGGTTCAGCGGCTCGAATTGACCCTGACTCGGGTTGTACCAGCTCTGACCCTCGGTGTAGCAGCGCGTGATCCTCGTCGCCGCGTCCACCGGATAGTCTCGCTGCCACAGCAAAGGCCCCGGCCGGCTGTACTCCGGCCCCTGGCCGTCCGGATCCGGAATGTCGGCGTGAATGCTCACGTGGATGTTGAATATCTGCTGCGGGAGCGGCTGGCTCAAGTCGAGCCAGTCGTGGTACGCCGAGAACCAGAAGTGGATGTCGTTGACCGGGCCCGACTCCGAACAGCGCCAATCGTCGGCGAGGACACGGGGCGGATTGAAATAAACGTCGGCCCCCGTCGGATCCGGATTCTGCGGGAAGTGCATCTTGTGGTGCCAGGTCGTCGCAGATCCCGTGATCACGAACGCGAGGTCCATGCTCTGGCCCTGGAAAGGGCCACCCGGGTAATGGATCTCCTGCCAGCCTATTGCCGGCGTGCTCCACACCGCGTCGTCCTCGAAATGCTGTCCGGTGTACGGGGGTGGATACTGACCGCGATCCGACGACTTCCATCCGAGCTCGTTCAGCGACGAGACCGAGATGTCCAGCCAGTAGATCGTGTTCTTCTTCTGGTAGAACGGCTCGACGATATCCTTGATATTGCACTGAAAGATCTTGTTGTGATCGTTCGGCACCACCACGCCGGTGGCCGGGTCGTACCAGGCCTGGGGCCCGGCGCCGTACTCGCGGATCTTGACCTGCCCGACGTTGTAATCGCGCTCCCACAGCAACGCCCCGGGCCGGCTGTACGGGACCACCGGACCCGCCGGAACGTTCGCGTGGATGCTCACGTGGATGTTGTAGATCTGAGTGTCGAGCTGCTGGGTGAGGTCCAGCCAGTCGTTCCTGGCGGAGAACCAGAAGTGGATGTCCTCCACCGGACCGGTCTCGCTGCAACGCCAGTCGTCCGCCAGAATCAACGGCGACCGAAAGTTGACGTCGAAGCCGGTCGGGTCGGGCATCTGCGGGAAGTGCATCTTGTGGGCGTCGCCGGGGTTCCAGTCGGCGTAGGCGGGCGCCGCCACAAACGCGAGCGCGAGCAACGCCGCCGCGAATCCGCGGCGTCGACAATGTGCGTGGTACATCAGAGGCTCCTAAGCGATCGCTCGCGCAAGTCCTCCCAAACAGCGCGCGACTTGCGTCGGCGATCTTCGTCGAGGTGAAACGCGAAGGCCCGTCGGCGTGGGCCTGACCACGAGCAAGGCTGTCGGCGGTGTGTGGCGGCGGACCCTAAAAGACGGTGGACCCCGTCCCCGGTGCAGGGTGCGTTTCGACAGTCGCCGGGATTCTAGTCCGCGGCGCTGCCACTGTCAACTGGTTGCCTACCGATTCCGAAATGTGACCAATCCGCGCTGGTCGGGGCCCGGCGCGAGTGATAGACTTGATTGTCCGGTAGTTTCGGGACGCGACCGTTTGCAGTATCGCGGCCCTCAAGGCCAGAGAGGACAAGGATACTCATGCCACGTCTCTCCCCCTGGATTCTCCGTGTCGTTGGATGCCTGACCATCGCGTTTCACGCGGACGCCGCGGCGAGCACGCTTCCCCACCTCTGGAGCCAGCGCTTTGGGGATGCGAACGCCCAGTCCGCCTATGCCGTGGCGACGGATGCGAGCGGCAATGTGATCGTCACCGGCTCCTTTAGTGGGACCGTCAATTTCGGAGTCGGGAACCTTACAAGCGCGGGTTCCGAGGACGTCTTCGTGGCGAAGTTCAACTCGGCGGGCGTTCTCCAGTGGAGCAAGCGATTCGGCGACGCGTCCCTGCAACGCGCCTACTGTGTAGCGACGGATGGGAATGGGAACGTGATTATCGCTGGCTCCTTCAATGGGACCATCAACTTCGGAGGTGGAGACCTCACGAGCGTGGGAGGAGTCGATATCTTTCTCGCGAAGTTCAACTCCGCGGGCGTCCACCAGTGGAGCCAGCAGTTCGGTGATGAGGCTGATCAGTTCGCCTATTCCGTTGCCACGGATGGCAACGGGAACGTGATCCTCACCGGCGCCTTTTGGGGAGTCATAAGTTTCGGCGGTCCAATTATGATCGCTGGACAATTCGACATCTTCCTTGTGAAGTTCAATGCGGCGGGCGCCGATCTATGGAGCAAGCGGTTCGGGGACGTGCAAAATCAGTACGCTTACTCCGTGGCGACGGACGCGAGCGGGAACATAGTCGTGACAGGCGCCTTTTATGGGACCATCACCTTCGGGGGCGGGTTTCTCAACGCCGCGCCGGGGTTCCCCAATACCGATATCTTCATCGTCAAGTTCGACTCGACGGGCTTACACCAATGGAGCGGGCGGTTCGGGGATGGGTTCGATCAGTTCGCCTATTCGCTTGCCACAGATGCGAGCGGGGACGTGATCGTCACCGGTTACTTCTCTGGAACCGTCAACTTCGGGGGCGAAGACCTCACCAGTGCGGGGAGTGTCGACATCTTCGTCGCGAAGTTCAACTCCGCGGGGGCTCACCAGTGGAGCCAGCGGTTCGGGGACGCGAACCAGCAATACGCTTACTCCGTGGCGACGGACGGGAGCGGGAACGTGGTCGTTACGGGTTATTTTGCCGGCACCGTCAACTTCGGGGGCGAAGTCCTCGCCAGCGCGGGATCCTCTGACCTCTTTGTCGCGAAGTTCAACCCGTCGGGGGTTCTCGAGTGGAGTCAGCGCTTCGGGGATGAGTATGACCAGGTCGCCAACTCCGCGGCGACGGACGGGCGGGGGAACGTGATTGTCACGGGTTCTTTTGCCGGCACGGTCAACTTCGGGGGTGGCTACCTCCCCAGTGCGGGGAATCACGACGTTTTTGTCGCGAAGTTCGGCAGCGTGGCCGAGCCGACGATCACGTCGATAGCGGACATCGGCAACGACCAGGGTCGGCGGGTTCGGATTCGCTTCGACCGCTCCGGCGCGGATGACGAGGCCGCATCGATCCCGGTCACTGGATACGTCGCGTTCCGGCGCGACGACACGCCGCCGGCAGCGTCTCTCCCATCGCGCAGCCCGCTGGACGTGGGATGGACCGAGGCGGGGTCGGTTTCGGCGTTCACGAAGGACTCCTACGGAATCGACGTACCCACGATCGGTGACTCGACGATCGCCCTGGGCGAGTACAACTCGGTGTTCTTTATACGCGCGGCGACGGATGCGCCGTCGGTGTTCTACGACTCCACGCCGGACTCCGGTCACTCCATCGATAACCTCGCCCCGGGAGTACCCACGACCTTCGCCTACACCGCGGGAACGTTGACCTGGGACGAGTCCACGTCAGACGACTTTGACTATTTCTCGGTCTATGGCGGGAGCACGGAGTCCTTCGGCTCCGCCACGCTCGTCGACTACACGGTGGATCCCGCGATGAACGTGAACTTGTCTCCCTACACATTCTACTTCGTCACGGCGACCGACTTCTCCGGGAATGAGGGTATGCCCGAGATGGTGAACGCCCTGTCGGGCACGGGCCGGGCGCCTGAGAATTATGTCCTCTCGATTTCCTCGTATCCGAATCCGTTCAACCCTGGCACCACGATTCGCTACACGGTGCCATCACGAAGTTGGGTGGAGGTGGCTGTTTACGATGCCCAAGGGCGTCGCGTGGCGACGCTCGAAGACTCCAATAAGAACGCGGGTGCGTACACACTGGCGTGGAACGGGATCGACACGAGGGGAAATCGGGCAAGCTCGGGCGTCTATTTTGCGCGCATCACGCACTCCAGCGGTACCAGGAGCTACAAACTGGTCCTGCTCAAGTGAGCGACTCGAGCATCGTGACACTCGCACCGACGAGAATCAGCGCGGCATTCGCCATGCCGGAGAGCTCCAAGGCGCTACGCCAGAAAAGAGAAACGGCCCACATCTTTCGATGTGAGCCGTTTGCTAGTTGGTGCGCCGCGAAGGACTCGAACCTTCAACCACCTGATTAAGAGTGTGATGATCGCCTTGACGCGAAGTTACAGCCATCCCGTAACTTCCAAAACGACTGGGCTTTTGTTGCCGAGTTCGCCTTTCTATACTGTCTATACAGTCTCCCAAGGCCCGCTGAATCTACCCAGTAGTGCCGGATGTAGTGCCAGATGAAACATCCCTTCCGACCTCCAAAATCAGGCTAACGAATGATCACAAACTTCTGGACTACGCTCTCGTCGCCAACTCGGAGACGCGCAAAATAGAGCCCCGAAGCAACGCGCCGCCCGCCCTGATCACGGTGATCCCACACGAATGAAAGCTCTCCGCTATCCGCCCGACCTTCGTAACGCTGCAATCGCCTCCCAGCGACATCGAAGATCTCCAGGACGGTTTTCGCGCCAGGTGACGATGTGAATGTTCCAAACAGACGCACTGGCCCGTCGGCCGGGTTGGGATGTGCCGCCAACGTCAGGGCCGGTGTGCCACCAGCACCGACGCCTGTTGGCGATTGGACGAGTTCGCCAGCAAGGGTAAAGGGCCCACAATTCCCCTGTTCCCCATCAACGACGAGATAGTATGTGCCTCCGGGTGCGAATCGGTGGGTGATCGCTGTCCGCTTGCTACCATCCTCCGGCAGCGCCCCGGTGATGCATACCGGCGTGAGGCAGTCATCCACAAGGTAAAGCCCGGCGTTCCAGTCCGCAGTAACCGCAGCATGCAGCGTGTCACCCCGCCGTTATCTCAAAGAACACGTCTGGCCCATCGAGCGGAGACTTTGTGCCCACTGGAACCGCGCCGAATGATATCTGCACGACCGCGAGCACTCTCTCAAGTCCCTTCAGCGTGCAGGGCGTTACCTGCTATGCGGCAAATGATCTTGACTCAGCGAGGCGTTCACCGAGTTCGACCAGTACTTGCTGCCCGACCAAGAGAACTTGATCGCATCGTCGGGCGGGGCTATCAACACCGCGGGCGAAATCAACCATTCATCTATCGCGCTTGGTGAACCGCTCCCGACATACGCCGACGCGATCCCTTGCCCTACGAAATCTGGATCCGTCGTACGATGCCACCTATGCGGAACCGCCAGGCCCGCCGTCTGCGTCGTCCACGCAGTCGGTGGAAACGTCGCCTCCTCAAAGTCCTCGACCAAGGTCGTTGCGATCCCCTGCACCGCCGAAGTGAGGGGCGTCTCTACTCGCAACACGGACGAAGCCGCCAAGCCAGTGTTCGACTGTACGTCCCCGCTGAGATCGTCGCCTCGCACCGCGCCGAAAGGCTGGCAGGACGAATACCCGAGAAAGCCCGATACGCCGGAAGCAATTCCGTCCGACAAGTAAGATTGCCAATTTGACTGGATTATCTTATTCCACTGACATGTCCGAGTCAGGAAGCATACTTCGACAAGCACGGCGGGTGACTTGGAACGCGTGAGCACCGTAAAGTTCTTGTATCTCACTCCCCGATCGTCGCTGCACGTAACGCCGAATACCACATCTGCCTTTGTCATCAAGTCAGCCTGAATCTCTGTCGCAGCGTCGATATCGGCCTGAGGAACCTTCGCATTCTTCGCAAAGTACTTCGTTCGAGCAACCCACGTCTCGG
>Ga0210379_10000753_pt1 | contig 11020 bp, 11 predicted proteins | sample PLMedo_2_FD_155468 | JGI IMG/M metagenome (GOLD analysis project Ga0210379, IMG submission 155468) | Groundwater sediment microbial communities from an aquifer in East River, Colorado, USA - PLM4_32_coex redo | ecosystem: Environmental > Terrestrial > Soil > Riparian zone | place: USA: East... | reverse complement strand
GAAGACCAGCATCAGCACCGGCACCAACAGCGTGCTGATGATGAAGCTCTTGCGTCGCACGATCTCGGTGTACTCGCGACGGATGATCCTGGCAGTTTTCATCGGGACCCCGAGACACGCTCGATGAAGATGTCGTTGATCGACGGCTCCGCCACCTCGAAGCGGAGGACGTCGACGCGCGCGCGCGCCGCGTCCAGCACGCGCGACGCGCTGGCCCCGTCGCGCAGGCGCAGGAACAGTTCGTTGCCGTGGTCCTGCACGCTCTCGATCTCGGGGAGCGATTTCAGGAAGGAGCCGTCGCCGGACACGCGGATGGAGACCCCGTTGTGGCCGTACTGGCGCTTGATCGACGCCAGCGGGCCTTCGAGCACGACGCGCCCGCGATCGATGAGGCAGATGTGTTCGCAGAGCTGGTCGACCTGTTCCATCATGTGGGTGGAGAACACGATGGTGTGTCCGCTGCGGTGGTACTCGAGGATGATGTCCTTGAGCACGTTGGCGTTCACGGGGTCGAGCCCCGCGAACGGCTCGTCGAGAACCAGGAGCTCGGGCTCGTGGAGCACGGTGGCGATGAACTGGACCTTCTGTTGCATCCCTTTCGAGAGTTCCTCGACGCTTTTCATGGCGCGATCCGAAAGCTGCATGCGCTCGAGCCATTCCCCCGCGCGGCGCCGTGCCTGGGCGCGCGCGACCCCGTGGATCTCGCCGAAGAAGGTGAGCACGTCGAGCACGCGCATCTTCTTATAAAGCCCCCGCTCTTCGGGCAGGTAGCCGATGTGGTCGACGTTGACATCGGCGAGGTCGTGCCCGAGCACGCGGATCGTGCCCTCGTCGGGCAGCATGATGCGCAGGGCCATGCGGATGGTGGTCGATTTGCCGGCGCCGTTGGGGCCGAGCAAGCCGTAGATCGAGCCGCGCGGCACCGAAAACGAAACGTGGTCGACGGCGGTGAAACTGCCGAACCGTTTGACGACGTCGCGAATCTCGATGACCGGCTCCATCGCTATCTCTCGCGCGCCAGCTCGAAGCGCAGCAACATCTCGCGCATTTCGACCAGCGCGCGATAGCGATGGCTGGTCCGGTTCTTCTCCGCGGCAGTCATCTCGGCCAGGGTTTTCCGGGAGACGGCGTCCACGAACACCGGGTCGTAACCGAATCCGTGGGTTCCACGGGGGGCGAGCGCGATCTCGCCCGGCAGGACGCCGTCGGCCAGCAGGCAATCGGCGCCGCCGGGCGGCACCTCGGAACCCCGCGCCGCCGTGGCGGCGAGGCGCTGCGCGTCCGCGGGGATGAGTGCCAACGCCATTACGGTGCGAAAGCGCGCGCCCCGTTGGCCCACAGCGACGCCGTTCATTTCGCGCAGCAGCTTCTGGCAGTTGTCGGCGTACGAGGCCTTCTCCCCCGCGTAGCGGGCCGCGTGCACACCCGGCGCGCCCCCGAGCGCGTTGACCTCGAGCCCGGTGTCGTCCGCCAGCGCGGAGCACCCGGTGTGCGTGCGCGCCTCGCGCGCCTTCTTGACCGCGTTCGCTTCGAGGGTGGCGCCGTCCTCGACCGTCGTGGGTGCGTCTGGAAACGCATCCAGAGTGGTGACCTCGACGTCGATGCCCGACATCAGGTTCAGAATCTCGCGCGCCTTGTCCCGATTGTGCGTGGCCACCACCAGCTTCACGTCCGCCCTCATTTGATCTCGAGCGCCGCACGCTGGGCGTCGAACAGCGCCTTGCACCCGTTGTGCGCAAGCCGCAGCATCTCGTCGAATTGCTCCCGCGTGAACGGCATACGCTCCGCGGTTCCCTGCACCTCGATGAACGCCCCGCTCTCGGCCATGACCACGTTCAGGTCGACGTCCGCGGTCGAGTCCTCGTGGTAGGCGAGGTCGAGCGCCGGGCGCCCGTCCAGCATCCCCACGCTCACCGCGGAGACCAGGAAGTTGACGGGGCTCTCCTTGAGCTCGAGGGTGCGAATCGCGTCGTAGAGCGCCACGCAGGCGCCCGTGACGGACGCGGTGCGCGTGCCGCCGTCGGCCTCGATGACGTCGCAGTCCACGATGATCGTGTTCTCGCCCAGCATCTCCATCGCCACCGCCGCCCGGCAGCTGCGGCCGATGAGACGCTGAATCTCGTGCGTGCGTCCGCTGCGCCCCCGCTCCGCCTCGCGCTTGATGCGATCGTGCGAGCTGCGCGGGAGCATGCCGTACTCGGCCGTGATCCAGCCGCGCCTCTCGCCCATCATCCAGCGCGGAACGCCCGGCTCCAGCGTGGCGCTGCAAATCACGCGGGTCTCGCCGATTTCGATCAGCGCCGAGCCTTCGGCGTGGCGCAGGTACCCGCGCTCGATCTTCACGGGGCGTAGTTGTTCGAGCGTGCGTCCGTCTTTTCGCATTACTCCCTTTCCTTCTCTTTCTATGGTCGTGGTGACCGATGCACGCCCGGGAGCCCCTTGGCGCAGGAGCGAGTGAGGATCACCCGCCGGGCTCCGCAGTCACGGTCGGCCCTCCGCATTGTACCGGCGGGAAGCCGAGCGAGCGGGCGCAGGGCCGACGGGGCGCGCGTCGGTCGGCCGACTACAAAACCGACACCAGCTCGATGTCCGCCACGCGGCGTCCCAGGAATCGAGTTGCGATGTCGCCGAAACTCGGGCTGGTGTCGCTCAATACGATGTGGAATTCGCCCGTGCCGGAGGGCGCAGCGATCCCGCGCGCCGCGAGCACGCGCGCCACCTCGCGCGCCGTCTCCACCGCCGAGTCCACCAGCGTGACACCCGTGCCGAGCACCCCGGTGATCACCGGTTTGAGGAGTGGGTAGTGCGTGCACCCCAGCACCAGCGCGTCGATGTTCGTGCCGTCGTAGGGTCGCAGGTACTCCTGCGCGACCAGCCGCGTGACCGGCGTGTCGATCCATCCTTCCTCGACCAGCGGCACGAACAGCGGGCAGGCCTGCGGGATCACCACCGCGTCCGGGAGTGCGGCGAGTATCTTCGCCTGGTAGGCCCCCGAGCGAATCGTGCCCGGGGTGCCGATCACGCCGATGCGGCGGCGCCGGGTCGCGGCGACCGCGGCGCGCACGCCGGGCTCGATCACGCCCACGATCGGCACCGGAAACTCGCCTTCGAGGTCGGGAAGCGCCTCCGACGACGCGGTGTTGCACGCGATCACCACCATCTTGACGCCGCGGTCGAGGAGGAAGCTGACGTTTTCGCGCGAGAAGCGTCGGACGGTGTCCGCGCTCTTGGTGCCGTACGGCACGCGAGCCGTGTCCCCGAAGTAGACATACGACTCGGCGGGCAGGTGCCCGAGCAGCTCCTTGAGCACGGTCAGCCCGCCGATCCCGGAATCGAACACGCCGATAGGTTGTTTCGACATTGCTTCCTAACGCCAGTCGCGGACGTAGAACGGCTCGTCCGCACGAATGTGCCCTGCGATGGTTTCGATTTGCGAGCCGTCGACCAGGATCTGCACCCTCTGCACCTCCGGGAAATTCTCTCCGACGGTGCGAACGATCGAGGCGACGGTGCAGTACTCCGCCGCGCTGCCCCCCGGGTGCGACGCCACCAGCTCGCTCGAGAAATCGAGATACACGGTTCCGCTGTCGGTGTCCACCATCACCGCCAGCAGACGCGTTTCCGGAGGGATGGCACTCAGCGCCTTGGGATCCTCCGGTCCGCTCAGCAACGCGTCGACGACCTGCCGCAACTGCTCGTCGATCCGGTGGCCCACCGCCACCTCGCGGGGTTCGCTCACCAGCACGGGCTCATCTGCGCCGGCGAAGTACAGTGTCACCGTGCGGCTCCCTTCCGGGACCCGCTCGACCCGGGCCGGCGCCGGCGCCTCCGGCTCCTTCGGGCCCCGCGTCGTGAACCACAGCACCGCCCCCAGCACCACCGCCGCCACCAGGGCGATCGCGATCAGGTGGCCCGCGCGCAACCCGTCGTGCCGGTCCGGGTTCTCGTCCATCATCGGGTCGAACGGATCGGCCACGCTTACCGGTACCTTTCCTGCATGCGACGAATCGCCTCCACGATACCCTCGGCCACCCGGTGGTGGAAATCCGGGTCGACGAGCATCCGTTCCTCGGCCGGGTTGGACAGGAACGCGGTTTCGACCAGCACCGCCGGCATCTTCGCCCCCTGGAGCACCACGAAGTTCGCCTGCTTCACGCCGCGGCTCGTCAGTTGCAGGCGCGACATCATCTCGCGCTGGATGTACTCCGCGAACGTGCTGCTCTGCGCGATGTACTCGTTCTGAACGAGATCCCACAGGATGAATTCTACGTCGCCGCGCGGCGCGGCGTCGTCCCCGTTGCCGGCCGCATTCTCGAACCGCGCCAGCGCGCGGTCGGACTCGCTGCGCGCCGGCGAAAGGAAGTAGGACTCGAAACCGCCGGTATGGGCGTTGAACCAGCTGTTGCAATGAATGCTGATGAAGAGGTCCGCGCCCGACGTGTTCGCGATCTCGGTGCGCTCGCGCAGCTCCACCAACCGGTCGTCGTCGCGGGTCATGACCACCTCCAGCTGCAACTCCTCCTGGATGCGGTCCCGCACCGCACGTGCGATGGCCAGGGTCACGTCCTTCTCGAACACCCCGTCCGCACTTTCCTTGCCGACCTCGCGCCCGCCGTGACCGGCGTCGATGCACACCTTGTCGATCACCAGGCCCGAGCGTTCGCCGGCGGCCTCGTCGACCACCTCCACCCCGTTCGCGTCCGGCTGGCCGTTCCGCTCCAGCACGATGACGAGTTGGGGCGGCGTGTCGACGCGATCGACCCGCATGCGGCGGACGTCGCGCGAAATGTCGATGGTCACGAACGCGTCCCGCTCGCTCTGCTCCGCGTGCACGCCGGACACGAGGCCGCGCTTCTGGCTCACGCTGAACGCGCGCAGGTCGATTCGTCCCCCGTAGAGCTTCAGGCGGATCAGCCCGGGCGTCCCGCTGTCGACGTGATAGACGAGCGGCTCGGTGAGGTGGAGGGTGGCGGTGGTGCGGTCGCGGGCGTCGTCGAAAGATATGCTGGTTACGTTGAAACCGATTCCGCGCACGGTCAGCCGCTTCGCGTCCTCGTTCCACTCGAAGCCGCGAGGGGTGTGCTGCGAGGCGATCTCGAGGATGAACTCGAGCGGGACGAGCACGGACCCGGCGTCGTAGCGGGCCGCGGCGCGCATCATCACCGGCTCGCCGTCGACCACCACCACCCGGGTGTCGACCGTCAGCACGAAGCGGGCGTGCCCGACGCCGAGCACGATTTTCCGGCTCGACGCGTTCCAGAACTGGGTGGCGCGCAGCAGCCGGGCGACGTCGTTGGCGCGCAGGAACAGGACGCCGTCGTCCCCGGAGAGCTCGGTCACCGCCACGCGCTCCGAGGGGCGGCCGTCGTCGTACGCCACTTCGATGGTGGTGTCGGCCGCGATATCGATTGGATGCAGGAGCGCCGTGAAGGCTCCCAGGGCAATGATGAGGATGGACCGTTTCATGCGACGAACGCGGCCTGCCGGCGCGCGCTTCGCTGGACGATAACAGACGAAATCGGGCCCCGGAACATTTTGTTTACGGCTGCACGAACGGGTGGCGCCGACGGGCGCCCGGGCAGCGAGTGAGTCTAGTGCGCAGGCGCGGACGAAACGAGCCGCCCCGGGCTGTCGGCGACAGGACCCGCTCGGAATGCACGTCAGCGCGAGCGCTTCAGGGCGCGGTCGACGTCGCGCTTCGCCTCCCGCTCGGCGATGGTTGCCCGCTTGTCGTAGAGCTTCTTGCCCTTCGCTAGCCCGAGCTCCACTTTCGCGATCCCGCGGTCGTTGAAATAGAGCTTCAGCGCCACGAGCGTCATGCCCTTCTCGTTCACCTTGCCGATCAGCTTGCGAATCTCCGCGCGGTTCATGAGGAGCTTGCGGTCCCGGTCGGGGTCGAGCGTGCGGTCGGACGTGTGCGAATACGGGCTGATGTGGAGCCCCCGGAGGATTACCTCCCCTTGCTGGATCAGCGCGAACGAATCCCGCAGGTTGGCCCTTCCCTCGCGCAGCGATTTTACCTCCGTGCCGCGAAGCGCGAGGCCCGCTTCGACAGTTTCCTCGATCGCGAAATCGTGGCGCGCCTTCTTGTTCTGAACGACGAGTTTCATTGGGTTCGGAGCGAAGCCTACGCGCCGGCGCCGGTGAATGCAACCAGCATCTAGGTAACAAGTTATGATTTACCTAATCTAGTACGATATATAGGCCAAGCGTGAAAGCATGAGATCGTGCATACTGACGTAACTATAATTGATACATTGCATTAACAAGCACTTTGCCTCCCGTTAAGAGGCCGGTCTTTGGTTGACTTTTCCCCTGTCATCGACTAGTGTGCCCTGCGAGGCGTCGATGAGGGAATGGCTATCCTTGGTCGTCGTCCTCTTACTGCCAAGCCTGCTTGAGCTTTTTTTCAACGGGCCGAAGTGGTGGAACTGGTAGACGCGCTGCGTTCAGGGCGCAGTGAGGGTAACCTCGTGGGGGTTCGACTCCCCCCTTCGGCACCATGAAATCGCGATAGTAGGTCGACCCTTCGGTCCTGCACCAACCGGGACCGAAGGGTCTTTCTTTTCCTCCGGCGATCGCACATGACATGACGCGCGTGTTGATGGCGGAAGCAACCGACTACCGCAGCACGGCCCGCGTGGGGTCGCACGCGATCGCGCGCGCGTTCGTCGCCGGGGGCGCCGACGTGTGCTGGGTCGGAACCCCGCTCTATCCCACCACGCTGGCAGGCTCGCAACGGGACGCCCAGACCCGGCGTCGCGTCGGGATCTGGAAACACGGCGGCGAGATCACCGACGAGCGCGTCACCGAGTACTATCCCCTCACGTTGCTGCCGGTGGTGAACCGGCCATTCTTCCGCTCGCGCTTCGCGGCGGTGAACACCCTGCGCGCCACGATTCCGCCGGTTGGGCGCGTGATTCGACGGCACGGGTTCGCCACCCCCGACCTGCTCTGGCTGTCCGCGAGCCGTTTCTCGTTTCCGATGATGTCCCTGGTGACGGCGCGCCGGCGGGCGTACCGGATGTCCGACGACTGGGCGTCCTTCCCGGAGGTTCCGCGCGCGCTGATCGATCTCGAGGCGCGCATCATCGATTCCGTCGACGCCGTGTTTGTCACCGCCCATATTCTCGCCGAGCGGGTGCGAGCCCGACGCCCGGACGTCGTGTACCTGCCCAACGGCGTCGACGAGGCGTTTTTCTCCACTCCCGCGGCGGACGACGAGATCGTGCGGCGGCTGCCGAGGCCCAGGATCGTCTTCGTCGGAACCCTCGGAAGCTGGGTCGACCTCGACGCGGTGGCCGCGACGGCGCGGCGCCTGCCGAACGCGTCGGTTGTGCTCGTCGGCCCCGGCGAACCGGCGGGCGGGGACCGACTTCCCACGAACGTTCACCGCACCGGCCCGGTCGAGTACGAACGCCTGCCCGCCGTCCTGCACGCCTGCGACGTCGGCATCATCCCCTTCCGGCGCGTGCCCCGCACCGAGGCGGCGAGCTCGAACAAGCTCTTCCAATACCTGGCGGCCGGGATCCCGGTGGTCGCCTCGCGCACCCACGAGTTCGACCGCACGGGCGCTCCCGCGACGCTGTGCGACAGCGCCGACGCCTTCGCGGAAGCGGTGGCGTCCGCGCTCGAACATCCCGACGCCGGGCGCTCGGCGCGCGTCGCGTTCGCGCGCCAGCACACCTGGGCGACGCGCTTCGAGCTCGTGAAGCGCACGCTGGGGCTTTGATCACCATGCCGGCGGCCACGCGCGTGTTGATCGGCGACGCCGCCACCTACGGCGACCCCGCGCGGGTCGCTTCCCACGCGTTCGCGCGTGCGTTCTTGGACGACGGCGCCCGCCTGTGCTGGATCGGAGCGCCGCTCGATCCCGCCACGCTGGTGCGGCCCGGCCCGGACGCGCAGACGCGCCACCGCATCCAGGTGTGGCGCCGCGGCGGTCACTGCCCCGACGATCGCGTGTTCGAATACTACCCGCTCACGCTGCTCCCCGTGGCCGACCACCCCGCGCTGCGAACACGCTTTGCGGTCCGCCACACGCTTCGGGCCACGTTGCCACGCATGAGCGCCGTGGTCCGCCGACTGGGTTTTCAGGAGCCCGAGGTGCTGTGGCTCTCGACCAGCCGGTTCGCGCACGCGCTTTTTCCCATGCGCGCGCGCGTTCGCGCCTGCCGCGTCTCCGACGACTGGGCGCACCACGGCCGGGTGCCGCCGGCGCTCATCGCCGCCCACGACGAGATGGTGGACGCCGCCGATCTCGTGTTCGTAACTTCGCGGGGCTTGAAAACGAACCTACGAGCGCGGCGGCCCGATGCGATCTACCTGCCCAACGGCGTCTCCGAGCGCTTCTTCGCGAGCCCCGGCCCCGAGCCGGCGCTGCTCTCGCGCTTTCCGCACCCGCGCGCCGTCGTCGTGGGAAGGCTCGACGCGTGGGTCGATTTCGACACGATCGCGCGGGTGGGCGAACGAAACCCGGGCGCGTCGGTGCTGGTCATCGGTCCCGGGCTGCCCGCGAAGCGCACTTACCCCGCGAACGTTCACTTTACCGGTCCGTTCCCGTACGCCGAACTTCCGTCGCTGCTCGGCGCCTGCGACGTCGGCCTCGTCCCCTTCGTGCGCAGCGAGCTCACGCACGGCGTGAGTCCGCTCAAGCTGTTCGAGTACCTGGCGAGCGGCCTCCCGGTCGTGGCCACCCGCCTCGACGAGATCGAAGCCACGTCACCACCCGCGCTCCTGTGCGACACACCCGACGGCTTCGCCGACGCGGTGGCGTCGGTGCTCGACGGCGACCCGGCGGACCGCACCGCCCGCGTCGCCTTCGCACGCGAGCACACCTGGGCGAAGCGGTTCGACGTGGTCAAAGGCGCGCTCGCCACGCGGGGAGTGGCATGACGGCGGCGCGCCGGTTCGAGGTCGCGTTTCCGCTGGCCGGGTTCAACCCGTCGGGCGGCGTGCGCATGCTGATCCACGTGGCGAACGCGCTCGCCGCGCGCGGGGTGGCCGTCGCCGTGTCGGTTCCCGGTCGCGCCGCGTCCCCGCCGATCCCGTTGCACCCGGGCGTCACTCTGCTCGTGCGCCACTCGGGCGGCGGCCTTCGCCCCCGCCTCGCCTTCCTGACCGGACTCCCGCGCGCCGACGTGCAGGTCGCGACCGGGTACCAGACGCCGGTCCTGATCCGCCTCGGGGCGATAATGCAGCGAGCGAAGCCGCACCTCGTCTACCTCATCCAGGGGGACGAGCCCACGTCTCACATCCGCTATGGTGCGCGACCCGCGTGGGTGAAAGCGGTCCTGCGTGCGGTGGCGCGGTCGGGCTATCGCGTTCCCGCGACGCGCATCGCGGTCAGCCGATTCGTGGCGCAGCGCGTGGGGGAGGATCGCGTCCACCGCGTGATTGCCCCGGGCATCGAGCCCGCGTTTCTCCGCCCGCTCGAGCGCCGGCCACCCGGGGATGCCCTCGTGCAGGTCGGCGTGCTCTCGCACCCCGCCCCGGCGAAGGGAACGGACGTCGCGCTGGATGCGTTTGCGCGACTGCGCGACGACGCCCGCCTCCGCTTCGTCGTGTTCGACGGCGCGCACGCGACCGCGAGCCCGCCGTTCGTGGAGCGCTTCTCGGCGCTCGTCGGCGCCCGGGAGCTCGCGCGCGACATCGATGCTTTCTTTTCGCTCTGCGACATCTTCGTGTTCCCGTCCCGGGTCGAAGGGTTCGGGCTGCCGCCGCTGGAGGCCATGGCCCGCGGCGCGGCGGTCGTCGTGAGCGACTGCGGCGGGGTGCGCGAGTACGTGGAACCGGAGCGCAACTGCCTGCTGGTTCCTCCCGGCGACGCGGCGGCGATCGCCGCGGCGATCCGCCGGCTGGCAGACCCGGAGCTGCGGGCGCGCCTGGTGCGCGCCGGACGGGAAACCGCCGAGCGCTTCCCGGTCGCGACCTTCGCCCGCGCGTGCGCGGACGAGATCCAGCGCGTCCTCGCGGACGCAACCGGCCGAAATCCTCATTGAACGCAACGCGGGTTCTGGTCGATGATCCGCGCCATGCAACGCCCGCTGCGATTCTACCCACGAGCCCGTGCGGCACTGTGCGCGCTCGGCATGCTGGCCTGTGGCTGTTCGACGGCGAAGTTCTCGGTTGGCCACGTCATGGTCCCGGTGCTCGACAACGCGCGCGACGCCGCGATGGCGTCGGACGACCTGCGCACGTTTCAGGACGGCGCCGCCGCCAACCTGTTCCTGCTCGAAGGACTGATCGAGACCGACCCGGACAACGAGGCGCTGCGGCTCAACGCCGCGATGCTCTATTTCAGCTATGCATTTTCGACCCACGAGGCGACTGACCCGTCGTACGCGTCGATTCTCTACCTGAAGGGCGTGGCGCACGGGCGCGCCGTACTGAAGAGGAACAAGAAATTTGCGAGCGACTTCGGCGTGCCGTTCGAAGCGTTCGAGAAGACGCTGCCGGCGTTGCGCAAGCGGGACGTCCCCGCCGCGGTGTGGACCGCGGCCAACTGGGCGCAGTTCATCAGCCTGCACCTCGACTCCACGGCCGTCCTGCGCGACATTCCGAAGGTCACGGCACTCCTGGAGCGCGCGGCGGAACTCGACGGCTCCTTCTTCGAAGGGCTCCCCTACGTGATGATCGGGAGCCTGCACGCGTTTCGGCCGCCGATGTTCGGCGGCAGCCCGGAAAAGTCGCTGGCCAGCTTCGAAGCAGCGTTCGCGGTCGGGGGCGACTCGTTCCTGCTATCGAAGTACTTCTATGCGCGCTACTATCTCTATCGTATCCAGGACGGCGACGAGTTCCGGAGCGTGTTGCAGGGAATCGTCGATACGCCGGACACGCCGGAGAATCCGTACCGTCTGCTCAACCTCATCGCTCGCAAGCGATCCGCAACCCTGCTGGGAGAAGCCGATGACCTGTTCTAGAACAATCGCATCCATGCTCGCGCTGGCGGCGCTGATCCCGTCGGCCGCGGGCGCGCAGAAGCAACCCAAAGCCCTGGTGGAGATCAAGTTCGCCACGC
>Ga0210379_10000751_pt1 | contig 11027 bp, 10 predicted proteins | sample PLMedo_2_FD_155468 | JGI IMG/M metagenome (GOLD analysis project Ga0210379, IMG submission 155468) | Groundwater sediment microbial communities from an aquifer in East River, Colorado, USA - PLM4_32_coex redo | ecosystem: Environmental > Terrestrial > Soil > Riparian zone | place: USA: East... | reverse complement strand
TGCGCTGGTTGGATTCTGTGTGACAGCTCACACAACCGAAATCTGTCTGACCGCTGCGGCGGTAGAAGAGGTACTCGCCCGCCTTGTACACGTCGTATTCCTTCTGGTGGCTGAGCGAGACGTCCATCTTCATGCCGTTCGACCTGGAAGTGATGTAAAGCGCCAAGGCCTCCACATCGGAGCCGTCGCTGCCGGCGGGACTGATTGCCCTCTTGACGATGTCGTCACGATTGAATCCCTGCAGCTGAACCATACAGGACAGTAACCTGGACTCCAGGTCCTGAACTTTATTGGTGTCCGGGAAGTAGCGTGGCAACCGGACGGTGGCGCCTTCGAGCTTGCCTGGTCCCTGGCCGAAATCGCATTGCTCCAGCGATACGCCCTTGGGGCCCCGCTTCTGATGGAACAGCGCCTTGCCCCGTTCGATCCACAGCTCCCCAGGATTGTCCTCGGCCAGCATCTTGCGCCCGACCCCGAGGGGGTCGTCGGATTGCGCCAGCACTGGCACGGCGCCCCACGCCGCAAGGAATGCGAGCAAGACCGCGGCAAGCCCGCCGCGCGTATTCGGCATGTTCTCCTCCTCCTTGTTGCCGTCGAGCCGGCCCCTCCTAGGATGGCGGGGCTACGGTTGCTTCGTCAGTGCGTTTGTCGCCCTTGTTGTCCGTCCAGGTGACACCTATCTTATCGCCCGGTTTTGCGCCCTTTATGCGCAACCCCAGGAACGGGTTGCGCGAGACCGCCTGGCTCCACTGCGTATCGAGCACCGTCTTGCCGTTGTGGGTGACCACCACGCTCTGGATGAAGTGCAGCGGCACGATTTCGCCCTTGGCGTCTTTACGCTGGCCCGTCTCCATGGGGTGCATCATCAGTATGCGCACGTCGGCAACATCGCCCTGGAGCGTGGCGCGGATTTTCATCGGTTCAGCCATGATGCCGTCCTCTTCTTGCCGCGTGCCCGCTCAGCCGCAGCCGCCCACGGTGATCTTCACTTCCTTGCGGGCGGTGTAATACTTTCCGTCCGCCTTGACCACCGCCCACACGTCGGAGGTCTGGCCCATTTTGATCCGGGCCGAAACGTAGCCCTCGCTACCTCCCGCAATATCGAACGTCGCCGCCAGCGGAAACGGGTTCTTCTCGACGACGATCGAAATCTGCTGGGTATTGGGCAATTTGCTCGTAACTGCCACCGGGACCACCGCCCCGTTCTCGGCGATATCCGGCGCGGTGATGGCGATGTCCTTGCTTTCCGCTGCGCTCGCCGCGCCGAGGCTCTTCATGACGTCAGCCAGGGCTTTCGACTCGAAGCCCGCCTTGTTCCAGGTCGCGGCCCAGGCCTGGCCGCCGGCAACCAGGCCGGCGGCAAAGGCGGCTGCGAGTGCACCCGCTCCGCCGGTCAGCTTCAGGAAAGTTCTGCGCGCAATGTTCATGGACGATTAAGTCTCCTCTTGATGTAAACCGGACCAGGGGTCAGCGACGCTGCCCCTTCCAAACAGGAAATTTGCCACAAATATTAGTGCTACTCCCTCAACTGAGTCCACCGCAGGATCCTTATCGGTCTATAAAAGAAATGAGGGGGCGGGGCCGTGGTTCAACGCGCCTTGGCGATCCAGTGACCTGATTTGCCGCCCTTTTTTTCGAGAAGCCGGATATTCTCGAGGCGCATGTCGCGATCGGCGGCCTTGCACATGTCGTAGATCGTAAGCAAACCCGCCGCCACCGCGGTCAGCGCTTCCATCTCCACTCCGGTGCGCCCGATCGTGGCGACGGTTGCCTCGCACCGCACCGCACCGGACTTGCGGTCGAGGGTGAAATCCACGCCGACATGAGTAAGCGCCAGCGGGTGGCACAGCGGGATCAGGTCCGCCGTTCGTTTCGCGGCCTGCACCGCGGCGACGCGTGCAACGCCGAGCACGTCGCCCTTCCTGGCGGCTCCGGCGGCAATCTGCCTGAGCGTCGCGGGTTGCATGCGGATACGGCCGGCAGCGCGCGCGACGCGTTGCGTGACGCTCTTGTGGGCGACGTCGACCATCCGCGCCTGCCCGCGCGCGTCGAAATGCGTGAGCTTTTTCAAGTTCCGGATTGCTGCATGGGGTGCGGGGCCCGCGATAGGAACTCCCGCGCATCCGAATTATCATATCATCATGCTGTTGCGCACACTGCTCGCGGCCCTGTTGCTTGCCGTTCCCGGCGTTCTAGCCCAGGGGCTGCCCGACCTCGGCGATGTGGCGCAGGCGGGCTTCACGCCCCTGCAGGAGCGGCGACTGGGCGAGAGCATCATGCGTGAGATCCGCGCCGACCGCGACTTCTACGACGATGCGGAGGCCACCGACTACATCAACAGCCTGGGTAACCGCCTCGCCTCCCGCAGCACCGAGTCGCGCCAGGACTTCGAATTCTTCCTGATCCGCGACAGCCAGATCAACGCCTTCGCGCTGCCCGGCGGCTTCATCGGCGTCAATACCGGGCTCATGCTCGCCGGGCAGTCCGAGTCCGAGGTGGCGGGCGTGCTGGCCCATGAAATCGCCCACGTGACCCAGCGCCATATCGCGCGCATGCTGCAGCAGCAGCAACAGAGCAGCATTGCCACGCTCGCGACACTGGCGGCAGCGCTGCTGCTCTCGCGCGTGAATCCCCAGGCGTCGGAAGCCGCCATCGCTTTCGGCCAGGCGGGCGCGATCCAGAACCAGCTTAACTTCACGCGCGACAACGAGCGCGAGGCTGACCGCGTCGGCCTGCAGATCCTCGACCAGGCGGGCTTCGATCCCCGCGGCATGGCCGGTTTCTTCGAACGGCTGCAGCGCGCGACGCGCGTCTACGAGTCCGGCGCACCATCCTACTTGCGCACGCACCCGCTCACCTTCGAGCGCATCGCCGACATGCAAAGCCGGACGGAGTCGATGGGCTACCGCCAGGTCCCCGACACCCTCGCGTTCCAGTTGATCCGAGCGAAGTTGCGGGCGCAGCTCGACTCCCCGCGCGACGCCGTCACCTTCTTCGAGCAGAGCCTCGCCGAGCGCAAGTTTCTGAGCGAGGCCGCGAGCCGCTACGGCCTCGTCGCGAGCCTGATGCGTGCGAGGGACTACACCCGCGCGCGGTCGGAACTCGAGTCCTTGCGCAAGCTCGTGCCGGCAAACCCGATAGTGGATACTCTGACCTGCGAGTTCGGGTACCAAGCCTCTGGACCGGAAAAGGCGCTCCCCTGCTATCGTGACGCGCTGAAGACCTATCCTTCCTATCGTGCCTTGGTCTATAGCAACGCCAACGCGCTGCTGCAGACAAATCGGCCGGAAGAAGCGCTGCGGATTGTCGAAGCACGGCTACAGGTGATCACGGACGACTACCGGCTGTACCTGCTGCAGGCGCGCGCTTACGCGGCGCTCAACAAGCGGCTCTCCCAGCACCGCGCCCAGGCAGAAGCCTATATCCGCATGGGCAACCTGGCCGGAGCGATGGAGCAGTTGAGGATCGGCCTGAAGAGCGGGGACGGGGATTTCTACCAGCTGTCGAGCGCCGAATCGCGCCTGAGGGAACTGCGCAAGCTGGACGACGAGATGCGGCGCGAGGCGGGAAAGAAATAAGGAGTCAGCAGTCCGCAGACAGCCAGTATGCAGAATCCCCTTCCAGCATGACGATTGCGCGCCAGCGCCTGGGTGCCGCGTTGTGGCCGCTGGGATTGATCGTGGTTGCGCTGCTTCCCGACCCGGGGGCCGCGCTACCGCAGTGGACCTACTATTTCAGGGATATCTCGCTCACGTTCCTGCCTCTACGCCAGTATCAGGCCAGCGAACTTGCGACGGGACGGTTGCCATTCTGGAATCCCTACGTGCATGAAGGCGAGTTCATGCTGCCTTCGTTCTACCCGCTCGATCTGCTGCACGTGCTCGATTCGAGCCCGGAGTTCGTGTCCTGGCTCCTCACGCTGCACCTGCCGCTGGCCGCGCTCGGCGCCTACGCGCTCGGCCGCACGCGGGGCATGTCGCAACTCGGGGCTTTCGTGTACGGCACGGTGTATTCGATCGGCGGCTTCGCGCTCTCGACCCTCAATCTCTATGTGTTCTTGCAGGCGCTCGCGCTGGCGCCGTTCGTAGTGCTGACGTTCGAGCGAGCGGCGACCCGCGGCGGTCGCTGGATCGCCGGCGCCGCGCTGGCGCTCGGGATCAGCCTGACGACGGTGGCGCTGGAAATCGTCGCGCAGGCCGTTGCGTTGGGTGTGCTGCTCGCCGTCTGGCGCGACACGCGCGCGGGAGAAGCGACGTCCGATCAGCCCGCCACGGCGAGACGGCTGGGTGCGGCGCTGGTTCTGGGCGTTTGTCTGGCGGGCATCCCGGTGGCGGTCACGCTCGGGGTGCTGCCGGAAACTCAGCGCGGCGCGGGCTTGTCCCCCGACGAGGCCGCTAACCTGGCGCTGCCGCCGCTGGCGCTGTTCCAGCTTCTGGTGCCGAACCTGTTCGGCGCGCTGGCCCGGCCGATCGAGACCTGGTGGGGGAGCGCGGTCTTTTCCGATGGCGCGCCCTACTTCCTCAGCATTTACCTCGGCGCGCTGGTTCTCGCGCTCGCGGTCTGCGGCGGGGCGAGAGCGCCCCGGCGCGAGCGACTCGTTCTCGTTGCCGCGGCCGCCCTTGGCGCCTGGTATGCATTGGGACCTGTGGGCGGGCTGTGGAACCTGCTGCATGACTTGCCGCTTGCCAACGCGTTTCGCACGCCCAGCAAGGCGCTGTTTGCCGTCCATTTCTCGGTGGCATTGCTTGCCGGGCGCGGCGCGGACCGGCTGGCCGAAGGCAGCGGATGGGGCGTCTTTTCCGCAGTAAGCGCGATTGGTGTGTTGATCGCGGGGGGAATCGCCGCTGCCGGCTGGCTCGCGACCGATGATATAGCGGGTTTGCTTCAACTCGACGCAGGCGCACGCGAGGAGCTGGCGGCGATTCTTCCCGGGGACGCCGCCCGTTGCGCGGTGATCGGACTGCTGGGCGTCGGGCTCGCGATTGCCGTGCTGCAATCGAGCTTGCGCCCGCATCTCGCGGCGACGGTGCTTGCGATCGTGGTAGCAGTGGACCTGGCGCGCGCAGGCGCAGGTCTCAACAGGCAGTCGTCCCCGCTGATCTTCCATCAGCTCCCTGAAATAGCGGCTGAGCGCTTGGATGACCTGGCGGGCGGTCGGGCGTTTGCGGTTCCCATCAGCTTTAGCCGGAACTTTCTGGCGTGGATGAATGCGCGCCAGACCGATTCCGACCTGTTCATGACTTACGCGATGCGGCAGCAGCTCGAACCGTACAACAACGTCATGAACCGCGTGGAAACCGCGGGGTCGCAGGATCGCACGCGCTTGAGCCCGCTGCTCACATCGATCGGATGGACCGGATACGATCCCCGCGACGTGACGCAGTTCCTGCCTCTGCTCCGCCATGCGGCCGTGAGCCGTGTCCTGAGCTTTGACCGCATCGAGCACCCGGATCTGCGCTTGCGGGCGGCCGTGCCGGTCGCCATAACCGGGCTCGCCATTCACATCTACGAGTTGATACGACCCTGGCCGCGCGTGCTGGTTGCGTGCCGCGCGCATTGGGCTTCGACGCGGCTCGGCGCCGCACGGGCGCCCCACGCTGCGACCTGGGACCCCTACCGTGACGTGGCGTTCGAGGATCCCGGCGCCTTGCGCGCGGCGGCATGCAGCACCGGGCGGGCGCGAACCATTTCGCTGCTCCCGGACGAAGAGCGCTACGAGTCGGAAAGCGACGGACCGGGATGGCTCGTCGTGCGCTCGACGCACGCACGCGGCTGGCGCGCAACGGTCGACGATCAGCCGGCGGCGCTCTTGCGTGCGGACGGGCGCCACCGGGCAGTTGCCGTTTCCTCTGGTCGGCACACGGTCACGCTCCGCTACGAACCGCCGTGGCTGTGGCCCGGAGTGGCGCTCACTCTGTTCTCCGTCGCGACGCTCTTGTGGATCGTCGCTTCGCGGCGCAAGAAAATGGGCCCGGACTGAGGCGTTCTTGACAGTCGAAGCCCGCCAACGCATGATCGGACCGAGTCACGCGGGGGTCGGGCAGACCCCCCGCTTCGAAAGACGCTCCGCGTCCAAGCGCTGCCTTTGCGCGATGTCGCGTACGCAAGGGAGATGACGTGGACAAGATGATCCCAGCCGGGAAAACGCACGAGGACGCCGTGTCCTTTGGCGAGGCGTTGCGCGTCTGGTTCAAGATCGGCTGCATCGGGTTCGGCGGTCCGGCAGGCCAGATCGCGCTGATGCACCGCATTCTGGTCGACGAGAAAAAATGGATCGAAGAAGCGCGGTTCCTGCACGCGCTCAACTTCTGCATGCTGCTGCCCGGTCCGGAAGCGCAAAAACTCGCGACCTACGTCGGCTGGCTCCTGCATGGCACCCGCGGCGGGCTCGCCGCCGGCATCCTGTTCGTGCTGCCGGGCGCATTCGTGATACTCGGCCTCTCCCTGCTCTATGCGCTCGGGCGCGGCATCTCGATCGTGGACGGCGCGTTGTTCGGCATCAAGGCCGCCGTGCTGGTAATCGTGGTCGAGGCGCTGATCCGCATCGGCCGCCGTGCATTGAAGACCCGGCTGCTGGTCAGCCTGGCTGGCGCTGCCTTCATCGGTATCTTCTTCCTTAACCTGCCGTTTCCCCTGATTGTCGCGGGCGCGGCCGCCATCGGCTTCTGGGTCGCGCAGTCCTCGCCCGGCCTGCTCGGGCTTAAGGCTGGCGCGGAGCGGCTGGCCGAGCCCGTGCAAGGGCGTTGGCGACAGGCGGCGATCGCAACGACGACCGGCCTAGTGCTGTGGTGGTCGCCGGTCGCCCTCGCCGTAGCAATGCTCGGGCCGGATCACGTATTCGTGGACATCGGGCTGTTCTTCTCGAAGCTTGCCGTGGTGAGCTTCGGGGGCGCCTACGCGTTGCTCGCCTACATGGCGCAGGAGGCGGTCGAGACCTATCACTGGATGACGGCGCCGGAAATGGTGGACGGCCTCGGGCTTGCGGAAACCACGCCGGGGCCGCTCATCCTGGTGACGCAGTTCGTGGGCTTCCTGGCCGCCTTTCGCGATGCGCCGCCGTTCTCACCGGTTACCGCCGGCGTCGTCGGCTCTGCGATGACCACCTGGGTCACCTTCGTGCCGGCCATGTTGTTGATCTTCGTCGCTGCCCCGTTCGTCGAGCAATTGCGCGCTAATCAACGCCTCTCGGGCGCCCTCGCAGCCATTACCGCCGCGGTCGTCGGCGTCATCCTCAATCTCACGGTCTGGTTCGCGTTGCATGTCCTGTTTGCAGGGGTCGAGGAGGTGCACACAGGGCCGCTGCGCTGGTACGCATTCGATCCCTGGACGCTCGATCTCAAAACCTCCGCGCTCGCTCTGGTCGCGGCCGTGCTGGCGTTCCGGCTGCATCGCGGCCTGGTAGAGGTGGTGGTGGTCATGGCCGCGCTCGGAATCGCGGTGCGAGTGCTGCTCGGCGCGTGATCGGCCCCGGGGTGTTGCCCGCTGGCAGCGGGCCCGACCGCGCTCATGCAGGCGTGCCGCGGTTGCCTAGGAGGCAGGGCCGATATGGTATCTTGCGGCATGGAGATTTCGCGCGCGACGACTGCTTCGGGCCTGACGGCAATGCCGCAGAAAATCGGGAAATACGAGGTCATCAGTGAGCTCGGCAAGGGCGCGACCAGCGCCGTCTACCGGGCCTACGACCCGTTCCAGAATCGCCAGGTTGCCATCAAGGTGGTGTTCCCGGAGGCGCTCGGCGACCAGGAGTACGGCAGGCGCTACCGCAAGCTCTTCGTCACCGAGGCGTCGCTCGCCGGCAAGCTCTCCCACCCGCACATCGCCGCCATCTACGACGCGGTGGCGGGCGAGGAGGCGAGCTATATCGTGATGGAGTACGTGGACGGCTCGACGCTCGAGCAGTTCACGCACCACGACAGCCTGCTGCCGGTGCAGCGCATCGTCGAAATCATCTACAAGTGCGCCAAGGCGCTGGAATACGCGTCCAACCAGGGCGTCATACACCGCGACATCAAGCCCGCCAACATCCTTCTTGCCGGCGAGACCGACATCAAGGTCTCGGATTTCGGCGCGGCCCTGACGCAAGCAGCCGAAACGACCCAGGTGAGCGGCATCGGCTCGCCGGCGTACATGTCGCCGGAGCAGGTAAAGGAGCAGCAGTTGAGTCACCAGACCGACATCTTCTCGCTCGGCGTCGTGATGTACCAGCTGCTCACCGGGCGGCTGCCGTTCCAGGGCGCCAATAACTACAGCATGATCTACCAGATCATCAACATCGACCCGCCTTCCCCGATCGAGGTCCGCCCCGACATCCCGCCGCGTATCGACGCCATCGTGATGCGCGCCCTGCAGAAGGACACGGCGCGGCGCTACCAGACGTGGGACGAGTTCGCCCACGATCTCGCCACCGCGCTCGGCGCCGAGGAGAAGCCCGGGCGCGGCTTCGCCGAGAGCGCGAAGTTCGATACGCTGCGCAAACTCGAGTTCTTCCGCCAGTTCAGCGACGTCGAGCTGTGGGAAGTGATGCGCATCGCGAGCTGGCGCCAGCACCCGCGCGACACGGTGCTGATTCGCGAGAACGACATCGGCTCCTCATTCTTCATCCTGATCGCGGGCGAGGTCAGGGTGGTCAAGCAGGAGCGGCTGCTCAACGTGCTCACTGCGGGCGAATGTTTCGGCGAAATGGCCTACCTCGGCAAGCAGAAGTTCCAGCGCTCGGCCAGCGTCGTGGCGCTCTCCGACATCGCGGTGATCGAGATCCGGGCCGAGACGCTGTCCAAGGCCTCTGACCTGTGCCGGCATCACTTCCACGGCGCGTTCCTCGAGTTGCTGGTCGACCGGCTGGCGAAGGCCAACGTGAGATTGTCCCAGCTTATCGTCGACCGCAATATCAGCGTGTTTTGATCTGGGTGCGCCGCAGGATGTACGGGGTCCCGCGCCCGCACGCGGCCGCCGGCCACTTGCCAGCGGCAGCGGAATGAATTTAAATAGGTCTAAACTGTCAACCCTGCACGACGAGGATGGCGATGGATTTCGACAAGGAATTGGACGCGCGCGGGTTGAACTGCCCGCTGCCGATACTGCGCACCAAGAAGGCGCTCACGGACATGCTCTCGGGCCAGGTCCTGAAGATCGTGGCGACCGATCCCGGGTCGGTGAAAGACTTTGCGGCGTTCGCCAAGCAGACCGGAAACCCTCTGCTCTCGTCCGAGACGGCCGACAAGGACTTCATTTTTTTCATGAAGAAGCGCTAGGCCGCGGCCGCTCGAGCCGCGGGGATTTCGTCGGCGTGGTTCCGGCCGACGCCTGGTGCCGTTCCAACTATCTCTCGCTCAGTGCAGGGGTTTTGAGGATGCGTGACCTACGGCCTGCTGAGTTCCCTGCCGATAGGGACAATACGTTGGAACGGTACTAGGACACGCTGCCGAAGCTCTTGTCGATTGCGCCCGCCGGCGCCTTGAGCCCTGCGATCCGGCAGCCCTGCGCCACCGGCCCGCCGGGAAAAAGCCGATACAGGTGCTTGATGCCGCCTTGGCGATGGAAATTTTCTTCGAGCGCGTCGTGCAGCTTGCGCAGGTTGACGGCGGTCGCTTCGTGCCTGGCGAAGTACGCTTGCAGGGCACGCAGCGCTTCCCAGTGGTCCTCGCCGAGCTCCAGGCCTTCCGTGCGCGCCGCCTTTAACGCGGCCGTCCGCGTCCAGCCCTCCGGCGCGTGCGGGAATCGGGGGTCCTTGTCGGCGCCGCTATCGGTGCCGGTGATCGCATCCATCAGGCTCGTCATGGTCTACCCTCCACGGGGCCGCAACGCTTGCATCAGCGTTTGCGGATATAGAACTGGTATTCGCCGGGCGCTTTTTCCCGGGTATCGGCAAGTTCCAGGCCGGTCGCCTTTACCCAGCTGCGCACGTCCGCCCTGATGCCCGGACAGTCGCTGACGAGCTCCAGCACTTCGCCCTTGCGCATGCCGTTGAGAAGCTTCTTCGCCTCCACGATGGGTCCAGGGCAGGTGGCGCCGCGAATGTCGAGCACTGCGTGGGGAGAGACACGCCGGGCCTTGCCCTTGCGGATGTAATACCCGGTCCCGCCTTGCGCCATCTTCCTCGTTTTCAGGATCTCGACGTCGGCGTAATTGGGCCAGGAATACAGGTCGTCCTTCGTTGCCGGGCAGTCGGAAACCAGCAACATCACCTCGCCCGCAAGCAGCTCGTCGAGAACCCTCCTCGCGCCCAGCATCGGCCCCGGGCAGGCCGCGCCCTTCATGTCCAGGGTGACATGCGGCTTTGGATATGTTGCTCGTGCCATTTCAGCGGGCGCAGCGCGCAATGCTAGACTGATGAGTATATCTTTCCGGTGCGACGATGCGCAATCTTCCCCAGCTCGAGAACGTGGTGCAGCGTAACTGCGACATTTCCGACGCCCGCCACGCCGGCGAATACGGACTTTGCACCTTCCTGCTCAAGATGCGCGAATACTATCGTTGGGAGAACGAATTGCCGTTTGCGCGCAACCTGCCCAAGGACGAGCTAGGCGACTGGCTGAAGCGGCGCGAACAGCAATGGCAGGGGATCGAGATGGAGGATTTTGCACAGCTGCCGCTCGAACGCGGCAAGCTGGATCCGTTCGACGCCGACGCTGCGAACCGCGAGCTGTTGCCGCGGGGCTACGTGTATAGCGCCGGCTACGGGCGCTTCCAGAAGCCGATATTTTTCCTGGGCCGGTTGCTGCGCGTCGAGGAACGGGCCGGCTTCACGATCGTGGTTTCGTCCTGCGAATATGCGCGCGAGCTGGCCGCGCCGCCGGCGATGCTGCAGGGGCGCACCATCTTTCTTCGCCTGGAGTCGGTGCGCCGCTATCTGTGGGAGAGAATAGAGGAGTGGCAGTGGCGCAAGCAGGACAACGCCATGGCGCGAGCGCTGGCGAGCTATGATTTCATCGCCGACACCGAAGCGGCGCTGCAGCGCATGGCCGACAACGAGACGGAAACCATGATCCTGCACGAGGTCGGCGAGGCGATGGCCGGTGAACTGCTTG
>Ga0210379_10000750_pt1 | contig 11029 bp, 10 predicted proteins | sample PLMedo_2_FD_155468 | JGI IMG/M metagenome (GOLD analysis project Ga0210379, IMG submission 155468) | Groundwater sediment microbial communities from an aquifer in East River, Colorado, USA - PLM4_32_coex redo | ecosystem: Environmental > Terrestrial > Soil > Riparian zone | place: USA: East... | reverse complement strand
GTGCTGCTGACCATGTTCGACAAACGCCTCAACCTGGCGAGTCAGGTCGCGCAGGAGGCGGTCAGTTTTTTCGGCGAAAAAGTCTACAAGACGGTGATTCCACGCAACGTCAAGTTGAGCGAGTCCCCGAGTTTCGGGAAACCCATTCTGCTCTATGACGTCCAATGCCTGGGTGCGAGGAGCTACCTCGACCTGGCGCGAGAGGTGATCGGAGATGTCCACTAGAAAAGTGTTGGGCCGCGGGCTCGAAGCATTGATACCGGGTCCGGTAGTGGCCGAACCCCAGCCGGGCGAGAATGTGACCGAGGTTTCCCTCGACGTGATCGAGGCGAATCCATTCCAGCCGCGCCGGAATTTCGACGATGTCCGCCTCAAGGAGCTCGCCGACAGCATCCGCAACGATGGCGTCCTGCAACCGGTGGTCGTGCGCCGCAAGGGGACGCACTTCGAATTGATCATGGGAGAACGACGGCTGCAGGCGGCACGCCTGGCGGGAATGCCGTCGATTCCGGTGGTGGTGCGCGATGTGAAGGACGCCGACGCGCTTCGGCTCGCGATCGTGGAAAACATCCAGCGGGAGAACCTCAACGCGATCGAGGAGGCGCAGGCCTACCGGCGTTTGATTTCGGAATTCGGGATTTCACAGGGCGACGTGGCGACGATGGTGGGTAAAGACCGCAGTTCCGTCGCCAACACGCTGCGGCTCCTGAACCTGCCGGAGGAAGTCCAGAAAATGGTGGAGGAGCAGACGATAACGGGCGGGCACGCGAGAGCCCTCCTGACGCTTCCTACTCAGAAGGAGCAAATCGCCCTCGCCCATCGGATCGTCCAGCACAACCTGAGCGTTCGTCAGGTGGAGGCCGAAGTCGGGTTGGTCCGCCGGCGCAAGGAGTCCAGCGGCAGGCCGGCGAAAGAGAAACCGGCCTATCTGGCGGATCTGGAGCGCGCGTTCTCCCAGCATCTGGGGACCCGCGTGTCGATCGACGAGAAGCGGGGCGGTAAGGGCCGCATCGCGATCGAGTTCTACACCTACGACGACTTCGAACGACTCGCTTCCCTGATGCGAGTGCCGCTTCCGCGCTAACGGAACCGGGATGTCCAAGCAGTTCTCCGTCATCGTCGTTCCCCATGACAACCGGACGACGTGGAATTTCCGCGTGTCGTACCGCTGGGCGATTGCGTTCGTCATCCTGGCCACGGTCGGGATGATCGCCGGCTTCGCGTTCGTCGTCACCTACGGCCGTGTCGCCACGGCGGCGCACCGGTCGATGACCCTGACCCACGAGAACGACGAATTGCGCACGCGTCTGGCGGAGGTCGATTCCCTCAAGGTGGAGATGCTGCACCTGCACGCCCTCGGGCTTCAGCTCAAGTCGATGCTCGGTATCGCGCTCTCACCCGAGGACAGCACGCTGGTGGCAAGCCTTTCGCCGGCCGACCAAAGTCCTTCCATCTCTACCGAGGAAGAAGCCGGTGCGGTCGGTGCCGGTGAGCAGCGGCTGATGCTCGACTCGATGCCCTCGATGTGGCCGCTAAAGGGTTTTGTTACAAAGGAATTTCACATTACCGGCGGCGAAAAGGACCCGAATTACCACCCGGGCATGGACATTGCTGCCCCGCGTGAGACGCCGGTGTTCGCAGTGGCGGACGGTGTCGTCGAAATGAGCGGTTTCGACGAGACCTACGGATGGATGGTCGAGATTGACCACGGGTACGGACTCCGCTCCGTGTATGGACATAACTCCCGGAATCTGGTAAACGTCGGAGACCGGGTAACCCGTGGTAAGACTATCGCCTTCGTCGGGAGCACCGGCAAGAGTACGGCCCCACATCTACACTTCGAGGTTCGAGAGAACGGCGTGCCCGTCGATCCACGGAAGTACCTGCTGAACTAGACAGCGGTTCAGCTGGAGGGGGTCCGGAACATCATGTTGAAATCTGGCTTCAAGACGACTCAGTCGAACGAGGAGGCGAAAGCAATGTTTGGTAAGGACGGAGAAGTCACCACAACCCCGGGGACGCTGAACTCGATGCTCGGCGCGGGATGCAAGATCAAGGGCGACATCGAGCTGCAGGGTACGATTCGTATCGACGGCCAGTTCGAGGGGTCGATCTCATGCCCGGACACGCTGATCATCGGCAAGTCGGGTGTAGTGAAGGCCGAAGTCAAAGTGAAGAACGCGGTCATCGGCGGGAAGCTGGTCGGCAATATCGCGGCGGCGAACAAGATCGAGCTCCAGAGCGGTTCGCACGTCGAGGGCGATATTCAGACCTCGCCTCGTCATCGACGAGGGCGTGTTCTTCGAGGGTAATTGCAAGATGGGCTCGCAGGCGGGTGCGGCCGCGAGTGCGCAAAAGGAGCCCGAGTCCACGTGGGCGCGCAAGGAAGAGAAACGCCCCGAACCCATCACCGTACGATAGCCTCCGCGTTCCCGCTGGAATGCTGGACTGCACGCCTCCGGGCCCCGGGCCCGGGGGCGTGCTTGTTTTCGGGGCACCGGGCCGGGACAAGGGCGGAAGTTTTCCACATCCCGACCCCTGGATGTGCATAACTTATGGATTGTGGACTCCGCCGCCTTCGCACTGCGAACAATGGAGTTACGGGTTCTCGCGCAGGCGCGCGCGCATGTTTTTCCACAAGCGGGTCGGGGGCAAATGTCTAACTGGTTTGATGACACGGAAGTGCTTCGACGGCGTCGTGAAGATCGGTTAAACCTGCCCACTATCTGGTTGCGACAGAATCAATTGATATGGGCGCCGGCGGCGGCGTGAGTTGACGCGATCCTGTGGCTCTCCTACCCTCGGCATGGACGGGCTTGATGTCGCCGCGTCACGGGAGGTTTCGCATGCGCGTGTCGATCGAATACTGCATTCCTTGAGACTACACTCCCCAGGCCCTCAGTTTGAAGGCCGCACTCGAACAGTCATTCCCGGCCGTCGAGATCGAACTGATCAAGTCGAAGGGCGGAGCGTTTGAGATTCGCCGCGACGGCGTCATGGTGTTTTCCAAGAAGAAGACGGGACGATTTCCGTCCAACGACGAAATCGTTGACGCGTTGAAGCGCTAACCCGGTCCCTCGGCGCCATCGAGCGCAGCGCGAAGCGTGGCGGTCAGGGTCAGGACGTCGAACGGCTTGGCTGCCACGCCGGCGATGTCGCGCTCGACCGCCTCCACCGTGAGTTTCCCCCGGTATCCGGTGGTAAGAATCACGGGCGTACGCGCGCTGACGGCGTGGATCGCGCGCGCGAGCTCGACGCCGGTCATGCGCGGCATGGTCTGGTCGGTGATGACGGCCGCGAAATCGTCTGGCGATTGCCGAAAGGCCGTCAGCGCGGCTTCGCTCGAGGTCATCGGCGTTACCCGATAGCCCTGGGACTCGAGAATCCGGGTGAGCACCCGCGTGACGTCCGGCTCGTCGTCGACGACGAGGATGTGCTCGCCCCGCGCCTTCGTATCCGGCACGCGCGCATGCTCCGTGTCGGCGGCCGCGGGCGGCGCGCTCGGTAGATACACTCGAAACGTAGACCCCTGGCCGCGTTGACTGGTCACATCAATGGCGCCGCCGTGGCTCATCACGATGCCGTGCACCACGGAGAGCCCGAGGCCAGTGCCCTCACCGGGCTTCTTGGTCGTGAAGAACGGCTCGAAGATGCGCGCCTGGGTGGTGGCCTCCATCCCTTCCCCCTGGTCGCGGACGGTGAGCACGACGTAGTCGCCGGGCTTGAGGCCCTGGACCCGGGTCGCGGTTTGGGGGTCCACCGTCTCGCGGGCCATTTCGATGCGGAGCACGCCATTAATTTCGCGCATCGCGTGGGCGGCGTTCGTGCACAGGTTGATGAATACCTGGTGCATCTGGGCCGGGTCGGCGAACACGGTGTCGTCCCGAGTCTCCACCCGCTGCTCGACTTCCACCGTCGAGGGCAGCGATGACCGGATCAGCTTGAGCGCTTCGAGGACAATCAGGTGGAGCTGCAGCGGTCGCCTCATTTCGTCCCCGCGCCGGGAAAAGATCAGGATCTGCTCGACCAGTTCCTTGGCGCGGTGTGCGGCCCGAATCACCTGCTCCAGGTCTTCGCGCACCGGGTCGTTCGCGTTCAGCAGGCTCAACGCGAGGTCGGTGTAGCCGAGGATGGGTGAGAGAATGTTGTTGAAGTCGTGCGCGATGCCACCGGCCAGCGTACCGATGGTCTCCATCTTCTGGGCCTGAAAGAGCTGGGCCTCGAGCGCTTTCGCCGCTTCTTCCGCCCGCACACGCTGCGTTACCTCCCAGGCGACGCCCGAGACTCCGATGACGACGCCGCTGGCGTTGCGTCGCGGGGTGTAGATCGACTCGAAGACGAGGTCGCCGACGCGGACCACGTCATTGATCGACGACCCGGCCAGGCACGCGCGCAGGTTCTCACGAATCTGGGGGACGTCCTTGTACAGGTCGAGCGCGGACATCCCGACCACCTGGCCGGGTTTGAGCCCGAGAGACTCCAGCCCCCGGCCCTCCGACAGGGTGAATACCCCGTCGCGATCGACCGCAAACACCACGATCGGGGCGTGCTCCACCACGGCGCGCAGGCGCTGCGCCGTGTCACGAACGGACTCCTGCGCGCGGCGGTACTCGTAGAGTTCGGCGCGCAGCTGCTCGATCTCGAGGCTGAGCTCCTCGATCCGGCGGCGGTCCTCCGCAGATTTCGACGGGCGTTCACTCACGGATTCAACTATAGGACATCGCCACTGACCCCGTCCACGCGGTCAGACGGCTCGTGGCCGGCGGCAAGCGCGTCGCGCCAGCGCACGAACACCTGGTAGATCTCCTCGGGGCTGTGCATGGTGGTGGACGGGAGCGGCCAGTCGCGCGGCGACATGAGGAAGGGCTCGGTCTGGGCGCCGCCGAGACCGCCATGGGCACCCACCATTTCCTCGAAGCTCTCGACAAACCCGCCGGCGGGATGGTAGCGACCGTTGACCACCACGTCGCCGCTGTGCGGGAAGCCGTCGAGCCGCTCGAGCTGGGCGGCCGCGCGGGGACCGTATTCCGCCAGCGGGTCGGTTCCCTCGATGATGTGTTCCCGCAGGTAATGGACACCGTCGCGCCCCATGGCCACCGGGCCGTGCGCGGCCGAGCGGGCCATCACGAAACCGATCCCGTCGTGCGCGACCAGACCCTCGATCAACGCGGGAAGGTGGACGGCGATTTCCTCCAGCGTCACGCGATCGCTCACATGCGTGAGATAGATCAACCCGAGGTTGCCAGACGCACACACGATCACGTCGCCCTGCGCGGGCTGGCGGCGCGTTCCGAGCTCCACGACCCCTTCGCGGGTCCGTCGTCGCAGGAGGCCGCGCGCCGCGCGTCCCGCCAGACGCTGGTGACGAATTGCTTCGGAGAGCAACGCGTTCAAGTGCCCCCAGCCTTCCATGTGCTCGGGCGCCGCGTGGACGGTGCGGGACTCGCTCACGAGGCGCCGAACCACCTCATCGAGCGAGTGGCCGTGGCGCTGGCGGAACGGCACACTCGGCGTCTGGCCGTGGTCGGACAGCACGACGAACCGGTACGGTCGCGGAGCGTCCTGCCCCGCGCGCTCGAGCATAGCGACGCGCCGGTCGAGGTGCCGGAGAACGCGCAGCGCGTCCCGGCGCTCGGGGCCGGCGTGATGCGCGACGACGTCGTAGCCGACGAACGTCATGTAGGCGATGGGAACCCCGGCGAACATCTCGCTCATCAACGTGTGTGTCCCAAAGTCGCGCTGAAAAATCGTCGATGCCGCGCGCAGAAACGGGAATCCGCCTCCGCGCGACACCCTCGGGCGGACGCCGCGGAGGGACTGCCGAATCGCCTCCCACCGCTCGACCGCCAGTTCCCAGGCCATGAACACGAGCGCGCGGGTGAAATTGTAAGGATTGACGAAAAACGCGAAGTAGATCGAGCTGGTTTCACGAACCTCGTGCACCGAGGTCGCGAGTGTGCTGATGGTCGCAACGCTCCTGCGGGCGTCCCCCGTGAACATGTTGAACACGCTGATCCCGTTCTCGCGCAGGAGGCCGGCGCCCCGGGAGACGCGTTGTTCGATGCGCCTGGCGTCGGCGGGGTCGTTCGAGACCACCATTTCGCCCGTCGATTTCTCGTACCAGCGAAACCCTGGTATGTCGAAATTGTTGCCAAACAGGATTCCCGCCTGGACGGACGAGGTCTGCGACGGCACCCCGCAGTCCCAGCGTACGATCCGATGGCTTCCGCTCGCCACCCAGCGCGCGAGCGTGGGAAGGTAGCCGGCGCCGATCGCACGCTCCAGCACGCCAACCGAAAGACCGTCGAACTCCACGAACACGAGCCCCGGGGACGGATTCTCCGCCAGCGGATGGCTCCGGCGCGCCATGCGCTTGACGATGTTTCGATAGACCGAGTCCGCTTCGTCGAATGCCAGCAGTGATGTGGCGACGGTGTTGACCGCGGACAGGCCGAGCGCGGCGGCGAAGCCTCCCCAGAAACTGCTCACGTGCAGGCCGGGGACGGCGAGCGCTGCTAACCACAGGATGAGCGCGTTCAGCCCGAGGGTGAGGAACCCGAACGACAGAACGGTGAACGGAAGCGTGAGGAAAAGCAAGATCGGGCGGACGAGGGCGTTGGCGAGTCCGATGACCGCCACGCCGAGCACGGCGGCGCCCCACCCTTCGAGGCTCAAGCCGGGCAGCACCCGGGCGAGGACCCACAGGGCTGCCACCTCGATGGCCCACAGCGCCGCGATTCTTCTCGCCAGCGAGTAGGGAGATGCTCGATGACCCATCGGGTCAATTATGAGGGGACATCAATGGCGGAGGCGAAACAAATTGCCGGGGTGCACGACGTGCACCTCGACGTCGGGCGCGAGATCGCTCGCGTGATCGGCGAAGTCGTACGGCGGCAACGTCAGAAAACGAGGCCGCAACCAGCCGAATCCCAGCGGTGCGAACGTCCCCCAGTGGATCGGGATGGCCGTGCGCGGTCGAAGCATGGTCAGCGACTCGGCAGCCCGGCGAGGCGTCAGGTGCCCGGCCCCCAGCGTCGGGCCCCAGCCCCAGACCGGCAGAAGTGCGACGTCCAGCGCACCGTGAATGTCGGACATCTCGGGAAAGAGGTCGGTGTCGCCGGCAAAGTAAACCGCCCGCTCGCCGTGGAGAACAAACCCCACGGTCTCGGATTCGGGCCCGAACGGGTAACGCGTGCCGTCGTGCGACGCATTCGTGGCCTGGACGGCCACCTCTCCCACCTGCGTCCAGTCACCCGGCCGGACTTCTTCGACGTCCCGGAAGCCGTCGCGAAAGAGAATATGTCCGCTCCCTTCGGGAACGATCATCCGGGTTTCGCGCCCGAGCCGGCGAAGCGAAGGCAGATCCATGTGATCCAGGTGCGCGTGAGAGATGAGCACCGCGTCGACACTGCCAACGCGCGCCGGATCGACCGTGGCAGACTGACGCCGAATGTACCCCACGCGATCGCGAAGCAGCGGGTCCGTGAGGATCCGGACGTCGTTCATCTCGATCAGGCACGTGGCGTGTCCGACGTAGGTAATGTGGAGCGGTGAGCGCATTCTCTGGGTTTCGAGCAAGTATTCCGCCAGTCGGTGGAAGAGTAGGAATCGGTAACCGTGCGGCATTCCGACCCCTCTTGCAGGTACTAACGGAAATATCACGAGTCAGGTTCCCGATTGCAAGCCGGGAGTGTCCCTTTGCCAGGCCGCGGGACGCCGATCGAGAAACCCCTTTAAAACAGGGGTAATTTCCGGGTATGCTTTGGGGCGGGGCGAGGACTGGACCCTCCCTGGGCTCCAGGCGAGGCGATCGGCGTGTCAATCTCGGGTGCCGGCCGTCAGGGCATTTAGTCGGGAGCGAAGCATGCAACGCCGAATTCTGGTCGTGGACGACGAACCGCAGATACGAAGTATGCTGCGGACGTGGCTCACGCGCAGCGGTTACGACGTGAGCGAAGCCGGTGACGGCAAGCAAGCGATCGAGATGCTGCGCAAGGAGTCCTTCGACGTCGTGATTGCGGACATCCTCATGCCGGAGAAAGATGGCCTGGAGGTCATCATGTATCTCCAGCGGGAGAGTCCGATGACCCGCTGCGTGGCCATGAGCGCCCCGAGCAATCGCGTGTTTCTCCAGAGCGCCCAGCTCCTCGGGGCCACGCGCGTCGTCGAAAAACCCTTCACCGTGACGGAAATAGAAAACGCTCTCCGCGACGTTCTCGAGACGCCCAAGTAGCGTCCGCGCTGCCTGGCGGCCGACCGGTGTGCTACCGGCGTCGAAGCAGCAATCGTGCGTAGGTGAGCGGCGAGAGCAAGTTCTGCTTGCGCGCGAGGGCGCCGTGCTCGGAAGTCATCGTGTGCACCCACTGGAGCACGTCCGTGTGGGCGGCCGCGCGCCCAACCACGAAGTCAATTACGCGTTCGCGGCGCGCGACCGAGCGCAGCCGATAGTGAAGCGCGATCTCCCGCGCGTCGACGGCGGCCCACAGACGCGCCGGGTAATGAGCGAGCACGTGGGCCGATTCGCGCTCGCGAACCGCCTCGGCGATCACCCCAGCGGCGACACGCGCGGAGGCGAGCGCGTTGCCGATACCCTCGCCCGAGAACGGGTCCACCAGCCCGGCGGCGTCGCCGACCAGTAGAAAACCGTCGCCGGCGAGCGTCCGGCGCGGGTCCGGCGTCGGAAGATTCCATCCCTGTATGTTGCCGATGCGCTCCGCGCGGGCAAAACGGTCACGAAACCGGGGCGATTGCAGCACAGCTTCGTGGACGTCGCGCAGGCGCACGCGCCGGCGTTTCAAGTCCCGGTGGACAAGGCCGAGACCGACGTTGGCGACGCCGTCGCCGGTGGGAAAGATCCACAGAAAACCCGGAAGCGTGTCGCGGACGAAATGCACTTCGACCGTTCGGCGGGCGACGTCGAAGCCGCGGTAGTAGCCGCGGGTCGCGACGAACCAGCGTGACGAGTCGTGGCGATAGCAGCCGAGGCGGCGCGCCACCACCGAGTCGAAGCCGTCCGCACCCACGACGACGCGCGCACGAATCTCTTGCTCCCGGCCGCCTGCACGGCAGACAACGCCGGCCGCGCGGCCGGCGGTACGCAGGATGTCGGTGACAACGGCGCCCTCGAGCGTGGTGGCTTCTCCGCGCGCCGCGTCGAAGAGCACGTGGTCGAACAGCTCCCGCCGGCACACGGCGTGGGGCGCCGGGTCGCCGCCCGCCGACAGGTCGACCACGATTTCGTGACCACCCGGTGAGGAGAGCACGGCGCGGCCGATGGACTCGTGGGTGGTGAGTTTCAGACGATCCAGCAGCCCGAGCTCCTGCAAGTGCGAGAGGCTCTTGCGCGCGATGGCGTCGCCGCAGATCTTGTCGCGCGGAAACGTGCGTTTGTCGACGAGGGCCACATCGAGTCCGGCGCGTGCCGCGTAGAGCGCGGTGGCGCTGCCCGCCGGTCCCGCGCCGACTACCACGAGGTCGTGCACGCGCGACATCACTGGCTCCGGATGGCGGCGAGCTTCGCGCCGGCGGCAATCAGCAGCGCGCCGCCCACCCGGTGCAGCACATCGCCGAAACGGCGGCCGCGCGCCCAGCGGCGCGCGCCGTGGCAGGCGCCCACGTAGACGCACAACACCACGAACTCGATCACCACCGAGCTGACGCCCAGGATGGCGATCTGACGCGCAGCCGATTGGTCGGGGTCGATGAACTGCGGCAAGAGCGCCGTGAAGAAGATAAGCGCCTTTGGATTCGCGGCCTGGGTGACGAACGCGTTCACGAACGGGCTCGTGCGGCGTGCCGGCGCGGCGGGCGTTTCCTCGGGTGACGGCGCTCGCCGGAGCAGCATCCGCAACCCCAGATAGACGAGATAACCCGCTCCCGCCCATTTGATGGCGACGAAGAGTGTGCGCGACGCGAGCAGCAGCGCGCCGAGGCCGGTCGCCGAGAGGACGAAGTACAGCGCGTTGGCGGCGAGTATGCCGAGGCTGGCCACCACGCCGCCGCCGGCGCCGCGCGCGAGTGCCGTCGAGATGACGCACAGCACGGCAGGCCCGGGCGTGAAACACAAAACGATCTCGGTGGCGCAGAAGAGAAGCCAGGTTTCGACGCTCATGGGATGCTCCAGCGTGTTTTCACACTGTAGCACAGCGAGCGACGATCCCCGGCAAGCGAAAGCCGCCCGAGAACTCTCCCGGACGGCTTCGCGTGTCGAGCCGGACCAGTCGTGTATTGATGCTTGGCTACGCCGCCGGCTCGGGGCCGTACTGGTTGGTACCCTTCGCGCCCTGCGTGGAGAGCAGAATGACTCCGATGTAGAGATTGTAGAACGGAACCAGCGTCAGCCAGTAGTGCCGGCCCGGCTTCCCGAGGTCGTGGAATCGGCGCACCACCAGCACGCTCTGCATGAGGCAGCCCACCACGGTGACGACGATCGCGATCACGTTCATGGCGTCGTTGCCGGAGGCTCCGGCGGCGAAGCCGAGCGCTAGCGCGGCGGCGTAGGTCAGCCCCACGATCACCAGCGACGAGGTGATGTATTCCTTGCGGCCAATACGGCCGTTCATCGAGATTCCCATGCTCATGGAGAAGGGGGCTCCTTTCCCACCGATCCGCGATTCCACCCTCGGGCGACGCGGCCATGGTTCTCGCGCGGCGCGCACCCCGCAAGTTCGCGCACCTGACAAAAAGCGCACATAACTCCCCACGATGCTTCTTGGCATTCGCCGGGGTGCACGACCGCCGCGCTATTCGGTAGAGAACTTCGGACCCCTAACGGCAAGAAACGGACCGGTCCGGGACGAAGGTGTCGGAGAAGGGCGTCGGGCGGAGACCTGCGGTGCGAAATGCCGCGTTGCGGGTGCTCGATTCCCCTTAACGGGGTTGGGAATCGATCGGCGTCGATTGCAACATCGGCCCGCGGCGCGGTGCCGGTGGCGACCGCCGCGGGACGCGCTGCTTACCTACACGTAGCGGCGTTTTGCCCCGCGGCGACCCGTGCGGATGCGGCCCACGTCGCTCTTCGAGGGGACGT
>Ga0210379_10000749_pt1 | contig 11030 bp, 21 predicted proteins | sample PLMedo_2_FD_155468 | JGI IMG/M metagenome (GOLD analysis project Ga0210379, IMG submission 155468) | Groundwater sediment microbial communities from an aquifer in East River, Colorado, USA - PLM4_32_coex redo | ecosystem: Environmental > Terrestrial > Soil > Riparian zone | place: USA: East... | reverse complement strand
GGCCAATTTCGTCCTCGACCAGATCGTGTTCCTTTTCTGGGATATGGGGATCTTCGACCCCGCACTCGACAAGATCGGCCACCGAGTCATCCCGGTGAAATACTGGCCACTGTTCCATGGCGGTGATACCAAAATGCCCCAGACTGCCCTGGCCCTTGGCTTCGGTGCCGATATGCTCATGGACCAGGTCGTATACACTCTGCGCTGGCGACTCGGACAGTTTTTCGCCAGGTTTCGCAAAGAACCCGCCCCACCAACCGCACCAACACCACAGGAGACAACGCCTTGAGCAAGACTTATCCCCCGAAGCGCAGCCCAAAGCCCAGGAAGCCATCGATCCCGCCGAAAAGGCCCCAACTCCTGGCGCTGTCAATCTTGCTCGCCCTGGCGGCCACCTGCAGCATGATGCCCTGCTACGCCGACGAGCCGAAGGACAGCAACTTTCTGCGCATCCAATTGGGCTACGGGAGCACATCCGAGATCCCCGGCACCGGAGAAAGCTCTACCGTTCTGGTTCCCTGCCCGGAGGGAAAGAAGTGCGACCCACCGCTACCGACGAGCTGCACTGAGACGGTGACCGGCGCGCTCGAGGATTCGAAGCCCTGGAGCCTCGGCCTGACCTGGTCGACATTCCTGGCCGAGGATTTCTCTCTGGACCTGAGCGCCGGGGTTCCCCTGGGCGATGCTGGCCAGGACACCCTCAGCGCCGGCGTGGCGCTGCACTACTACTTCGACAGCTGGTTTGTCCCCCTGGCGGTGACCTACCGGGGCGACTTCGACACCATCGCCCTGGGATCCGGCATCGGCTGGGAGTACCAGACCCCTGGGCGTACAGTGTTCACCGTAGCGGCGACCGGAAACTACCTGACCGACACCGAGGTCAGTGATCCGTGGATTTTCGGTGTCGTGGGGACCATCGGCTGGCGCCTGGGGAACGAGTAAACCTTCATTTTTTCAACCTCAAATGAGGGGCTAAAAATGTGTGAATGGTCGCTCTGGAACTTCTTCTGGATCCTGGTGGCTGCCTTCGTTGGAGGATTCGGCTGGGCACTCGCGCACGCGATCTTTGGACGGCTCACCAGGTAGGCGTTCCGGTTTTTCGCTCTCATCTGAGACTCAAAAAGGAGAAGAAGATGGGCAACTTTCGGATTGAGATCGACGCCGTGGGAGGCCACGGTTGCCAACGCGAAATAGGAGACGGCGAAACAGTTACTCAGTGGTGCGGTCAATCGTCCTGTCCGGATTGCAAGGCCCGGGCGTTCGTGGCGGATCTCAAATCCACCGGAAACTCCATCGCCAAGGCTACGCTGACCCACTGGCCCGGGATGCCGAGCCAGGTCCAGGACGACTTGCTGAGCGGGAAGAGGACAGGCAGTTTCGGAAAATGAACCCGCTTCGCGCCTTCCTGGCGCTGCACAAGGGCCTCCGGAGGGCGCAAGCGGCTTGGAGACGACGGCACGGGAAGCAACCCACGCAGCTCCCCTGGGAAGGGGGACAGGAGGAACCACCCATGAAAGACTGGATCGTCGGTTTCGTGATGCAAAACGCCTTCGCCGGCAAGCGCCGCATCATCGCCGTGATACTCCTGGGAGCCGCGCTCCTGGTCGACAAGGTGATATGCGACCCAGCCCTGTCTGGCGCCGTCCCGGCTCTGGCCAATACCTGCTCGACCATGGGCCCCTACCTGGTGACCCTCCTGGGCCTGGTGGGCGGCTGGACCGGATTGACCGGCATTGTGGGAGCGAAGCAGCAATCGGCGGTCGCGCCGGACAAGAGCTGACCGCGCGATCCCCGTGGCCGGGGCCCAGGGGCAGACACCCCCCTCTGAGCTCCGGCCCCCCAGCGTAGCAACAGCGTTTTTATAACCCCCAAGCCTAAAAAATCCGATTATTTGTTGGCCTCACGCCCTCCCGCAAAACTTCCACCTTGACAGTGCCCCGCATGATTGCGTACATTCATGGGGAGGAGGGACCCGCATGGCCGTGCCAGTGGACCGCACCATCCGCAAGATCCTGCGTCTCACCGGATGGAGCCGTAAGCGCCTCGCAGACGAGTTCCTGAAGTGCCCACGAACGATTGACTATTGGATGGCTGGTGCCAAGATGCCGCCGGCGCGCGTGCGCGAACGCCTTGAATCGCTGCTCGAAGAAATTGAGCTGAGGAGCGTATGAGCAGAGGCGGTTGGTGTTGCGTGTGTGGGGCGGAGTGGACGGCCGAGCCGGAGCACATGCGCCGCATCCGGGAGCAGGAGGAACGAAAGGAAACGGCCACCGCCAAGGAGGCCATGGAGCGCAACGCGAAACGCCTTCACCGGGAGAAGTGGACCCACCGGGCTATCCTGGTCGGGCTCATCATCGTGGCCCTATGGTTCACCCTGGGGCATGTCTGGTTTCAGTAAACGACCGCGACTAAAGGGAGATATTCAATGCAAGGACCTGACGGATCCGTCGGGAGGGACCCGATTGAGGAACTATTCACCTACCACAAGCCGACGCCGGAACAGGAGGAGGCCTATCGGACGATCCGGGAGGTTGGCATGGCCCTGGCGCGCTGCATTGACCGTTTGTGCCCAGCAGGTCCGGACAGGACCGCCGCGGTGCGCTCTGTCCGCGAAGCGGTGATGACGGCTAACGCCAGCATCGCAATTGGAAACGCGCAATACAGATAAAACGACGGGGCCTCGGTCGTCCAAGAAGCAACCGAGGCCCCATTTCCGAGAAAGGCTGACATCGTTATGACGACGTTACCAATGAGCCCCGACGAAGTCAACCCCGACCCAGCCCCCCAGGGCATTGTCCGCTTGGCCACCGGTGCCAGCCAGCAGCTCCCCCCAGCCGAGCGCCTCCGCTTGTTCAAGGAGGAAATCGAATACCAACGTGCCGCCCTGGCCTTGCTCAACAAGAACGTGACCGACGTGCTCGAAAGAGGGCCAGACTATGACACCATCCCGGGCACTAAGAAGCCCGCACTGCTCCAGCCTGGAGCGCAGAAGGTCTGCCAGGCCCTGGGAATCCTTCCGACCTATTCCGTGCGAGAAGTTGACGACCCGAACCGCCAAACATCGTTCGAGATCAAGGTGTGGGAGGGTTACGGGAAGAATAGAGCAAAGGTGACGGTGACGGGGAATGCACGCGGGTATTACGCCGCGACCGTGACCTGTACCCTGACCGGCCGCAACCTATTCGGTCTGGCCCAGGGGATCGGGACCTGCAGCAATCTCGAAACCAAGTACGTCCGCCAACGGTGCGACGACGTCCGCCACACCGTTCTGATGATTGCCGCCAAGCGCGCGTATGTTGCCGCGACCCGGACCGTGGCCTGTCTCTCCGACCGCTTCACCCAGGACACCGAGGACATGCCGCCGGAAGTCCTCGAGGACGGAAATGGGGGCGGCGGCGCGGATCCTCTACCATCGGCAGGGAACGCAGAAGCGGTCCCAGCACCTACGCCGACCAGGACACCAGCGCCGCCTTCCCCCAGCCAACAGCCGCTCCCGACCGGCACAGCGCCGCCCAGGAAGCCGAATGGGCCGACAATCAGCGAAGCGCAGGGAAAGCGCCTATGGGCTCTTGCATTCGAGGGAGCGAAGATGCGGAAGATGGACAGGGAGGCCGCGCACACGAAAATCAACGGATTGCTCAAGGCCTTTGGCTACGAGGACGTTGACGACATCGCCCGCAGCGATTACGACACCATCGTGGGCCGCGTCATGGCCTGGGGAGACGGGAAATGACGGTCCTGTGTGGTGGCCACGGTTCGGACGGGCTCAAGTGCCAGGTACGGATTGACCCGCCCGCCTTCATTTGCTGCCCGGACCACCTGCCGGCGTGTTGCTGGTTCCCCGGATGCCAGCAGCCGCCGGCACCGATTGAACCACTGCAAGGGTTCTGTTCGCTCCACCGGCCGAACGGGTTCAATCTCTGCAGCGTCGATCCCTGCGCAAACGCGCCAACGACAAGGGACGAACTCTGCCCGGCGCATCGCGCCCAGGAGGATGAGTTGGTGCGCACCTGGGAGATCGAGCACTTCACCAAGAAGTTCACGCCGGAACTGCGCGCGGATTTTAAAGCCTACTGGAAAGAGGAGGGCCGCCGGTTCCGTCCCGACCTCAAGGACCGAAAGCAGGCCCGGCGTATGATGCGGGAAACGCTGCTCGAGGGCATCGGCTATCCCAAGGCGGGGCTGATGAAGGCCTACCTCACACCGCCATGTCCGACGCTCCTGCGCAGGATCTACGAGGAGCCCTTCATCCAGGAGGAAATGCGGGGGGGGTTGACGCTCGAGGGCCAGATGTTCAAGACTTGGATCAACCGAGGAAGGGAGTCACGGCCATGACGCCCCGCGCCAAGAAAGCATCCGAGGAACTCACCCTACTTTTTTCCACGCTCTCCGTGGACGAAGCCTGCAAGTTCATGATCCACGCCATGGTCGATTTTCAATGGGCCTTTGGCACGAAGCAGTCCCTTCTCTTGCTCATGGCTTTAACCGGCGGCATGAAGCGCCTGCCCGTTGAGCGAAGAGCCGAGGATGGTCTCTCCGACGCACCGCCAGCGCCAGGCGAACATTGATGAGTTACGCCCTGCCGCTGGCTCCCGACGACTCCGCCCCGTGTGGGTGCGGCCATACCTTCAAGCAGCACAACCTGGTCGTGGACAGCCTGTTTCCTTGCCTGAGCTGTGACTGTGTCGCCTTCCAGATTGCGGACCCGCTCCCATGCGGCCATGCTGCCAGCGACTGGCAGGACGAGGACCTGGACTGGACCGACCACTACCAGCCGGCCGGGTGCCGGCTCTGCCTCAAGGAGAACCCAATGAGGACCGTGTACGCTCGAATGCCAGCCTTTGTAATCGTCCGCAACACCCCGAAGATGGACAAGCCGATTGTCATCCGCGACGTGGGGCCCTGGGACGCATACCCCACCGTCACCAACGAAATCGAGGCGGTCATCGAAAAGCTGCGCAGCCGCGGGCTGCTCCCGGCCGACCGCCGGTTGCTCTATTACGACTCAGAGGGGATGCTCACGGAGGCCGTCATGGAGGCCGGGGCCTTTGTCGCCTATCGCAACGTCCGCGGAGAGGAGGAGGAAATCGCTTGAAGAAGCGCCGCCTGAAAGACCTGAAATCCAACGAACCCCAGGAACCGCCGCCGAACCTCGAAGGGAAGCCAGAAACCGAGTGGTCCCGCTTCCGCTGCAAGAAGGCCATCATTGAGGAAATGGCAGAGGACCTCTGCCAGGGCCTGTTGCACATCGTGGCAGACGACAAGGCGGGCGTGGGCTACCTGTCCGGAGCTCTTATCAGCAAGCCCGATCTACTCATTCAGACCACCAGCGGGGATCGCCAGCAATTCGGCCGAATCAAGAAAGTGATCCTGACACGCGGCAAAAAGGAGGACAGCGTCCACGCTGTGGCCTACGTCACGACGTCCCCGGACGTGGAAGGCCTCACCGGCCGCGCTGTGAAAATCGAACGGCGCCAGGGCGACCTACCACTCGACCCGAAGCCAGGAGCTGACCCCGCGTGACCAATCTGCGCCGACTGCGCCGCAACGTCCACCGGGGTGATCCTTACTCCACGTTTTTTCAGGACGCGCACAAGCGCCCCTGGGCCGACCGGAATCCATCGACCGACCGAACCCCCAAGTCTCGCCCATTCCGCCCGAGCGTTCAACGACCGAGAAAGGAGAAAGCACAATGAGAGAAACCCGAGTTGTAATTCCTGTTCTGTTCATCGCCAGCGCCATGCTGGCGCTCGCGGTCGCCGTGGCCATCGTCCCGTCCCAGGCCGTGGCGGCATCACCGATGAACACCAAGATGGACGGCGTCTGCTTCTACTTTCCAGACGGAAAGAAACTCCACCTGCCAATGGTGAACCCACCAAACCGCAGCGATGCCCTGGGGATCCGCGCCAGCCTTATCGAAACGGCGAAGGATCACCGCGATAAGGTCATGCATGGAGAGCGCACCGTCACCGGCTGGGAGGACCGCATGGTCTTGGCCGCGATGATGGAGCAATGGACGGAGGGCGGGCTCGCCTGCGTCCATGGGACGAGCCGGTCCGGAGGGCGCATGTATAGCTGTACCTGTGACGCCGGCGGCGGAGGCTGTACCCGCGTGATTGTTCAGTAGAAGATCCCTTGCCCCGTCCGGGCCTGAAAGGGCCGAAGGGCGGTTACATGGGCGGCTGGGCTTTCCCCCCAGCCGAAGCACGGGCAGGGGCGAGGGCGTAAGGCCTGGGTCGGGAAACGGGCAAACCCGACCCAGGCCGACTCCAATGAATGTGTTCCCGCCGGTTCGGTGGTGGTTCTCCTCGCCGGCGTGAACATCGGGGGCCCTGGGGCGAGCCTAGACACCCCGCCCAGGGTCCCCACCAAAGGTCCATGCGTCCCACCCCGCATTTTTCATCCCAGGAGCTCAACCAATGAAACCCCAGGAATCCGGCGGCGAGTGGGTTATCAAAACCCCAAAGCTAGACCGGCATTGTCAGGTCCCTCAATGCAAATCAGGCCTTCCAGCGAAGCGGTTCCGCAACGGCTGGCGGTGTGTTATATGCATCGCCCACTCGACGAAAAAACGCGCGCTCCCATGAACCAAGAGCGCTATCCTCTGAGCTGGCCTTCTGGCTGGAGACGCACGCCGGGAGCCTCACGCCTTCGAGCGAAATTCGGGAAGGCCTCCTATCGCCAGGGAGAGGATGGCGGCCGACTGTACTTGGGGAGAAACGACCTGTCCGTGTCGCAGGCCCTGGGCCGGCTCCAACTCGAACTCGACCGGCTGGATGCGAGGGACATCCTGGTGAGCACCAACGTGGAACTACGGCTCGATGGGCTGCCACGCAGTGACCGCCGAACCCCCGAAGACCCGGGTGCGGCCGTCTACTTCAAGCTCAAGGGGAAGCCGCGGTGTCTGGCGTGCGACAAGTGGCGCACGGTGCCCGACAACCTGGCGTCGATTGCCGCCCACGTCAACGCCCTCCGCGCCATCGACCGCTACGGCGTCGGCACCCTCGACCAGGCCTTTGCCGGTTACACGCAGCTCTCTGCGGCACCGGTGGACTGGTGGATCGTCCTGGGCGTGCCCTCAGACGCCAGCACCGACGTCATAAACCAGGCATATCGGGTCCTGGCCAGGAAGCACCACCCGGACCAAGGCGGGGATCCTCTGGCCATGGCCCGACTCAACCAAGCGCGCGACATCGCACTCGAGCCAACGGAGGACGGACGTTGAAGGACCTGAAAGGCTGGATCGGCTACCGCTTCCAAGGGCTGGCTGTCGAGCCCTGGCTGCGCATGATTATGGAACGGCGCTGGGCAACCCTATGCCACGCAAACCCCGAGGCCCTTGCCGCCGGTTTCCCGTGGCTCTCCGTGATGCCCTATTCGGACGCGCCCTGGGACGAGATGGCCCATGTTGGCCCGCTTCCGGAGAATTACCTGGAGTTGGCCCGGCAGCTTACGAAGGGGCAGATCGACCAGGAGCTCGAGGGCCTGCGCGCGGCCATGCGAGAGTTGGAAATGCAACCGCACATCCCGGAGACGCCGGAGGAAATCCATTGATCCACTACCTGCAGCACCGCCTGGGGAGGAAATGGGCTCCGGTCGACATCCCAAACCTGTTCTACTGGCTCATCGGCGTGGAGTGCCGCTGCGGCACAGTCGTGCGGTCCTTCGACGAGCACATGGATCACCACCGGGAGCACAGCGAAGCGCGCCGCCGCGAATGGAGCGAACAGTGGAACCAAATGCTTATCCGCATGGGTCAGCCACCCATACCCTATGAGGCCGCCCCGCGCGACCCTGTCTTTGAGGCCCGACTCCTCGCTATCCGGCCACTATGGTGAAGCCTTGAAACGCCACCCGCTCCCGCTCCGTGAATGCTGGGCCCCGAGTTGCCGCCAGCAAATCATCTTCCTGGCCAATCGGCAGATCGGGAAAGCCATCGCTGTAAACCCGGACAGCCTGAGCGAGGATGACCGGGAGCGCATCCAGGACACCGGCATGGCCTTCGACGTGGATTACGACGTCACCCGGCATCAGCCGCACAAGTCAACTTGCAAAGACCGCGAATACAAACCACCCGAGAAGCCGCGCCGGGGCCGAAAGTCCAAGGTCAACCCCGGCCAGGGCACCCTTTTTAAGCCACCCCGCGAACCGTGGGAATGGGATTGAATGGCTTGGCTATCTGTGCCGGAATTGGAGGCCTTGAACTTGGCCTCTCGTTTGCCATTGGAGATGCCTATCGGACTGTCTGTTACGTTGAGAGGGAAGCCTTTGCAGTGGCGATCCTGGCGGCGCGTATGCAGGACGGCACCCTGGATCAAGCGCCTGTCTGGGATGACGTGGCCAACTTTGACGGGCGTCCATGGAGTGGGGTGGCGGATCTCATTTCTGCGGGCTTCCCGTGCCAGCCTTTCAGTGTCGCAGGGAAGCGGCGAGGGACAGCAGACGAAAGATGGATCTGGCCCGACATCGCCCGAATCATTGGAGAAGTCCAGCCCTCAATCGTATTTCTTGAGAACGTCCCAGGACTCGCTTCCTCTGGACTGTGGCCCGTCCTCCAGAGTCTTGCCGCGTTGGGGTTCGATGCGGAGTGGGATAGTTTTCGAGCGTCCGACCTTGGCGCGCCGCATCGGCGGGAACGGATCTTCATCCTGGCCCACCGCGCGGGCAGAGGACTCAGAGAGTTGTGGGAACCATCCCAGGAACGAGGGGGACAGCCTGACGGGAATCGCGAGGCTCTGGAAAACCCCGACGGCAGAAGACTGCCAGAACCGGGAGTTTGCGAGGAACAATCGGGGGGAGCCGAAACTGTCAGCACAGGCGAAGTGGGCCACTCCAGCGGCGCGGGACTGGAAGAACGAAACGGCGCATCCCCACGGACAGCATTCCCCTCAGCTTGGCCGCCAGGTCCTTCAGGCGAATGGAGCAGCATCCCGAGAACTCTGTGGCCCGCCACGACTCAACCCTCTGTTCGTAGAGTGGCTGATGGGCTTCCCTTGCGGGTGGACCAGCTTCGCGCCCTTGGAAATGGAGTCGTTCCGGCAGTGGCAGCGTACGCATTCAGGACTCTTGTGGAAAGGATAGGACTGTGAACGACGAACGACGAACACCGCCCGAAGTATTCGACCCACTCCACCGGATTTTCCATTTCGACCTGGACCCGTGCACTACGCCCGAGAACCCACTGGGCCTCGAGCGGTTCTACACCACCAGGGAGAACGGGCTCACCCAGCCATGGGGAGGAAAGGCCTTTGTAAACTGCGGCTACAGTTACGGAACCATCGCCAAGTGGATCGCCAAGATCGATTTCGAAGCGAAGGAGCGCAACACCTTTTCTCTTCTACTTGTCCCCAACGACACCTCGACTGTCTGGTGGCGCAGGGCGAACTCACTTTGCTGGTCGAAATACCGCGTCCCGTTCCGCATCCGCTTCATGCTGGCCGACGGGAGCCGGGACTACCCGGCGAAGTTCCCGAGCATCGGGTTTCTCATCGGCGGCTTGCCGTGAGAGATCCAAAGGAACGCGGCCCGAGGCGAATCCTGACCAGAAAGCTATCCTGTCGCGTGCAGCCACAGGTTGACCGATACGTTGAGCGTCTTCTCCGAACAGGTCTCTACGGCCAGACGAAGGCCGGCGTCGTTCGTAGGCTCATAGAGCGGCAAATCGAGTTCCTTCTGCCGAACATTCTGAATCGCCCATGAGCGCCCCCTCGAGGGCGGCTTGCGAAGGGGAAGAAGTGAAAACCATGGCGTTTCTCCCGCAGTTTCACCCGGTCATCCGAGCCGGGAAAAAGATCTGCACCTCCAGAACCAAGCCAATGGTCAAGCCGCGCGCAACCCTGCTCGTGAAGGACTCCGATCCGCCCATCCGAATCCAGGTACTAGAGATTTCTAAGATCCGCCTCGGCGACGTGGCCGCGCATTTCCACCAGGAAGAAGGTTTCTCCACCCCAGGAGATTTCATCATGACGTGGAAAGAGATCCACCCGCGCAACGGATATCGACCAACCCAGATGGTTTTCCTACACTATTTCGTAGTGGTACCTGACGATCAACTCGCCTCTTGACAGCGACCACCGGGGCCGCTATAAGGCTCAGCGGGTCCTTACTTCGGGCGGTACACCCGGAGGACATGGCCGTACGAGCAACGGTTGGGCCCGCTTCTTTCTTTGCTACCTCAGCTTCGGAGGGTTGATGGGCCGCTACCGCAAGATCGATCCGCGCATGTATGGCGACGAGAAATTCCGGCGCCTTACGCCACCCCAGCCGAACGGTCAATCACTCTTTCAGTACCTCTTCACCGGGCCCCATACGACGAATGTGCCGGGTCTTTCTATGGCCGGCGAGGCCCAACTGGCAGAGGCCCTCGGCTGGCCAATTGCAGCCTTTCGGAAAGCCTTCGGGGAAGCCTTCAGGGAAGGGTTAGTGGAAGCCGACTGGAAAGCCCGTGTTTTGTGGGTTCCGAACGTAGTCGTTTACGACAAGCCAGAGAGCCCAAATGTGGTGAAATCCTGGGCTACTCCGTGGGGTGAAATTCCAGAGTGCCGACTAAAAGCCAAGGCATTTCATAGACTTGCAGCCTTTCTTGAAGGCTTGGGCCCACCCTTTCGAGAAGCCTTCTCGAAAGCCTGCCGCCAGCCTTTGCCTCACCCTTTGGCGAATCCAGAACCAGAACCAAAACAAGAACCAGAACCAAAAGAGAAAGAGCAAGCGCCTGGGGGCGCCTCTGTCCCTGAAATCGACGGAGCCCACATCCCAATCGGGACTTGGTTCTCCTGGGAGTTCTGGCCTGCGTACCCGAAGCACAACCTGAAAGGCGAGGCGGAGAAAGCCATCCGCAAACTCAACCCCGATAACGCGCTGAGAGACAGGATCCTGCGGGCCCTTGAAGCCAGGAAGCTGTGGTCCGAGTCTGCCGCGAGAGGGGGCGGGTTTCTCGCCGAATGGCCAGACCCACACCGCTGGGTCAACAAGCGCCGCTGGGAGGATGAACCGCCGCCCTGGTGGGGTGTGGAACCGTACCGTCCGGACCC
>Ga0210379_10000748_pt1 | contig 11044 bp, 9 predicted proteins | sample PLMedo_2_FD_155468 | JGI IMG/M metagenome (GOLD analysis project Ga0210379, IMG submission 155468) | Groundwater sediment microbial communities from an aquifer in East River, Colorado, USA - PLM4_32_coex redo | ecosystem: Environmental > Terrestrial > Soil > Riparian zone | place: USA: East... | reverse complement strand
TCGACGAAGAAGTTGACGACCGTGCGTCCGCGAAGCGTCGGGACCTTCTTGATCTCGCGGTTCAAGATGCCGGCGAACCCCTCCGCCGTGTCGAGGATCAGCTCGATCTCGCTCGGGTCCAAGGGCTCGATGCCGAGGAGGTGCCGGTTCTTGAGGTTCACGGCTCGACCTCCCCGCGCGCGTCGCGCGCGTCGGGCGCCTTGACGATGACGACCTCGTCGCGGCCGTCCGTCTCCTTCAGGAGCACGTCGACGCGCTCCGCGGGCGCGGTCGGGACGTTCTTCCCGACGAAGTCCGCTCGTACCGGCAGCTCGCGGTGGCCGCGGTCGACGAGCACCGCGAGCTGGATCGCGCGCGGGCGCCCCAGGTCCATGACCGCGTCGAGCGCGGCGCGTACGGTGCGCCCGGTGAAGAGCACGTCGTCGACGAGGACGATCGTCGCGTCGTCGATCTCGAAGGGGATCTGGGTGCGGCGGAGCACGGGGTGGTCGGCGATCCGCGAGAGGTCGTCGCGGTAGAGGTTGATGTCGAGGAGGCCGACCGGCGGGGGCGTCCCCTCGATCGTGCCGAGCGTCGCCGCGAGGCGCTGCGCGAGCGGGACGCCGCGCGTCTGGACGCCGACGATGCCGACGCCGTGAAGGCCCTTGTTGCGCTCGAGGATCTCGTGGGCGATGCGCGTCAGCGAGCGATCGATGGAAGCCGCGTCGAGCACGCGGACGCGCGCGGGTTGGGACATGGCTTCCACTCCTTCGGGCCTCTCGGGGCCGTGTTAAAGGAACCCGTTCCGGAAGCGACCGCATGCTAGCATGCGGTCGCGCATGATGTCCGACTTCGCGACGAAGGTCGTCCGCAACGTCGATCTCGGCCGCGGTAGTTTCCTCATCGAGTTCGAAGATCCCGGCGTGGGCGCCGCGATGCGCCCGGCGCAGTTCTTCATGATCGGCGTGGCGGGGGGCGACGTGCTCTTGCGGCGCCCGTTCTCGGTGTGCGGGCTCCCCGGCACCTTCGAGGACGCGACACGCGGGACGCTGCAGGTCCTCTACCGCGTCTACGGACGCGCGACGTCCCTGCTCGCGTCGCTGCGACCGGGTGCCGAGCTCCAGGTCCTGGGCCCGCTGGGGCGCGGCTTCGAGGCGCCCGCGGATCCCGCGGCGGACATCCTCCTCGTGGCGGGCGGGATCGGCTCCGCTCCGTTCCCCGCGTTCCTCCAGGAGATGTCGCGCGCCGGACGCTCCGCCTCGATGATCTACGGCGCCCGCACGCTCGCGGAGCTGCCGCTCCTGGAATGGTTCTCGGCCCGAGCACAGGTCGCCGTCACGACGGACGACGGATCGGCGGGGCGGAAGGGGCTCGTCACGCTCCCGCTCGCCGAGGCGCTCGGCGCACCCCGCCGCGGGAAGCTCCACGCCTACGCGTGCGGCCCGAACCCGATGCTCAAGGCGGTCGCGCGGCTCTGTGTCGAAGCCGGTGTCCCCTGCGATCTCTCCCTCGAGGCCCCGATGGCCTGCGGATTCGGCGTGTGCCTCGGATGCGTCGTGCCCACGCGGGAGGCCCCCGGGGCTGAGATCCGCTACGAGCGGGTCTGCGTCGAGGGGCCGGTTATCCCCGCGTCGAGGATGGCGTGGTAGGCCCCGACCTCGCCGTCGACGTCGGGGCGGTGCACCTGAAGAACCCCGTCCTCACCGCGTCGGGGACCTTCGGCTACGGCCTCGAGTTCCAGCCGTTCCTCGACCTTGAGGAGCTCGGAGGGCTCGTCACGAAGGGGCTCTCGCCGAAGCCCCGCAAGGGGAACCCGCCCGAGCGCATCGTCGAGACCCCCGCCGGGATGCTCAACGCGATCGGCCTTCAGAATGTCGGTGTCGACGCGTTCGTCCGCGAGAAGCTCCCGAAGCTGCGCGCGTTCGACACCGCGATCGTCGCGAACGCCTTCGGCGAGACCCAAGGGGAGTACGTCGAGGTCTGCGAGAAGCTCGACGCGGCCCCGGGCGTGACGGCGATCGAGCTGAACCTCTCGTGCCCGAACACGGAGGCGGGCGGGATGATCTTCGGCAACGACGCGGCCTCTCTCGGCACGATCACGCGCGCCTGTCGCCGGGCGACGAAGCTCCCGCTGTGGGTCAAGCTCTCCCCCAACGTCACCGACATCCGCGAGACGGCTCGCGCCGCGGAGGCGGAGGGCGCCGACGCGGTCACCCTCGTCAACACCTTCGTCGGCATGGTCGTCGACGTCGAGCGCCGGAGGCCGGTTCTCGCCAACGTCAGCGGCGGCTTGTCCGGGCCGGCGATCCGCCCGCTCGCCGTGTGGATGACCTGGCAGGTGCGCCGCGCGGTGTCGATCCCGATCGTCGGGATGGGCGGCATCATGACCGCGCGCGACGCGCTCGAGTTCCTCGTCGCCGGGGCGACGGCGGTGCAGACCGGGACGGTCAACTTCGTCACCCCCGCGTCCGCGGTGACCGTCGCGCGGGATCTGTCGCGCTGGCTCTCCGAGCGCGGGATCGCCTCGGTCCGCGAGATCGTCGGCACGCTCGACACGGGCCGCGCGTCATGAGACCGGCGGAGCGCACGTTCGTCGCCCTCGACACGCCCGACCGGGCGCGCGCCCTCGATCTCGCGCGGCGCCTTGCGGGACACGTCGGCGGCTTCAAGATCGGCCTCGAGGCGTTCGTCGCGCTCGGGCCCGGCCTCGTCGAGGAGATCGCCGCCGCGGGGCACGCGATCTTCCTCGACCTCAAGCTCCACGACATCCCCAACACGGTCGCGGGCGCCGCGGCCGCGGCCGCACGGCTCCCGGTGAGCTTCCTCACCGTCCACGCGCTCGGCGGAAGAGCGATGATCGAGCGCGCCGTCGCCGCGTGCCGCGACGCGACCCCGCCCGGGCGCACGCCCCCGTGCGTGCTCGCGGTGACGATCCTGACGAGCCACGACGACGCGAGCCTGTCCGGCCTCGGCATCGCGGGGCCGGTCGCCTCCGCGGTCTCCCGGTTGGCGGCGATGGCGCGCGAGGCGGGGGCGGGTGGGATCGTCTGCTCGCCGCTCGAGATCGGCGACGCCCGACGGGCGCACCCGGAGGGGACGCTCGTCATCCCCGGCATCCGGCCGGCCGGGACGGGGAGCGCGCGCGGCGACCAGGCGCGCGTGGCCACGCCCGCCGCCGCGGTGAAGGCGGGGGCGGACCGGCTCGTCATCGGCCGGCCGATCACCGGTGCGCCCGATCCCGTCGCCGCCGCGGTGGCCATCGCCGACGAGATCGCGCGCGGCTAGACTCTCCGTCGTGGTCGTCACGTTCCTCGGCACCGGCACCTCCACGGGCGTGCCCGTCCCCACCTGCGGGTGCGACGTGTGCCGGTCCGCCGATCCGCGCGACAAGCGGCTGCGGCCGTCGGTGCTTCTCGCATGGGACGGCGGCACCGTGCTCATCGACACCGCCACGGACCTCAGGCGGCAGGCGCTCGACCACGGGCTCACCCGCCTCGACGCCGTGCTGTACACGCACGCCCACGCCGACCACGTTTTCGGCCTCGACGAGCTGCGGCTCTTCAACTGGCGCAAGGGGGGCGCGATGCCGGTCTACGGCTCCCCGATCACCCTCGCCGCGATCCGCCGGACGTTCTGGTACGTCTTCGAGGACGTCGAGGCGGGCGGCGGGAAGCCGATCCTCGACCTCCACGAGGTCGACGGTCCGTTCGAGCTGTTCGGCCGCGAGATCGTCCCCGTCCCGCTCGAGCACGGACGCCTGCCGATCACGGGGTGGCGGACGGGCGGGTTCGCGTATCTCACCGACGTCAGCGCGATCCCGGAGACCTCATATCCGCTCCTGGCCGGCCTCGACCTGCTCGTCCTCTCGGCCCTGCGCATCCGGCCCCACCCGACCCACATGCACCTCGCGCGCTCCCTCGAGGAGGTCGCGCGGATCGGCGCCCGTCGGACGCTCCTCACCCACATCGCCCACGAGATCGGGCATGCCGAGGTCGAGGCCTCGCTGCCCGAGGGGGTGCGGCTCGCCTACGACGGCCTCGTCGAGGAGGTGCGGTGAAGGCCACCCTCGCCCTTGCGCTCGCCGTGCTCTTCGCCGCGGCCCCGGCGTCGCCCCTGACGAACGAGGACATCGTGCGGCTTGTCGTGGGCGGCACGCCGCAGGCGGAGATCCTCGAGACGATCGCCGCGCGGCCCGCCGCGTTCGACCTCTCCGACGACATGGTCGCGGAGCTCAAGCTCGCCGGCGTCCCCGACGCGGTCTTGGCCGCGATGCGCGCGCGTCAGACGGAGACCGCGCCGGCCCCGGCCCCCGAGCGACCGAGGCGGGGCATGGTCAAGCTCGAGGTGGCCCTCTCCGGGCCCGAGACCCTCACCGCCCCCAAGCGCGCGAGCGGCGCGCTCGTCGAGAACCTGCGGCTCCCGGCCGACGACGACGCGCGGGCGGTCCACGACCTCGCGATCTTCCTCGCCTGCGCCACCCCCGAGCACGTGCCCGACCTGTGGCGGTCGAAGACCCCCCTGGGCCGCGATCTCGAGGGGACGCCCCGCCACGAGATGCTGCGCTTCCAGGCGGGGGACACGGCGGACGGGGCGAAGCCGGCCCTCAAGCTCCCCGCGACGATCGACGCCGAGGTCGACGATATCGAGGCGCACGACTTGGTCCTCGGGATCGCGGCACGGATCGGCGACCGCTGGCGCGTGCTCGCGCTCGCGCGGCGCCCGAAGGTGAAGTCCGAAGCGGGGGCGCCCCTGCGGCTCATCGGGAAGATCACGCCGGGCGGCGCGCCGTTCGCCTTCCGCGTCGAGCTGGCGCCTCAGAGGGCGAGCGACACGAGCTTGGAGACCCCGGCCTCCTCCATCGTCACGCCGTAGAGGAGGTTCGCGGACTCCATCGACCGCTTGTTGTGCGTGATCAGGATGAACTGCGTCTGCCCCGCGTACTCGCCGAGCATCCGCGTGAATCGGCCGACGTTGAGCTCGTCGAGCGCCGCGTCCACCTCGTCCAGCAGGCAGAACGGCGAGGGCTGGTGGCGGAAGATCGCGAAGAGCAGGGCCAACGCCGCCATCGACTTCTCCCCGCCGGAGAGCAGCGAGACGTGGCCGAGGCGCTTGCCGGGAGGCTGCGCGATCATGTCGATCCCGCACTCCAGGACGTCCTCCCCCTCCTCGAGCACGAGATCCGCCCGGCCCCCGTTGAAGAGGACCTTGAAGATCTCCCGGTAGTGCTCGCGGATGACCTCGAACGTCTCCGTGAAGCGCTCGCGCGACTGGCGGTTGATCCGCTTGATCGACTCGCGGAGGGACACGACCGCGTCCTCGAGGTCCTTCTTCTGCGCCGACAGCGACGCGTGGCGCTCCTCGAGCGTCTGGAACTCCTCGATCGCCATGAGGTTGACCGGGCCGATCGCCTCGACCTTCGCCTTGAGCTCGGCGACGTCCGCCTCGAGCGCCGCCTCATCCGCGTCCGCGATCGCCTCGGGCGTCACCTGCGCCACGGCGTCGCCGGCCGTCATGCCGAGCTCCTGCGCGCAGAGGTCGTCGAGGTAGCCCCGATCCGCCTCGAGCCGGGTCCTCGCGATCTCGCGGTCGCGCACCTCACCGCGGACCGCCTCGAGCCGGCCCCGGTCGTCCTTGAGGGCCGCCTCGAGCCCGGCGAGCGCGGCGCGCCGCTCGCCCAGAGCCTCCTCGCGCGCGACCCCCTCGAGAGCCCGGCGCCTGCGGTCCTCGATGCGGCCGGCCACCTCGGCGTCGCCGGTCCGCGCGACCTCGGCGCCCTCGACCGCCCGGCGCTCGGCGTCCGCGTCCTCCTGCGCCGTCGCGGCGAGCCGCGCGTCGATCTCCGCCAGTGCCTCCGTGAGCCGCGCACTCTCCCGGCGCGCCGCCTCGACGCGCTGCGCCAGCGCCGCGTGCTCCGCGCGCGCCGACGACTCTTCATCGAGCAGGCCGCGCAGCGCCTCCTCGTCGCCCGTCAGCGCCGCCGCCTCCCCGCCGAGGACGGCCTCGGCCTCCGCGTGGGAGCTCTCGAGATCGAGGGCGCGGGCCGCGACCCCCGTCCGCTCCTGCTCGAGCCGCTCGGTCTCCGAGGCGAGGGCGAGGAGCTCGTCCTGGATCACGCCGACGCGCCGCGCCGCGCGGTCGCGGTCATCGCCGGAGCGCTTCGCGAGCAGGTCGAGCTCCGTCTCGCGCCGCGACGCGGTCTCGAGGGTGCGCCGGCGCTCCTCGAGCCGTTCCTCGCAGGACGCGACGTGGCCCTTGAACTCGTCGAGCCGGGACTGCGACGCCTGCGCCCGCGCCACCGAGGCCGCGAGCTCCGCGTGAAGCTCGGCGATACGCCGCGCGTGCGCGAGCAGCCCCTGCTCGGCGCTGGCCCGTCCCCCCGACGCGATGACGCCGGAGGCGTAGACGACGTCCCCGCTCGTCGCGAGATAATCCACGTGGGGCCACGCGCGGTGGAGCGCCAGGGCGCTCTCGAGCGAGTCGACCAGGATCGCGTCGCCGACGCGCGTGCTGACGAATCCATCCCCCGAGCGCAGCTTGAGTCGATCCTTGAGGCGGCCGAGCACGCGAGCGTCCGACAGGACGTGCGCCGGGACCGGGCCGTACCCGTTCACGGGAGCGCCAACGGCCATGCCCCCCGAGGGCTGCGTCTTCGAGAGGAAGACGGTCCGCCCCGCCCCCTGCGAGCGCACGAGCTCCGCCGCGCGGCGCGCGTCGGACTCGTCCTCGACGACGACCGCGGGGAGGAAGCCCTGGAGGTACGCCTCGGCGGCCCCCTCGACCTCGCGGGAGGCCTCGACGAAATCCGCCACCACGCCCGCGATGCGGACGCCCGCCGCCGGGCCGGCGGTCAGGAGCAGACGCACGCCGTCCGATACCCCGGCGAAGCGGGTCGCGACGTCCTCGAGGGTGCGCAGCGCCGCGGCCGACGCCGACTCGCGGTCGCGCGCGGCGGAAAGGGTCTCCTGCTCTTCGGTCGAGTCCTGCCGCGCGCGGGCGAGCTCCGCCTCGATCTGCGCGACCTCGGCGCGGATCTCCTCGACGCTTTTCGTCTGGCGATGGGCCTCCGTTCCGAGCCCCGCGGCCTCCTGCACCACTCGCGCGTGCTCCCCTTGGGCCTCCTCGCGCTCACGCTCGAGGCGCGCCTTCTGCGCCGCACCGCGCGCCGCGGACTCCTCGAGGACGCGGCGCTGGTTGCGCGCGTCGCTCAGCTTCCCCATCGAGACGAGATGCTCCGCGCGCAGCGTCTCCACGCGGACCCGGCGCGCCTCGCGGCGCTGCCCCGCCTCCGCGACGGCCCGCCGCCGCTCCTCGAGCCTGGCGGCCGACGCGGCTTCCTCGGTGGACTCCGCCTGCAGCGCCTCCGCGCGGGCGGCCGCCTCGTCCCCGGCCGCGGAACGGCGCTCGGAGAGCGCCGTCATCTCGCCCGACAGGCGCTCCCGCGTCTGGCGCGCCTCCTCGATGCGCTCGCGCGCGGCGCGGATGCGCGCCTCGGCCCGCTCGATCTCGAGGTCGACCTGGTGGAGGGCCTCGGTCTCGTCGCGATGCGCGCGCTCGGCCTCCTCGAGCGCCCCGCGCTCCTCGACCGCACCGGCCTCACGCCCGGCGAGCTGCGCCGCGGCGGCGGCCTCGGCGTCGCGCGCCGCGCCTTCGGCCCCCCGCACGATCGCGAGCTCGTCGTCGAGGCGCTTCGCCCGCACGGCGAAGCGCAGGCCTTCCTTCGCGCGGAGCTCGTCGCGCAGCCGGCCGTACCGCCGCGCGCGCGCCGCCTGGCGCTTGAGCGAGCCGATCTGCCGCTCGACTTCTTGGACGATGTCGTTGACGCGCAGGAGATTCGCGTGGGTGGCCTCGAACTTCAGCTCGGCCAGCCGCCGCTTGTGCTTGAAGCCGGCCACGCCGGCGGCCTCTTCGATGATGAGGCGGCGGTCCTTCGGTTTGGCGTTGAGGATCTGGTCGATCTTCCCCTGCTCGATCGTCGCGTAGGTCTGGGCGCCCACCCGCTCGTCGCGCAGGAGGTCCTGGATGTCCCGGAGGCGGCTCCGCTGGTCGTTGAGCAGGTACTCGCTCTCCCCCGTGCGGAAGAGCCGGCGGGTGATCTTGATCGACTTCGGGCCCTCGCCGTTCCCGTTGACGCGGCCCGCGAGGTGCAGCGACACCTCCGCGAGCCCGAGGGGCTTCCGCTTCTCGCTGCCGTTGAAGATGACGTCCTGCATCGAGGAGCCGCGGAGCATCCGCGCGCTCTGCTCGCCCAGGACCCAGTTGATGGCGTCGCCGATGTTCGATTTGCCGCAGCCGTTGGGGCCGACGACGGCCGTGATCCCGTCGGGGAAGACGACCTCGGTCGAGTCCGAGAAAGACTTGAACCCCGAGATGTCGACTTTTTCGATTTTGAGCATGGAAGCGGTTCACTCCAACGCGGACGAAATATACACCGTCCGGTAGGACCTTCTCAACGTCCCACCGCTAGATTTCGGGCTGAGGGCGAGCGCCGCCCCCACATGTTGTAGAGCCGTCGGGGTGGCTAGCGGCTGCGTGAGATGAGGAGATCGGGAACGCCCTGGAGGGCGCGCCGTGCGGGGCCGTCGGGGAAGGACTCGAGAACCGCCAGGGCGAGGTCGGCGTGCTCGCGCGCGCGGTTCTCGGCCCGGCCGAGCGCGCCGCCGTCGTGGAGCATCTGCGTGAGGCGGGCCCCGTCGTCGGGCCGTCCCTCCCCGCGCACGATCCGCTCGACGACGTCGCGGGCGGCGTCGCCCCCCCGCTCCAGGAGATCGATGACGGGGAGCGTGACCTTCCCCTCCCGCAGGTCGGAGGCCGTGGGCTTGCCGAGGACCTCGGGATCCCCGGTGAAGTCGAGGAGATCGTCCACGATCTGAAAGGCCATCCCCATCTGGAGCCCGTACTGACGGAGCCGCTCCTCGGCGACCTCGTCGACGTCGGCGAGGATCCCCGCCAGCTCGCAACAGCCGCCGAAGAGCACCGCCGTCTTCCGCTCGATGAGCCCGAGGTAGTCCGCCATCGGCAGGTCGAGCCGGCCGGCGTAGCGCGTCTGGAGCATCTCCCCCTCGGTCATGCGGAGGGTGATCCAGGCGAGGCGGTCCATGACCTTCAGGCTCCCCGCGCCGAGCGCCAGCTCCATCGCCTTCGCGTAGAGGTAGTCGCCGAACAGCACCGTGATCGTGTTCCCCCACCGCCGGTTGACCGAGGGGCGCCCGCGGCGCGTCGCCGCGTCGTCGATGACGTCGTCGTGGATGAGGGTCGCGGAGTGGATGAACTCGAGGACGGTCGCGAGCGTGACGTCGTGGGGGCCCGCGTACCCGCAGAGGTCGCACGCGAGGAGGTGGAGGGTCGGCCGGACTCGCTTGCCGCTCCCCTGCGCGACGAACTCGCCGATCTCCCCGACGATCGTCACCGGGGAGATCAGGTTGTCCCGGAACATCCGCTCGACGTGCGCCAGCCGCGGTGCGACCGACGCCACGATGTCCTCCGGCGCGACGGAGCGCGCGGGGAGCGTGCGCTCGCTGGCGCTGAGGAAACTGGCGGTCCGGCTCACGCAGCCCTCCGGGAAGACGGCGCGGATGTTAACACCGCGGCCGCGTTACGGCTGATCGACGATCTCGGTGCCGGGCGGCGGCTCGAAGGCGAAGATCCCGTCGGGGAGCCGGCCGTTCCGGCGGACCGAGCCCAACACGTACGTCGTGCGGTTCCCGGCCTCGTCCAGGATCTCGGCCCCGGAGATGGCGAAGGTCTCGGGCTTGAGCACGAGCGTTACTTCGGAGAGGCCGCCCGCCTCACCCCGCGGTACGAGCCTCAGACGGTACGCGCCGTCGCCGCCCGAGGCGGGCGTGCCGACGAGACGCGCGTCGAACGCCTCGGTGACCCGGTCGCGCCCCGCGAGCAGGCGCGGGAACAAGGCGCCGCTCGAGTCGAGGTGCCCCCGGATCATCTGTTGGTCCTCCTCGAGGTAGAGCGTCGTCCCCTCGCCGATGAGCAGCGCGGTCTTGCGCTCCGGGTCGAGGTAGTCCCAGCGGAGACGCCCCGGCCGCTCGAGGTACATCCGACCGGACTCGGCGGTCTTCGTGCCGAGGGCGCTCGAGATGAGCGACTGGCGGAAGGTCGCCTCGAGACGCGACGTGCCGTCCAGCCACGCCTGGAGACCGGAGACGGCGCGGTCGCGCGTCGTCGTGGTGTCCTCCGCGGCTCCCGCCGCCGGGACGAGGACCAGGGAGAGGAGACCGGCCGTCAGCGCGGCGGAGAGCGCCTTTCGCATGCCCGCACAGTAGTATGTCCCGCGGAGCCGCACCATGATGCCCGTATCCGCGCTGGTTTTTTCCGTCCTCCTCGCCGCCGCGAAGCCCGCCGCCCCCGCCGCGCCGCCCCCCGCTCCCGACGCCGCGCAGCTCTACGACGAGGGGAGGTACGCGGAGGCGTGCGAGGCTCTCCGGAAAGTGGACGCGGGCGGGACGATCACGGGGCCCCAGATCTACCGGCTCTTCTTCTGCGAGAAGTCGGCGGGGAACGACGCCGCCGCCCGGGAAGCCTTGAGCCGCGCACGGGAGACGCTCGAGAAAGAGAACACCGAAGGCGCGTCCCTCGAGATCCCGTTCTACCTGTCGAACACGTACTGGAACCTCGGGCGCATCGCGGACGCCCGGCGGGTCGCGGAAGCGGCCACCCGCTCGGTCGAGAGCGGGGCGCGCAAGAAGCCCGCCGGGGTCATCGACGCCTTCCAAGTCGGCAAGCTCTACCAGGACCAGGGTCGGACGGAAGAAGCGGTGCGGTGGTACGGCCAGGCGATCGACGCCTTCGACCCGAAATCGAAGCGGTACGCCGGATCGATCCGCTGGGCGCTGCGTTACACGGCGGCCGCCGCGTCGTCCCGGCGCGACTACGCCGCCGCCGAAGGGGCCCTCGCCAAGCTCACCGGGCTGGGCGACGCGGAGGCGGTGGACTGGAACGACCTCGCCGTGGCGCGCGCCCGGCAGAAGAAATACGAGCCGGCGTCCGACGCCTGGCGCACCGCGGTCCAGCTCGACCCCGAGCAGGCGGACGACCCGCGTTACTCGTCGCG
>Ga0210379_10000747_pt1 | contig 11053 bp, 5 predicted proteins | sample PLMedo_2_FD_155468 | JGI IMG/M metagenome (GOLD analysis project Ga0210379, IMG submission 155468) | Groundwater sediment microbial communities from an aquifer in East River, Colorado, USA - PLM4_32_coex redo | ecosystem: Environmental > Terrestrial > Soil > Riparian zone | place: USA: East... | reverse complement strand
AGGCGAGCTCCGCTGGACCAGCCTCGTCATCGCAGGCACCCAGGTGCGCACGCTGAAGCTGCTGCTCGCCGTGGGCGCCGGCGTGACCGAGGGGGAGTACGTGAACCGGGCGCAGGTGGTGCAGGGGGTGACCGGCGGCGCGCTGTCCGGTGAGGCAACGGCCACCGTGCGCATCGTCCCGGACCCCACGTTCGATTGCACCGACGTGACCGGCAAGGTCTTCAACGACGCCAATCGCAACGGGCGCCAGGACACCGGCGAGGCCGGTCTGTCCGGCGTGCGGCTGGTGACAGCGCGAGGTCTGCAGGCGACGACCGATCAGTACGGCCGGTATCACATCACCTGCGCGATCGTGCCGAACGAGATCCGCGGCAGCAACTTCGTGCTGAAGCTCGACGACAGGACCCTGCCGAGCGGCTTCCGCATGTCGACGGACCCGCTGCAGGTCAAGCGCGCCACCCGCGGCAAGGCCCTGAAGATCAACTTCGGCGCGTCGATCCACCGGGTGGTCGCCATCGATCTCTCCGATGCGGCGTTCGAGCCGGGCGCGACCGAGATCCGGGTCCAGTGGCGGCCGCGCCTCGACCTGCTCCTCGAGGAGCTGCGCAAGGCGCCGTCGGTGCTGCGCCTCTCGTACGTCGCCGACACCGAGGATGAGGCGCTGGTCGAGCGGCGCGTCGAAGCGGTCAAGCAGCAGGTGGCCGACGCCTGGGATGCGGCGAACCCCGGCTACCCGCTCACCATCGAGCCCGAGGTCTTCTGGCGCCGTGGTGCCCCGCTCGAGCCGCGCGACGTGCGCGTGCCGGACGGCAGGTGAACGGCATGAGCAAACCCCGTTTTCTCGCGCTGATTGCCGGGCTCCTGATGACCGCCGCCGCGGGTGCGGCGCCCGTCGACGAGTCCAAGCCGGGCGAGCAGGTCGAACGGCATCTGCCCCCGGACCAGAAGTTCCAGCGCTGGTCACAGGACCCGGACCTGCTCGACAGCGAGCGCGGCGATCGGCTGGAGGTCCGGCAGGTCCCTAGCGAAGAGATCGAGACCGTCAAGCTGAAGAACATCGTCCCGCCGATCCGGTTCGAGTCGGGCGTGGCGAAGATCCCGCCCAGCTACGTCGACCAGATCTCCAGGGTCCTCGAGGGGATGCGGGACCGGAGAAACGTCCGCCTCCACTTCGTCGGGCACGCGGACTCGCAGCAGCTCTCCGAGGCGCTGGTGCGCGAGTTCGGGGACAATGCGGGCCTCTCGCGGGAGCGCGCCGGCGAGGTGGCCGAGTACTTCAAGACGGCGCTCCGGCTGCCGCCTGAGGCCATCACCTACGAGTGGGCCGGCGACACCCAGCCCGTTGCCTCGAACGACACCGAGGAGGGACGGGCGCTCAATCGTCGCGTCGAAGTGGAGGTCTGGTACGACCAGGTCCACGACGCCGTCAAGACCGAGGAAGTCGTCGTTTCCGATGAGATCAAGCGCATCAAGGTCTGCCGGATGGAGACCGTCTGCAAGCTGCGGTACCGGGAAGGTCAGGCGCGGCGGACGCGGGTCAAGAACCTCGTCGTGCCGCTCCGGTACGAGGACGAGACCATCGCCGTCTCCGAGGACTTCACCACGCAGGTCCGGCAGGCGCTTACGAATCTGCGGGACAAGCAGGGCGTCACGGTCCACTTCATCGGCTACAGCGACGACGCGCCGCTGACCGGCCGCGACGAGCGCATCTACGGAGATCACCTGTCGCTGTCGAAGGCCAGGGCGCACCGCGTCGCGCTGGCCATGCAGGAGGCCCTGGAGCTGCCGACCGCGGCGATCGAGAGCGACGGCCGCGGCGCCTCACGCCCGCTCGCCTCCAACGAGACCGCGCAGGGACGGGCCTTGAATCGTCGCGTCGAGGTGGAGTTCTGGTACGACGACCCGCTCCAGGAGCTGCCGCATGAGCCGCAGCTCTGTCCCGGCGATGTCGGCGAGGAAATGGTCACCAAGGTCTACGATCCCCCCTGGGGCCCCATCGCGCCGCTCGCGCTCGCGGACGGCCAGCCGATCATTCCGCCCGGCTACGCTGCCAGCCTGCAGCGCGCGCTGGCGGATATCGCGGACCGGACCAACGCGCGACTGCGGTTTATCGGCTACACGAAGAACGAGCGCCTCGAGCGCCGCACCGCCTCCGTGTACGGCGACGACATCGGTCTGTCCGCCGCTCGGGCGCACCGCACCAGGGAGATCGTCACGCAGGATCCGCTGCTCTCGGGCGCCCGGTCGGAGCACGAGGGGCGCGGCTACGTCCAGTCCGACGACGTCGTGAACGCGGGGTTCATCCAGGGCGAGGAATCGTTCGTGCGCGTGCAGGTCGTCTACGACGAGCCGGCGCCGCTCGAGGACTACGAGGGCGTGGACATCACGCGCATCACCCGGGAGCTCACGCCGAAGAGTCCGTACGAGCTCAACGTGATGCGCATCACCGTCGACGGCAAGCCGATCGACGACCCGGGCCGCAGCTCCTCCGACGTCCAGCGCTGCACCGACGTCGCCCTCGACAGCGCCCAGATCCAGTTCCACTTCGACAATCTCGAGTCGCGCCCGCGGCTCGGCGCCGCCGCGCATCCAGCCGCGGTGGGGGTGAGCCAAGCGGGCGGCGCCCCGGTCGCGCCGGTCGTGCAGTTCCGGGCGTACGACAACTATGCGAGCTTCATCGAGCGCGCCGAGATCCGGATCTTCGAGCAGGGGCAGTCATTGCAGGCCGCGCCGCTCGCGACCCTTCCGGTAGACGAGAAGGGCCTCGCGGAATGGCAGCCGGCCGCCGAGACTCTCGCCGGCCCGGAGCGCGAGCTCAAGTACGTGCTGCGGGCCTATGACGTGAAGGGTAACTTCGACGAGACGGATCCGCGGCCGCTGTGGCTGCGCCACGAGAGCTCGCCTGAAGCCGGCGCGACGGCCGGAGACTCACCGCCTGCAGGCGCCGCGGAGGGGTCCGCGCCGCCGACCGAGCTCCTGGGCGCCTACGGCGAGAGCGACCTGGCGCGCCACCAGATCCCGCTCAAGGGTGGCACGGTCAAGGTCCAGGGGAGCGGCATACCGCCGGAGCACACGGTATGGGTGGCGGGACGCCAGGTCCCGGTCGACCCGCAGGGGAACTTCGCCGCGGAGGAGATCCTCCCCGCCGGCGCGCATACGGTCGAGGTCGCGGTGCTCGACGCCGCCGGCAACGGCTCGCTCTATCTTCGCGACCTGGAGTTCAAGAAGAGGGACCTGTTCTACGTGGCCCTTGCCGACGTCACGCTGTCCGAGAACCGCTCGAGCGGGCCGGCGGAGGATCTGCAGGGCGAGAATGCCCCGCAGCCCTTCGATTCCTCGCTGGATGGCCGGCTGGCGTTCTACCTGAACGGGAAGGTCAGCGACAACTGGCGGTTGACGGCGAGCGCGGACACCCGCGAAGGACCGGTAGAGGATCTGTTCAGCAACTTCCTCGACAAGTCGCCCGGTTCGCTGTTCCGGCGCATCGATCCCGATTACTACTACCCGACGTTCGGCGACGACGGCCTCGTGGAGGAGATGGCGCCCACCCTGGGCAAGTTCTACGTCAAGGCGACCAACGGCGACGACTACGGGATGTGGGGCAACTTCAAGGTCGACTACCTGGCTAATGAGCTTGCGCACGTCGATCGCGGCCTCTATGGGGCCAACGCGCACTACGGGTCCCAGGCCACCACCACCTTCGGCGAGCAGCGTGCCGCGGTCGACGGGTTCGCCGCCGAGCCCGGGACGATCGCGAGCTACGAGGAGTTCCGCGGGACGGGCGGGTCGCTCTACTTCCTGAAGCACCAGGACATCCTGACGGGCTCCGAGCGCGTGCGCATCGAGATCCGGGACAAGGACTCTGGGATAGTTACGGGAGTTGTCAACCTGCAGCCCGTCGTGGACTACGACATCGACTGGCTGCAGGGCCGGCTGCTGCTCAATGAGCCGCTGTCGTCGACAGCCGACGACAACCTCCTGGTGCGCACCAGCGGCCTGAGCGGCGACGAGGCGCACCTGGTGGTGCGCTACGAGTACACGCCGGGCTTCGACGAGCTGGACGCAGTGGCCGTCGGCGGCCAGGGGCACTACTGGTTCGGCGACCACGTGCGACTCGGCCTGACCGCCAACACCAACGACGACGGGAGCACCGACAGCAGCCTCGGCGCCGCGGACCTGACCTTGCGGATGAGCACCGATTCGTTCGTGAAGCTGCAGGCGGGCCGGAGCGATGGTCTCGTCTCCAACCCGCTGCAGTCCGCCGACGGCGGATTCGGATTCTCCACGAACGACCCCCTGTCGTTCACGGATGCGGAGGCGGGGGCCTACCGCGCCGATCTGACCTTCGGGCTCGGCGACTTCTTCGCCGGCACCACCGGCCGCGCCACGCTCTACGTGCAGAGCATCGAAGCGGGCTACTCGGCGCCGGGCCAGGCGACGATCAAGGACACCACACAGTACGGCGGCACGTTCCGGATGCCGGTGACGGACCGCGTGAGCCTTGGCTTCAAGGGCGACCAAAGGACCGAGGACCTGGGGCTCGAGACGCGGGCACTCGAGGTGAACGTCGGCGTCAAGGTGACCGACAAGTGGAGCGTCAGCACCGGCGTGCGCAACGACTCGCGCACCGACAACTCGCCTCTCGTGCCCCTGACGCAGGAGCAGGGGGAGCGCACGGACGCGGTCGTGCAGGTGGCGTTCGACCCCGCCACCTCATGGCGCGCCTATGGCTTCGTCCAGGACACGGTGTCCACGAGCGACGGCCGCGAGGACAACGGGCGGATCGGCGCGGGCGGCTCGTACAATCTGACCAAGCGCTTCAAGCTCGACGGGGAGGTCTCCGGCGGGGACCTCGGGGCTGGCGGCAGGGTCGGCACGAGCTTCCTGTTCTCCGAGCGGACCCAGCTGTACCTGAACTACTCGCTCGACAACGAGCGGACCGACAACGGCCTGCGCGTCCGCCAGGGAAATCTGGTCTCGGGCGTGAAGCGGCGCCTGTCCGACGCGACCAGCGTCTACCTCGAGGAGCGCTATCAGCACGGCGGCTCGCTGGTCGGGCTGACCCACGCCACCGGGCTCAATCTCACGGCAAAGGAACGCTGGAACATCGGCGGCAGCGCGGAGTACGGCACCCTGCGCGACTCGCAGACAGGCGCCGAGACCGATCGCATGGCGGCCGGAGTCCGCCTGGGATACGGCTGGGAGTCGCTGCAGTTCTCGAGCGCGATCGAGTATCGCCAGGATAACGCGGAGCAACCTGACCTGACGCTGACCGAAAGGACCCAGTGGCTGTTCCGCAACAACTTCAAGCTCCAGCTGTCGCCGGACTGGCGCATGCTCGGAAAGGTGGACCACTCGATCAGCGACAGCTCGCTCGGCGAGTTCTACGGCGGCGGCTATACCGAGGTCGTGGTCGGCTACGCCTATCGCCCGGTGCAGAACGACAGGTGGAGCGCCCTGGCCAAGTACACGTACTTCTACAACGTCCCGACCACCGACCAGGTCGCCCTGCAGAACACGCCGGTCGAGTTCCTCCAGAAGAGCCACGTGCTGTCGTTCGATCTCACCTACGACCTCACGACGAACTGGTCGATCGGCGGGAAGGTCGCCTACCGCCTGGGACAGGTCAGCCTCGATCGCGACGAGCCGGAGTTCTTCGACAACGCGGCGCGGCTCGCGATCCTGCGCGTGGACTGGCGATTCCTCGAGAACTGGGAGGGCATGGGCGAGGTCCGATGGCTCGACCTCCCGGACGTCAGCCAGAGCCGCGCCGGCGCGCTGGCGGCGGTCTATCGTTACCTCGGCGAGCACATGAAGGCCGGCGTCGGCTACAACTTCACCGACTTCTCCGATGACCTGACCGACCTGAGCTACGACCACCAGGGCGCCTTCGTCAACCTCATCGGGACCTGGTAGCCCCTCCGCAAACGACGACTAGCTCTCCCAAGCTCGCAAACCGGCCGACCGTGACGCGCGGTCTTCGTCCCCCTGGCCTCGATTGGGCGCTTGATGGCGCGCGGCTTTTCGTAGTAACTATCTGTTGATTCGTTGCTCCTGGCACCTTGAACCAGGCTTGGAGGAGCGTCCGCTGACCGGCGACCTGACGGGCCGGACCATCGCGCAGTATCGCGTCACCGCCAAGCTGGGCGAAGGCGGGATGGGCGAGGTCTACCGAGCGACCGACACCAAGCTGAAGCGGGACGTGGCGATCAAGGTCCTGCCGGCCGAATTCACCGACAACGAGGATCGTCGGGCAAGGTTCGAGCGCGAAGCGCAGCTCCTTGCCCAGCTTCACCACCCCAACATCGCCGCGATCTTCGGGCTCGAAGACTGGGACGGCGTGCGGGCCATCGTCATGGAGCTGGTCGAGGGCCCCACGCTGGCCGAGCGTCTGGTGACCGGCTCGTTGCCCGTGGACGAGTGTCTCTCCATCGCCCGACAGATCGCCGAGGCTCTGCAGGAGGCGCACGGCAAGGGGATCGTGCACCGCGATCTCAAGCCGCAGAACATCAAGGTAACCCTTGCCGGCAAGGTCAAGGTCCTCGACTTCGGCCTGGCGAAGCGCCACGCGACGACCTCGGGACCCCGGCTGGACGAGGCGACCACTCAGAGCCTCGGGACGCGCGCCGGCACCTTGCTCGGCACCGTGGGGTACATGGCGCCGGAACAGGTGCGGGGCGAGGAGGTCGATGGGCGGGCCGACATCTTCGCCTTCGGCTGCGTGCTCTACGAGGTGTTGACCGGCCGGCAGGCGTTCGAACGGCCCACCGCGATCGAAACGCTCAGCGCGATCCTCCATGAGGAGCCAGTTCCCGCGAGCCGGAGCCGTCGCGACCTGCCGCCGAGCGCCGATCGACTCCTCGCCCGTTGCCTCGAGAAGGACCGCGCGCGGCGGCCCGCGTCCGGCCGGGAGCTCAGCGAGCAACTCGCTGCCATCCACGGTGATACCGGGGCCGAGGACGCGGACGTCCCGTCGCTCGCGGTGCTGCCCTTCGCGGACATGAGCGCCGAGCACGACCAGGAGTACTTCTGCGAGGGGATCGCGGAGGAGTTGCTCAATAGCCTGGCGAGGATTCGCGGTCTGCGCGTCGCCTCGCGCACGTCGAGCTTCCAGTTCAAGGGGCTGGCGGCCGACACGCGCGAAATCGGAGAGCGCCTGGGCGTGCGCGCGATCCTGGAGGGGAGCGTTCGAAAGGCAGCGACCCGGTTGCGGATCACCGTGCAGCTGGTCGATCCGAGGAATGGCTACCAGCTCTGGTCCGAGCGCTACGACCGGGAACTCGTGGATGTCTTCGAGATTCAGGACGACATCGCACGCCGCGTCGTCGAGGCCCTCGAGGTACGGCTTCTGAGCGGCGAGTTCAGGGAGCGCCGGGACGGTGGCGCTCGCGACGCGAACGCCTTCGATCTCTACCTGCGAGGCATGAACTTCTTCTACCGCGGTACGCGCCGCGACTTCGAGTTCGCCCAGGAACTCTTTCGGAAGGCGATCGAGCTGGATGGCCGTTACGCGAGTCCTTGGGCCGGGATCGCAGACTGCAACAGTCAGATCTTCCGAGAGTTCGATCGCCGAGCGCAGTATCTCGAGGAAGCACGCACGGCGGCGGCGCGCGCGCTGGAACTCGACCCGGAGAGCGCGCCAGCCCATGCGTCTCTCGGATTCGCGCTTTCATTGGCCGACCAGAGGGCCGCCGCGGAGGGGGCCTTCCAGACGGCTCTGCACCTCGACCCCAGGCTCTTCGAGGCGTGCTACCTGTATGCGTCGGAAATGCTCTATGGCTGGGGGGATCTCGAGCGGGCCGCGGAATTGTTCGAACGGGCGTCCGAGGTCGATGGCAACGACTATCAGGCGCCGATCATCCTGGCGTCGGTCTACCTGGGGCTCGGTCGACCGACGGATGCGCATGGTGCGGCGAGGCGAGGGCTGCAGCTGGCCCGAGCGCAACTCCAGCTGAATCCGGGCGACCTACGCGCCCTCTACATGAGCGCCCAGGCTCTCGCCGTCCTCGGGGAGGATCAGCAGGCGATCGAGCTCGCCAGGCGCGCCCGCGAGCTCGATGGCGACAGCACGGGACTGGTCCTCGTCAACGTCGCCGACGTGCTCGCCATCCTCGGCAGGAGGGACGAGGCGATCGCCTGTCTCGACCTTGGTGTCACGCGAGGCTTTCGCCGCGAGACCGCCGTTCGCTTCGATCCTTTTCTGGCCATGCTTCGAGACGATCCGTGCTTTCCCGGTCTTCTCGACCGGATGAGGCGGGAGTCCGGCATGGAGCCGTCGCGGTCCCACGGATAGCAGCGTGGCGACGCGGCGCGGAGCACAGCGCCAGACGGGGTGCTTCCCAAGTCTCACCGGCATTGTGGTGCGCAAGGCGCCGCCGCGGGTCGGAGGTGTGGCCGAGGTGCGCGTGCCTGGGACCCATCCTCGGGTGTACAAGGTCCTGGGCAGGGTCGAAGAAACCATCACGCTCGAGAAGCGCATTCATGAGGTTCGGACCCTCCTCCGTCACCTCGCCATCCGCCGGCGACCGGCCGAACCCACCTGCGGCGCGAGAAGGGATACCTCCCGGAGAGGCCAGGCCGTGATCTTCTCGTCCATCGGGAATCGCTCAAGGCCGGCGTGCACGACCCACAGGTGATGCAGCTCGAGGTCCTCGAGGGCGATTCGCATCGAGCGCGTCACTCGTGGGGCGTCCGTCAGCTTGAATTCGATCCCGAAGCTGTGGCCACCCTGGAGGAAGAACAGGTCCAGCTCGGCGCCGGAGTGCGTTGACCAGAAATAGGCCTCCGCGGGGCGGAGGACCGCCAGCGTCTGCTCCAGGGCAAACCCCTCCCAGGAGGCCCCGGCCTGGGGGTGGCCGAGCAGGCCATTGCGATCGTCGATCCCGAGCAGCCGGTGCAGCAACCCGGAGTCCCGCAGGTAGATCTTTGGCGACTTGACCTGGCGCTTGCCGACGTTGATGTGCCACGGCTGAAGCTGCCGGACCAGGAAGGTGCCGGTCAGGATGTCGAGATAGGAGCGCACCGTCTTGTCGCTCAGCCCCATCGCTCGGGCCAGCTTCGAGGCGTTCCAGGTCTGGCCGTGGTTGTGCGCCAGCATGGTCCAGAAGCGGCGCATGGCCGGGGCGGGGATCGTGAGCCCGAGCTGGGGAACGTCGCGCTCCAGGAACGTCCGAATGAAGTTCTCCCGCCAGGCGAGGCTATCCCCCACCGACCGCGCCAGAAACGATCGGGGGAATCCGCCGCGGATCCACAGTTTCTCCAGCGCTTCCGCTCCCGTCTCTCCGAGATCGAATCCCCCCAGCTCCACGAACTCGACACGCCCGGCAAGGCTCTCCGAGATTCCGCGGACAAGGAACGGCGAGGCGCTGCCGAGGATCACGTAGCGGGCTGCGCTTCCGGCGCGGTCCACAAGGACCCGCAGAGCCTCGAAGAGCTCCGGCATCCGCTGCGCCTCGTCGAGGACGACCAATCCGCGAAGCGGCCCGAGCGCCAGGGCCGGATTCTGGAGCCGGCTGCGGTCCGCCAGATCTTCGAGGTCGAAGTAGCGGAGCTTGCGCTTACGGCCGAGCAGGCGGACGAGCGTCGTCTTGCCGCACTGGCGCGGCCCGAGGAGGGCCGTGATCGGAGAACGCCCCAGCGCGGTGACGAGGCGGCGAAGAACAGAAGGCCGGTCGACCATGAGCCCGAGTCTAGCACGAATATTCGGAATCGTGCTCCGGATTTTCAAGGTTCTTAATGGCCCACGGATGCTGGCTACGCCGGCGCAGGACCGCCACGGAGGGAGTGTGGTGGAGGCGGCGGGAGTCGACTCCCGTCGTGGAGACATCTTGGAGACCGCGATCCTGCCGCTGCACGAAGCAGCGGTCGCCCGCCGCGGACTCAGGCATTCACGGGCTCGAGCATGGCGTAGAGGGCAGCGAGGACTTCGGCCAGCCGTCGTTGACTTAGCTTGCCGATCCGTCCCGCGAGCATCGATCGATCGACGGTCGCAACCTGGCTGATGTTGACGACGCGCTTCGCCGTCAGCCCGCCCTCCCCCTTCCGCAGCGTCACGTTCCCGAAAGCGTGACCCAGTCGCAGATTGCTGGTGATCGCCACGACCACGAGCGTCGAGATCCGACTCGCGTTGAACGCGTCATTCTGGACGACGACCCATGGGCGCCGGTACGCGGGTGCGGACCCTTTCGGAGCCCCGAAATCGACCCAGTGAACCTCACCCTGGGAGATCACCCCTCCTCGTCCTGCAGCAGTTCGCGGAAGTGGGAAGCCGTCGCGCGACGGAAGGCGGCATCGCGGGGCGATTCCTCGTCCGAGTAGACGCGATCGAGGTTGGCGGTGATCGCCCTCGACGAGGCCCGCCTGAGATAGACCCGCGCCGCTCGCTGGAAGAACTCGCTGCGTGACATCTTGCGCGCCTTGAGGAATGCCTCGATGCTCTCATGGAGGACATCGGGGATGGAGATCGCCGTCTTCATGAGCATCCCTCCGTGTTGAGTGGTGGAGGCGGCGGGAGTCGAACCCGATCCATGTCGATTCACTAACCTGCTGATGGCGCGAGACTTCCGTCGCAAGACGGTGATCCCACGCCGCTTCTCACTGTCGATCGATCCTCAGGAGTCCCCGTCAATCCCCTGGAGTCGACCCCAGTCGTGGAGGTATTTTGGAGACGGTTGTCAGCAAGCCAAGCACAAAGAGTCGCCAACAGAACCCAGCGCGCCAATCCTCGTCCAGCATGCGCCTAGCGGTGGGCTCCATCACGTAGCCTCGGCGTACGCGCTGCGACCTGCAGCATCTCCAGGTCACTCCCGGGGGGGAATGCAACCGGGGGTCAACGCGCCACTGTTGTATCGCTCCAAGTCACCGGCAAGTTCGATCATCGTCCGTCCCTCAACGGTGGACGGGCGGACGGTGTAGGGGAGCCGTCCTGTGAAGTTGGAGAGTAACGCATCGGCATCCACGACCGTCTGCACCACAGGCACGGGATCGGAGCCGTGCACGACGTTGAGGTATGTGGCGACCAACTGGTTTGCCAACATAAGGCTCGCGTCTCCGG
>Ga0210379_10000746_pt1 | contig 11054 bp, 5 predicted proteins | sample PLMedo_2_FD_155468 | JGI IMG/M metagenome (GOLD analysis project Ga0210379, IMG submission 155468) | Groundwater sediment microbial communities from an aquifer in East River, Colorado, USA - PLM4_32_coex redo | ecosystem: Environmental > Terrestrial > Soil > Riparian zone | place: USA: East... | reverse complement strand
GATCGGCTTCCGCTTCCGCGCGCAACGCCTCCTCGCTGATCGGGCCGATCAGCGGCTCGTCATCGGCCGTGACAATGACAACGCCACTGTCGGTGATCGAGTGTCGCCGGCGATCCTCCTCGACGTTATATCCGATGAGCGCGCCGCGCGGAATGAGTACGTCGCGGTCGATGATCGCGCGCCGTACGCGCGCATGCCGGCCCACGCGCACGCCGGGCATCAGAATCGTCTGTTCGATCTCGCAGAAGCTGTGGACGCGAACGTTGGGGCAGAGGATGCTGCCGATCACCCGGCTGCCGGAGATGATGCAGCCCCCCGAAATAATCGAGTCGAGCGCCTGGCCGCAGCGGCGCCCCTCTTCCGCGAACACAAACTTGGCCGGCGGTGCCTGTGGCTGGTACGTGCGTAGCGGCCACTCCGGGTCGTAGAGGTTGAACTCCGGATTGACATGGCACAGATCCATGCTCGCCTCGAAATAGGCGTCCAGAGTCCCGATGTCGCGCCAGTACTTGGCTGCCTTCTTGTTCTCGTCGTAGAAGCGGTACGAGTACACAGGCGCCGAATGGATCAACGACGGGATGATGTTCCTGCCGAAGTCGTGCTGGCTGTCGGGGCGTGCCGCATCTTCCTCGAGCGCCCGTTCGAGCACCTCGGCCCGGAAGATGTAGATTCCCATCGACGCCAGGGCCGTGTCGGGCGATCCGGGCACCGGCGTGGGCTCTTGCGGCTTCTCCTGGAAGCCGGTCACACGATCGGATTCGTCGATGCTGACTATTCCGTAGCGCTGGGCGTCGGCCACCGGCACCTCGATCGAGGCGAGGGTGGCGTCCGCGTTCTTCTCCTGATGGAATCGCAGCATCTTCGCGTAGTCCATCTTGTACACGTGATCGCCGGACAAGACGACGATGTGGCTCGCCGACTCGCGGGCAATCGAATACAGGTTCTGGTAGACCGCGTCCGCCGTGCCGAGATACCAATGCTCGCCAACGCGTTTCTGCGGCGGAAGGATCTCGATGAACTCGCCGAGTTCCTCCGACACGACGCTCCATCCTGTCCGGATGTGCCGGTTGAGCGACAGTGATTTGTACTGCGTCGCGATGTAGATGTGCCGGAACCCTGAGTTGATGCAGTTGCTGAGCGTGAAGTCGATGATCCGGTACGGACCCCCGAAGTAGACGGCCGGTTTCGCGCGATCTTTGGTCAGCGGATACAGGCGCTCACCGACTCCACCGGCGAGCAGGATGACCAGGATATCGTCCAGTTCCATGGGTATGGCCCCAGGCCGGCAGCGCGCCCAGGCGCCCAGCGGATCCCGTGAGGGGCAACGATGATAGCACGGTGAATCGCGCTGCAGAGCTCGCGCGGCGCTCGAGTTTCCGTCAATAATCGCGTGTCGTGCGGGCTTGTTCAGAGGTTTGACTTGCCTCTGGACGACGCCTATGATCAACGGACTCGAGGGCTCCTCTCATCCCTGACAGGGCCTCGAAACACGCTATCGAAAACGGCCACCGCAGCCCGACTCTGAGCGTCACGGCTGTTGTATTGTCTCCGTCACTTTCGGGAGAGAGAGGCATGAAGAAGATGAGAGGGATGGTTGCTCTCTGCGTCGCGCTGAGCGTGACTGCTGGTTCGTCGGCGCTGCTCGCGCAGAAGGCCGACAACAAGCAGGAAGTAAAGCGCAGTAAGGCTGAACAGCTCGACATCGAGGTCCTGCTCAAGGCGGTCGACACGGTCTCAGCGGGACAGGCCGCTCCGACCCCGATGGTGACGTGGGAGTCGAACCATTTCATCCGGTCGCAGGACGGCACCACCTACGTTCCCTTCACCGTGCAACTGGATCGCTCGAAATTGACGTCGCCGACCGTCGCGCTGTACGTCCGCGTCGACACCAAGGGCGCCGCACCCGCACCGCCGAGCAAGGACAACAAGGACAACAAGGACAAGGCTGGCGCCATCCACCCGTGGGAAAACGTCTATTTCGCGACGGTCAGTCCTGAGGGGAAAGTCTCGCGCGCCTTCCAGGTGAAGGGTGGCACCGACTACGACGTGTATGTGGCGGTGAAGGACAAGGGCACGGTTGAAAAAGCCGATAAGAACTTCAACCCCACGGTCGCGGTCGCGAAGAAGGAACTGAGCATCCCCGACTACAACAAGCCGGAACTGACAACCAGCAGCGTCATCCTGGCGACGGCAATTCAGCCGCTGCCGGCGGGCGCCTCGGCGCAGGAAGATCCGTATGTGTTTGGTCCCATGCAGATCGTGCTGTCCCGCGATGGAAAGTACAAGAAGGCCGATACTCTCGAGGTGATCTACTGGATTTACGGGATTACCGGTGATTCGGCCGGCAAGCCGGACGTGCAGATCGAAAACAGCTTCAATCAGAAGACTGCGGATGGAGAGAAGTTCTTCAACAAGACGCAGCCGCAGGCATTGAACGCACAGTCGCTGCCGGCGGACTTTACGGCTAACAGTGGTCCGATTCCGGGCACGCTGCAGGTGCCTCTTCTCAGCTTTCCGCCGGGAGACTACCGGCTGGAGATCAAGATCACCGACAAGCCGTCGGGTAAGACCGTAACGCAGAACGTCAATTTCTCCGTTGCGGCGTCGTAAGGCGTAAGATGTGGGGACCCCCGATGACCCGCCTTTTCACCAGACGCCCGGCGGTGGTGATGGTGTTCATGGCGGGCATCGTGTGCCCCGCGGTCGTTTTCGCGCAGTTCGCGCCGGCGTTCACTCCCAAGTCCCAGACAGTCCAGATCGCCTCGATTTCACAGGCGGAGCTGCGCGGAACCGTGGTCGACGAGCAAGGCCAGCCGCTCGGGGGTGTCGTGGTGTCTGCGCTGGGCGGCACCTCCGCCTTTGCCGTGTCCGACCGAGACGGACGCTTCACACTGCGCGACCTGCCGGCAGGTCCCTACCTTGTTCGCGCGCACCTTCAGGGCTACGTGCCGGCGCGGGCGAAGATCATTCAGGTCACGACGGCGGCGCGCGACATTTCGATCGCTCTGACGCGCGTTCAAGGTCCATCCGACCAGCCGCAGATCCTTCAGGCGGGCCTCGGCGGCGTGGGCGGCCAGGAGCCGTCATCCGCGGACGCCGACAGCGAGGATCACGGAGAAATCGCGTGGCGCCTGCGACATCTGAAGCGGAGCGTCCTGAAGGACTTGGACGGCGGCATCGCCAGCCCCGGCAGTGATGGGTCCTTCATGGACGATTCGCTGGCTGCGCTCGCGCGGGCGGTCGGCGGACCTGTGCGATTTGCCTCCTTTATCGCGGAACTGCCGCTCGATGGGCAGATCAACCTGTTCACGAGAACGTCGTTCGATCGGCCGCAGCAGCTCTTCTCGACGCAGGGCGGAATGCCGGGGAGCGTGGCCTTTGTCTCGCTCACCGCGCCGACCACGACGGGTCAGTGGAATGTGCGCGGCGGCACCACGCAGGGCGATTTGTCCTCCTGGATCGTCGCTGGTTCGTACGCGCGGCGATCGGCAGGGTCTTCGCACAAGTACCGTGCCGGGATGTCGTATGCGATGCAGCGCTACCTGGGCGGAAACGCCGACGCGCTCGCTGCAATGGCCGACGGACACCGCAATGCCGGTGAGATCTACGCGTTTGATGACTGGACGATTGCTGACCGTCTCAACGTGACCTACGGTGCGCGCTACGCCCGTTATGACTACCTTGCGAATGTAAACCTTCTAAGTCCAAAGGCAAGCGTCACGGTGACACCCCTTCCCGACGCGTCGTTCCGCGTGCGCGGCACCGTTTCGCATCGCGAGCTCGCACCGGGCGCCGAAGAATTCCTTCCGCCCTCAACCGGCATATGGTTGCCACCAGGACGCACGTTCTCGCCGGCATCGCGACGATTCGGATTCAGGCCGGAACGGATCGATCACCTGGAGGTCGCTGCCGAGCAACCCCTGGCCAACGACGTGATCGTCGGGATTCGCGCGTTCCGTCAACAGGTCGGCGATCAGATCGCGACGCTCTTCGGCGTATCGTTGCCCAACACCACCGGCTCGAGCGTTGGGCACTATTACGTTGGCCATACCGGCGACGTGGACGTGCGCGGATGGGGCGTGAGTCTGAGTCGCATCGTTTCGGACGGGATGCGAGCATCGGTCGATTACACGCAGGCTGATGCAGACTGGCTCCGGTCGTCGGGAGGCTCGGCCCGTGTCGCCCTCGTGATGCCCTCGGTGATGCGCCGGCAGTTCGAACAGCTGCGCGATCTCACAACGTCCGTCGAGAGCGAGTTGCCTCGCGTGGACACGCGGGTCTTCGTGATCTACAAGATCAACTCGGGGTTCGCGGGATCCGACGCAACCACGTTGCGGCCGAAACTGGGCGCCCGTTTCGACGTTCAGGTCAGTCAGGCGCTGCCCTTCCTCAACTTCACCAGCGGCCAGTGGGAGATGATTGTGGCGGTACGGAATCTCTTCCACGAAGACCTCCTCGACACGTCCGTGTATGACGAACTTCAGGTCGCCAGGCCTCCCAAGCACATCGTCGGCGGCGTCACCGTTCGCTTCTAGCGCGCATTTTTGAGCGGTTTTGAGGTCCATCCGATTGGATGATGGTTCCCGCGCATTGGATCGACACGGGTTCTGATATTCTTGAACTTCGTTAAACGACTAATTTTCAGTGAGTTACGACCAGGGCCTCCCCACTGCTCGTGGTATATCGTTTGCTCCCCAGAGACGCACCGCCCGGCGTGTCTCCGGGCGGGCATTGACAAAGATGAGAGACGGTAAACGAGGCTCGGACGCGACACGTGCCTGGGCGCATTGGGGAGGACCCGTCCTTCCGCTTCTCGTCGTCTCCGGATTGCTCTGCCTCGGGATCGCGAACATCTCAGCTCGCGCGACGTGGCATGCGGTTGAAGACGGCGTGCTTTGGACGACACAGCCCGACGGAGTCGTGGCGGCCGACATCGGCGCCGGGACGGCGGCTGCCTCGGTTGGTATCAAGCGCGGCGACCTGCTCCTGGCCATTGACGACCGTCCAGTCCAGCAGATGTCCGACGTGGTGCGGATGCTTCAGACGGCAGATGCCGGCCAGACTGTTCGCTACACGATCCTCAGGCTCGGTACGCGCGAGGTCGTGGATCTACGAATCGCCCCCATCCCGAGCGGCCCCCGCGCGCTTTACTTCCTGCTTGCCGCCGTCGGCATCTTTACGCTGTTGGTCGGCGGCGCCGTCCGGTTGCGCCGGCCGCGCGATCCCGCGACACTGCATTTCTTCTGGCTGTCGGTGGCCTTCTTCGGCGTCTTCACCTTCTCGTTCAGCGGCCGGCTCGATCGACTCGATTGGGTGTTCTACTGGGCCGATGCGGTGTCGATGCTCGTGTTGCCGCCACTCTTTCTGCACTTCACGCTGGTCTTTCCCGAGCGGGCGCGGCGGTGGACGGCAGGCCCGATTGGCCGCGCGGTCGTCCCGCTCGCCTATGTTCCGGCGGTCGTACTGGGCATTGCCCACGTCATGGCCCTCACGCGTTTTTCCGCCGATCCCGCACGCTTCATGCGCGTGCTCGAAACGCTCGACCGGCTCGAGTTCCTCTATCTTGCGGGGTGCTTAATCGCAGGCCTGTCGGCGCTCACGCGCGCACTGCGCGAGGTGCGATCGATTACGGGCCGCCGGCAGCTTCGCTGGATCGCATGGGGTACGGCGCTCGGGGCCGGACCGTTCGCGCTCGGTTACGCGCTTCCCTTCGCGATTGGCGTGGACGGATCGCTGCCGATGCAGCTTTCAGCCATCCCACTTGGTCTGATTCCGCTCGCGTATGCCTCAGCCATCGTGCGGTACCGGCTGATGGACATCGAAGTGATCGTGAAGCGCGCGCTGGTCTATGCCGCGGCGCTCGGCGCCATCGTCGCGATCTACGCGGCGATGCTGCAGGGGGTCCAGCGTGTCTGGTTGAACGACGACAACAAACACAACTGGATCATCGCATTTCTGGCAACGCTGGTAGCGCTGCTGCTGGCGCCGCCTGTGAAGAACGCCGTGCAGAATGCGCTCGATCGCGCGTTCTACCGCGATCGGTACGACTACCGGCGCGCGCTCGTGGGCTTCGCGCGCGACCTCAACAGCGATCTCGATCTCCACAGGTTGTCCGAGCGACTCGTGTCGCGCGTCGTCGAAACGCTGCTCGTCGAACGGATGGCCCTGATGCTCGCGGATGAGGCAGCGCCATATTACGGGTCCGTTCGCGCGTCGGGTTTCGGCGACAGTCATCCGCCGGCGCTGCCGAAACATTCGGGCATAGGGAGGCGCCTCGAGGCGGGCCACACCGTGGCGCTCGACGACCCCATCGCGGCGACGCGGTTTTCGGTGGAAGAGATCGAGTTCTGGCGCGATTCGGGTCTCTACTACTTCGTCCCGTGCGTGGCCAAGGAAGGCGCGATCGCGGTGCTCGTTCTGGGCCGCAAGGACACGGGCGAGCCGCTGAACAGCGAGGACATGAGCCTGCTGGGCGCGGTCGCCGGACAGATTGCGACGGCGCTCGAAAACGCGCGCCTGTACCGCCAGCTGCACGTGAAGGCGCTGGAGCTGGATCGCGTGCGCGCCTTCAACGAAAACATTCTCGAGTCGCTCGACGACGGCCTGCTGGTCCTGGATCTCGACGATCGCATCGTGCGCTGGAACCCGGCGCTCGAAGCGTTGTATGGCGTGTCAAAGGGCGAAGCGACGGGCCGGCGCCTGGACGATCTGTTCGACGGTCATTTCGTCGAAGCGTTCCGCGCCGCGCGCCGCGACACGCCGGCGGGAGCGACGCTCTCGCGGCTCCAGCTCGAACGCCGCGGCGGCGGCGAAGAGCCGCTGACGGTGAATGCGGCCGTCGTGCCCCTGCGGGCGGCGGATGAAAGCGGCATCACCACAGCCGGCACGATTGTGATCATTGAAGACGTCACGCGCCGCGTGCAGCTCGAAGAGCAGCTCCAGATTTCGGAAAAGATGGCGTCGATTGGGTTGCTGGCTGCCGGAGTGGCGCACGAGGTGAACACGCCGCTCACCGGGATCTCCAGCTTCACGCAAATGCTGCTCGACGGCGCCGACCCACAGGATCCACGGACCCGCGTGCTCGAGAAGATCGAGCGACAGACGTTTCGAGCGGCCAAGATCGTCAATGGTCTCCTGAATCTCTCGCGGCCCGGCGCCGCAATGAGCAACGACCTGGCCGCAGTCGACGTCAACACCGTTATTTCGGACGTGCTGTCTCTGCTCGAGCACCAGTTCCATCTGCACCGCGTCACGGTTCGCCGCGAGTTGAGCGAACAACCGATTAACGTGCTCGGCGTCGAGCAGAAGCTTCAACAGGTGTTTCTCAACCTGTTTCTCAACGCGAAGGACGCGATGCCCAAGGGCGGCTGGTTGTCGATCGCGTCGCGGCTGGAGACTGGGCAGGCGGTTGTCGAGATCTCCGACACGGGCTCGGGCATTCCCAGCGAGCACCTCGCGCGGATCTACGATCCCTTCTTCACCACGAAGGCCATCGGGCACGGCACCGGGCTCGGCCTCTCGATCACGTACGGCATCGTCCGCGAGCACGAAGGCTCGATCGACTGCGAGAGCAGCATCGGGCAGGGCACGCGGTTCACGCTGCGGTTTCCGCCCGCGGAGGCCGAACAGCTGGCGCGCGCGGCTCAGTGACATCCGGAAATCACCGAATGCCCCGCCACGGATCCATCCTCGTCATCGACGACGAAGACATCATGCGGGAGATCCTCGAAACACTGTTGTCGCGCGAGGGATACACCGTCCGCCTGGCGTCGAGCGGCGCCGAAGGCCTCGAGCTGGCGAAATCGCTCCCGTTCGACGCCGTGATCGTCGACGTGATGATGCCTGGCATGGACGGCATGGCCGTCCTCGACGAGCTGAAGAAGATTGACGACGATTTGCCGGTGCTGATGATCACGGCGTTCGCCTCGGTCGAGAACGCGATCGCGGCGATGAAGCGCGGCGCATTCGACTACATCACCAAGCCGTTCAAGAACGACGAGGTCCTCGTCGTTGTCCGCAATGCGATGGAGCGACGGCAGCTGATAGCGGAGAACACCGCGCTGCGGCAGAACCTCCAGGCCCAGGCGCACAATTTCGCGGGCATTATCGGGCGCAGCCCGAAGATGAAGCAGGTGTTCGACCTGATCATCCAGGCGGCGCCGAGTCGATCCACCATCCTGATCACCGGCGAAAGCGGGACCGGCAAGGAGTTGGTCGCGCGCGCGATCCACACGCACTCATCGCGGCCGGATCGCGCGTTCGTCACGGTGAACTCCGGCAACCTGCCGCCGGAGCTGCTCGAGTCCACGCTGTTCGGCCATGTCAAGGGCGCGTTCACCGGCGCGGTATACCCGAAGAAGGGTCTCTGCGACATGGCGGACAAGGGAACGATCTTCTTCGACGAGATCGGTAACATCCCGCTCGAGACCCAGGCCAAGCTGCTGCGCGTGATCCAGGAACGTGAGTTCATGCGCCTGGGGGGGATGGAGACGATCAAGGTGGACGTGCGGATCATCGCTGCCACCAACTGCGACCTGAAGCAGATGATGGATGCGGACCGGTTCAGGGAGGACCTCTACTACCGGCTGCACGTCATCAACATCTATCTTCCGCCCCTGCGGCAGCGGAAGGACGACATCCCCGTTCTCGCGCAGCACTTCCTCGTCAAGTACGGCAAAGACAACAACAAGACGGACCTCGAGCTCACCGCAGACGCGCTCGATTTGATGATGGAATACCACTGGCCCGGGAACGTGCGCGAGCTCGAGAACGTCATGGAGCGCGCGGTGGTGCTCGCGACCGGGCCGCGCATCGGAACCGAGCTGATCCCGGAACATGTCCGCACGGCGCCCGCGTTTCAAATCCCGAAATTCGTCGTGCCGCCGGAAGGCATCTCGTTCAAGGACGTCATCACGAACGTGGAGAAGCGGCTGATCGAATCGACGTTAGAGGCGGCGGGTGGCGTACAGAAGCGGGCTGCCGAGCTGCTTGGCATCAAGCCCACCACGCTCAACGAGATGATCAAGCGGTACGAAATCGGGATCCGCCGCGGCAGGAAGGGCGCGGGCAATGACGACGCCGACGAGGGCGGCTCCTCGAAGTCGCGTCAGACGTCGTCGCCGACTCAGTTCACACGCGAATAATCACGCCCGGTTTCTGACGGCCATGACGAGCCGCTCGAAGCGGCCGAGGACCGCATCCCACCGATAGTGCTGCCGCACATACTGACGCCCGCTCTCGCCGAGCTGCTCGCGCAGCTTTGACCCGGTCATGAGGATGCGCAGCCCCTCGACGAACTCATCGCGGTTGGCATAGTAGAGCCCGCCGTTCGCGCGCCGGCAGTGCTCGACGGCCGCATCGTTGCGCGCACTCGCCAGCACGGGTGTGCCCACGGCAAAACTCTCGAGGACCGACTGCGCGAGGGGATCGTCGAATCCTGGCACGAGCGTGACGTCGGCAGCCTCGTACGCGACCATCCGCTCCCGATCGGGCAGGACGCCTGCCTGCCGCAGGTACGGTTCGTCAGGCACTCGCATCATCTTGACGCCCATCAGAACGAGCGACGTGTCGCCGTCGGCCGCAGCATAGCTGTCGAAGTAATCGAGCATCTCCTCACAGCCGTTGTCCGGTTCGACGCGACCACCGTAGAGCGCGATCGGCCCATACAGACGATGCCGGCGCCGGAACGGGACGCCTCGATCCGCACGCTCGTCCTCAGGTGAGGGAGATACGTCCGAGTCGGTTGCCCTATCGTCATCGACCGCATCGTCGGCCGGATCCTGCTGGTGTCGTGGATACACCTGGCGTTGAGCCGGCTCAACGCCGATTCCCACCAGTTCCTCCTGTCCGGTGCCGACCCGAAGAAACGATCGGAGCAGACGGCGTTCAGAACCGGACAACAAGCCGATCGTCCGCGCCGAGGACACGACATCAGGCCACAGGCCGAATCGGAGAATGGGGCTGAGGCGCAGGCACGGAAACAGGATGCTTCGCTCGGGGGCGACCGCGAGGCCCTGGACGGTGGTCGCGTGGAACAGCGAGAAGAAGACCAGCGCGTCGTACGAGCGGTGCTGCCGCTTCAGGTGTTCAATCAACCCCGGCGCTGACGGGCCGAGCCGCCGTACCCAGTCCATCTCCTCATCGCGCGATCGCGGTGCACCGAGGATCCTGTCAGTGAACTCCTTGAACGTGTGCGGGTCGTGGAGTTGGTTGACGGAAAAGCGCCGGACCAGGACGCCGCGCACGCGATCGGTGCCCTCGCCGTACTCGTTCTTCCAGGTGCGGGGGTCGCGCGCTGCCGTCGTCACGACTTCCACGTCGTGCCGTTCTTTGAGCTGTTCCGCGAGCAGACGGCATGCGTGCTCGGCGCCGGTCGTGATTTCGCCTCCGTAACGCGGTGTGATGAAGGCGAGCTTCATGCGATAGCTCCGCGCGATGCCGGTGTGTCGATCACCGGGCCGGACGGCAGCCGATCCACGATCTCGGCCGCCGGACGCATCGTGCGCTGCCGCCGGGACAGCCATCCCGGAAGGCCCTCCATGCGATGCGTAGGCGGATTGGACGACAGTTCCGCAAACATGTCGAGATACTTCCGTTCGATGACAGGCCAGCTGTAATTTCGCTCGAAAAATTCGCGGCCGTTTCGCCCAAGCGTTTCGGCAAGGCTGGGGTCCTCCAGGAGCCGATCGAGCACGCCGGCAAACTCCGAGTCGTTCGTGTAATAGAGGCCGCTGTTGCTGCGGAGGCACTGGCCGAGCAGTACGTCGCATCGCGCGTTGGCGATGACCGGCGTCCCGAGCGCCCAGGCCTCGAGCGCTACCATCGACAGACTTTCATAGTACGACGGCATGATGAGCGCCGCCGCCCCCGCGATCGCGTCGAACTTGTCCTCGTCGTCCACGAAACCGAGGTGCCTGATGCGCGGATGAGCGGGAATGTCGAGCACCGGTGTCCCAATCAGGACCAGTGACGGCGGGTGCGGGTGTCCGTCGACGTACCGAATGAAGAAGTCGAACAACTCCGTACAGCCTTTGTTGACGTCGATGCGACCGACG
>Ga0210379_10000744_pt1 | contig 11065 bp, 11 predicted proteins | sample PLMedo_2_FD_155468 | JGI IMG/M metagenome (GOLD analysis project Ga0210379, IMG submission 155468) | Groundwater sediment microbial communities from an aquifer in East River, Colorado, USA - PLM4_32_coex redo | ecosystem: Environmental > Terrestrial > Soil > Riparian zone | place: USA: East... | reverse complement strand
AAATCATCCGCAAGTACTTCTCCCGCCCCACGCGCCGCGCGCTGCTCGGCGTGGGCGACGACGCCGCGCTGCTCATGCCCGAGCCCGGCGCCGCGCTGGCGGTATCGACCGACATGCTGCTCGAGGGGCGCCACTTCGCCAAGGGCGCCGCGCCGCGCGCGCTCGGGCACAAGGCGCTGGCGGTCAATCTTTCCGACATGGCGGCGACGGGCGCCACACCCCGCTGGGCGACCCTGGCAATCGCGCTGCCGGCGGCGGACGAGGCCTGGATCGCCGCGTTCGCCGAGGGTTTCTACGCGCTGGCCGAGCGCTTCGAGGTGGACCTGGTCGGCGGCGATACCACGCGCGGGGCGCTCACCATCTGCGTCGCCATCCTGGGCGAAGTGCCCGCGGGTCTGGCGCACACGCGCGGCGGCGCGCGGCCGGGGGACGACATCTGGGTGTCCGGGGAGCTGGGTGGCGCCGCGCTCGCGCTCGAGCGTCCCGGGATCGCCGCCGCGGCGCAGCGTCTGCACCAGCCCGAGCCGCGCGTAGAGCTGGGCGAGCGGCTGCGCGGCATCGCCAGCGCAGCGATCGACGTCTCGGACGGCTTCGCGCAGGACCTCGGCCACATCCTCGAGCGCTCCGGCGTGGGCGCGCTGGTGCACTACGCGCTGCTGCCGAAGTTCCCCTGCGACGAGCGCCAGCTGCAGCAGCGCTGCGTGCTGGCGGGCGGCGACGACTACGAGCTGGTATTCACGGCCCCGCAATCGGCGCGCAAGGAAATCGACGCGCTGTCCGGGGCGCTGCGCCTTGCGCTGGCGCGCGTCGGCTCGATCCAGCCCGGCGAAGCGAAGCTGCAACTGCTCGACGCCCTGGGCAAACCGATTGCCGCCGGGCGCGGCTTCGACCATTTCGCATGATCGTCTTTCGCCCCGCCGCGCGCTTCGCCTTCACGCATCCGGCGCACTTCATCGCCTTCGGCTTCGGCGCCGGGCTGTCGCCGTTCGCGCCGGGAACCGCGGGCACGCTGGTCGCCTTCCCGATCTGGTGGCTGATCGGCAGCTATTACGGGCCGCTGGTTCTGTTCGGCATCCTCGCGTTCTTCTTCGCGGTCGGGGTGTGGGCCTGCGACGTCACCGGCCGGCACCTGGGCATCGGCGACCACGGCTCCATGTGCTGGGACGAGGTGGTGGCGTTCCTGCTGGTGCTGGCGATCGCGCCGCAGGATCCCTGGTGGCAGGCGGCGGCGTTCTTCCTGTTCCGCGCCTTCGACGTGGTGAAGCCGCCGCCGATCCGGCAGCTGGAGAGCCGCATGAAAGGCGGCTTCGGGGTGATGTTCGACGACATCCTGGCGGCCGGGTACACGCTGCTGGTTCTTGCCTTCGCGAAGAGGTTCCTGTTCCCGTGAAGCGGCTCGCGCGACGGATCGGCGCGGCGCTGAAGAAGCGCGGCCTGCTGCTGGTCACGGCCGAGTCCTGCACCGGCGGCTGGGTGGCGATGGAGGTGACCGCGATCGCCGGCAGCTCGGAATGGTTCGAGCGCGGCTACGTCACCTACTCGAACGCGGCGAAGCGCGAGGAACTCGGCGTGCCCGCACGGACGCTTCGCCGCTACGGCGCGGTGAGCGAGGAGACGGCCCGCGCGATGGCGGCCGGGGCGCTGCGGCACGGCCACGGGCAGGTGGCGCTCGCCATCACCGGCGTGGCCGGCCCCACCGGCGGCTCGCGCGACAAGCCTGTCGGCACGGTGTGCTTCGCCTGGGCGCACGGGAGTAAGATCTCGAGCGAGATGAGGCGCTTCGACGGCGACCGCGCAAGCGTACGCCGCCAATCCGTCCTCCGCGCCCTGCAAGGGGTATTGGAGCTGCTGTGAGCCAAGTCCGTCCCGCCGCTGTGGCGGGCATGTTCTACCCGCGCGACGCGGGCGAACTTGAGCGCGAGGTCGCCGAGCTCATCGACGGCGTGGAGAGCCTTGCACCGCGTTTCGGCCATCCGAAGGCCCTCGTCGTGCCGCACGCGGGCTACATCTACTCCGGCCCGGTGGCGGCGCGCGCCTACGACGAGCTTGCCGCCGCGCGCGGGGTAGTGAAGCGGGTGGTGCTGCTCGGCCCGATGCACCGCGTGCCGGTGCGCGGCCTGGCACTGCCGGGCGTGGAGGCCTTCGACACGCCGCTCGGGCGGATCCCGGTGGACGCGGAAGCGGTGCGCATGCTGGCGCCGTTCCGACAGGTGGTGACCAGCCCGGCGGCGCACGCCACGGAGCACTCGCTCGAGGTGCAGTTGCCCTTCCTGCAGAAGATGCTGGGCGATTTCTCGCTCCTGCCGCTGGCGGTGGGCGACGCGAGGCCGCAGGAGGTGCGCGAAGTGATCGAGAGGTTGTGGGGCGGGCCGGAGACGTTGTGCGTGATTTCGACCGACTTGTCGCACTACCATGGCTACGAGGACGCGCGGCGCATCGACCGCGCGACGCTGGCGCGCATCGCGGCCTTCGACACCGACATCAACCACGAGGAAGCCTGCGGCGCGACGCCGTTGAACGGCTTTCTTGCGGCGGCGCGGTCGCGCGGCCTGTCCATCCGCCTGGTCGGCGCCTGCAATTCTGGCGACACCGCCGGCGGCAGGGAGCGTGTGGTCGGCTACGCGGCGTTCTCGCTGTACGAGGGCCAGCGCGTGTCGCTCGAGGACGCGGGGCTCACGCTGCTCGCCATCGCGCGCGCCGCGATCGGCCATCGCCTCGGCGTGCACGTCGAGGCACCGCGCACCGATGTCGCGCCCTGGCTGGCGCGGCCCGGCGCAAGCTTCGTCACGCTGATGCTGGAGGCGAAACTGCGCGGCTGCATCGGCAGCCTGGCGGCGACGCGGCGCCTGGGCGAGGACGTGGCCGAGAACGCGCAGGCCGCGGCGCTGCGCGACCCGCGCTTTGCGCCGCTCTCGCCCGGCGAGTGGCCGCGTTGCGAGGTTGAGGTGTCGGTGCTGTCCCCCGCCAAGCCGCTGCGCTTCGCCGACGAGGCGGAGATGCTGGCGCAGATCCGCGCCGGCGAGGACGGCGTGATCCTCGAGCACGAGGGCCGGCGCGCCACCTTCCTGCCGCAGGTGTGGGAAAGCCTGCCGGAGAAGCCCAGGTTCCTCGGAGAATTGATGCGCAAGGCCGGCATTCCCGCCGACACGCGCCTCGCGCGCTGCAAGCTGTGGCGCTACCGCGTGATCAAGTGGAAACAGTCCACCCCGCGCTAGAGTCCTCGCACCCCGGGCGCTGGTGGCACGCCCTGGAGGACGGCCGCATCCAGTGCGACCTGTGCCCGCGCGACTGCCGGCTGCACGAGGGGCAGCGCGGCATGTGCTTCGTGAGGAAGATGGAGGGCGGCCGCATGGTGCTCACCACCTACGGCCGCTCCTCGGGCTTCTGCGTCGACCCGATCGAGAAGAAGCCGCTCAACCAGTTCTATCCCGGCAGCTCGGTGCTGTCCTTTGGCACTGCGGGGTGCAACCTCGCCTGCAAGTTCTGCCAGAACTGGGACATTTCCAAGTCGCGCGAGATGGACCGCCTGCAGGATGCGGCAAGTCCCGAGATGATCGCGCAGGCGGCGCTCAGGCTGGGCTGCAAGTCGGTGGCCTACACCTACAACGACCCGGTGATCTTCGCCGAGTACGCGATGGACATCGCGGATGCCTGCCGCGCGCACGGCGTGGCGAACGTGGCGGTCACGGCGGGCTACATCCAACCGCAGGCGCGGCGCGAGTTGTTCGCGAAGATGGACGCGGCCAACGTGGACCTGAAGGCCTTCACCGAGGATTTCTATTTCAAGCTCTGCGGCGGCCACCTGCAGCCGGTGCTCGACACGCTCGTCTACCTGGTGAAGGAGACCGGCGTGTGGACCGAGATCACGACGCTGCTGATTCCGGGCAAGAATGATTCCGACGCCGAGCTCGAAGCCGAGTCGCAGTGGATCATGCAGAACCTCGGCCCCGACGTGCCGCTGCATTTCAGCGCCTTCCACCCAGACTGGAAGATGACCGACGTCGAGGCGACGCCGGCGGCGACGCTCACGCGCGCGCGTGAAATCGCCCTGCGCGCCGGCTTGCGCTACGTCTACACTGGCAACGTGCACGACGAGCATGGCGGCAGCACTTTCTGCCCGTCCTGCGGCGAGGCGGTCATCGTGCGCGACTGGTACCGCATCGAGGCCTACCGTCTGGACCAGCAGGGCGCCTGCACGGCCTGCGGCGCGAGACTGCCAGGCCGCTACCAGGAGTTCGGCAAGCCTTTCGGCCCGCGGCGCATTCCGGTGCGGCTGGCGGCCTAGGGCGCCGCGAGCGCGTACCACCAGACCGGCAGCGTGAGGAAGGACAGCGGGATGCCGATGCCGAGCATCAGCGTGCCCAGCTCCGGATCCAGCTTGTGCTGCGCGGCGACGATGGCGCCGCCGATCATGGGCGCCATCGCCGCCTCGAACACGGCGACCTGCATGGCCGGGTTGTCGAGGTCGGTGAGCGCCGCGAACACCGCGAGCACGGCGAGCGGGCCGGCGACCAGTTTGTAGCCGAGGCCCGCGGCGAGCGGGCGCCAGCGGTTGCGCAGCGCGGCGAGGCGCAGCTGAAAGCCCACCGAGAACAGCGCGAGCGGCGCAAGCGTGTCCCCCAGCCGCGCAAAGGCCGCGTCCGCCCATTGCGGCGACGGCAGCGGTGCGGAAGCGAGCGCCAGGAGCACCGCCAGGAACGGCGGGAAGGTGAGCACGCGTTGCGCCACGGCGCGCGCCGTGAGTTCGCCGGCGGAAAGCGTGGCTGCGATCAGCAGCCCTACGGTGGACAGAACCATGTAGGTACCGAGCTGGTCGATGAGGATGCCCAGGCCGACGTGTTCGCGGCCGAAGAAGCTCTCGATCATCGGCAGGCCCACGAAGGAGGTGTTCCCCAGCGCGCCCGTGAGGATCAGCGCGCCGGTGGTCGCCGCCGGCCAGCGGAACAGGCGCTGCGCGGCGAGGAAGAACGCCACGCCCACGGCGAACAGCAGCCAGGCCATCGCCAGCGGTGCGGCGACGCTCGCATCGAAGTTCAGATGGCGCAGGTGGTGCAGCGTGAGCGCCGGCAGCGACACGTGCACGATGAAGCCGTTCAGCGCCGCCGGCGTCGCCTCGGGCAGGCGCCCCGTCTTGCGGAGCACCATGCCCAAGGCGAAGCACAACAGCAGCAAAGCGAAGTTGCTCACTGCGGTCCCGGCTGCCCGATCTCGGCGACCCAGTCGAAGCAGCGCTGCGCCGCCTGCGGAGGCGCGCCGGCGTGCTTGCGCAGCGCGCACACCATGTAGCGCCCCACCGGCCGGCCGCCGCGCGCGGCCATGTCGAACCAGTGCACCGACGCGCTGAGATCGCGCCCGATGCCCGGGAACATTTCCGAGCCGAAGCCGAACATGAATCCGAGAATCTCGGCGGCGCGCGCATCGCCGTTCCTGGCGGCGGCGCGCAAATGGTCGCGCGCGTGGACGTAATGGCCGCTTTCGAAGAATTCCATCGCCTGTGCCATGTCGTCGCCGGCGATGGCGTTGCCGGCAACGGCGAGGGACGCCGCGGCCAGTGCTGCTGCGATCGTTCGCCTCATGGTGGCCTCCGCCTAGTTGAACAATTCGACGGTGCCGTCCGCCTCGGCGTCGTCCGCGACGCTCAGGCCGGCGAGGCTCGGATCCCGGTAGGCGGGCACTTCATGCTCCGCCGCGGGCGTGGCGCTGGCCTCCTCCCTGGTCGCGAGCGCGACGCTGAAACCCATCAAGGCCACGATCACCGCGATGAAGAGCGAGACGCCGCGCAGTTCCCAATTCCGTTCCTGTTTCGTTTCCATGGTCGATCCTTTCCTCTTGGTTGCGTCCGCGCCGCACCATGCGACGGGACGGGATCGATGCTAGGAACGCAGGCGCGCGGCGCAAATCCCGCGAACCGGGTGAAGGGGCCAGCGGCGATCCCGCGTTCGCGGGACGCGGCCCTCAGGCAGCGCTTTGCAGGGGGAAGGAGAGGACGACGCGCGTGCCGCGCGTGTCGGAAGTCACGTCGAGCGCGGCGCCGATCTGCTGCGCGCGGCGGCGCATCCCCGACAGCCCGCGGCCGGCGGGGCCGGACGACGCCTCGAAGCCGCCGCCGTCGTCGCCGATGCCGAGGATGAAGCGCGCGGGATCGCGCGCCACCGATACCTCCACGACCACGCGCGTGGCGTGCGCGTGCTTGAGCACGTTGGTGAGCGATTCCTGCAGCACGCGCAGGATCTGCAGCGCGGCGTCGGACGTCACTTCGAGGTGCTCGGGCAGGTCGCGGTAGGTGAACTTGAGCTCGATGCCGGCGGCGCGAAAGCGCGGTTCGAGCCGGTAGCGCAGGTTGCCGAGCGCTTCCAGCAGCCCCTCGCGCCCCGGCGAGAGCGTGTCGATGGCGAGGCGCATGTCGTCCATCGCGTCGCGCAGCACTTGCGCCATGCCTTTGGGGTCGAGCGCGCCGCGCTCCACCGCCGCCAGCGACGTCAGCAACTGCGAGCCCAGGCCGTCGTGCATGTCCTGCATGATGCGCTGGCGCTCGCCCGAAACGGCGCGTTCACGCTCCAGGCCGCGCAGCTTCTCGTAGTTGGCGGAGAGCTCGCGCTCCTTTTCCGCCACCTGCTGCGCGAGCGTGGCATTCATCTGCTCCACGGCGCTCAGGCTGCGGGCGAAGCGGTCCACGAGCTGCACGCCGGCGACGCCGAGCAGCGCGGCGGCCGCGAAATACAGCAGGTAGGGGTTTTCGGGATCGACCACCAGGCCCTGAGACAGGAGGTAGTCGTGTACCGAGCCGGCGAGGCCGAAGAGCGCGCACGCGAGGAAGGCGAGCGAGAGGACCGAGCGCTGCCGCCAGACCGCGTAGATGGCGGCTCCGATCATCACGAGGCCCATGAGCAGCAGCCCTGCCTGGTAATACCGGTCGACGAAAGAATGCCAGGCGGAGCCGCCGATGGCGAGCGCGAGCGGCCCGGACAGCCAGTAGGCGGCGAACAGGCGGGTCATGCCGCGGAAGCGCAACCCAGCGAAGCGCAGGTAGAACAGGGTGATCGCGACCGCGAAGCCGCCGGTGGCTGCGTAGCGCACCACACGCCAGGCGATCCACCACGGCTCCGGCACCTCCTGGATCACGTAGTTGAGGGTATGCACGCCCCAGAACAGGCAGGCCAGGCCGAACAGGCCGTAGTCGAGCTCCATGCGGCGCCGCAGCCAGATGGCGATGACGAACAGCGCAACGGAAATCGTCACCGCGCTGATGATCTGCGCCAGCGTGTAGGTGAGGAAGAAGCGCGACTCGTACAGCGGGCGCACGGTTTCGTCCGGGCCGATGTGGATCGAGCTGATGATCCGGTCGCGGTTCGCGGGATTGATGCGGACGTGCAGGGTGTTCTCGCCCGGCCGCAGCTCGCCCGGCGGTATCTGGAATGCGTGCGGCCGCATCCAGCGCACCCAGGTCTTCGCGTCGGGCTCGGGCACGCGCGCGAGCAGACGGCCATTGACGTACAGGACGCCGCCCTCGCGCAGGCGCGGCAGGTACACCATCCACGGCTCCCGACCCGGCTGCGGCACTTGGAACGTCACGCGATACCAACCCGGGCCGCTTTCACCCGGCCGATCCGGTTTCCACTGGTCTGGCAGGATCACGTGCCGCCAAGGCGCGTCCTGCGGCGGGTTCGCTGCTTCGGGCGAGACCGCGAAATCTGCGTCGCGATAGCGGTGGGTCTGCTCGGCGGCCGCCGCGCAGCCGAATCCCAGGATCACGACGAGGACGCGCGCGACCGGCTGCACGCGCCCTTCGCCTACTTGAGCAGCCCGAGCTGCGTGGCTTCGAATACTGCTTCGCCGCGCGAATGCACCGCCAGCTTGCGGTAGATCTTCTTCACATGGGCGACGACCGTGTGCGCGGATATCTCGAGCGCTGCGCCGACTTCGGCGAAGGACAGGCCCTTGGCGACGAGCTGCAGGATCTCGGCTTCGCGCTCGGTGAGCGGGGACACTTGCGCCGCGGGCTTCTCCGCGGGGGCGCGCATGCGCGCCAGCAGCCGCCGCGCAATGCTTGGGCTGATCGGCGCGCCGCCGGCGCGCAACTCGCGAATGCAGCGCGCGAGCTCACCGACGGGGCTGTCCTTCAGCAGGTACCCGGTGGCGCCGGCCTCGATGGCATCGATCACGTGCTGGTCATCGCCGAACACGGTGAGCACCAGGGCGTCGCAGTCCGGTCGCCGCTTGACGGCCCGGCGGATGAGGTCGGCGCCGTTGCCGTCGGGCAGGCCGAGGTCGACCACCAGAACGTCCGGCACGGCCTGCTCTACGAGAGCCATCGCAGCGGAAAGCGTGCTGACCGCCCCCGCTAGGCGAAAGTCCGGCTCGCGCGTGATCGCCTCGCAATACAAGCGCAGAAATTCCGGTTCGTCCTCAACGACCAGGACGCTGATCGTGACCATGCGCCTCCCTGGAGACAGGCAGCGACGGGTTATTATGGCCGAAAGACGTGGCGGGCCGGGTCCCGCGTACGCGGGAGGCAGACCAAATGAACCTCGCACCGGGCACTTCCGGCTGGCTCACGCTGCTGTGCGCGAGCCGCGTGCTCTCCGCAAGCTGGTTCGTCGCCTACTCGGCCGTGCTGCCGCTGGTGCGCGAGGACTGGGGCCTGTCGGCGCGCGATGCCGGCATGATCCAGGGCGCGTTCCATTTCGGCTACCTGGCGTCGCTGTTCATCGTCGGCTTCATCGCCGATCAATTCGGCGCCAAGCGCGCCTTCCTCGTCACGGGGGTGGCGGGCTTCCTCAGCCCGATCGCCTTCGTGCTGCTGGTCGACGGCTTCTGGTCGGCGCTCTGGCTGCACGCGCTCACCGGCCTCACGCAGGGCGGCTACTACACGCCGGTGCTCGCCATGGTGAACGAGCACGTAGAGCGGCCGCGCCGCGGGCGCGCCATGGGGCTGATGATCGCCGCCTCGAGCGCCGGCTACGCCGTGGCGCTCGGTGTCGCCGGGCTGGTGCTCACGTTCGCCGGCTGGCGCGCGGCGCTCGCCGTGGTCGCGGCCATGCCGATCGCGTCCTGGCTGGTCGCGGTGACGGCGATGCGCGCGACCCCCAACACCGTGCATCCCCGGCCCGAGGGCCACACGCTGTTCGCCTCGATTCCGGCGGTGCTGCGCAACCGCAAGGGGATGCTCTCGGTGTGGGCGTACACGTTCCACAGCTGGGAGCTGCTCGGGCTGTGGGCCTGGCTGCCGGCCTTCCTGACGGCTGCGCTGGTCGCGGGCGGGGCGGGCGCGGGAGAGGCGGCGGCGCTCGGGCTTGCGCTTTCGGCGTTGACGTACGTGGCGAACATTGCGGGCTCCATCGTCGGCGGGACGATGGCGGACCGCTGGGGGCGCACGCAGGCGATCCTCCTCTGGTCGTGCGTGAGCCTGGTGCTGTCGTTCTCCATCGGCTGGCTGATCGCGCTGCCCGTGGCGCTGCTGGTGGCGATCGCCTGCCTGTACAACTTCTCAGCAATCGCCGATTCTTCCGTGCATTCCACCGTCATCGCGGAGAGCGTGCCGCCGCATATCCTGGGTGCGGCCTATGCCGTGCGCTCGGTGGTCGGCTTCGGCACGGGCGTGATCAGCCCGGTGATTTTCGGCTGGGCGCTGGACCTGGCGGGCGGCGGCAGGATGTCCGGCGACGCCTTCGCCTGGGGCATTGCGTGGGCGACGCTCGGCCTGGGCGGGCTGCTGGGGCCGCTGGCGACCTGGAAGCTGCAGCGACTGCGCTAGTTCTTCAGCAGGTCCATCAGCGCGGTGTTGTCCCAGCGGCCATGGCCGCCGGCGCTGATGCGGCCGTAGTACTGCTCGATCAGCGCGGTCCCGGGCATGTGCGAGCCGTTCTTCTTCGCTTCGGCCAGCGCGATGTTGAGGTCCTTGCGCATCCAGTCGCTGGCGAAGCCGAAACCCTCGAATTTGCCCTCGACCATGGTCTTCCAGCGGTTCTCCAGTTGCCAGGACTGGGCGGCGCCCTTGGAGATCACGGCGATCACCTTTTCCATGTCGAGCCCGGCCTTCTTGCCGAAATTGAGCGCCTCGGCGAGGCCCTGCAGTAGGCCGACGATGGCGATCTGGTTGACCATCTTGGTGAGCTGGCCGGCGCCGGGCGCGCCGATCAGGGCGCACATCTTGGCGTAGACGTTGAGCACCGGCAGCGCCTTGTCGTAATCGCCTTGCTCGCCGCCGCACATGATGCCGAGCTGCCCGTTGACCGCGCCCGCCTGGCCGCCCGACACCGGCGCATCGACGAAGCCCACGCCCAGGGCCTTGCACTTGGCGTGCAGTTCGCGCGCCACCACCGCGGAAGCGGTGGTGTGATCCACCAGCACCGCCCCCTTGCGCAAGCCGGCGAGCGCGCCACTGTCCCCGTAGGCGACCGAGCGCACGTCGTCGTCGTTGCCGACGCACATCATGACGAAATCGCAGCCCTGGGCGGCCTCCCTGGGGGTGGCAGCGGACTTGCCGCCGTACTCCTTCACCCACTGTTGCGCCTTGGCGGCCGAGCGGTTGTAGACGGTCACGTCGTGGCCGCCCTTTTTCAGCAGGTGACCCGCCATCGGGTAGCCCATCACGCCCAATCCGAGGAATGCGACCTTGGCCATCTCATTTCTCCCAAGCTGTTGTCTGTATTAGGAAAACCGGATGTTACCGCAGGCGCGTTGACAGGTGCGCGTCAACGGCTACAATACATGGACGTTTATACAGTATCCGGTGCCGGCCCGGGTGCCCTGAGTCCAGGGTTGCCCGCCGCAGATGCCGACAACCAGAACAAGAGGTACGACGTGGACGAGAACAAATCCAAGGCGCTGGCCGCGGCGCTGTCGCAGATCGAAAAGCAGTATGGCAAGGGCTCCATCATGCGCATGGACTCCGAGGCCATCAAGGACATCGAGGTGGTCTCCACCGGGTCGCTGGGCCTGGACCTGGCCCTCGGCGTGGGCGGACTGCCGCGCGGCCGGGTGGTCGAGATCTACGGGCCCGAGTCCTCGGGCAAGACCACGCTGACCCTGCAGGTGATCGCGGAAGTGCAGAAGACGGGCGGCA
>Ga0210379_10000743_pt1 | contig 11069 bp, 10 predicted proteins | sample PLMedo_2_FD_155468 | JGI IMG/M metagenome (GOLD analysis project Ga0210379, IMG submission 155468) | Groundwater sediment microbial communities from an aquifer in East River, Colorado, USA - PLM4_32_coex redo | ecosystem: Environmental > Terrestrial > Soil > Riparian zone | place: USA: East... | reverse complement strand
GCCCAGATTCTGACCCTGCTCAGAGAAGACTTCAACGCCGCCGTTCGTGGCAGCGTAGAGGCGCCCCTCGTTGTCGATCGTCATTCCGTCTGCGCCGCTTGCCATAACACCGGTCGTCGCATTCGCCACCATGAACCCATACTTTCCGAAGTTGCGGGCGTTCTTGAGCGACCCGTCGGGGTTGATGTCGAAGGCGCGCATGTATTCACCACCCGATGCGACGTAGAGAATGTTCTCAGCGCGGTTCAACTGGATGCCGTTAGGCCGGTCGACTTCGGTGGTAGCGACGACGGTCTTGCCGTCCGGGGTGATGTAATAGACGGCCGCGGGCATGGCGCCGGGAACGGTAAAGTAGACGCCGCCCTTCTTGTCGCCGATCAGGTCGTTCGGGTTCAGAATCGGTTTGCCGTCAATGGCGTCAGAGAGCACCTTCTCCTGGCCCTTGGGATAGATGATAGCGATCTGCGCCTTCCCGCCGTTCTGCATGCGCTGGAGGCCGATCATCTGGCCCTTCGGGTTGATCGTGACCGCGTTGATGCCAGTTATCTTCTCGAGGAACGGCGTAACGTTGCCGTCCTTGTCGATCTTGCTGACGCGGTCGGCCTGCTGCTCGGTGAAGAGCACGGCGCCGCTGCCGTCGTTGAGGGCAATCGGCCCTTCAGTGCCGGTCGTGAGGCCCGTTTTGATGACCTGCACCTTGGTGCCGGCTTTCACGACGCCAGCGATCTCGGGTGCGACCGTGTCGGTGGCCGGCGGGAGCGGGGGCGGGGCCGGTGCTTGGGCAAGTGAACTCGATGCCACGGTCGCAGCAAGCAGACCGATGGCCAGGTAGTGCATACGCATGGGGGGTCCTCCCGTTTGGTGGCAAAAGCCGGAGCGATCCAGCAAAGGATCGCTCAGAATGACATTTATATCTAGCCGGTGGACAGTTTGTGCAAAGAGTGGGCCGCGCAGGACTCGAACCCCGCGCGTTCGATATGACCGGTAATGGCGATTCTCTGCCATTCCCCAACGACGCGTTCTATGTCCGGAATTGAGCCTCCTTTCGCCATTCGCGACGGCATCGATTTCATAAGCCGATTGACATAGGAATAGGACTATATATAGGCTACGACAAAGGAGCATCGTTTGTCGGAGCTGATCGAGAGAGACTCGCGCGCAGCCGCCCTCTTGGCGGAAACCCTCGCCCGTCAGGCGGCTGCGCTGCACATCGTATTCATGCGCACGGTCGCGGACGTCCTCTCCAACAAGGAGAGATCGATGCGCGATGTCAGCCGGGCTCTCAAAGCCCAGGCCCAATGCCGCATCGCGCTCCGGCTCCTGCTCAAGCTCCGCGCGGTCGAGGAATCGCAAAAAAAATCGCGAAATCGAACGAACAAACTGATGAAAGCGGAAATCGTCTTGTATGATCAGCAACTTACAAATGCGCCTGCCGGACCGGATTTGTGCTCTCGTCAACCCGCGCCACCAAGGCTTGATATCGGACATGCCGTGAAGAAAATCGCGAATTTCGACGAACGAACTATTGAACGGGGAAATCTCTGCGGATGATCAATCGCTTGCAAAGGGGCTCCTGAAAGAACATGCGCGAGGTCGATGTCGGAGCGCTGCTGGAGGAGCGAAAGCTCAATCGCTTCCATGCGCTGACGCTCGGCCTCTGCGTGCTGATCCTTTTCGTCGACGGTCTCGATTTCAGCGCCTCAAATGTCGGCGCGCCGTCCATCATCCGCGGCCTCGGCATCGAGCGCAGCGAGATGAGCTTCATCCAGAGCGCGGGTTATTTCGGCATTTTCGTCGGCAGCCTGCTGTTCGGCTACCTCGGCGACAGATACGGCCGCCGCTTCGGCGCGATCCTGGGCGTGCTCGCCTACAGCATCCCCGGTCTGCTCGCCGTCTTCGTGACCTCCTACGAACAGCTCGCCGTGCTGCGGTTCTTTACCGGCCTCGGCATGGGCGGCGTCGTTCCGAACGTCATCGCCCTCCTCAACGAAACCGCGCCGAAGAGATACCGCGCGACGTTCGTGATGATCGGCTATGTCGGCTACTCGATGGGCAATGCGGTGATCGCCCAGGTCGCCGCATGGTTCGTTCCAACATTCGGCTGGCCGGTGATCTTCGTCGTCGCGAGCGCAGTCGGGCTCATGCTGTGCGCCTTTCTCATCTTCGCCCTGCCGGAGTCGATCTCCTATCTCACCGTGACGAACCCCGAGTCGCCGGACCTCAAGCGCCTGATGACTCGGCTCATGCCGCATGAGGATTTCACTGCGTCGCGCTTTGTCCTAAACCGCCCGGCGGCCGAGAAGAAGTTCTCGCTCTCGCTGCTCTTCAGCGGCTACCGCCGCATCGCAACGCCGCTTCTCTGGCTCACGTTCTTCTCGGAATTCCTGACCTACATGACGCTAGCGTCAGTCCTTTCGCTCGTGCTCGAGGATGCGGGCCTTGAGCCCACGCAGGCATCGATCACGTTCTCATACGCCTATGTCGGCGCGATGATTGCCATTCTCGCGCTCGCCCGGCCCGTCGACTACTTCGGCCCGAAGGCGGCCGTCGCCTCCGCGTCGATCGCGATGGCAGCGCTTGTCTATCTCGGCACGCCGGGATTGAGCGCCACCGCCATCACGATCGTTGCCGTCGTTGCGCTCGCCCTCTCCTCTGCCACGCATCAGTCGATCAACGGCATCGTCGGAGGCTTTTACCCGACGATCGTCCGCGGCAACGGTGTCGGCTACGCGTCGGGATGCGGCCGCATCGCCGCGATCATCGGTCCGATGATCGCGAGCGCGCTGTTTGCCGCGAACCTGTCGCTTCAGCAGTTCCTGGTCTGCCTTGCGGCGCCTTATCTTGTCCTCGTCGGCGCGCTCATTGGGCTCGAGCGACTGCAGAGGAGAATGCGCGCGCAAAGCGCTCCTGAACCGATACCGGCTGCGCGGCCGCAACTGACATCGACATAACACGGAGACTTCTGATGGTCGTGAAGCAGGGTTGGGAAGGGCGCTACTTCGAGGATTTCGAAGTCGGCGATATCTATCGCTGCCGGCTCGGCCGCACGGTGACGGACGCCGACAACATCTGGTTCACGCTTCTGACCAACAACACCAACCAGATCCATTTCAACAACGAGTACGGCAAGAAGACCGAATTCGGCAAATGCCTGATCAACAGCGCGCTCACGCTCGCTATCGTCGCGGGCATGGGTGTGGCCGACATCAGCGAGAATGGTTTCGCGCTCGGCTGGGACGAGATCAAGCTCCCCAATCCGCTGTTCGCGGGCGACACGCTGTACTCGGAATCCGAAGTTCTGGAGAAGCGTGAGTCCAAGTCGAAGCCGCAATGGGGCATCGTCAAGGTGCGTACCCGCGGCGTCCAGCAGGAGGGCAAGATCGTCATCGATTACGTGCGCAGCGTGATGGTGTGGAAGAAGGCGCACGCGCCGCAGAAGGACATCTTCCCGAAGGTCCAGGCTTGATGGCGGACTCGAAGTCAGAGCCGCGCCGCGCGCTCGACGGCGTGCGTGTGCTGGCGCTGGAGACTTCGCTCTCCGGTCCGCACGCGACCAAGATCCTCGCCGACATGGGCGCCGAGGTCATCAAGATCGAAAAGCCGGGCACCGGCGATGTCATCCGGACCTGGGACACCGCGGTCAAAGGTCTCTCGTCCGGCACGGTCTGGGTGATTGCGGGCAAGCGCAGCTTCGCCATCGACGTGAAGCAGAAGGCGGCGCTCGACATCCTGAAGCGTCTCGCCGCGCGCTCGGACGTGTTCCTTGAGAACTTCGCGCCGGGCGTCACCGAACGCATGGGCCTTGGCGCACGCGAGCTCACGGCCGCCAACCCGCGCCTGATCTACTGCTCGCTCTCGGGCTATGGCCAGGACGGTCCCTATCGCGACGTGAAGGCCTACGATGTGCTGATCCAGGGCGAGTCGGGCATGATCGCCACCACCGGTTATCCCGATGCGCCGGCCAAGGTCGGCGTCTCGATGACCGATCTCTGCTCCTCGATGTATGCCGCTGTCGGCATCCTGCTCGCGCTCTATCAGCGCGAGAAGACGGGCGAGGGCCAGGTGATCGACATCTCGATGTTCGAGACCGCCGCCTCCTGGCTCGGCTATTTCCCGCATCACTATTGGCATCGCGGCGAAGAGCCGGTGCGGCTCGGCATGCGCCATCAATACATCACGCCCTACGGGCCCTATCTCGCTGGCGATGGGAAATATGTGGGCGTCGCGTGCGCGAGCCAGTCCGACTGGGAGAGCTTCAGCCGCGACGTGATCCAGCGTCCCGAGCTCGTCAACGACGCGCGCTTCACGACCACCGAGGCGCGGCGCACCCACCGCGATGCGCTCGAAGAGATCATCGTCGCCTGCTTCCACGAACATCCTTCGCAAGTCTGGCTACAGCGACTCGAAGCCGCGCGCCTGCCCTATGGCAAGGTGAACAGCGTCGCCGAGGTGCTGGCCCATCCGCAGATGATCGCGCGTCACATGATCCAGGAGATCGACTCGCCTGTCGGCCGTGTGCCGGTGATGGCGACGCCTCTGCATCTTTCGGATTCACCGCAGCGCCTCGATCCCGTTCCCGAACTCGGCGGCGACAACGAAGCGATCCTGCGCGAGCTCGGCTACAGCGAAACGGAGATCGAGACTTTCAAGCGCGACAAGGTGATCTAATTCGCCGGCAGCGGTCCGGTAGGCACTGGCGCGGTCGGCGATTCAAAGCGCCCGTCGATGCACCCCGTCGGCGCCGGAGCTTCAAGCTTCGCGAGCGCAAAGCAGATGCTGTCCGCCGACGTGCCAAGCCCAAAGTTCCGATAGCCGATCGTAGGCTGCCGATTGTTCTGGGCCGCAGCCGTGAACTCCTTCGCCTTCACAAATGCCCTCTCGAGCGCGGGCACCGTGTGCTTGGCCGGCGCGCCAATATTGCCGAGCGCAATCGCCATGCGCCCGCGCACTGCATCGCTGTTGTCCTCGAGCAGTCCCGCCATCTCATCGATCGTCGCCTTGTCGATCACCGACACATCCATCCGGCGGATGATGGCGACAAGGATCTGCGCCGACCGCTCGCGCGGCGGCGGGTAGGGGTTCACCCTCAGCTGGAGCAGCTGCGTCTTGAGCGCGGCGAGATCGTCGTTGCCGTTCTGCCCCTGCGCAACGGCCGGAAGCCCCGCAAGTGCGAGCAAGGCGGTAACGGACAGGATTCGGACAACGTGCATGCGGTGATCTTAGCCCAAGCAAACGGCCGCTTCTATTGCGCCATGCCGGTGATCCGGATCCCACAATGGGGCACCCTGTGGCGCCGGTTGAGGGCGATCAGTAGCGCGGTCAAGCTTTCGACGATCCGCGACATCTCCAGCGCGCCCGCATCGACCGGCCGCAACCCCGGGATGAGCCCCACCAGCGCCGCCACGCGTTCCTTGGCGGCCGCGTCATCGCCGCAGATCAGGATGTCGCAGTCGGGTTTCGCCGAAAGGTCCTGGAGAACATCGGCGGACACATTGTGGAACGCGGACACCACCGGCACGCCCGGCAACAGCTCGCGCGCCGCTTGCGCCGCCGATCCTTCCCACACCCCCAGCATGCGGGTCGGCCTGCCACCGACGGTTGCAGCCAAGGGCACGGTCGCATCGACGAGGATCGCCGACTTCAGCGCGGGCTTGATGCTCTTCAGGATCGCGGCCTGAGCCGAAAACGGCACCGCGAGAACGGCGATGCTCGCCTTGGCCGCCGCCTCCGGATTGCCAAAGCCGGCGATATCGGCCGAAGGGACGGCTTGCTTCACGCGCGCCGCCGCCTCTCGTGCTTTCGCTTCATCGCGCGATCCGATCAAAACCTTGGCGCCTGCGCTCGCAAATCGCAGCGCAAGGCCGAAGCCCAGCTCACCTGCTCCGCCGATGATGGCGATCGTTTCCGCACTCATGCCGCATCCCCGTTTTGGCGGTCCGCTTGTGTCACGGCGTCCCCTTTGCAGCAAGGCGGAAACTGCGCGACAACGGGCTGAAGGACGATCCCATGCCAGTCGAAATCTTGCCATTGCTCGGCTTGCCGGAGATAAGGCCCGGCGACGATATCGCCGGCGCCATCATCCAATCCGCACGCACACACGACATGCGCATAGGCGAAGGCGACGTCTTCGTGATCGCGCAGAAAATCGTCTCGAAAGCCGAGGGCCGTATCGTACGCCTCGACCAGGTCGCGCCTTCGGAAAAGGCGCGCCGCTGGGCGGAGCAATGGGACAAGGACGCGCGCCTCGTCGAACTCACCCTGCGTGAATCTAGGCGTATCGTGCGGATGGAGCGCGGCGTCTTAATCGCCGAAACGCACCACGGATTTGTTTGCGCCAATGCCGGCGTCGATGTCTCGAACGCAGAGGACGGCACAGCGATTCTGCTGCCCGAGAGTCCCGACGCGTCCGCGCGCGCATTGCAATCGCGCCTCGGTGAAGCGTTCGCTTGCCAAGTCGGCGTGATTGTCTCCGACACATTCGGGCGCGCGTGGCGCGAAGGCTTGGTCAATGTCGCGCTCGGCGTCGCGGGTTTGAATCCCCTGCTCGATTATCGCGGACAGCAGGACGCGGGCGGCAGACCCCTGCAGGCGACCGTCATCGCGATCGCCGATGAGCTCGCCGCCGCTGCCGAACTCGTCATGGGCAAATCGGATCGAGTCCCCGTCGCCATCATCCGCGGTGTGACAGTCAACTCGCGCTCCGGCAGCGGCGCCGATCTCATTCGTCCAGCCGAGAAGGACCTGTTCCGCTAATCGAGCGCGGATTTCCACGTGGAATCCGCGCTCGTCGTCTTTGGTGATTCGATTCGTTTTTTCGGATGGCGCCCAATCTTCTCTTTACCACTTGCCTTATTCGTTTCTTCAGGCGGAAACAGCCAAAATCGGAAAAGACAATCCGATGTTGCACTTACAGATCAATCCTCATTCCAGCCAGGCATTTGGCTGACGTTCTGCTGTTTGCTTCGTTCATTACGGGTTCAGACAGAATGACGAGAATCCGCATCCGAAATCGTGGACGGAAAGAAATTGTTTTCCGGCCCGCTTTGAAGGGGACTGAAGATGACGAACTTTAAGACGAGATCTCTCGCGCTTGTTGCCGCCGTGTTGATGGCCGGCTGCGCGACGAACAACTACTACGGCGATGAGTCCGGCAACGCCGCCTATGATAGCGGCGCGTACGGCAATCAGTACAGCAACGATCAGCCGTACGATCAGTATGCTGATCAAGCCTATGATGATGCCGACGTGAACTTCGGCAGCTTCCAGCGTGAGCTCTCGCCTCACGGCTCGTGGTCCTACAACCCGCGTTGGGGTGACGTGTGGCGTCCGCGCGTCGCGGTCGGCTTCAAGCCGTATTCCAACGGCTACTGGGCGAACACCCGCGAATACGGCTGGATGTGGATCTCCGACGATCCGTGGGGCGATCTGACCTATCGCTATGGCCGCTGGGTCTTCGATCCGCGTGACGGTTGGATGTGGGTCCCGGGTTATGTCTGGGGTCCGTCGTGGGTCGTGTGGCGCTCTGGCGCCGGCTCCGTCGGCTGGTTCCCGATGCCTCCTGACGACTACTACGGCAACGGCGCGTATGGCGGCAATTACGCCAGCTTCTACGGTTACCGCGATTGGTACGGCCCGAGCTTTTCCAACGACACGTTCTTCTCGCTCTGGATCTTCGTCGGCGAGGACCGCTTTGCCGACCGGAACTATCGGAACTATGTGAGGCCGCAGCGCGAGTACAACACGCTGATCGTGAACACCACCGAGGTGACGAACTACGTGACGGTGAACAACTACGTCGTCAACCGGAGCATCAATGTGGAGCGCATCGAGCGTGCGTCGAACCGGCGCATCGAGACGGTCGAAGCTCGCAGCGTGATGAAAGGCCGTGCCGCGCTCGTCAAACCGGTTGCGGCAGGCCGCCAGATCGAGCAGCGCGAGCGTCGCGAGCGTCCGATCCCGGTCCGCGCGAACGCGCAAGGCCAGGGCGGCAACAACAATCAGGCCGAGCGGCTTGAACGTCGCGAGGAGCGCCTCGACCGTCGTGAGGAGCGCATCGAAGATCGTCAGCGCGTGACGGCGCCGGTCAACGATCGCCTCGAACGCCGCGAAGACCGCCTTGAGCGTCGTGACGACCGCATCGACGACCGTCAGCGCGTCCAGGGCCCGGCCAACGTCCCGGCCAACGATCGCCTCGAACGTCGCGAGGAGCGCATCGAGCGTCAGCAAGAGCGGATCGACGACCGTCAGCGCGTGACTGCGCCGGTCAACGATCGCCTCGAGCGTCGCGAAGAGCGCGTCGAGCGTCAGCAAGAGCGGATCGAGAACCGCCAGAACGCGAATGCACCTCAGCAAGGCGGCAACGCGCGCAATCCTCGGGTCGAACGGGCGGTTGAGCGCGGCGCCAACAACAATCCGGGCGCCGTCCAGCCCGCGGGTGCCGGTCAGAACGAGGCGGCGCCTGTTCAGGCCGGCGGCCGTGCGGCCGAACGGCAGCAGACTCGCGAGCAGCGCCAAGAGGAGCGTGAGGCAGAGCAAAAAGCGAATGCCGAGCGCGCCGCTGAGCGCCGGAGGAACGCGCGTTAATCGATCGTTCCAAGTCGAAGTTGTTGCATCACGCGCGCTGTCGCGGATCGGGATAAGACCCGGTCCGCGGCGGCGCGCAAGTCTTTTGGCTCATCGACATCGAGTGCGATCCGTTCGTTGCGGATGATCCGTATCCTCGCGCTCATACGCTCCGCCTCGTTCAAGTGAAGCGCGAAACTGTCCGGTCCGAAGCGCGAGGGAAACAGATCCGGCGGCGAGCGCAGAAGCGCGTTCGTCCCGGTCCCGTCGTGAGAAGGAACGATAACGACCGAGGGCGCCGGCTCGAGCGCGGCGAAAAGGGCCTCGATGTCGCCGGGCGTGACGAGCGGAATGTCGATCGGAAGCCGGAGCAGCGCCTGAACGCCCTCTGCCGCGCAGAGGCGCGACGCCGCATCGACGGACGCGCTTTCCGAGATCTGCTCGCGTTCACTGATGGCCCGCCAATCCCGTCGCCGCGCCAGGTCGAGCGCATGATCCTCGCCGCTGACTACGTAGACACGGTCGATGCCGCGCACTTGCGCGATCACCTCGAAAATGTCCTCGCATAGGGCCCGGGCCAGCGCCGCGCGTTCATCCTCGGAGTAGTGGGGCGCAAGCCGTTCCTTGGAGCGACGGAAGGCCTTGACCGGGATCAGGATCGCCCTCATCGCGCAAACAGCGCCAGCACGTGACGCGCGAGCCGCTCCTTGTCTTCGACGCTCTTCATCACCGTTGGCCGGACGATCGTCCTCATGCCCAGCGCCTCGATGGCGGCGCTTGCCGCCTCGTCTTCGTGATCGATCATGAGCGTTCCGCAGATGTCGCCATAGAGCGCCGCAACGCCGACGGCCGAAACATCGTGGCCGAGTTCGGCCATCATCTTGTCCGATGGGCCTTTGAGCGATTTGCCGCCAACGAGCGGACAGACCGCGGCGACGTCGGTACGCCGCTTGCGCAAGGCCTCGCGCACGCCCGGCACCGCAAGGATCGGCCCGATGCTGATCAGCGGATTGCTGGGCGATATGACGATGCCGTCGGCCTCTGCGATCGCCTCGATCACGCCCGGTGCCGGTTGTGCGCGGGCACTCTCGAGCGCGATCGCGCTTAGTCTGGGCTCGCAGCGCCGCCGCACGAGATAAGCCTGCAGGTGCATGCGGCCTTCCTCGGTGTCCAGCATCGTGGGCGCGCGATCGTCGCTCATCGGCAATATTCGTGCGCGAACGCCGAGCGCCGTGCGGATGGACTCGATCGCCTGAGACAGTGTCGCTCCCTCGCGCATCAGCGCGGTTCTATGGATATGCGTCGCGAGGTCGCGGTCGCCGAGCTTGAACCATACCGGCCGCCCGTAGCGCTCAAGTCCCTCCGCCACGCGGAACGTTTCGCCTTGAATGCCCCAGCCATGTTCTTGGTTCACGACGTCCGCGAGCGTGTAGGTGATGATGTCGGGATCGGGCGAAACATGCAGCCCGTGCATGACGATGTCGTCGCCGGTGTTGACGATGATCGTCAGATCGGCCGGCTCCATTACCCGATAGAGACCGAGCAGCAGCTTCGAGCCGCCCACACCGCCGGCAAGTGCGGTGATCTTCATCGCTAGTAGCCGACCCCGACGGGCGCGTAACGCTTCTCGAGCCGTTCGACGGGCAGGCGCTCTTCCGCATCCGGTTCCGCGAACACCTTGCGAATGTCGTATGTGGTGTAACGCTCCGCCGGCACGCGCCCGATGCTGCGGATGAGGCTGCGCAGCTCGCCCGGCAGCACGGACTCGCCGTAATCGGCGCCCGCAGCCTTCGAGATGCTTTCCTCCATCAGCGTACCGGAGAAATCGTTGGCGCCCGCCTCGAGACATGCGAGCGCGCCGTCGAAGCCGAGCTTGACCCACGAGACCTGCACATTCGGGATGTGATCGTTCAGCATCAGGCGCGCAAGCGCATGCACGATCAGGTCCTCGGAGAATGAGGCGCCCGCGCGCGCATTCCCCTTCTGATAAAGCCGCGTCTCCGAATGGATGAATCCCAGCGGCACGAATTCCGTGAACCCGCCGGTGTCCTTCTGAATGTCCCGCAGGAGCAGCATGTGGTTGACCCAGTGCTCGGGCCGCTCGGCATGTCCGTACATGATCGTGCTGGTCGACGGAATTCCGAGCGCGTGTGCCGTGCGTACCACCTCGATCCAGCGCTCGACCGTCAGCTTGTTGGGGCTCAGCTCGCTGCGCACACTGTTGTCGAGAATCTCCGCGGCCGTGCCGGGAATGCTGCCGAGCCCCGCCTCCTTCAGCATCACCAGATATTCGCGGAGCGGCAGCCCGGTCTTCTCCACACCGTAGGAAATCTCCATCGGCGAATAGGCGTGCAGATGCAAATCGGGGAACTCGGTGTGGATCGCGCGCAGCAGCTCGGCGTAGTAGCGCCCCTCGAGATCGCGCGGCAGACCGCCCTGGATGCAGATTTCGGTCGCGCCCAACGCGACCGCGTCGCGGCACTTGGCCAGCAGCGTCTCGGTGGAAT
>Ga0210379_10000742_pt1 | contig 11081 bp, 12 predicted proteins | sample PLMedo_2_FD_155468 | JGI IMG/M metagenome (GOLD analysis project Ga0210379, IMG submission 155468) | Groundwater sediment microbial communities from an aquifer in East River, Colorado, USA - PLM4_32_coex redo | ecosystem: Environmental > Terrestrial > Soil > Riparian zone | place: USA: East... | reverse complement strand
ATGACATTTGTGTTCGTCAAGCCCGTGGTGACGGATGTCCAGCTTGAGCCGTAATTTGTGGAAAGAAACACACCGTCGCCATTGGTCCCGGCAAACATGTTCGTGCCGGAAAAGGTTAGAGCATAGATATTCGTGTTCGTCAAACCGCTATTGGTTGCAATCCAGCTTGCACCGTTATTGGTGGAAAGAAAGACGCCGCCGCCATGAGTCCCAGCAATGAGATTCGTATCGGAAACGGCAAGAGCTTGGACGATCGTGTTCGTCAAGCCGCTATCGACGGCAGTCCACCCCGCACCGTTGTTGGTCGAAAGAAAGACGCCGCCGCCTTGAGTTCCGGCAAAGAGGTTTGTGCCGGAAAGGGCAAGGGTATTGACACTGTGGTTCGTCAAGCCGATATTGTGGGCTGTCCAGCTTGTTCCGTTGTCAGTGGAAAGAAAGACGCCGTCGCCAGTCCCGGCGAAGATATTCGTGCCGGAGACGGCAAGAGCATAAACATGTGTGTCCGTCAAGCCGCTACTGACGAGAGTCCAGCTTCCCCCGTTATCGGTGGAAAGAAAGACGCCGTCACTAAAGCCATAGGTCCCGGCAAAAATATTCGTGCCGGAAACGGCAAGAGAAATGACATAACTTTGCGTCAGGCCATTATTGACGGCTGTCCAATGTGTACCGTTGTCGGTGGAAAGAAATACGCCGCCGCCATAGGTTCCGGCAAAGATATTCGTGTCAGAGATGGCAAGTGCACGGACACGAGTGTCCGTCAGGCCATTATTGACGGCAGTCCAGCTTGTGCCGTTGTCGGTGGAAAGAAATACGCCGCCGCCAGAAGAACCTCCGGCAAAAATATTCGTGCCGGAGACAGCAAATGACATGAAGAGGCCGCCATAAGGTCCGTTCGTTGCCATCCATTGGGCATGTAACGGGTTGGCGGTGGTGAAAAGCCAAAACACCGCGAAGAAGAATCCACTAAGCGAGTCGAGGCTTCGACCAGAGTGCTGAAATCGGAAAATCTGTTTCATAACTCCTCCAATGAATAGAATAGCCCCTTGTCTGAACTACATCTTCCTGATATTAAACCGGCAAGCCTCGGCCAGCCCGCCCGACCACGTCGTTCGGGCGGGCTGTGAGAACCGGGGCTCACCTCCCTCCGATCCACATTTCGAGTGTCAGAGAGTTATTGTCTGATGAGGAAAAATCTCCCCATTTGCTTCAATTGCTTCACTTGCTTCAATTGCTTCAATTGTGCGTTGCTTTCATGATCCCCTCGACGTCGATGAGTTTTTCTTTCAGCACGAATGCTAACGCGCCGGACTGCAATGCTCTTCTCTTAAGGCTCGGCTCGTCGAACTGCGTCACCATGATGATTTTCGCATCGGGAAATGAGGCGAGAATCTGCTCGGTAGCCTCGAAGCCATCCATCTCATTCATTCTTGCGTCCATCAATACCCAGTCGGGGTGGCATTGCGTGTATCTCTCGAGCGCTTCGGCTCCATCGCTGCATTCACAAAACGTATCGGCTGAGGATGCAAGGAGATTCCTGATCATTGCGCGTATGTCATCATTATCATCTACGATCATCACTTTCATAGGGGTATCGGTTAATCTGAGCAGTAGGGACAGCAACAGTATACGCGATGGGAATTCCGGAAAGAATAGCGGTTGCTACTCATTTGGGGATGAGTAGCACTACTCAATTCGATAGAAGAAGTTAACTGCGGAAGGTCCTAAAGGGAGGATTTATGCTCGATCGCAAACTTGAGGAGACCGTTGCTGCCGTGAAGGTTAAGCTTATTGCAGATATTCATGCGGTGGTTTTCCACAGTCCGGACGCTGATAAACAATTGTTCAGCGATCTCCCTGCTCGATTTGTCCTCTGAAATCAGCTTGAGAATCTTCTGCTCGGTCGCCGTGAGGCTTTCAAGTGTCGGGTATTCCTTGCTGAGTGCTTCTCTTCTTGAGCGCCGCTTCATCAGATAAGACGATATTTCCGGGCTGATATAATGCTCATCATTCATTACCGCTTTGACGCTCGCGAGGATGTCGTTTACGGCAGATTCCTTGAGTACATACCCCGATACCCCGAGGTCCATAATCTTGTTGAACATCCCCGCTTCTTTATGCATCGTGAGGACGATGATCTTCGTCGGTAGATTGTGCTCACTCAGCTCGGCTGCAATATCCACCCCATGCTTTCCCGGCATATTCAGATCGAGCAAAAGCACCGACGGTTTGAGCGTCATGACTCTCTCGACGACCTGATCGCCTTCGCCCACTTCTCCGACTACGGAGAGATCTGGGTGTTCGGCGATGATGTCACGCAGACCCTTCCGGAAGACAGGATGATCATCGGCTATGAGGATGGAAATCTTCATTATTGTGACTCTTCACTCTTGCAGAATGGAATCATTATCGTGATCGCTGTCCCGTGGTGTGGAGTCGAGTCAATTGCCAATGAACCATGCAGCAGATTGATCCGCTCTGAGAGTCCCGCCAGGCCAAAACCTCTTCTCGCCCCGTGCGATACAGAGCCGGTCACCACATCAAAGCCCTTCCCATTATCACGAACGATGACTTCAAGGTGACTGTCGCTCTGCTTGAATGATATTTCAGCATGGGTGGCGGCGGAGTGTTTGACAATATTGTTGATACATTCCTGAACGATGCGGTAGATATTCATATCCTCTGCCTTGGAAAATCGCCAAGGTGCAGTATCGACATCCACCGTGAACGTGGTGGTTGAAATTTCACTGATCTTTTCGACCATCGTTTTGAGCACATCGATCAGACCAAGTTGCTCCAAATGGTAAGGGCTTAGATCATAGGCAATTTCCCGAACCTGCTCAATCCCCAGAGAGGCCGCTCTTGCTATTTCGTTAAACTCTGCCTTTGATGCGTCATCTGTCGATCTCTTTACACCGATATGCGCCCTGTTGATGATGACCATCAGTTCCTGCCCGAGATGGTCGTGGAGTTCGCCGGCGACGCGTTTTCGATCGGCTTCCTGCGATTCGATGAGCTGGCGGGAGAATTCCTGACTCGAGCGCTGTTCCCGTTCGTAGAACTCGGCGGCACGAAGGAGCATCGCCGAACTCTGAGCAAGCCCCGTGAGAAGATGGATGTCGTGTGAAGAGTATCGCTTTTCTGATTTTTTGGGGCCGCAGAGGAAGATGCCCTTACACTCATCTCCTGAGCAGATTGGAATGAGAAGTTCAATCCTATGTTCGGCGAATATTGGAATCTCTGTCCATAATTCCGTCGCGCTGATGACGTTCGGCAATCTGAGACTTCGCCCCGGATCTCTCGGAAATGAATCCCGGCGAAGATGAATGTTCGCGGGTGTTCCGAGATTTACAACAGAGGCGAAACTTCCGTCGGGTTCCGTTCTTAAAATAAAAAAGGAGCTGAAATGGAGGACATCGTCAATGGCCTGCGTGATCGCCTGATACAGCCGGCTCCTGTCATATATCCCTTGCAGAGATCGCTCAAAATCCTTGAGAACCTCTATGGGATTGTAACTCTCACGATGAAACGTTCGATCAATCTTCATTTGCAGCCAATCGCGCAGCGGCAGGAACAACAGCGCAACCAGGGCAACACCCATCAGATGTACGATCTGCGTGTGCCCGGGGATAAATAGATCAAAAACGTACGCGAGAAGAGCGTATGCGCCGACCATTGATCCCGTCATCGTCGCATACAGGAAACCCCGGCGAATAATCGGCTCAATGTCCCACAGCCTGTAACGAAAGATCGCCAGTGATGTCGAAGTGACGAAGACAGACGCGCCGGCTCCCAGGATCAGGTGAAATAAGGGTTGATGGTGAGCCATGAGATACCAGGCAAGCCACGGGATAAAGCCGAAGAGAACGTAGGGGGCAAGGCCGATGGAGAGACCCACCATGACCAATCGCAACTGGTTTTTGTGGAGCGGCTCCCGGTCCTTGAAAAACCTGAGAACTGCAAGAATGATTGCGGTGAGGAGATTCCCACCCATCCAGATGGAACCAATTCCGTACGCGATTGACGCCGAAGTTTCGGGCGGTTTCGACGGACCTATAAAGAAGAACGCAGTCGTTACTCCGGCAAAAACAAGAAATGGAATCGTTGCGAAGTACAACATCCTTGGAATTAATGGAAAACGAGACAACAATTTATGGCGATTTGGGAAGAGCAGGAAGAAATGTACCAGCGTTGGCCCGAGATAGCAAAACGCCACCATGAAGATTTCCTCATGGAAGAGACCAAACACGTTCAATGCCGTAGGTGAGCCGCCCGTAATGGTGAGTGAAAAGCATTGAGTGAAAAGAAAAAAGATGATTACTGACGGATCATCCGGCCTTTTGAGAAGAACGACCAGCCCGACCACAATCGTGAAAAAAATGAGAACGTAGTAGAGAAAGTAAGACACCGGGGCGACCGACCAGGCCGATTGTAGTGCGACTCTCATTTTCAGAGGAACGTCGCCTCTCAAGATCCGGTATTCAACCGCCTCTCCTACTGAAAAGTACCGCCACAATGTCTGGACATAGATGCCCACTTCGGCAGAATGCTCCCCGACGGAAATGATTTTGTCTCCGACAATCAGGCCCGCTTTCTCGCCGTTGCTTTCCCTGGAGACCTCCACAACGACAACAGTATCTCGTTCTTTCACCCAGGTTGTGCCGTCAGTCGGCAACGTGAACCAGCCGTAGATATATGAGAGCGTCGTGGCAACCGCTACGGCAGCGATGAACATATATTTAAAATGTGGGCGTTTCAAATTCCCATGCCGTGAAATGATTTACCTTTGGAAGGAGATTCAAATGTTCGCGAGACGGAATTCTTACTTCGGAATAAGGCCAGATGCTCCTTCCTTCCGAAATATCTTCCTCCACTCATAGAACGTCGATTTAGAGACATTGAGCTCTCGATAGGCCTTGGTATCACTACCTAAGCCCTCCGCAACCTCCAAGACAAGACGCTTATACCTCGGTGACCATCGCTTACTCATACACACATCCTCCATCTATCACCTTGAATATATCAAATTCTGTCCAAGAAGATCTGATATACCTACAGGCTGCCCTACATCCCGATTTCATTTCATTCTATATTAAGATAGCTAAAATGAAGGGGAATACAATTAGGAATGCACCGAACGTTTCCTTATATTACTTATGTGATTCTCCTCCTGCTGTTCTGAGATGACCAAATAGCAGCGCTTTTCGACACATCCTGCCGAGTCACATCGCAACGCACACGTACGATATCGTGTCATCACGAACATTCATTCCAAAGAAAAGAGGCTCATGAACATTTATGCAGGCAATTTATCACTAGATGTAACAGAAGACGATCTTCGCAAGGCATTCAAATCATTTGGAGAAGTTTCATTTCTGAATATTGTAAAGACTCGTCAAAATAAGGCTTCAGCGGGCTTCGCGTTCCTCGAAATGCCAGTTCTCGAAGAAGCAGAAGCGGCAATCAAAGGCCTTCATGCAACGGAAATGAAGGGACAACTGATCAATGTCCATGAGGCCAGACCTCGAAGCTTAACGCTCGTCGCGTGATCGTGTGCACACTAAATCTACAAACTTGAGAGGTGATTCCATGATTGGACTTGCTGATCGTTGGCAATTTTATAAAGACAAGATTGGACAATGGCAATGGAGAAAGTTTCTTTCCAATAAAGTTGTCGCAGTTTCTTCTGATGGCTTTTACTCGCGCCAGGCATGTATTAACAATGCGAGAACGAAGGGTTATAGCGGCTCTTAGTCCTCATTCAATTGTTGATCTACCGACGTATTGTTTACCAACTTCAAACAGGAAAATATCCCCCCGGGGGATAGCCATATTTTCCCCGCAATTTTAAGCCCTCGTAAAAACCTTGTGTCTTTAACCCATTCCTGCCTGTTAACGCAGCGCACACTACTCGTCGGACGCGAATCTTTATTGCATATATTTGGGTCCACAATACCTACGGAGAACCAATATGCAAGATCTAAGCAAAAATGAGCAGATTGCTCTGGCATTAACGACTGCAATTGTCAGCACACTGCCCCCCAGCGAAGATTCCAATGCCGGCGCGGTTGAGCGATACGCAGATGTACTTCAATTAATCGTCGATAAGCAGAAGCTGAAACGCCCTTACGCAGCCTGAAGGCTGCGGCTGCTTGGCATCTCGTGCGGCGGCCACCTTGTTGCCTCACGTAAGTTTCTACTCGGCCACTTGATAAATATATAAAACTTATGTACTTTGACCGCTACCTTTTTTTATCCACTCATTGTAACGGAGCAAAGTATGAGAAGTGTTGTTTCCACGTTGTTGTTATTGTTTGCCTTCGTCGCGAATTCAGCGAATTCTCAATGGAAGTACCTCACCGGATATTCTGGCGGCGTCATGAGCGTCGGCGCATTCGGCGACACGCTATTTATCGGTACTAACCCCGGAGGGGGGTTTGATAGTGCGAAAGTCTGGCGCTCGGAAGACTACGGACTTACCTTCTCGAGAGTCGACCAGACATTGCCCGTCGACAACGCGAACGGAGTGCAATGTTTTGCAACGGTCGGGTCGACGTTTTTTGCCGGGATGACCGTCAAAGGAGTGAAGCGTTCGACAGACGGAGGCAGAACCTGGCAGGCGACTGCGAGCTTTTATTCACTCCAGGACGCTTACTCACTGGCGACCAGAGGAGATTCTCTTTTCGTCGGGTACTATAACGTGTCTTGGTCTACAAACTCCGGCACTTCTTGGACGCAGGCATCTTTTGGTCATCCAGCCTCCATCACGATGTCGATCCTCCCTATCGGCAATAAAATATTCTCCGCGAGCTCCGGAGTATCCGTGTCGACGGACGGAGGGATGAATTGGGCCGCCTTCAATACCGGACTCCCCAACACCTCCTCTATATATTATCTCGCGACTCTGGGCCCGTACATATTTGTGAATAGCCCGGGCTACGGACTCTACCGCTCGCCGATTTCGGCCGCAAACTGGCAGCGCATGAATCATGGCATGGCCGCTGATTCGCTCGATGTGCGAAATATTGTTGCGGTGCCGCCGTACCTCTTCGCAGGAGCATACACCGATGTTTATTCGTCGAGAGATACCGGCAAAACCTGGCAGACGACTGCGTTCCCCAGTCTCCTTACGTTTGGAGATTTCGGGGTAGTAGGGCCTTTCTTGTATGCCGGCAGTCTTTACAGGCATGCACTCGCGGATTTTTATCCGACCGCGAAGGTAGAACAAGTCATCACGACTACCGGAAGTTATTCCTTCAACGATGCTAGCAACACCACCGGGGTGACACTTAACGTCACCTCCCTGACCTCGGCCGCTCTCTTGACCGTGAGCCGGTTCACGGATCCTCCCGCGAATCCGACATTTGTGAGTACCCCGCCGGTCAATCTCAGCCAGTATCGGTGGGTGATCGATGCCGCCTCCGGATTTGCGGGCTCAGCCGAAATCCGCATCAGCCTTTCGGCATTTTCGACGGGTGTTGTGAATCCTGCCGATGTGAAAATTTACAAGCGCAACACATCCGGAACCGGCGATTTCACAGAGCTCCCGACAACATACGATTCGAACACGAACGAAATCGTGGCAACGGTCACCAGCTTCAGCGAGTTCGCGCTCGGCTCGAACTCGGATGTTCTCGACGTCCCCTCCGGGGATCCCAACATGCCTGCCACGACATCGTTGGCGCAGAATTTCCCGAATCCTTTCAACCCCACCACACAGATCGCGTACGATCTCGCGGAACAATCGACGGTGAGGCTGACAGTGTACAACGTTTTGGGCGAGAAGATGGCGACACTTGTGGACGGCATGGAGCCTGCCGGTCACAGGAGCGCCTCGTGGAACGCCTCTGGAATCCCGTCTGGGGTTTATTTTTATAAGCTTGAGGCGGTAGGGACTACACAAAGAGGCGGATCATTTACTCAGATAAGGAAGATGATACTTTTGAAGTAGCATCAACGCAATTGTGGTTGGACTTGAACTAATAAGGGCTGGTGCGAACCGGCCCTTTTGTTTCACCTCACTTCGTAATTCATTGCACGCATCTTCTCCCCCGCTCGTACCCGTTGATCCCCCTGCAACTCGATCTTGCCATCTTTCACAGTTCCTCCCGTGCCGCAATGCTCCTTCAACAACCTTGCTATCTCTTTCATCGTAGCTGGATTGTGTTGCAACCCGGCGATGATGGTTACGGTTTTACCCTTTCGCCCTTTTGTGTCGAGCGAGATTCGAACCGAATTGCCCTTTCCATCATGACTCTTTGCAGACGGTGAGCGGACGGGTTCATTTGAGCTTGGAAGGAGCTGGCGAAGATCGGACAATGACTTGAGTTTCATGCTTTCGCGGCGGTCGGTGCGATTCGCTGACCAATCTCCTCGAAGATTGATTCCAGTTCTTCCAGATCTTTCGTCTTCCCAAGTGTATTCCCAACCAGCCACACCTCCGAACTTCCGATCGGGAAATCCTGTCTCCCCCTTGTGCGATTCGCCGAGGGATAAAGCGGCTTGAAGCATTGTTCGAAAACCTCCACCGGCGTGATGAATGCCAGCACGTGCGGCTTGAACTTGGTTACTTTATTAATAAACTGTTTGATGTCCTTCTCGGTCGGCATTGCATCCGGATCTTCGTCATCCCTGGCGAGTCGTCGCCGGTTCAGGTTCATCATCCCGATCCGCCGTTTCAACAACGCCGATTGCTTCTTCTCGAAGTAGAGCTGCTTGTACATATCATTCAGTACGTTCCCTTTTTTCGCATTCACGAGCACTTTCCGCTCGGCAGGGGTAAAGATGGGCGTCGGTGTGAGTCCGCCATACTCCATCAGATACCAGATCCGATCCTTTGTACCCAGGTGGTAGAAACCGAGGCCGTCGGATTCCTGGGTGAGGGCGGTACTGACGATGACGAGGTTGAGATTGGATTCGAGGATGTCGGGGATCATGTGCGTTACGGTCTCGTATCCATCATCCGCAGTCTTTCAACCAGCACTTTCATGACTTCAAGAGCGAAACTTGGTTTCTCGTGGATGAGTTCGAAAAACTTCGCTTCGTCAATCGTTGCCAACTCGCAGTCGGTTTTTGTGCGGGCCGTTGCGCTGCGGGGTTTATCGTCGATCAACGCCATTTCCCCGAAGATACCACCTTTACCTACGGTCGCGATGATATTCCCTTTGACGGAGAGTTGAACCTCGCCTTCCTTCACGACATACATCCTGTCGCCGGGTTCTCCTTCCCTGAAGATGTCGGTGCCACTTTCAATTCGTCCCGGTTTCATCTGGCTCCCCTTTAATCAGTTTCTACGGCTGAATACTTTAGGGCGTAATATAGTCCCTTTATTTGAAAATTCCTCTATCAACTCTTTACTGCTTTATGAGTTTGTAAAGTGCTTCGAGTATCCAGATCATCGCCTCGGTGTCGAACCGGCAGTATTGCTCGAGTTGTTCTCTTACAGAATTACGTTCAGCCGGATCGATGTCTCCGTACGTCACACGAAGGTATTCCGTGCTTGCGGTGTTACCTTCGGCAATCGGTAATTCTTCATACGTTTTCCCAGTCAATGCGGGCAACACATTCTTCAGCGTGGCGGACCCTTTCTGCTGCGGGTTATAGTACCAAAAGGAGCGGAAAGGGATGAGCAGATCGACAATGCGTTGGTCTATCCCGCTATACCAGGGACCGTACTCCGTAAATGCCTCGGATGATTCGCGGAGCACTCCTTTTTCGAACGAAGCATTGTAACAAACAATCGATCCTTCAACACCCAGCAATTCTCTGAGCTGATTAAGTATGATCGGGCGCGGGTCAGATGAACCATCGGCAAGGAAACTATGATGCGTCGGAGATGCATCGGGCGATTGCACGACGTGGAGGGAATATTGAAACGGGATCCTTTGATAGGGACGTGTTCCATCGAACAACGGAATTGCGACATTGAACGTCTCAAAGTCCAGGAAATAAAGTGGATATCGGAGAGTTTCGAGAAATGATCCGATTTCAACGCGGTCAAGATGAGTTTGCCCGGAGCGAATTGCGTTCAGCTGAATTTGCTGGGCGTCGCTGAGGTGTGTATCCTGCGGAATATCGCGCAACTCCAGGATCCCATCATCGAACCATTCGAACGATTTTCTTGAGCGATAGAGAGTGAACACGCTATGATCGGGGAGAAAATTCCAACAGAGATCCTTGAGGATGCACTCATACGGATCATCACAATGGGGTCCTATCTTGATATCGGGTTGCTGCTTCTGTCGGATGATACCCTGTAAGGTAATGAGATTGCGCGCCACCTCTTCCTGTCGCGACAGCACTTCAGCCGTTACATCAGACGAGCTGAAAAGCGCGTTTGGATCGATGTCACCCTTTCGGGTATACTGATTATTGATGAAGTAGATAAAGCACCGCCGAATCTTGAGCCCGGCGCCAACGCTAATGAAGTGTTGGATGGCGACGTCGTTGAAGTTAACCGCTTTGACCTCGGTTGAGCTCTTTACTTCGATGAGATCCCACATCCCCCCGTCAACAGGATTGAGAATATCGAAACGGGCGAAGGCGCCCTGGTACGAAAATCCTGCTTCGAACAACGGCACCCTGCGCTTGATTGCGGTCTGCGTTTGTTTCTCTATTGCTGCAAACTCCCATGGCTTCGCTTCAATCTCGAATCCGACCGGGAACCGCATCTTTGCATACGAACCAACGAGGTGACCCTGATCGAAGATTGCCTGTGTTGATGGAGATACCGGAGGGATCCGGCTCTTCGCATTGTAACGGAACCAGACGAGCTTGTGGCACTGAAGGCCGTCGAGATATTTGGATTTGGAGATGAGCGGATCAGATGACACAGATTCGAAACATAGTGACAGAAATTACGATCCTCCGGAGAGAATATACAAACCCTGTTGCCCAGTTGCTATTCGCCGATCCGTTCCGTATCATGCCTCATCGCCAGCATAACTGGCGGGGGGAAAAAAACTTATCAAGCTCTGCAGTTCTTATCAGACCTTTCAGCATCGTGGGATAGCCGGAAATAGATTGCTATTTCCATTTTCGCGCCATATTTAGGGAGTCTTTAATGAAGCACATCGGCCCAATCA
>Ga0210379_10000739_pt1 | contig 11104 bp, 10 predicted proteins | sample PLMedo_2_FD_155468 | JGI IMG/M metagenome (GOLD analysis project Ga0210379, IMG submission 155468) | Groundwater sediment microbial communities from an aquifer in East River, Colorado, USA - PLM4_32_coex redo | ecosystem: Environmental > Terrestrial > Soil > Riparian zone | place: USA: East... | reverse complement strand
CAATCCCCAGAACGATGTGGTCCTGGCGGAGGCCTATTATCTGCTCGGGGTGGCAGAATCGTATGTCTCCCACTCGTTCTGGATCTCGGAGACCGACTACCTGCTCGAGAAGTCGATACGCCAGGCCCCGAAGTCGGAGGTCGCCAAACAGGCGCTGGCGTTTCTCGAGGACTACCGGAGCTCGACGTCGAACGTCACGCCTGCCCGGGCGGTTCCGGAGGGGCAGACGAGCATCAAGGATCTTCGGAAGCTGACGGAACGCTGATACGCTGCAGGGTGCTCATCGGGCAAGCGGCGAGGACGCACTCGCCAGAGCTGCTTTCGCATTACCGCCCGTATGGGCAGCAAGAAAAAGCGCCCCGCGAATCAACGCGGGGCGCTTTTTGCGTGTGTGCTTGTTCGTGGACTTCAGCGGCCGAACATGTAAACGGCGCCGGCCATCAGCGAGAAATGATTCACGTCGCTCACGAGTGTGAACCAACCCTCACCGACGAACGAAAACTGGCTGCCCGTGTCGATGCGAAGCCCGCCGCCGAGATCCAGCCCGAGATCCGTGTCGGTGTCGCCGACGGACGTTCCCGGGATGATAACCCCGCCGAAGTCAAACGACGGGGTTTCGACATGCGCGTTGAGGAAGTGTAGCCCCAGCCCCGCGCCCGCAAACGGCTGCACGCTGGGATTGGAGACCTTGAACATGTACTTGGCCTTGGCGCCGACAGCGAAGTCGCGGACCCGGAATTCCGAGCCGTAGAACTCTTCGGTCTGCGACCAGAACCCCGCGTAGCTTTCCAGGGCAATGTTGGGGTGCACGGTACCGAGGTCCGCGATGAGCCCCGCCCCGAGCGTCATATCCACGTCCTCTGGATTGACGACGCCCACCTTGAGACCGATGCCGCGCAGGGCAACATTTGCCGCGGCCAACGCGTGGGTGGCCGTCAACGTGCAAATTGCCATCGCCACCAGAGTCACACTAACTCGTTTCATATCAAAAGCCTCCATGTCGGGAGCGGATTCATGCCGGGTCTCAGTTGCCGAGTGTACGGAGGTTGTGCAAGAGGCGAACCACTTCCGGCCCCGGTGGCGGCGCGTCGCCTGCATATGGACGGCGGCCACCGGGACCCCTTACAATGGGGTTCCTGCCAACGACGGGCTTGTCGTGATCTCCCCGGTCGAGGTGCGTCAGCGCGGGACTACGGAAAGGTGCTATGGCCCAGTATTTCTTTACGGAGAACGGGTATCGGAAGCTCGGGGTCGAGATTGCCCGCCTCGAGAAGCTTCTAAAGAACGACATCGCGAAGGAGATCGCGACGGCGGCCGCGCATGGCGACCTGAAGGAGAACGGTGAGTACCACGCGGCGAAGGAGAAGCAAGTGCTTACCGCCGCCAAGCTGCGCCAGCTTCAGGAGCGATTTACCGGCGCGAACGTGGTGCGCAAGGAAGAGCTGCTGCCTGCGGAGTCGGTCACATTCGGCAAGAAGATCAAGATTCGGGACGTCAAGTCCGGCGCCCAGCGGGAATGCACGATTCTCGGCGACGGCGAGACCGACCCCGAGAACGGCGTCATCGCCTACAACTCTCCCCTGGCCAGCGCGCTGATCGGCCACGCCAAAGGCGACGTGGTCGAGGTGCGACTTCCGGTCGGAGTGAAGACCTTCGAGATCCTGGAAGTCGACTTCTGCGAGGGATACCAGGACTAGCTCTGCCGCGGCTGGAATCCCGGTCCGCGCCGTGGTAGAATTGACGCATTCTCAAACTCTTTCCGGAGTTACCTTCCCCGTCCAAGGCCGCTAATGAGTATCGCCCGCACGCCCAGCCCCAGCGGTCCGTCCGCCGCGCGATCCCGCTTGTCCGCGTGGTGGACCCCGCCGGGCACCCTCGGATTGCGCCAGCTGGCCCGCTTCGGCGCCGTTGCCGTTCAGCTCGCGTTGCTGACTCTGGTTGTCCGCACGTTCGACATCGAAAGCAGCGCGTTTTTTCGCGTTATGACCATCGCCTGCGGCGGGTTCGTTCTGCACCACTTCGTGCCGGTGCGTGCCCGCATGGCGGTCTTCGTTTTCGTTTCACTCGCCGGGATCGCGATGGTGCTGGGGGCCGCCAACGCCGCGCAGATCGTCGGCCTGGGACTCGTCCTCATCGGGCTCGCCCACCTGCCGGTCGCGTTCGGGTGGCGCCTGGTCCTCGTACTGGCCGTCGGGGGCCTGCTCGCGGCGGCACGGGTCGATGCCATCCACACGCCGCTCTCGAGCGCCATCTGGCCGATCTTCGGGGCCATGTTCATGTTCCGCCTGATCGTCTACATGTACGACCTGCACAACCGCTCGGCGCCGTTCGGGCCGTGGCGCGCGCTGGCCTACTTCTTCATGCTGCCCAATGTGTGCTTCCCATTGTTTCCGGTGGTGGACTACAAGGCCTTCTGCCGCACCCACTACGACGAGGAAGACATCGGTATCTACCAGACCGGCATCGAATGGATCTTTCGCGGGATTCTGCATCTGCTCCTCTATCGCTGGGTGTACCAGCACCTGCTGGTGGGTGCCGACACCGTCGAGACGGCGCTCGGGGCGGCCCAGTTCATGGTGACCGCGTACCTCATGTATTTGAAGATTTCGGGGAGCTTCCACATGATCGTGGGAATGCTCCATCTGTTCGGCTTCAACCTGGGGCCGACCAACAACAAATACTTCCTGTCGGAGAGCTTCACCGACTACTGGCGGCGCATCAACATCTACTTGAAGGACTTTCTCCAGAAGGTGTTCTTCAACCCGATCTATTTTCGTTTGAACAAGCGAATGGGTGGAACGAGCGCGCTGGTGGTCGCCACACTGGTCGCGTTCTTCGTCACCTGGGCGCTGCATTCGTACCAGTGGTTCTGGATTCGCGGCAAGTTCCCGGTCGTGTGGCAGGACATCGCCTTCTGGTCGATCATGGGCGCACTCGTCCTGGGCAACATGCTATACGAGAACAAGTACGGGCGGCAGCGGAGTCTCAAGAAAGTCCGGCACTCCGTCGCCAGCGAGCTCAAGCTCGCGCTGCGAACCGTCGGCACGTTCGTGGTGGTCTGCATGAGTTGGGTCGTCTGGTCGTCGGAGTCGTTCGACGAGTTCACGATGATCCTGGACCGCCTCGTCCGCGCCGACGCGGGGGCGGTGCTCTGGATGCTGGCGAGTCTCGCGGGGCTGGGGATCGCCGCGGTCGTCGTCGGGCGGGCGGACCGCCGCAAGGTGGGCGCGGCGACGGGGCTGGCGAAGGCGAAGCGGGGACCGGCGCCAATCTGGGGGCGGGCCTATCAGGTGGCCGCCTCATGCGTGGTGATTCTGTTCGTCGCGTATGCGCCGCTGAAGTTTTCGGTCGACCCGGCCATCAGTAATGTGGTGGATAACTTGAAGACGTCCAGCCTCAACGCGAGGGACGCGCAAATGCTCGACCGCGGGTACTACGAGGATCTCACCAACGTGGTTCGGTTCAACTCGGGGCTCGGCGACCTCTACAACCAGAAGCCGCCGAACTGGGACCGCTGCTGGGCGCTCCATCCCATCGACGACTGCCCCGACTACGAGTTCCTGCCCAACAAGCGCGTGATGTTCAAGGGCGCGATGCTGACGACGAATCGCTGGGGGATGCGCGACCGGGACTGCGAGAAGCGCAAGCCGCCCGGTACCTATCGGATTGCGATCACCGGCGCCTCGCACGAAATGGGAACCGGCGTGGGAGACAACGACGTATTCGACAATGTCGTCGAGGATCGCCTCAACCGGGAGAGCGCCGCCGGCGATTCCATCCGCTACGAGATCCTCAATTTCTCGGTGGCGGGTTACGGTCCGGTACAGCGGCTGGTCGACCTGGACCGGCGCGTGTTCGAATTCGAATTCGACGCCTTGATGTTCATGGCGATCGACGACTTCTACTGGGTCGTCAAGGACCTGATCGACGCCGCCCAGGGAGGGCTTCCGGTTCCATACGAGCACCTCCGGACCGTCATGCGCGACGCGGGGCTGGACCGCCACACGTCGTACGCGGAGGGTGTCAAGAAGCTCAACCCGCAGCGGGAGGAACTTCTGCGGTGGGTTTACGCAGAGGTTGTACAGCGCTGCAAGGATCGAGGCGTCGTACCCATGGCGGCTTACATCCCGCACTCGAAGCGCATCAAGCCCGAAGAGCACGCGGTGGTCGTTCGGCAGATGGAGTTGGCTCGAGACGCCGGTTTCGTGGTCATCGACCTGACCGATGCCTACGAGGGCGCGGACTATCCGGGCCTTTGGATCGCGCCGTGGGACTCGCATCCGAACGCCGTCGCTCATCGGCTGCTGGCCGACGATCTGTACGACGAGCTGCGGGACCGGATGTAGCCCCCGACAGTACAACTGCAACGAAAGGAGGCGGCATGGAGCAACAGGCTATTCATGATGTGGTGAAGAAGTACATACTGACGGAGTTCCTTCCGGGTGAGGACCCGGATGAGCTCACGGACGACACTCCGCTGGTGACGACGGGGATCCTGGATTCGCTGGCAACGCTCAAGCTGGTGACGTTCCTCGAGCAGAAGTTCAATATCACGGTGGAGGCTCACGAGGCCGACATCGAAAACCTGAACACGCTCGCGCTTATTTCCAGGCTCGTCCACGGCAAGCTTTGATCCGAGAGTCGCGCCCATGACCTTGCACGGATACCTGGATCATTCGGTCGCCCGCTTCGCCTCCAAGACGGCGATTCGCGAGCCGGGGGGTGCAATCACGTACGGCGAGCTCGGCGAGCTGTCCGACCGCCTGCGCAACCGGCTCGTCCATCTCGGCGTACGGCCGGGCGATCGCGTGGGTATCTATCTGGGCAAGTCCATCGACACCGTGGCCGTGATCTTCGGAATATTGAAAACCGGTGCCGCCTACGTCCCCGTCGACCCGACCGCGCCGCCGACGCGCAATGCGTACATCCTGAACAACTGCTCGGTGAAGGTGGCGGTGACCGAGAAGCGGTTTGAAGAGGCTCTGCGCCGCGAGCTTGCGCGCGAGGGTTCAACCCCCGCGCTGATCGTGCTGGACCAGGTGGGAGGGGGAGACGGGCTGCGGGGCGCGCTGCGCGCCGCCGGCGCGGAGGCGCCGGCCCCGGCGACGCCGAGCGTGTATCCCGACGCAGACGCGCTTGCGTACATCCTCTACACGTCGGGGTCCACCGGGAGACCGAAGGGCGTGATCCTGTCCCACCGCAACGCGACGAGCTTCGTGGACTGGTGTAGCGAGACGTTCGCGCCCGTACCCGCCGACGTGTTTTCCTCGCACGCCCCGTTTCATTTCGACCTGTCGATCCTGGACATCTACACACCGCTCAAGCACGGCGCGACCCTCGCATTGATCCCCGAGGACGTGGGCAAGGAGCCGCAGAAGCTCGCGCAGCTCATCCACGACACCTGCATCACGGTCTGGTACTCGACGCCGTCGATTTTGAGCCTGCTCGTGCAGTACGGGAAACTCGAGACGTACGACCTCAGCCATATTCGCACCGTGCTGTTCGCTGGCGAGGTGTTCCCGATCGTCCACTTGAAGGCCCTGCACAAGATTCTGCCGAAACCCCGGTACTTCAACCTGTATGGACCGACCGAAACCAACGTGTGCACGTTCTACGAGCTGCCCCCGGAGATTCCCGTCGATCGGGCCGACCCGTTTCCCATCGGCGTGGTGTGCTCGCACCTGGAAAGCACCGTCGTCGACGAGGGTGGAAATGACGTGCCCCGCGGCGAGCGCGGCGAGCTGTGCATCAGCGGCCCCTCGGTGACCTCGGGCTACTGGAGTCTGCCCGAGCAGACGGCCAAGGCCTACCTCGACGCCGGCCCGCACGCGGTGGCGGGGCGCTGGTACAAGACGGGGGACATCGTGACCGAAGCCGCCGACGGCAACTACACCTACGCCGGCCGCAAGGATCGCATGGTCAAGAAGCGCGGCTATCGCGTCGAGCTGGGCGAGATCGAATCGTGCCTGTACCGGCACCCGGATATTCGCGAGGCCGCGGTGGTGGCGCTGCCCGATGAAGCGCTGGGGATGAAGGTGCGCGCCCACCTCGCCACCCGCGACGGAACCCGCCTCTCGCTGATCAAGCTCAAGGCGTTCTGCGCCCAGCACCTGCCCGTGTACATGATCCCGGACGTGTTCAGCTTCCACGCCGAGCTTCCCAAGACATCGACCGAAAAGACCGACTATCAGACCCTCATGAAGATGGAGTAGCGAACATGGATTTTTCCTGGTCTGAAGAGCAAACCCAGCTGCGCGAGAGCATCGCGAAATTCGCGAGCGAGGAGCTCAACGACGGCATCATCGAGCGCGATCAAAAGAGCGAATTCAACCGCGACGGCTGGAATAGGTGCGCGGCCATGGGTGTGCACGGGCTCCCGGTTCCCGTCGAGTACGGCGGCATGGGCATGGACGCGCTCACGACCGTCGGCGTGCTCGAGAGCCTCGGCTACGGCTGCCAGGACAACGGCCTCGTTTTCTCCATCAACGCGCACATGTGGACCCTGGAGACTCCGTTGATGGGCTTCGGGACCGAGGAGCAGAAGAAGAAGTATCTGCCGAAGCTGTGCAGCGGCGAGCTGATCGGTGCCAACGCGATGTCCGAGCCGAACTCGGGTTCCGACGCCTACTCGATCGCCACCACCGCGAAGAAGAAGGGAGACGTGTATCTGCTCAACGGCGGCAAGGTGTTCGTCTCCAACGGCCCCGTGGCCGATATCTACCTCGCCTTCGCCACCGTCGACCCGTCGCTCGGCCCCAACGGCGTGACCGGCTTCCTGGTGGAGCGAAACTCGCCGGGGCTTTCACTCGGCAAGCACACGCACAAGATGGGCATCCGGACCTCGCCCATGTGCGAGGTGTTCTTCGAGGACTGTGTGGTGCCGCAGGCGAACCGGCTCGGTCGCGAGGGCGCCGGCAAGATGCTCTTCGCCGACTCGATGTCGTGGGAGCGCGGCTGCATCCTGGCCGGCGCGGTGGGAGCGATGCGGCGGTTGCTGGAAACGTCGATTCGCTACGCCACCGAGCGCGAGCAGTTCGGTCAGCCGATCGGCAAGTTCCAGCTGATCTCGTCGAAGATCGTCGACATGAAGATCCGGCTCGAGACCGCCCGCGGGCTCCTGTACCAGTCGGCCTGGCAGAAATCGCGCGGGCGGAGCGTGTACCTGGAGGCCGCGCTGGCCAAGCTCTACATCAGCGAGTCGTGGATCGAGTGCGCCCGCCATGCGCTTCAGATCCACGGCGGGTACGGCTACATGGTGGAATACGGCGTCGAGCGCGAATTGCGCGACGCCCTCGCCAGCACGCTGTACTCGGGGACGTCGGAAATCCAGCGCACGATCATCGGGCCGCTACTGGGTTTGTAGCGCGGGTCCTGTCGCCTTGCCACCCGCGCCAACCGTCCGTTCCGGGCTCACGAGAGCGGGATGCGGTCCTTGTTGTGCGCAAGCCACGCGTCGAACGTCAACATCGCCGGGTTGAGCGAACGCGAAAACTCCAGGCTTCGCGCCCCGCAGAACACCGACTCGAAGTCGCGCTTGAACTGGAACATGTTGCCCATGTCGTCCGCGCCCGGGAAGCCGAAGCTCCTGTACATCTCCGGCGTCACGGAGTTGTAGCGCACTTCTTGACCGAGCGCCTTGGTGAGCGACGCGGCCATCTGCGCGCCGGTGAGATGGTCACCTGCAATCCCGATCGTCTTGCCCACGAACTCGTGGCCCTTCTTGAACACCGCGTACGCGCACTTGCCGATGTCGTCCACCGCGATGCCCGGGAGCTTCTTGTCGTCCATGGGGAGCGTGAGCGCAAGCTTCCCGTCCGGTCCGGGCTTCGGGCCCGCCCCGAAATAGATGAAGTTCTCCCAGTAGAAGGATGTCAGCAGGAACGTCGTCGGGACGCCGACCTCGGTGAACAGGTGATCCGCTTCACCCTTGCCGTCGAAGTGAGGCACCTTGTACTTGCCTCCGAGCGTCGGCATCCGGTCGTCGTTCAAAGGCACCCACTTGCGCGTGTCTTCCAGCGTCGACCAGATGACGTGCTTGAGGCCCGCGTGCTTCGCGGCCTTCGCCATGTGGTTCGCCTGCGTGAATTCCTTCTCGGCGGAAAAGTGCTCCCAGAAATTCGTGATGCAGAACGCCCCGTAGGCGCCCGCGAACGCACGCTCGAGGCTCTCGACGTCATCCAGATCGGCGGCGACGACCTCCGCCCCCAGCTTCTTGAGCTCCTTCGCCTTGTCGGAGTCGACTTTGCGCGTCAGTGCGCGCACGCTGAACTCGCTCGCCTTGTCGCTCAAGATCGCTTGCGCCAGAGAGCCACCCTGCGCACCGGTCGCCCCCACCACTGCCAAGATTTTCTTTTCTGCCATGATGTCTCCTCCTGATCGAATGAAATGAGGGGGAATTGTACCACACGTCGCCCCCGGGCGCGTCCCGCGACGGCGCTGGCTTGACACGCGGAGTCTCTGGCCTTAGGATTCGGTTTCTGCACGGGTGGTGGGTGTAGCTCAGTTGGTTAGAGCCCCGGATTGTGGATCCGGTTGTCGTGGGTTCGAATCCCATCATCCACCCCATTTTCTCCCCCTTCAATCACGCAAGAAGACGCGAACGCTGGTGGAACCTCCTCAGTGGTCGGCCGTACAAACTACCAACGCGAAGATGTCCGAGAGCAGTCGAGTCGCGACGACAGCATTCGGGTCATCGGTCGCCGCGCCCCACGAAGACTGTGCCAAGCCCCCCGTCAGCCCCCGACTCGTTTGATGCAGTTCACCGCGGCGACCGACACTCTTCGCAAGGTGACTGACTGTAATGTGGAGAACAGTTTCCTAAGCACCGAGAGGAGTACAATCATGGCAACCAAACCCATTCCGGACGGCTATCATTCGGTGACCCCCTACCTGATGGTCAACGGAGCGCCCAAGCTGCCACCCGTATCGAGGATGTTCCGCGGCAGGAGCTGGCGAAGCGGGCGGAAACCTTCTGGAAACAGCAGCAGGCACGGGTCTAAGCTCGCTTCCAGTGTCGATGGCACCAGCCGATGCCGTAGCAGCCGGCGCGGCTGGTGCCACCCATATACCCGCGATCGCGCGTCTCCGCGCCGGAAGGAGTGCCGATGATCCACATGCTCTGCCGCAACCGAGTACGCGATTTTGCCAAGTGGAAGCGCGTCTTCGATTCACACGCCGACGCCCATCGTGGCGCCGGGCTGAAACTCACGCAGCTCTGGCGTAGCGTCGATAATCCCAGGAACGTGTTCTTCCTGTTTGAAGTCAGCGATATCGAACGGGCGCGCAAATTTGTCGGCGCCGCGGAAGCGGAAGAGGCCGGCCGGGGAGCGGGCGCCATCGAGGGCGAGTATCACTTTCTGGAGAGCGACGCCGGCTATGCGGCGGTCGGCACGACCGCCGACGCGTCGAAGCGATCTGCGAGGGAGTAGGACCTCCTGCCGCTACGCTCCGGGGGAGACCATATTCTTGACGCCCCGGTGTCCCGCCGTGCCATTGCCTCCCGCGGGACGGCCCGTGAGGTGCGCGATGGCCTCGTCGACCGTGTGGAATACACGGAAGATGAGATAGAGCCGCGTAACCGTGAGGACATCCTTGATCCGGTCGACGGCGTTGGCGAGGACGAGTTGCCCGCCGGCTCGCTTGACGCTGGCGTACGCGCTGATGAGCATGCCGATGCCCTGGCTGCTGGCCCATGGAGTCTCGACAAGGTCCACGACGAACATTCGCTCCCCATCGTGGATGAGGGATTGGAAAAGGCTGTGGAAGGTCTTCGCATCCTCTGCCCCGCCGATCAGCTTCCCACGCGCGTGCACGATCATGATTCCAAGTGTCTTCTGATGGGTGAGTTCCATTTTGTTGCCTCCGGCCGGGGAAAAGGGACATCGGCCTTTCCGAGGTCGCTCTTATTACAAGCGAAGGGCCCGGAAGTTGGAGATCCCGGGCGGCTCTTGACCCGCCGGCCCCCATCCGGTATAAATGAGGCCCGTGGAAGGGGATGAAGCCCCTTCCGGTTAGGCTATGGAAACGATGGGAGGTTTGTGATGAGTGGGGTGAACAAGGTCATTCTGATCGGCAATCTTGGCAGCGACCCGACCGTGCGGTATACGCCGCAGGGAACGGCAGTTGCGAATTTCAACATCGCGACGTCGGAACGCTTCACCAACAAGAGCGGCGAGAAAGAGGAGCGGACGGAGTGGCACCGCATCGTCGCCTGGGGCAAGCTCGCGGAGATCTGCCAGCAGTACTTGAAGAAGGGGAAGCAGGTCTACATCGAGGGCCGGTTGCAGACGCGACAGTGGGAGGACCAGCAGGGTCAGAAGCGATCCACCACCGAAGTGGTCGCCAACAATATGACCATGCTGGGCCGGGCGGGCGAGGGGGGCGGCGGCAGTGACTTCGCTCCCCAGGACTTCGCGGCCGAACCGGCTCCGCAGGCGGCGGCGAGCACCGACGACGATCTCCCTTTCTAGTCGGTATCGAAATAATGCGCTGCTAGCTCAATGGTAGAGCATCTGACTCTTAATCAGGTGGTTGAAGGTTCGAGTCCTTCGCGGCGCACCAGTTAGTAAACGGCTCACATCGCAAGGTGTGGGCCGTTTGCTTTGAAGCAGCGGCGCTCAAGGACTCGAGCGAGCGACTTCCTTCGCAGTCCTCGCGCGCAGACGTGTTTCCGGCGCCGCCGCCCCACTGCATAGAATGCGCCCTCGCGATACTGCCGAAGCAGCACGGCTCGCGAGAGCCCATCCATTTGCCCCGCTTGCGCATCCCGGTATGGGCCAGACGTCCGTGACGCACCGGCGCCAATCACCGTAGCGAAAACAGACAGTATGGCGGACAATCAGTTGACGGAAGAGAAAAGGGGGCATATCCTTTCACCAATCGGCCGTAGGGGGGAGTTCCCGTGATGCACTTCCGCACTTCTTCTCTCGTCCCTCTTCTGCTTCTGCTAGGCCTCGGGCCGAGCGGAGCATGCTCGCGGCGATCAGATTCCACAACCTCCAATCCTTGGACCGTCGTCACAATTCGCGAACGTAGAAGCAGTGAGTTGCCGCTCGAGACAACCACCCGCTATCTGCGCGAGCCCTCGAGCGCGAACTACGTACCT
>Ga0210379_10000737_pt1 | contig 11116 bp, 8 predicted proteins | sample PLMedo_2_FD_155468 | JGI IMG/M metagenome (GOLD analysis project Ga0210379, IMG submission 155468) | Groundwater sediment microbial communities from an aquifer in East River, Colorado, USA - PLM4_32_coex redo | ecosystem: Environmental > Terrestrial > Soil > Riparian zone | place: USA: East... | reverse complement strand
GTCCCGTCGAGCAGCGCGCGGATCGTCGCGTTGGGCGAGGGCCAGGCCTTCTTGAGCTTGTATTCGACCACGCGCGCCGCGTCGGGAGTGATCGTCGCGCACTTCACGCCGACGCCGTGCCGCCGGATGGCCTCGGCCGCCTGCACCGTGATCGCGTCGTCGGTGCGGTCCCGCGACAGGACGTGCAGGTCGTAGCGCTCGAGCTTGAGGTCCACGAAGGGCTCGAGCAGCTCGCTCTTGACCAGGGCCCAGATCACCCGGGTCATCTCATCGCCGTCCATCTCGACGATGGTGTTCTTGGCGACCAGCCTGGGACGGATACTGACCTCCTCACCGAACATCGGCCCGATCTCCTCTCCACCACTGCCGCGTCTTGCCGCGGCTACGGTATCAGATGGGCCGCCGCGCGCGCGAACCGCCCGCCGGCCCGGGCCGCGGCCCGTCCGCGACGGGCAGCACCCCGGCCGGCACGCCCGAGTACTCTTCAAGGCCGGCCGTGAAGCCGCCGAGACCTGACATCGCGGCCGATCTCATGCCACGCTGGCAGGGAGCGCGGCCGCGCTCCCGCGAACCCCGGGGCCGCACCCATCGGCAATCCCATGGGTTCCGGCCGCGGGCGATGCGGGCGAAGTCGCGCCCCACGCAGCGCCGTGACAGCCCGGCATGTCTGGTGCAATAGTGAGGCCGAGTCGCATCCCGGTTTTGTGCCCGCAGCGCCGCTTCCAACAGGGGGACCATGCGCATCGCAGTGCCGCGTGAAGTCGCGCCCGGCGAGAGCCGGGTCGCGCTCGTGCCCGATACCGTCGCCCGGCTCGCCAAGGCCGGGTTTGAAGTGCAGGTCGAAACCGGGGCCGGAATCGCCGCCGGGTTCACCGACGAGGCCTATCGCGAAGCCGGAGCCTCGATCGCCCCGGGGGCGCCGTCCCTCCTGGGCGGGACGGACGTCACGCTCAAGGTGCGCGCGCCGATGCAGGTCGCGGGCGGCGCGCACGAGGCGGACCTCCTGCGGGAGGGCTCGGTGCTGCTCGCCTTCCTCGGCCGCGACCGCGAGTCGGATCTCGCGCGGAAGCTCACGGCGCGCGGCATCCGCGCGTTTTCGATGGAGATGGTGCCGCGCATCTCCCGCGCGCAGAAGATGGATGCGCTCTCCTCGATGAGCACCGCGGCCGGCTACAAGGCGGCGCTGCTCGCCGCCGGCTCGCTCGGCAAGTTTTTCCCGCTGCTCATGACGGCCGCGGGCACCATCGCGCCCGCGCGCGTGTTCGTGATCGGCGCGGGGGTCGCGGGGCTCCAGGCGATCGCCACCTCGCGCCGGCTCGGCGCGATCGTCGAGGCCTTCGACGTGCGCCCGGCGGTGCGCGAGGAGGTGCAGAGCCTGGGCGCGACCTTCGTGGCCCCCGACCTGGTGGCCGAGGGCGCGGTGGACAAGGGTGGATACGCCAAGGCGCTCACCGAAGACCAGCAGGCGCGCGAGCACAAGCTGCTCGAGGAGCGGGTGAAGATGAACGACGTGGTGATCACCACCGCGATGATCCCGGGCCGGCCGGCGCCGCGGCTGATCACCGCCGACATGGTGCGACAGATGCGGCCCGGCTCGGTGATCGTGGACCTCGCTGCGGAGACCGGCGGCAACTGCGAGCTGACCCGGCCCGGCGAGAAGATCGTCGCGCACGGCGTCACGATCATTGGGTACCTCGAGCTGGCGGCCACGATTCCCACCCACGCGAGCCAGATGTACTCGCGCAACATCTCGTCGCTGTTGCTCCACCTGGTGAAGGACGGCAAGCTCGAGCCCGACTTCGAGGACGAGATCACGCGCGAGAGCTGCCTCACCCGCGGAGCCAGGCCTTCGGAAGTGGCCGCGGCGCGGAGCGGCTCGTGAACGTGATGATTCTGGCCGAGATCTACGTCTTCGTGCTCGCGGTGTTCGTGGGCTTCGAGGTCATCTCCAAGGTCCCGGTGGTTCTCCACACGCCGCTCATGTCGGGCACCAACGCGATCCACGGGATCGTGATGCTGGGCGGCGTCCTGGTGCTGGCGACGGCGAGCACGCCGCTCCTCACCGCACTCGGCTTCGTGGCGGTGGTGTTGGGCGCCATGAACCTGTTCGGCGGGTTCGTGGTCACCGACCGCATGCTCGAGATGTTCCGGTCGAAGAAGCCCGCGGGGAAGAAGGGATGAACCCCGGGGCATCCCTGCCGTTCCTGTTCCACGCGGCCTACCTGTTGTCGGCGGTCCTGTTCATCGTCGGGCTCAAGTTCCTGAGCTCGCCGGGACGCGCGCGACGCGGCAACGGCGTCGCCGCGCTCGGGATGGCGGTCGCCGTGCTCGCCACCCTCGTCAGCCTGTGGCTGCCGGGAACGGGCTTCCGCAACCACTGGCTGATCCTGGGCGGGATCGCGATCGGCGCCGTGCTGGGCTCGGTGGGCGCCCGCCGCGTCAAGATGACCGACATGCCGCAGATGGTGGCGCTCCTCAACGGCTTCGGCGGAGGCTCCGCAGCGCTCATCTCCACAGCCGAGTTCCTGCACGCGGCGATGGGCCACGAGGCGCCGGGTACCACCGCCGCCGTCTCCACCATGTTCGGCTGCATCATCGGCGCGATCTCCTTCAGCGGCAGCCTGGTCGCCTTCGGGAAGCTCCAGGGAATCATTTCCGAGAAGGCCATCATCTCGACCGCCCAGAAGGCCGCGAGCATCGCGGTGTTCGCGGGCCTCCTCGGCACGGTCGCGACGATCGCGCTGGGCGGCGGCGCCCCGTGGTTCCTGACCCTGCTCGGCGGCTCGCTGCTCTTCGGCGTGCTCATGGTGATCCCGATCGGCGGCGCCGACATGCCGGTCGTGATCTCGCTGCTGAACTCCTTCACCGGCCTCGCGGTCGCAGCCACGGGATTCGTGCTCTCCAACAACGCGCTCATCATCAGCGGCACGCTGGTGGGCGCCTCGGGCACGCTGCTCACCATGCTGATGTGCAAGGCGATGAACCGCTCGCTCACGAACGTGCTGTTCGCGGGCGTGGGCGCCGGCGCCCCGGCGGCCGCCGCCCCCGGAGCCCCGGCCGGCGCGAAGAAGAACGTGCGCGAGGTGAGCGTCGAGGACGCGGCGGTGCTGCTCGCCAACGTCCACTCGCTGATCGTGGTCCCCGGCTACGGCATGGCGGTGGCCCAGGCGCAGCACGCGGTGCGCGAGCTGGCCGACCTGCTGCAGAAGCGCGGCGTGGAGGTGAAGTACGCGATCCACCCGGTCGCCGGGCGCATGCCCGGACACATGAACGTGCTGCTCGCCGAGGCCAACGTGCCCTACGACCAGCTCTTCGACCTGGAGCAGATCAATCCCGACTTCGAGCACACCGACGTGGCGCTCGTGATCGGCGCCAACGACGTCGTGAACCCGGCCGCGCGCACCGACAAGACCAGCCCGATCTACGGCATGCCGATCCTCGACGCCGACAAGGCGCAGCACGTGATCATCGTGAAGCGCAGCATGAACCCGGGCTTCGCGGGCGTGGACAACCCGCTCTACTACGAGCCCCGCACGACGATGCTGTTCGGCGACGCCAAGAGCGCGGTCACGAAGCTGGTGACGGCGCTCAAGGACGGGGGCGGGTAGCGCCGCGGACGTGGGTCGCCGGTCGCTTGCTCACGCTTCCACGCTCCGGTAGCCTGCGGATCGTCTTCAGGCGATGGAGTTCGCCTCCAACCGCCCCAATTCCGGGGCTGATGACTCCTACCGTGGTCATGTGCGGTGGGGGTCGTTTCTTTTTCCCCGCCGCCCAACCTTGGGGGAAGACATGGGAACTCTCGCATCGGCAGCAATCCTCGCCCTGCTGGTCTTCGTCGCCAGCGTCGTCGCGGTCGAGGCGGCGATCTCGGTCGCGATCATCGAGATCGCGGCGGGCGTGTTCGTAGGCAACGTGCTCGGCATCCACGGCGCCCCGTGGCTCGACTTCCTGGCGCAGTTCGGGGGCATCCTGCTCACCTTCCTCGCCGGCGCCGAGGTGGACCCCGGGCTCCTGCGCAGCAAGCTCAAGCCCAGCCTGGCGCTGGGGGGCGCCTCGTTCCTGCTGCCGTTCCTGGCGGCCGCGGCCTTCGCGGCGTTCGTCGCCCACTGGACGCCGAAGGCGTCGCTGATCGCCGGCGCCGCCCTCTCCACCACCTCGCTGGCCGTGGTCTACGTCGTGCTCGTCGAGACCCGCCTCAACGTCACCGAGCTCGGCAAGCTCATCATGGCGGCCACGTTCGTCACCGACATCGGCACCGCGCTGGCCCTCTCGCTGCTCTTCGCGGATCCGAGCTGGACGACAGCCGGCTTCTTCGCCGTTTCGGCGGTCGTGGTGCTCCTCGCCCCACGGCTGCTTCCGCCGGTCTTCGAGCGCTACGGCGCGCGGGTGATCGAGCCGGAGATCAAGCTGCTCTTCGCGCTGCTCTTCGGCCTCATGCTCCTCGCGCAATGGGGCAAGAGCCACGCGGTGCTGCCGGCCTTCGTCCTCGGGCTCGTGCTCGCGCCCATGTTCCACCGCCATCGCGACCTCCAGCGCAAGCTCCGCGTCGTCGCCTTCGGCATGGTCACGCCGTTCTTCTTCCTGAAGGGCGGGATGAACGTCGCGCTCGGCGATCTGGGCCCGCAGCTCGGTCTGCTGCTCGGATTCTTCCTGGTGAAGATGGCGGCCAAGTCGGTGGGCGTCTTCCCGCTCGCGCGGCTGCACATGCCGGGAGCCGCCACCTACACCACGCTGCTCATGAGCACCGGGCTCACGTTCGGCACGATCTCGGCGCTCTACGGGCTGCAGGCGGGACACATCGACCGGGTCCAATTCTCGGTCTTGCTCACGGTCGTGATCGGAACCGCGATCGTGCCCACCGTGATCGCCCAGCGCTGGTTCGCGCCGCGGCTCGGCCCGGAGGAGCGGGAGGAGGCGCAGGCGCGGGAGGAAGAGAGCGCCTAGCCGCGAGCCGTGCGGGCCCCTGAGAAAGCGTGGAACCGATGGCACCCGACGGGTGATAGAATGCTGGCGTAGCCCCCCGCGGCCGGGACGGAGGTCTGCGCTTCCCCCCGGAGCGTGCCATGCGCTGCAATTCCTCGGTTCCTGCCGTCCCGCTGCCGCTGAATGCGGGGAGCCGCCGCGAGAAGCGCGGGGCGCCTTCCCGCCTCGGCGTTCCTCTGCTGCTGGCCACGCTCCTGGCCGCAGGCTCGTGCCAACTCCTTCCCTTCGACAGCTTCACCATTTCCGGGCGTCTCGAAAGCGGATTCGGGTGCACGCTCCTCTCGAGCGGCGGCAGGAACTACGAGCTCGTCTCGTGGCATGCGACGGTTCCACCCCTGGGCTCATTCGTGACGCTCCGCGTCAGGAACTCCCGCAGCGCCGCCTCCGTCTGCATGGCAGGACGAATGGTGGATGTCCTCCGCGTCGTGCGTGTCGTCACCGACTTCCGCACGACCCCGGTCACGGGATCGGAGACATGGACCCCGGACCAGGGACCCATCGTTCTGGGCAAGGTCGAGGTCGTCCCCACCGCGACGCTCACGATCCTGCCCGGGACCACGGTGCGAATCGTCGGTTACGGCGAGTTGCGGGTGCGGGGGACGCTGCAGATGGTGGGCACGCCCGCCGAATCCGTGCGCATCACGGGGCCGTCTGCGGACGGCCAGGGTGGCGGCCCGCTCGTGCTGGACGCCGCCCGGGAGGGCACGCGGGTGGCGTTCGCCTCGGTCGCGGCCCTGTCGGTGCTGGGGCCGGGGCCCGGTCTCGAGCACCTCTCCGCCTCGGGGATCATGGTGGTGGAGGGGAGCGTCACGATTCGCAACTCGGTCGCGCGCTTCGTGTCAGCCTATAACGCCACCGTCACAGCGGATTCCGTGGACCTCGGCCTTGTGGATGGGATCTACGGCGAATTCGAGCTCGCCAGGAGCACGCTGAGCGGCCTGACCCTCTCCTACTCCCACGCCTCCGTGCAGGAGTGCCGGTTCACGGGTGCGCGCTCGTACGTGCTGTTCCACGGTCAGTCCGGAGGCACCTTCGAGCGCAACTCGTTCCTCGCCGAGGAGACCGAAGTCGTGCTCCGGCATCTGTCCAACCCGAGCTTCCACAACAACGACTTCCTCAGCCCTTCAACGCAGGTAGTCTGCGAGTCCTATCAGCTGACGACGTGCATCGGCATGGAACAGAACTGGTGGGGCACGACCGACGAGAGCCAGATCACGGCGCATTTCACTGCGGGCTGCCCGGTGTGCTACGTCCCGTGGCTGACCGGGCCGTCCGGCGGAGCGGCGCCATCCCCGTTCGTCCCGAGCCGGTCGCAGCGAGCGGGGCGCCTCTCGCGAGGCGCCCCGCTCCCATCGTCTCGCCTGGCGGACCCCTACGGGCTCCGCAGCAGCACGAGCTTGCGTGCCAGCGTCTCCGTTCCTGCGGCCGCGCGGTAGAAGTAGACGCCGTCGCGGGCGCGCGAGCCGTTGGCGAGGCTCCCGTCCCACGAGAACTCGCGCGTTCCGGCCGGCAGCTCGCCGCGGTGGATCGTGACGAGCCTTCGCCCGCCGAGGTCGTAGATCCCGACCTCCACCATGCCCGGCCGATCCAGCGTCACCGCGAAGCGCGTGGCGGCTGCGAACGGGTTGGGCCGGCTCTCGGAGAGCGCAAGCCGCGGCGTGCCTCCGAGCGGCTGGCGCAGCGCCGGGATCTCTGTCGCGAGCTTCACGCCGTCGCGCGCGGTGAAGTCGGCGCTCTCGAGCGCCACCTCGCCGCCCGGATCCCGCCCGGGCTTGAGTGCCAGGTTGAGCGTGATCACCGCCTGCGTCTCGCTGCCCGGCGCCGCGGCCGGGTCGATGAGCCCGACCAGCACGCGGCTGCCGCTCACCTGCGACACGTGGAGCCACGAAGCGGCGGCGCCTTCGAAGTCCACGCCGGTCACGTCGTAGCGATCGTCCGGGAAGCGGAGCGCCAGCCGCGCCCCGCCGATGCCGCCGGTCCCTTCGATACGGACCGGCAGGCCGGGCGTGGAAACCCTCCCGCGCGGCGGCCCGATGGCGACTTTCAGGTCGCGCGCATCGCGGGTCTCGCCGGGCGGACATCCGGGACACTCCTGGCCGAGGATGCGCTCGGCGCAGCACAGCACGTCGTCGACCGTGAAGGCCTGGTCCTGATTGCAGTCGAAACGCGCGGCCGGGTCGGCGCACGGAATGGTGCCGCTGAGACAGCGCATCATCAGGACCAGATCGCGGATGTCCTCGCGCCCGTCCCCGTTGACGTCGCATTGCCCCGCGGGCCCGGTGCAGATGCGCGCGAAGGCGGCGTAACGGAACGCGTCGGCGAAGAGCGTCGGGCACCAGGGCACCTCCTGCCCCGCCGCGTCTGCGGCCAGGAGTCCCCGGAGCATGAGCAGCGTCACCGGCGGCGCGGGCCGAGCGACCTGCTCGACCTCGATCTCGAGCACCGGAGGCGGTCGGTCGGTAGCTGCAACGGGCGGAATCGGCGCGCCCTGATCCGAGATCAGCGCGAACTTCGCGCCGTGCGGCGTCGGCGCCCAGCGGAACATCATGCCCGAGGCCGGCCCGGCCGGCGCGAGCCGCGTGATCAGGAGGGCGGAGTCGCCGAGGGCCAGCTCGCCCTGCAGACCGGAAAGGGCCACCGACGAGCGCAGGTTGAGCGTGAGCCGGGCCGGCTGCCCGGGGAGGATCCGCGCCTCGCAATCCGGCCCGCCCCCGCGCGGACCGAAGGACGGAATGATGCACCCGATCCGGGGCGCGCAGTCGGCGGCGACCACGAACGGGAAGCCGGCGGCGAACCGCGCGACCGGCGCGTTGCAACTGGTGCGGACCAGCTCGATCGGCAGCTTGTACTCGAACGACCGGAGCGGGGGCAGCTTGATCGAGGCGCTCCATCGTACCGGTTGCTCGAGGCAGACCACGTCGCAGCACGCGCAGTCCTCCACGGTGATGCGGACGCCCGCCGAGTTGGGCAGCGGGGTCATGGTCATGTCGGGAATCAGCTCGATCCCGCGCAGACTGAAGCAGGTGCTCGGGAAATGCCCCGCCACCACGACCAGGATGCTGTCGCCGGGCGGAACGCACGGCGGCGTCCTCCCATTGGCGGGACCGATCTGAACGTGCTCCACGAACGGCAGGCCCCCGGCCGGGGCGCACTCGGCCGAGACGACGAACTCGATCGGGATCCGTCGCGTTTCGGTCCGGACCCGGCCACTCGGCATGCGGTGGTCGATCACCCATTCGATCTCGATCCGCTGCGGCCCGGCCGGAAACAGCCCGAGAGGGACCGGGATCGGGAAGGTGCGAATGAGAACGAGGGGGCACGCGATGCTGTCGCGCACCTCGGTGTGGTAGACGACGTGCGTTGGATCGCGCGCGAACGCCCCGATGAACGAGTCGCACGGCGTGGATTCGAACCCCGCGACCACCAGCACGACCGAGTCGCGCACGCAGGGATTCGGGTTCAGCAAGCGCCAGCGGAAGTCGTTGGCGGCCGGATCGGTTCCGGGCGGCAGGGGCTCACTCGAGGATGCGGTCCCGCCGGGCGCGGCGAGGGCGCCCGCAGCTCCGTGGGCCGCGATCGGCGCGGCGATCACGAAACCAGCCGCCAGGAGCCCGAAGGACAATCTTGCGAGCCTGGTCATGGGGTCCTCCTCACCCTCCCCGGTCGGGGAAGCAATGCTCTCGCTCCCGGGGCGGCCGGTCAAGCGGCATTGCCGCCTGTCGACGGCCGTGATGAGCAGCGCGGGTGAGAACGGCCGGTGCGCCGGGGGCGATCGGGCCAGCCTCGGTGCGGTTCCGTTCCTTCTACCGGTGCCCCGCGTTCATCGCGGCGTCCGGCCGCACGCCCACGCCGAGCAGCGCGCAGATCGCGCGCGCGGCACGCTTGGCGTCCTGCGCCGCGGTCACCACCAGCTCGCCGCCCAGCGCGTCCCCACCCGCGAACACCTTGGGGTTCCCGGTGCGGCCCGTGGCCTCGTCCACGACGACGCGGCCCTTCTCGTCCACCTCGACGCCCGGGAACTGCGCGGCCAGCGCCCGCAGCTTGGCCTGCCCGATCGCGACGACCGCGAAGTCGCACGTGATCTCGCGCCCGCCCTCGAGCTTGAGCGCCGTGAGGCGCCCGCCGGCGTCGCGCGCGAACTCCCTGGGCACCGCCCGCTCGATCAGGCGCACGCCTTCACGGTGCGCCAGCTCCAACTCGTGCCGGTAGCCCGGCATGTCGGAGGCGCCGCGGCGGTAGGCGATCGCGACGTCCGGCACCCCGAGGCGCTTCAGCTCGCGCGCGGCGTCGATCGCGGTGTTTCCGCCGCCGATCACGACCGCGCGTGAGGCGGCGGGCGTCCGGAAGCCGGGCTCGAGCTTCATGCGCTCGATCCAGGCGGTGGCGCCCGTCACGCCCTGGCCGTCCTCGCCGGGGATGCCGAGCTTCGAGTCCGCGCCGAGACCCACGCCGATGAACACGGCGTCGAAATCCTTGAGCAGCTCGCCGGCGGTGATGTCGCGCCCGACCTCGACGCCTTCGCGCAGGGTCACGCCCAGGGAGCGGATGAACTCCACCTCGAGCAGCGCGCCCTCGACGTGCATCTTGTAGGGAGCCACACCCGTGCGGTTGAGACCGCCTGCGAGGCTCCGCTTCTCGAGCAGGGTGACTTCCATGCCCTCGAGCGCGAGGTAGCCCGCCGCCGCGAGGGAGGCCGGTCCGGCGCCCACGCACGCCACGCGCTTGCCGGCCGGCTTCGCCTTCTCGAACAACGTGGCGGCGCCGCCCTGCTCGAACACGGTCTCCACCGCGTAGCGCTGGAGGCGTCCGATCTGGATCGGCGGGTAGCGGTGCCAGTCGTTGTAGACGCAGGCCCCCACGCACAGCACCTCGACCGGGCACACGCGCGCGCACGAATAGCCGAGCAGGTTGGCGGAGAGGATGCGCTTCGCCGAGCCCCGCACGTTGCCGGTCGCGATCTTGCGGATGAAGCCGGGGATGTCGATCCCGGTCGGGCAGGCGGTCACGCACGGCGCGTCGTGGCAGTAGAGGCAGCGATTGGCTTCGCCGGCCGCTTCCCCGGGCGAGTAGGTCGGCTTCGCGTCGGGCAGCTGGAGCTCGAGACGGTCTCCGGGCGCCGCGGTTCGCACGTCGGTCGGGTTCATCGAATTCCTCCACTCACGCGTTGCTGTTCCTCGCAGCGGGAGGCCAGGCTCGCCTCGACGGCCGGATCGAGATCCGGGACCTCGCCCCCCAGCCCGCGCTTCGCCCACGTCACGCGCGACAGGGCATCGCACGGCTTCCCGTCACGCACCCGGAGCCCCAATCCCTCGAGGAACGCCGCGACCGCGGCCGCGCGGTGCCGCGGCTCGGGATCGCGCACCGCGAACACGAACAGCGTGTCGTTCCAGTCCGCGGCCAGCGACAACCGGCCGTGGCGCTGCATCCGGTCCGCCGCGCGCGTGTAGGTCTCGAGCCCGATCTCGACGAGCCCGGGCTCGGGCCGCTCGCCGCGCGCCCGCAGGCGACCGCGCGCATGCCGCATCGCCTGCACCGCCTGATCGATGCGGCCCGCGCGCAGCTCGCTCTCCGCCCACTCGCGAGTTCGGTCGTCGATCCGCGCGTGCCGGCCCGGATCCCACACCCGCACCGGCTCCAGACCCTCCATCCAGCGGATCTCGTCACCGGTCGAGCCGCGCGCCCGCAGCCCGATCTGGCCGCCCAGGTTCACCGCCTCCACGAGCCCGACCGCAACCAGGACGGCCAGGAACGCGAACAGAGTCGCGAGCCCGGGCTTCAAACGCGACGCTCCATTCCGCGGACGATAGCACGGAACGAGGCCCCGCTGGCATCCGGCGGACTCCCGCTGGCACAATGCGACCTCGCCCGTCCCAGAACGACCGCCCGGGATTCACACGCCCAGCATGGAAGCCAGCACCCTCTCCCACTACCGCCTGCTCGAGCCGATCGGCGCGGGCGCGATGGGCATGATCTACCGCGCGCGCGACACGCGGCTCGAGCGCGACGTCGCGCTCAAGGTGCTCCCCGCCGGCCTGCTCGCCGACGCCGGCGCGCGCCGGCGGTTTCGCGCCGAGGCCCTGGCGCTCTCCCAGCTCAACCACCCGAACGTCGCGACGGTCTTCGATTTCGATTC
>Ga0210379_10000736_pt1 | contig 11122 bp, 10 predicted proteins | sample PLMedo_2_FD_155468 | JGI IMG/M metagenome (GOLD analysis project Ga0210379, IMG submission 155468) | Groundwater sediment microbial communities from an aquifer in East River, Colorado, USA - PLM4_32_coex redo | ecosystem: Environmental > Terrestrial > Soil > Riparian zone | place: USA: East... | reverse complement strand
ACGGTCTTTCAGAAGACGGTCGCGATCAATGATTTCTACCTGCGGGGCCGCGCGACGCCGTACCCGCTCGGGCAGATTCAGTCGCAGGGAAGAACACACGGCGTCATGGCACAGACCGTCGCTCCGTGGATCCCGCTGTGGGCGTACGAAGCATGGGTGTCGCGCGGGGTGGACTGGCTCGCCATCTCCGAGGATCTTCCCAGGGTCGAGAACCGCGTGACGGTGGAGCGCGACGGACGCATCCGCCTGCAGTACCGTCCGAACAACGTTGTGCCTCATGAGCAGCTCGTGGCGGAAACCAAGCGGATTCTCCGGCGTCTTGGCTTCTGGGTCGTCGTCGCGCACTCCCACAAGGAGAAGAACACGACGCACCAGTGCGGCACGCTCTGCTTCGGGACGAATCCGCGCGAATCGGTGCTCGACCCGTTCTGCCGATCTCACGACATCGACAATCTGTTTGCCATCGACGCCTCGTTTTTTCCTTCGTCAGCGGCGGTCAACCCCGGCCTGACGATCGCGGCACAGGCACTGAGAGTGGCGGATCACATCAAAGAGACCCATCTGATGTAGGCCGGGTCCTCGTGGACCCGGCGTGGAGGCGCATGAAAGCACGCTCTTTCAGCCATTGCGGCATCACCGTGTCGAGTTTCACCAGGGCGGTCCAGTTCTACTGGGACGTCTTCGGGTGTCCGCTGGTGGGTGTCGCCGACACGCCGCCCGAGCGCGTTCGCGCCTTCTTTGGTGTCGAGGGCCCTTCGACCTCGCTCGGGCCAGGCGCGGCGCCGTCCTGCAAAATTGGCTGGATTCGCATGCCGGGAGGCGCGGTCCTCGAGATCTTCGAGTTCCAGCCGCAGCTGCCCCCGGCGGCCGTCCGGTGGAACCAGGTCGGCCTCACGCATATTTCCTTCAACGTCAGGAATACGCAGCGCTGGTATGACTACCTGATGAGTAAGGGCGTGGAGTGCGTCAGCAGGCCGGAGAGGTCGCCCCGGGGCCACACGTTCTTTTTCGCGAAGGATTTCGACGGCAATCTGATCGAACTGATGGATTTGGGCTACATGTATCAGGTACTGAACTGGCTCGGCCCGCTCGGGGGGTGGCTGTTCAGAAGGGGCATGTATCGGCAATACTACGCGTCACCGGAGGAATACGTATGAAGCGAAGCATCATCCTGGGGTTGTTACTTGCTGTTGGCGGGCTGTCAATCGCCGTCGTCGCGCAGCAACCGCAGGCGCGGGTCGTCGAGGTCACGAAGCTCAAGGACAACCTGTACGTCCTCAAGGGGGGCGGCGGGAACACCTCGGTCTTCATCACCGCCACCGGCGTCGTCGTGGTCGATTCGAAGAACCCGGGCTGGGGACAGCCGATTCTCGACAAGATCAAGACGCTCACCGACAAGCCGGTGACGACGCTGATCAATACGCATACGCACGGCGACCACGTGAGCGGCAACGTGGAGTTCCCGGCGACGGTCGACATCATCGTCCAGGAGAACACGAAGACCAACATGGTGAAGATGATCCCGAACAGCACGGCCGCCGATCAGGCCGTGCCGGCGCAGACCATCTTCCAGCAGAACGGCAACAAGGGACTGGCGAAGCGGACGTTCAAGGACAAGATGACGCTCGGCAAGGGAGCGGACGAAATCGATCTGTTCTACTTCGGCCGCGGCCACACCAACGGCGACGCGTTCGTCCTGTTCCCGTCGCTGCGCGTGCTGCACGCGGCGGACATCTTCTCCGGCAAGAACATCCCGCTGCTCGACTCGAACAACGGCGGCAGCGCGGTGGAGATCGCCAATACCCTCGAGAAGGCGGCCAACGCGCTCAACGGCAAGTACGACACGATCATCACCGGCCACTCGACGGAGATGGTGCCGGCGGATCTGCGGGAGTACATCGCTTTCAACCGTGAGTTCATCAGCGATGTGCAGACGGGGATGAAGGCAGGGAAGTCCGCCGCAGACGTGGCGGCGAGCTGGAAAATTCCCGCGAAGTACAACGGCTACGCGCCGATCGCGACTCCCGCCGACCAGAACCGCGTGAAGAACAACGCCACGCTGGCGTACAAAGAGCTGGGATCGAAAGGCACTCGGTAGAGATCAGGGGTTAGGGGTCAGGGGTCAGGGATCGAGAGTTTAGTCCTAACCCCTAACCCCTAACCCCTACAGATTTACTAAAGAGAGCAGTTCGCGGTCGTACTGGCCGCGAGCTTCCCCATACATCGGCGTGACGGCGTCCACGAAGGCCTTGTGTTCGCTGGCCGTGAGCTCGACTATCGTCCCCCCCTCGGCCCGGATCGCGGCCATCGAATCTTCTTCCTCCTTCACGTGCAGTCCGCGCTGGAACGCCACTGCGTCGCGGACCGCCGCCCGCATCTCCTCCTGCACCGCCTTCGGCCAGGCGTCGAACGACGCTCGATGGAAAAAGACCGGACGCGAGAGGTAGAAATGGTTGCTCGCCGTGTGGAAGCGGTGGAGCTTGTGGACGCCGTAAGTGACCGTGTTGAAGAACGGGTTCTCCTGTGCGTCAATCGTGCCCGCCTTGATCGCGGGGAGCAGCTCCGACAAATCCATGATCTTCGGGCTGGCGCCGAGCAGCGCAAACGTGCGTTCCTGCACCTTGCTCGGCAGCACCCGCATGCGCATGCCCTTCATGTCGGCGGGCACGTGCACGGGTCGAAGGCTGTTGGAAATGTGGCGGAAGCCGTTCTCGAACCAGCCGAGGATCCGGTAGTCCATCTTCGCTTCGGTGCGCTGCACCAGCGTCTGGCCGAAGCGGCCGTCCATCGCCGTGCGCGCGCCGTCATTGTCCGAGAAGATGAACGGAAGGTCGGCTATGCCGAGATCGGGCACGCGCTCGGTGAGGTAACTGCTCGATTGATAGCCAATCGTCAGCACACCGTCTTCAACGAGCCACAGGATGTCCTCGCCTTTGTACCCGAGGTCGAGGATGTTGTAGACGTACTTGACCTCGACGTCCTTGCCGAATTTCGCCTGGAGACGATCGCCCATCATCTTCAGCGCCAGGCTGAAACCGGTCGTCGGCGGACCGTATCCGCCCATCAGGATCTTGATCGGCTTCTTCGTCGCGCTGGTAGGCGCTTTCTGCTGAGCGGCGGACGCTGGGGTGACGGGGAAGCCACCGGCGACGGCTCCGGCGCCGATGAGGGCTGAGGCCTTGAGAAAGCGTCGTCTCGACATGCGGGGATTGTAAGCTCACCGGGTGCCAATCCGTATCGGAATAGACGTCGGCGGGACGAAGATCGAAGGGGTGGCGCTCGACGGCAGCGACGAGATCGCGCGGACTCGAGTGGAGACGCCGCGCGAGAATTACGCCGCTACGCTCGACGCAATCGTACGCCTGGTCGCGACGCTCGAACAGCAAGCCATCGAATCCCGAACCCCGAATCCCGAATCCCGGCTCCCAACCGTCGGCGTCGGCATTCCGGGCGCGTTGTCACCCTCGACTGGCCGCGTCAAGAACGCGAACTCGACCTGGCTCATCGGACAGTTGCTCCAGCAGGATCTCGAGTCGAGCCTGGGACGACCCGTTCGGATTGCCAACGACGCGAACTGTCTTGCGATGTCTGAAGCCGCCGCCGGCGCCGGCGCCGGCGCCGAGGTTGTCTTTGCTGTCATCGTCGGGACCGGGACGGGAGCCGGCATTGTCGTCAGGGGACAGCTCGTGACAGGCCCGAATGCGATTGCAGGTGAGTGGGGACATAACCCGCTGCCGTGGGCCGAGGCCGACGAGATGCCGGGACCGCCGTGTTACTGCGGGAGGCGCGGCTGCATCGAGACGTTCCTGTCCGGCCCCGGCATGGCGACGGACCACGAACGACGCGCGCGCGTGCGGTTGTCCCCGCCGGAGATCGTCGAGCGCGCGGCGGCCGGCGAACAGGAAGCCGAGATGACGCTGACGCGCTACGAGCAGCGGATGGCGCGCGCGCTGGCAGGCGTCATCAATGTGCTGGATCCAGACGTGATCGTGCTCGGCGGCGGCATGTCCAACATCGAGCGTCTCTATGTCAACGTGCCACGCCTCTGGGCCGAATTTGTCTTTGCCGCGGGCGAGTCCCGAGTCCCGAACCTCGAATCCCGAATCCCGAATCCCGAATCCCGAGTCCAGACGCGCCTCGTCCGCGCCCGTCACGGCGATGCGAGCGGCGTCCGCGGTGCCGCCTGGCTCTGGCCTGCCTCGCCGGAGCCTTAGGCGAGGGCGGCTTGCCTCGCCGAAGCCGAAGGCGGCGGCGGGGCGTGGGAAAATACCTGCACGCTGATGCCCAAGACGAAGAAATTCCTTCCGGCGTCCGTCATTGCGCTCCGGCACTATCGGCACGGACGTTTACCGCCGATCTGATCGCGGGCGTGACCGTCGGGCTCGTGGCGCTGCCGCTGGCCATGGCTTTCGCGATTTCATCGGGCCTGCCGCCTCAGGCTGGCATCTATACCGCGATCGTCACCGGATTCATCATCTCGGCGCTCGGCGGATCGATGACGCAGATCGGCGGGCCGACCGGCGCTTTCGTGGTGGTCGTGTACGGGATCGTCGCGCAATACGGTATCGACGGGCTGTTTACCTGCACGATGATGGCGGGCGTCATCCTCCTGCTGATGGGGATTACAGGCACGGGCACCGCAGTCCGGTTCATCCCAAGGCCGATCGTCATGGGGTTCACGAATGGCATCGCCATTGTCATCGCGAGCACCCAGCTCAAGGACTTCTTCGGCATCGCGGTCGATGGGCCGATTCCCGGCGAGTTCGTCGGCCGTCTGCGCGTGCTCGGCTCGCACGTCGGCGCCTCGTCGCCCCCAGTGGCGGCGCTCGGCATCGCGGTTGTCGTACTGATCGTCGTCCGGAATCGTCTCGTCCCCCGCGTCCCCGGCTACATCGTCGCCTTGGTCGCCGGAACACTTGCGGCGGCTGCGATCCAGTTTCCTGTTGAAACGATTGGAACCCGGTTTGGGGGGATTCCGGCCGGTCTGCCGTCGATGCAGATCCCTCGCTTCCGCCCGAGCCTGGTGCTGCAGATGCTGTCCCCCGCGCTGACAGTGGCGATGCTTGGCGCAATCGAGTCGTTGATGTCAGCGATCGTGGCCGATCGGATGGCGGGCACGCGTCACAACTCGAACGTGGAACTCTTCGCCCAGGGCGTTGCCAACATCGTGTCGCCGCTCTTCGGCGGGCTTCCTGCCACGGGCGCCATCGCGAGGACGGCGACGAACATCCGTTCGGGAGCCAAGACGCCGGTTGCCGGCCTGATTCATTCGGCGACGCTGCTCATGATCCTGCTCTTCGCGGCTCCGCTCGCCGCCGCGGTACCGATGGCCGTGCTTGCCGGAATCCTGATGGTCGTCTGCTACAACATGGGCGAGTGGCACGAGGTCCCCGAACTGTGGAAGCAGAGCTGGACCGATCGTCTCGTGTGGCTCGTGACGTTTGTGCTGACCGTGGTCGCTGACCTCACGGTGGCCGTTGAAGCGGGGATGATCCTCGCCGCGCTTCTCTTCATCCGGCGGATCTCGTTGACGACGAGCGTGACCCGGGTGACACGAGACTACATCGAGCACAGCCGGCAGCACGTGCTGCAGGGCAAGGCGATCCCGGATTACGTCACGATCTACCGGATTCACGGTCCATTCCTGTTCGGAGCCACTGACAAGCTCACGAACCTGACCAGCCACGTGGACGAGATGACGCCGATCGTCGTGCTGCGGCTGCGTAACATGACGGCGATTGATGCGACCGGACTAAGGGCTATCCAGGACTTCTCGGACGCGCTCCGTTCCTCCGGCCGGGCACTGCTGTTGTGCGGCGCTCCGCCTCAGCCCGCGCACCTGATGGCGCGGGCGGAGTTTCATCGCCATGTCGGCGTAGAGAACATTCTCCCGAACGTCGACGCGGCGCTGACGCGCGCCATCGAATTGCGGCGCGCGATCGCCTGACCTCGGCGTCTGTAGTGCCGTCTGGCACGCAGAAGCGTCGCCGCATTGAATACCAACAGCGGCTCGTGGCGCCCAACGCCGAAAATTGCTGGTTAGGCTGACGGCGAACGGCCAGCTCTTTGCTGATGACTCGGTGCCAGGTTCGTACACCGTCTCGCATACAGCTGAGGTTGGTGTCCTGGGCGGAGGATTCGTGGAGCTCATCGTTCAGCCGGCCGATGGTATGAAACTCCTGCTCGAGACGGTCGCGGCCGCCCAGAAATCAATCGACATCATGATCTTCCGTTTCGATCTGATGCCGATGGAGAAGGCGCTCGAAGCGGCGGCGTCGCGCGGCGTCGTGATCCGCGCATTGATCGCGCGCGAGAGCTCCCAGGGCGACAAGCGGCTGCGCCAGCTCGAGATGCGGATGCTCGAAAAGGGGATCATCGTCGCGCGCACTGGGGACGCGTTCGTGCGGTACCACGGCAAGATGATGATCGTCGACCGGCAGGAGCTGCACGTTTACGGGTTCAACTACACGTCTCTCGATCTCAAGAGCCGCAGTTTCGGCATCGTCACGAAGGACCGTAAGGCGGTAATGGAGGCGCTTCGCGTCTTCGAGGCCGACACGCTCAGGCAGGACTACGAGCCGCAGGACGAGGAAGGTTCCTTCGTCGTCAGCCCGGAGAACGCGCGCGAGGAGCTCGCGACGTTCATCAAACGCGCCAAGAAGCAGCTGCTCATTTACGACCCGAAAGTCACGGACCTGCAGATGATCCGCCTCATCAATCAGCGCATCAAGGCGGGAGTGGACGTCCGCATTCTCGGCAAGGTGGGGAAGCGCGGAGCGAGTATGCGCGTGCAAAAACTTCCGGGGACCCGCCTGCACGTGCGGGCAATGATCCGCGACGGCGAAGCCGCGTTCGTGGGCAGCCAGAGCCTGCGTGCGCTGGAACTCGACGCCCGCCGCGAAGTTGGTCTGATCGTCAAGGAATTGAAGACGGTCAAGCGACTGCTCGAAGTATTCGAGGAGGATTGGTCGAGGACCGACCTGGCTGCGAGGGAAGCGAAAGAAGTGAAGAAAGAGGAAAAGGAACAGAAGAAAGAGGAGAAGGAACTGAAGAAACTCGCAGAAGTCGCCGAAGCCGCAACCCGCTAAATCCCTGCCGCGGTACTCCCTGCCGTTCGAAGCCTTTCGATTGCGCGCCCTACCCGAAGCGACGCGTAAAAGATGCGTCCGACGCGAATGCCGCCGCCCAGCCGATGGCGACCGATCGCTTCGAGCCCTGCCGATGCGATACACCCGCAGTTCGAGCAGTCGGGGTTCCCACCGAACTGGCATGGCATGATGCGACGCTCCAGGTCGGCAGAATAGCAGTCTGTCGTCTTCGCAAAGACGCAGTTCTCCGGTGACTCCGGCGGCTTCTCGTACACCTTGAGCATGCCGTCGCGCAACTGCAGCTTCGAGAATTGCGGCATCAGCCGGCGGAGGTCGGCGATCACTTTCGCTCGATCCGTTTTCGTCAGGCGCTCCTGGGAAATCTCACCAACCTGGGGCGTGTAAAGGCTGATCCAGATGAGCCTGGTATTGGGATTCGCCTGCCACGTTTGAAGGAACTCTTCGATGTAGCCGTCCCGCCGCACCTGCTGCCGCGTAATCGTGCAGTGGACGGTGATCTGGTGTCCTTCGATGTGCTTGAGGACCCGCTCGTAGGTCGCGGGCGTGCGCCGCGCGTCGTGCTCGGGCTGAAGTCCGTCAATTGATGTCACGATCTGAAGCTTCGGTATGGCCGCCCATTCACGTGGAATCGGGCGCACCGCGCTCGTCACGAGCTGCGCATGGATCCTTCGCTCGGCGAGCTGCGGAAGAATCTGCCCCAACTCCCGGTAGCGTACGAGCGGCTCGCCGCCGACGATCGAGACATGCAGCGGGCGATGGCGGTCGACAAGCGCCATGAAGCGGCTGACCAACTCGTCGCCCTTGTAGTCGGCGAGGGTTCGAAGCGTGACCTCGCCACCCAGGTGATCATCGCCGTACGCATAGCACCCGGGACAACGAAGTGGGCACTCGCGCGTGATCTCGATCGAAATGTTCGGTCGATAACCCGCGAGAATACGACCCCATGCCTGGATTATTTCGCGGCCGCCAACACCATGCGCACTCATATCAACGACTATTATGCTCTGATATTCTCTGAGGCAATGCCTCGTGATACAAGAGTTCCGCGTCTCGTGCGCCGCCGTTCGAAAGTTCACGGGTGGGGCGTCTTCACCCGCGATCCCATCAACAAGAACACACGCATCATCGATTACGCAGGAGAGTTGATTGACCACAAGGAGAGCCTGAAGCGCGAGACGAAATACCTGAAGCAGGGCTGCATCTGGTGCTTTACCGTGAATCGCCGGTGGGTCCGAGACGCAAATATTGACGGCAATCTAGCCCGATACATCAACCATGCGTGTAAGCCGAACTGTTACAGTCAGATCATCGGCAAGACGATCTGGATCCGCGCGGGACGCAACATCAAGCCGGGAGAAGAGTTGGCCTACGACTACTACACCGACGGCGAGCAGGTCATCGAGTGCCGGTGCCGGCCCGGTTGCAAGCGGCGTTTATGACAATCCCTCTCAAGGGCACAAAGACGCATAAACCACGAAGGGCACGAAGCACACGAAGTAGTTGTTTTTGCTTTGTGTTCCGTAACTTAGTGACCTTTGTGAGCTTTGTGGTTGCGTTTCTTTGTGTCCTTGTTGCGCAGACTCCCGCGCAGACCGAGATTAGCGAGCCGGATCTTGTCGCCGCCAGCGCCGGCAGAACGCTTCGGATCGGATCGACCGTCGACGGTCGCGTCACCGTAATCCCGCTCGAAGTCTACGTGGCGCGGGTGCTGGCCGGGGAAGGTGAGCCACGCGCCGCGGAGGCGGCACAACAGGCGCTGGCGATCGCTATCCGGACCTATACCCTCAAGAACGTCGATCGCCATGCCCGCGATGGCTTCGATCTCTGCGACAGCACGCACTGCCAGGTCCCCCGTCCCTCGACGCCCTCGTCCCGCCGGGCGGCGATGGCCACGGCCGGCCAGATACTGACATATCGCGGCGACGTCGCGGAAGTTTACTACTCCGCGTCCTGCGGAGGGCGGTCCGAGCGGGCCGGGGACGTCTGGCCGGGCGCCGACTATCCGTACCTCGTCTCGCGCAAGGACGACGCCTGCGAGGACGACCCTGAGTGGACTGCCGAATTCACGCTTCGTGGCGTGCAGGCGGCGCTCGCGCGCGTTGGCTTCGAAGGCGAACGCCTGGAGAACGTGCGGGTGGATGCGCGGACCACGTCGGGACGTGTAGCGCGTCTCCAGTTGTCCGGCTTACGGCCCGACGTCATCGGCGGGAATGAATTCCGGCTGGCGGTCGGCGCGGTGAATCTGCGAAGCACTGCATTCAGCGTTGACAGAGACGGTGAGAGCCTGCGTTTCACCGGCCACGGGTTCGGACATGGCGTAGGGATGTGCGTCATCGGCGCGGGGCGCCGCGCGATGCGCGGCGAATCCGCGCGAACGATTCTGGCGCAGTACTATCCGGGACTCGACCTGACGCCGCTGTCAGCCGTGACACCTTCCGCCGCACTGACCGCATCGCCGCCGCGAGCGGGGGTCCCGGCGCTTGCGGCGGCGGTCGTCGTGCCGCCTGGACCGACCGGCATTACCGTCGTGGTGCCGCGTACGTCGCCCATATCGGCAGCCGATCTCGAACGAATGGCGGTGCGGGTGCACGCGGATCTGGCAAAGACGCTCGGGACATCGGTGGTTCCGATCACGATCCGTCTGCACGACACTCTCAACGCGTTCCGCATGGCGACGAACCGGCCGTGGTGGGTGAGCGAGGTCGCCGACGGGATGAGGATCGATCTTGCCCCGGTCGCGGTCCTCGAACAACGTGGGGGACTGGAGGCATCCGTGCGGATGGCGGTTGCCGAACTGCTCGTTGCCGGAGCCCTCGGTGGCCGTCCCGTCTGGGTGCGAGTCGGCGCCGCACGGCACTTCTCCCAGGTTGGTACCAGCGCACCCCGTCCCGGCTCGCCTCGCACGCCGTGCCCCTCGGATGCGGAGCTGACGCTTGCCGTATCAGCTCCAGCACAGCGAGAAGCCGAGGCGCGGGCGCAGGCGTGCTTTGCGCGCGAGATCGACAGGGTGCGGGATTGGCGCGCCGTACGATAACCACAAAGAGCACTATGTTTTGTCTTTTTGACCCAGGTCAATCGGAGAAAGAAGAGGAGTCATCAGCAATCACGAATTGAATCAGGCGTGGCTGACACGCGGCTGACGCGTGCTTCGCCACAGCATCACTCCGGAGATCGCCGTACCGATGATGGCGATCACCAGGAAGCCGATGATGACCGTCTGAAACGGAGCGGACTCGATGAGGCGCAGCACGCTCGGTCCGTAGACACGCGCCAGAGCCGCCTCGCTACCAAATCGGATCAGCCGCATGGCGGCGAACGTCCCGAAGAAAGTCCAGCGATCGACTTCCAGTGCGCCACACGTGAGCACGAACGGCGTCAGCGGAAACGGCGGCGGCATGACTGCGGCAAAGGCCATGGCCACGGCGCCGCGTTTCTGCACGCGGGTGCGAAACCGCTCGAGCCGCCTGGCGGGCACGAATTGCTCGAGGCCCATTTCGCCAATCTTGCGCCCGATCCAGTACGTCACGGCTGCACCCGTGACCGATCCCGCCGTCGCCAGCATCGGATAAAGCCAGAAGAACGTGCTGTCGCTCGCGGCCAGGTAAATCACGAGCGCGTCGATGCCGAACGGAAGGAAGAAGAGCATCGTCGCGTCAAGCGCGCCCAGCAGGTAGGCGCCCCACCAGGTCAGGAAGAAGCCGAAGGCGTGCCGCAGGCCCATTACCAGCAGATTCCATCGTATTGCGCCCGGAGCGTACTGAAATCGATGGGAATGCGGACCAGGTCGATGACCGTCTGGTCGGGGCGGCATCGGGCGACTGCTTCCGAGAACTCGGGAGCGCCGTTGCCGATGACGATGACGTCGCTGCGGGCGATGAGATCGTCCATCGACTCGCAGAGATGCCGCGACAGATGGGGGATCTGCTGTTCGATGTATTCCTTGTTGGCGCCCATGAGGCGGGCCAGCGAGACGTTGCGATCGAAGATACACAGCTCGTAACCCTTCCCGAGCA
>Ga0210379_10000730_pt1 | contig 11167 bp, 10 predicted proteins | sample PLMedo_2_FD_155468 | JGI IMG/M metagenome (GOLD analysis project Ga0210379, IMG submission 155468) | Groundwater sediment microbial communities from an aquifer in East River, Colorado, USA - PLM4_32_coex redo | ecosystem: Environmental > Terrestrial > Soil > Riparian zone | place: USA: East... | reverse complement strand
CGCGCATGGCACGGCTGAGGCTGCCGCGTTCGAGGACGACCGCCTCCCCGGTCTCGATATCGGTGGCAACCGCGCGGTATGGAATGGGAAGCGTCTGGAAATCGTCGATCCCGATGGCTTGCTCGGTAAGCCGGCGGAAGAACGCCTCAATCGAGACCCCGACGATGACGCCCTTGGGCAGGGCAAGCCCGCCGTCTTTCACGCCGTATTGGGGGGCGAAGAGCGTCTTGTAGTCGTCGAACTTGCGCTGGCTTGCGATCTCGGCCCGCGGCGGGCGGTCCCTGAAAATGTCGTCCCAGTCTGCCTGGCGGACCATCCGTTCCAGTCGCGCTGCGGGCGAACCGGAAGCGTACGCTCCGCCGACGATCGCGCCCATGCTGGTCCCGGTGATGCAGTGCACGGGTACGCGCATTTCTTCCAGCACCTTCAGCACTCCGACGTGCGCGATCCCGCGCGCGCCCCCGCCGGAGAGCGCGAGGCCGATGCGCGGCGGCTTGGGTGCGCCCGCCGCGGGTACCACCGGCTGCGCCTGGGACACCGGCGCTGCGATCGCCAGCGTGGCGCTGGCGATTGCTGCCCGCACGAAGCCATTGATGGTGCACATGGTCTTTGGGGGGAAGCGTGGACGCTCGATCAGGTTTACGCCGAATCATACCCCAGTGCAATCGATCAGGGCTGCTTTCAACGTCGATGGCAATTCCAATTGCATTCCTTGCACCGCGCGGATGCGGGTGGCGACGCGTAATCTGATAGCATTACCGGCGCGTTCTCCCTTTACTGTCTCAATCGACCAGGCCTGCAAATTGAAGAATTGCACTGCGTGGTGCCGCCGGGCCAGCGGTATTCTTGCGATTTCGCTCCTGGGTGCGACGCCGGTCGTGTCGCTCGCAGCGGCCGGAGAGGTGCTGCAGGCGGTCAAGGCGCGCGGCCACTTGAACTGCGGCGTCAGCGAGGGCATCACCGGCTTTTCCGCGCAGGATGCGCGCGGACGCTGGGTGGGCCTTGATGCCGATTTCTGCCGCGCGGTGGCGGCGGCGGCACTCGATGATGCAGAGAAGGTCCGGTTCGTGCCGCTCCGGTCCTCCACCCGCTTTCCGGCGCTTCAAGCCGGCAAGATCGATCTCCTCGTGCGCAATACCACCTGGACGCTCACGCGAGAAGCGCTGCTGAAAGTGCAGTTTCCCGCAGTGCTTTACTACGACGGCCAGGCGTTCATGGTGGCGAAGTCTGCCGGCATCAGGACGCCCGCCGACCTTGATGGCGCGACCGTTTGCGTCGAAAAGGGCACGACCCACGTGCAGAGACTCACCGAGTATTTCGGCGTGCGCAGGCTCGCCGTGAAGCCGCTGGTCATTGACTCCTCGGTCGAAGTGGCGGATGCGTTCTTTGGCGGCCGCTGCAAGGCCATTAGTTCCGACGCCTCGCAACTCGCGGCGACGCGGCTGCGTGCCCCAGGAGGGCAACAAGACTACGTGATACTGCCCGAGCACATATCGAAGGAGCCGCTGGGGCCGGTGGTGCGGGACGACGACGGACAATGGGTCGCGCTCGTGCGCTGGGTGCTCTACGCGCTCATTCTCGCTGAGGAGCGCGGCATCACGCGCGCCAACATCGATGCCATGCTGAAGACGCCCGAGGGAGCTTACCTGCGGGCGGCCGGCGGAAAGAGCGAGTGGGTCGCCCGCACATTCGGCGTGCGCGAGGGCTGGCTGGCGCGTGCTGTGAAGGCCGTGGGCAATTACGGCGAGCTCTTCGACCGGCACCTGGGCGAGGGCAGCCCGCTCAAGCTCGAGCGGGGGCTGAATCGGCTGTGGACGCAGGGCGGCCTGTTGTATGCCCCCCCGCTGGACTGACCGGGCCGCATCGCCATGAGCGATTTTCAGATCTACCTGACGCTTGCGGTCTTTGGAGCGGTGATTCTCGCGATCGCGTTCGATGTGATCGACATGGCGGTTGCGGCCCTGCTCGGGGTCTGTGTGCTGGTGGCGCTCGATGTGCTGCGGGAGCCGGACATCATGGAGGCGCTGCGCACGGCGGGCGGGCCGCTCGCCCTCCTGTTCGGCGGCATGGTGGTGGCCCGCGTGCTCGGCAAGACCGGCATATTCGAGCGCGTCGGCGCGATCTACCTCCGCGCCACCCACGGCAGCGGGAAACGCTATCTGATCCTGCTGGTGCTGCTCGTTGCACCGATCTGCGCGTTCCTGCCCAACGCGACCACCGTCATCCTGCTAGCACCAGTCATCATCGGCGTCGCGCGCGCCCTGAAGGTGAGCTTCGTCGGGCCGATGGTGATTGCCGCGATCGTCAGCAACTCGGCGGGCATGTTGACACTCGTGGGCGACCCGGCGACGTTCCTCGTGGGCAGCTCGATCGGCATGACCTTCGGCCAGTATTTGCAGAAAGTGAGCCTTGCCGGGTTGCTCGCGGTGGCCGTGATATTTCCGTTCCTGCCACGCCTGATGCCGGAAGTCTGGAATGTCCGTACCGAGGTAACGCGTGCGGCCGCTCTGCCGCCGATCGAACGGCCGGCATTTGTCGCGTTTGCGCTCGTCATTCTGGCGGTGATGGTCGCGTTGTTTCTGGCTGGCGAGGCTTTGCCCACCAAGATCGTGCCGCCGGCAGTGGCCATCATCGCCGCGACGCTTGCGCTGCTCGTGGTCTATGGTGCCCGTGTCGAGCCCGTGGACAACGTCATTCGTGACATCGACTGGAAGACGCTCGTGTTCCTTGGCGCGATCTTTTGCCTGGTGCAGGCGTTCACCAAGACCGGGCTGCTGCAGGGGCTCTCGCTTCAGCTGCATGCATGGTTCGGGCTGGAGTTCACGCGGGTGGCGCTGGTGCTGCTCGCCGGCATCGGCATACTGTCGAGCCTGCTCGCCAACATTCCAGTGGTGGCCGCCTCGCTCGTCATGACCAAGGGCTACATGGTCGCGGCCGAGGCGGTGCCGGAGGCGGCGCTCATGGCGGGATTCACCAGCTGGCCGGCGGAAACGGTGCCGGTATTCATCGCCATGATGTTCGGCGCGACGCTGGGCGGGAACGCCACGCTGATCGGGGCGTCGGCCAATATCGTGAGCGTCGGTATCTGCGCGAGCCAGGGCGAACGCGTGACTTTCGTGCGGTTCATGCGCTACGGGCTGCCGATCACCATCGCGCAACTCGGCGTTTCGGCCCTCTACGTGCTCGCGTTGGTCTGGCTCGCGTCCTAGAGCGCCTAACACAATGAAACACACGCTGCGCTGTCACGGTTTTGGCGACGCGGGACCAGCAGCACGGTCGGGCACCGCGACGGACATGCACCGAGCAGTAGCCGCGGGCCAAAACCGCGCCAGCCCACGAGGGGTTGCGGCCACAATCGCCGCTAGCTTTGTCGCTCGGCTTGCCAATACAGCGAGTATTGGCTGCACCTCGCTTCGCGCTATCGACGATTCTGACTCGCAACGCACGCGCGTTTCATTATGTTAGGCGCTCTTAGGAATTGGGGAACCGGTACCTCTGCGGTCGACCGTTTCACCGCCTGGTTTGTGGCAGCGGCGCGTTGTCTTGCGCGCTGGCGGGCTGCGCGACGGTCGAGCCGCATCTGATGCCAATGCCGGCAGTGTTCAAGAACGAGCACTTGGAACGGATGCCCTGGCTGCCGCCCGAGCTGCGCCGCCCGAAGTGAAGTTGCCGAGCCCGGATCCGGCCTGACCTTCACTTGCGATTGCGTGCGGCTTTGACGTGGATCAATAGCTATCAGAGAATGCAGGTGTATTTGTTACTCGAATGGGCTCTGGTCGGGTAGCAGGATTTCCAGAATCCAGGAATCTTATTCTGAGCCCTGCTTGCTTTTCGGTGTGGGACAATAGGTGCAGGCGTGCGACAACAAGCGGAGGTGTGACGTGACCCAATCGCGATTGAAAGTGATGTTGCTGCTGGCGTTGGCCCTGTTCGTGTCGTTGGCAGTTGGGACGGCGCGCGCCCAGACCGCCTCGACGGAGCAGATTCCCAACCACCCGGCGCTGAGCGATCGATTCGCTTTCCAGCTCGGTGCATTCTATGCCACCACCACCACTCAGGCATCGCTGGCGCCCGCCGGCGGCGGGGCGGCGGTGGCTATCGACTTCGAAAGCGCGCTCGGGCTCGAGGACCATGCCGTGGTCGGCATCGGAGGATTTCTCTGGCGGATATCCGAGCGTTGGCGGCTCGAGGTGGAGTATTTCAAGTTGAATCGCGACGCGAGCCGCACGCTGGAGACAGAAGTCAGGTGGGGCGACCAGGTCTACCCCGTCGGCACCATGGTCAACTCGACGTACGACTTCTCCGATACCCGGGTCAGCGCCGGCTACTCGTTCTTCAAGCGGCGCGACAAGGAGCTCGGGGTCGGACTCGGCTTGCATATGTCGAAAATCGATGTGAGCCTGCAGCAGGCGGGGAGTAGCGCCGAGCAGGCGGATGTGACAGCGCCATTGCCGGTGGTGAGTTTCTACGGGACGTTTGCGCTCACCAACCAGTGGGCGATGCGGATTCGTACGGATTGGCTTTCGCTCAACTACGGCGACTATTCCGGCGGCCTGCGCAGTTCGGCCATGGATGTGCTCTACCAGCCGTTTCGCAATGTCGGCTTTGGCTTCGGCATGCGCAGCCTGATGCTCGATGTGACGATCGACAAAAGCAATTGGAGTGGCGAGGCGAAGGCGGCTTTCTGGGGTCCGGCGGCGTACGTGACCGTATCGTTCTAGACCCCCCTGGCCAGTAGCGTGAGTCGTGAATCGTAAATCGTAAATCGTAAATCGTGAATCGTGAATCGTGAATCGTGAATCGCGAATTGTGATTCGATGCGGTTAATTCAATATATGCGAATCCCCTTCTTTGCAGGGAGGGGTGGCACGGCAGCGCCGGGGTGGTGGATCGGCACAATGCTTTTCGCGTTGACGGGCTGCGCGACGGTCGAGCCGCATCTGATGCCGACGCCGGCCGTATTCAAGAATGAGCGCCTGGAACTGATGCCCCTGCTGCCGCCCGAGTTGCGCTCTACGCGCCTGCCCGTGTTCTTCGCCACGACGCGTGCTCCAGCCGCCGCGGGCGAGCCCGGGCACTACACCGACGACGCCGGCGACGGGATGACGCTCGGGGTCGCCGGAGTGCGCCTCGGCGCGCCGGGCTGGACGTGGGATGAGCTCATCACCTCCGATCGCACGAATACCCTCTCCCACGCGCGCATTGGCGCCGTGGAGCGCGTCGAGGAATTCGGCAAGAACCGGGAAGATGGGGATCCGGGCGATGCCGAGCGCCGTTTCCTGGCTGCGATCAACGGGCAGCTCGCCAAATCGAACAACAAGGAGCTCGTCCTCTACGTGCATGGCTACCGGGTGACCTTCGACGAGGTCTCCGTGCAGATGGGCTCGTTCGCGCACTTCCTCGGCCACGGGGCGGTGGTCACTTTCCAGTGGCCGACGGGACTCAATTTCTGGAACTACATCACCGACTGCCCGCGGGCGGAGCGCTATATCCCGGACATCGAGCGCCTGATCGCGCTGGTGGCGCGGTCATCGGCTGAAAGCATCAACCTCATGGCCTATAGCTGCGGCTCGCCGCTCCTCGCCGCGGCGCTCGCACGGCTGCGCGCGCGTCATCCGGCGGAAGGGCGCGCGGAACTCGCCAAGCGCTACCGCATCGGCAACATCCTCTTCGCGGCCTCCGACGTGGATCTCAAGACCTTCGCCGGCGAGCACGTGCCGCCGAGCCTGGACCTTGCCCGGCAGTTGATCGTCTACGCCTCGCGCAACGACCGCGCGCTCGGATTTTCCAGCCTGATCGCCGGAGCTTCCCGCCTCGGCAAGCCGGACATCGCGGACCTGACGCCGCAGGAACTGGAGCGCCTCGCTGCCGATCCCAGGCTCCAGGTGGTTGACGTGTCGGAGGTGCGCGGCGCGCACGAGATGGGCGGCATGAGGGGGCACGGCTACTGGTACGCCAACGACTGGATTTCCACCGACATCACGCTTTCACTGCGCCATTCCATACCGCCCGAGCAGCGCTGCCTCGTCAATCCACCGGGCAAGCAGCGCGTCTGGCTGTTTCCGGAAGACTACCTCCAGTGCCTGGAGAATCGGCTGCTGGCAGCGTTCCCCGAGATGCGCCGCTCGCCCGCGCAGGGAGCAATGACCGGTGACCGGTGACCAGTGACCGGTCCCAGACAAATTAGAAACAAATCTTAATTCACAAACAACTTCTAAATATCAAACTCCAAATCTCAAACAAATCCCAATTCCCAAATTCCAAATCTCAAACTAATGCCAGGCACCGAAAGGATTGCGGCCATGACCAGGAATATTCTTCCGTTGGCGTTAATGATCGTGATGAGCCCGGCGTGGGCGCTCAACATGAGCGGCTTCAAGGATGCGCCCATCACGCGTTTGAGCAGCGAGGAGTTGAAAACTTTTCGCGCGTTCGTCATGAAAACGCTGGACCAGACGCCCGATGGCACCACCGTGGAATGGAAGGCGGAGAAGACGCGCTTCGTGAGCAAGGTTACGCCGCAAAAGAGCTTCACCGACGGCAAGCTGCCGTGCCGCGAAGTAACCATCGAGTCCGACGCCCACGATCGCTTCCAGCGCGGCCTCTACACCCTGTGCAAGGGCGCGAACGGCGAATGGCAGTTCAAGACGCCCGGGGCGAGGCAGACCGCGAAGTGACCCGAACGTGCCTCAGAATTACCCCCGTCGCGCCGTGGAAGCGGGGATAGGGGGCCTTTGGGTCGGGTCTTAGCCCACGACGCTCGCGCCCTTGATGTAAGTGTGGCCGGACACGTCCGCCGGCGCCGGATACACCTGCACGTACTTCACGTTCTCGAACGGCACCATCAGGAAGGTGTTGTCCGCCTCGAACAGCATGTAGCGGTTCTCCAGCACGTCTTCGAGCTTGAGCGTCTGGGCGGCCACGTTCGGCGTCTGCTGGGGAAAATCCAGCGACAGCTTGCTGCCGTCATTGAAGTGAATGGTCATGCCTCTCTGGTCTTTCATGCGCGTCTCCCATGTCGTGCCGGCATGGACGATGCCGGCTGCCGGGCCAGCCTATCACGGGGACAGCCGCCGGCGTGGGATAGCGCGTAAAATGACGGCCGTAGCCTCGGGCCCGGCACGCGGACCATCACAATGGGAGAGATTGCATGAGATACAGGTTGCCGTTGTTTCTGGCGTTGCTGTGCGTTCTGGCGGCGCCGGCCGCGGCGCAGAGCGTGACGCTCGACAAGATCCGCAAGACGGGCGTCATTACCATGGGCTATGTCGAAGGCTCGGCGCCGTTTTCCTTCACGGATGCCGGCAAGCAGCCGCAAGGCTACTCGGTGGACCTGTGCCGCGCCGTCGCGAGCGGCATCCGCGCGCAGCTCAAGCTTGCCAGCCTGGAGACGCGCTGGGTGCCGGTGACGATACAGGACCGCCTCGAGGCGGTTAAGAGCGGGCGCGTGGACATCGAGTGCAGCACGACGACGTGGACGCTGTCGCGCCAGGCGGACGTGGATTTCAGCCTCGTCACCTTCGTGGACGGCGGCAGTATCCTGGCCCGGACCGAATCGGATGCCGGCCGCCTGACGGACTTCGGCGGCAAGCGCATCGCCGTCATCACCGGCACCACCACGGAAAAGGTCCTGCGGGAAACGCTGGCGCGCCGCTCGATCAAGGCGGAGGTCGTCACCGTCAGGACGCGCGATGCCGGCCTGCAACTGCTGGACCAGCGCAAGGTCGACGGATTCGCGTCGGATCGCATCGTGCTGATCGGCGTCGTGATGACCGGAAAGGCGAAGGGCACGTTCAAGCTGCTCGACGAGGATTTCTCCATCGAGCCCTACGCGCTGCCGTTGCCGCGCGGCGACGCCGATTTCAGGTTGGCGGTGAACCGGGTGCTGGCGGGCCTCTACCGTAGCGGCGGCATCGAGAAGATCTACAACGAGTGGCTGGGCAAGCTTGGACCGCCGAGCCTGCTGCTGTCGGCGGCGTTCTTCATCCAGGGCCTTGCGGAGTGAAGGCGCCGGTATTGGCGTGCGGGGCGCTGCTGTCGATTGCGGCAGCGTCCGGCGCGCAACCGATCCGGATCCCGGATTATCGCGATAGCCCGCGCGTTGCGCCGGCGCCGGGGGAGAAGTGCGAGCATTGCGGCGCGATTCGCTCCATACGCGAGATGCAGAACCGGCGTGAGGGTCCGGTTCCCAGGACATTCCAGAACGAACCGATCGACCGGGGGATCGGCGGTAACATCTACACCGGCGCCGTGGTTTACCTGCCACTGGGCAAGGGCACGGACAAGCCCTTCGTCGGGGGCGTCGGCACGCCGGAGATGCGCGAACGGTTCAGCCAGACGACCTACGAGATCGTCGTCAACCTCGACACGGGTGGTTTTGTCTCCGTCCAGCGCGACGACGGCGCGAGCTTCCGGGTGGGCGATCGGGTGCGGGTGCTGGGCAACCAACTCGAGCTGCTCGCGAATTGATCCGGTTGGCGGTGATGGATGACCGCGACCAGACCACGCTAAATAGTTGAAGTGACTACGAGGAGGAGAAAAATGGCGTCGCTCTCGGCTGGAAGGCCATTGGGCCGTTGGGTATTGCTTGGTTTTGCGCTCGCGGCGTCGCTCGCCTGGACCACGGGCGTTGTCGCGCAAAAGTATCCCAGCCGGCCGATCCGGGTCGTAATCCCGTTCCCGCCCGGCGGCAACGTGGACACTTTCGCGCGCGTGCTGTTGCGCTACGTCGAGGAGGATCTCGGGCAGCCGATGGTGATCGACAACCGTGGCGGGGCGAATGGTATTGTCGGCGCCGACACGGTCGCCAAGGCCGCGCCGGACGGCTACACCATCATGGTCACGTCGTTCGGCCTCGCGGTGAACCAGTACATCGTGAAGAAGCTGCCGTTCGACTTGAGGACGGATTTCCTGCCGGTGACCAACATCGCCATCGGCCTGGGGTACCTTATGGTGTCCCATCCCGGCGTGCCGGTGAAGACGGTGAAAGACGTGATCGCGCTCGCGAAAAGCCAGCCGGGGCAGTTGCGCTACAGCACCGCGGGCATCGGCAACGGCCAGCACCTGACCGGCGCACTGTTCGCCCTCAAGGCGGGCATCGACATGCTGCACGTGCCCTACAAGGGCGGAGGCCCGGCGCTCAATGCGGTAATGGGCGGCGAAGTCCAGTTCCATTACCCCGCCGGCTCGGTAGGCATCCCGCAGGTGAAGGCGGGAAGGGTGCGGGGCATCGCGTTCACCGGAGAAAAGCGGTTGTCGTCGCTGCCCGAAATGCCGACCATCGGCGAGACCCTGCCCGGATTCGTCGCGGATGCCGGCTGGCATGGCGTATTCGCGCCGGCCAAGACCCCGCCGGCAATCGTCGCGCGGCTGCAGCAGGCCATCTACAAGGCGCTGCAGGTGCCGCTGGTTCATGAAAACTTCGTCAGCAACGGCTATCAGCCCAAGGGTGACGTCCCAGCGGTGTGGGCCAAGGCCTATCAGGAAGAACTCAAGCGGCTCGCGGAAATCGCGAAGGCGGCGAAGCTCGAACCCCAGTGATAGAGTGATGCGGTGACGAGTGTTGAGTAAAGAGTAACGAATAACGAGTAACGAGTAACGTAGTGACGGGTGGGGGGAATTGGATACCAACTTCTGGGTGATCCAGGCGTTCAACGGCGTCTCCTACGGCGCCCTGCTGTTTCTTCTCGCCAGCGGCCTCTCCCTGATTTTCGGGGTGATGCGCATCGTCAACCTCGCGCACGGGTCCTTCTTCCTGTTGGGGGGCTATGTCGCGCTGACGGTGATCTGGACGACAGGCTCCTGGCTGTTGGCCCTGCCGGTGGCGGCCCTGGTCGTTGCCGCAGTGGGATTGCTCATGGAGCGGGTATTCCTGAGACCGCTGGGTTTCGACCCGCTGCGGCAAGTGCTGATGTCGGTGGGCTTCGCGTACCTGTTTCAGCAGGCGGCCCTCGATATCTGGGGTGGAGACAACCTCGACATCATTCCGCCCGCCTTGTTGAAGGAGAGCGCGGTCGTCGGCGGATTTTATTTCCCGATGTACCGGATTTTCATGATCGGCATGGCGCTCGTGATGGGGCTGATCCTGTGGCTCACGATGGAAAAGACGCGCGTGGGGGCCATGGTCCGGGCGACGGTTGATGACGCAGAGATGGCCCGTGGCGTGGGAATAGATACCTCCCGCGTATCGATGTTCATTTTCGCCCTCGGTGCGTTCCTCGCCGGATTGGGAGGCGTCATCGGGGGGGCTTTCCTCGGCGTCTATCCGGGACTGGATTTCGCGATCCTTCCTATTGCCTTTGCAGTCGTGATCATCGGGGGCATGGGGAGTCTTGGCGGGGCGGCCGTGGGGAGCCTCCTGGTCGGCCTGGCGGACAACTTCGGCAAGGCGCTGTTCCCGGAGATTTCCTATTTCACCCTTTATGCGCCGATGGTCCTGATCCTGGCGCTGAAGCCGACCGGCCTGTTCGGGCGGGAGTGACGAGCAGCCTGCTGGAGCTGGTCCTCCAACAGGCTGCTTTCCGCAAAACCGCCGGAGGATTCAGGATGAAGTTGAACAAGATGACGCTTGTGCGATGTAGCTTAAGATTGGGATAGCGATCGACTTTATGCCTCTGCAGCACTGTACTGTTGTATTCATGCCGGCGGTTTTGCGTAAGGAGCATGTCCGATGAAGGATGGACATGCTCCTCGGCGCAAGTTTCTCATCATCTTCGCCGTAATGCTGGCCGTACTGGTCGCCACGCCGTACTCCGGCTCGTACGTCATCGTGCTCGTCACGCACGCGCTGATTTTCGCCATCCTCGCCATGAGCCTGGACATCCTCCTCGGGTACACCGGATTGCCTTCGCTCGGCCAGGCGGCGTACCTGGGCGTGGGCGCTTACCTGACGGCAATCCTGGCGAGCCGCTTCCAGTTCGGTCTCGACTGGACGTTCTGGCTGGTGGTCGTACTGGGCATTCTGATAGGCGCGGCAACGGCGGCGCTGTTTGGCCTGTTCGCCGTCCATGCCGGCGGCGTCTACTTCCTGATGATCACTCTCGCGCTCGGCATGTGCGTATGGGGGCTCGCCTACCGGTGGAACTCCCTTACTGGAGGGGACAACGGCATCGTCCTGCCGCCGCGACCTGCATTCGGCATAGAGCTCGCGGACGACGTGACTTTTTTC
>Ga0210379_10000729_pt1 | contig 11170 bp, 15 predicted proteins | sample PLMedo_2_FD_155468 | JGI IMG/M metagenome (GOLD analysis project Ga0210379, IMG submission 155468) | Groundwater sediment microbial communities from an aquifer in East River, Colorado, USA - PLM4_32_coex redo | ecosystem: Environmental > Terrestrial > Soil > Riparian zone | place: USA: East... | reverse complement strand
AGTATCGTTACGACCTTCTGCAGCCAATGGGCCATCTTGCTTCTGCTTAGCAGGTCTCGGCCGTTGCACTGCCGAGCGTCAACTGGCCAAAAATGTCCTCGATATTCTTAACGTCTAATCCCTCTTCGGTGAGCCGGTCCCGGATATATGACTCGGCAGCAGCCATTCGATTCCTGTGGCCCAACTTGGAACTGACTAAGTGCCATAGCCTCTCCTCCTTCAACTCTAGGTCTTCGATTTTGAGGTCTTCTCGGCGACATCTCACTTCCACCCTTACAGTGGGTGGTATCCCCTTCGTCCTGTCCTTTCGTTGATCGACTAACTTTAATCTGGGTTTTTCTTCACCATTCCACGGTCGTCCTGCCAATGGCTCGCCGTTTCTGGATTGAACAATCCAGCGGTAGTAGCCCTCGGACGTTTTAGACTGGGTGACGATCATGAATTGCACCGTGCCAGTAATTTCTACCTTTGAGCTGCTGGCGATGCTTCTTTGAGCTGACGCTCCAATATCTGCGGACCCAGAAGGCCCCGACGAACCCATAGAGCCGGCCACGGCTGCCTTCACACTGGCCTGTGCGTGCTTTTCGAGTGTCTCAGTTATCTGACCGTGTATTTCTGGTGCTTCGCGAGAGACAGACGCTTTGTCTACGATGACCGGTTCTGTCTCCGGTATGACGACAACGATCTCGGCTTGCCTAACGCTAAGCCGAAATCTGACTGGCGCTTCCTCCTCACCCCCAACACGCGCAGTACCGAAAACGACGTCAGCATGCAGGTCGACCTTTGAAGTATCGCCATCAAAGTCTTGATGCCAAGCATCAATTGCGACGACGTCGGCAAATGCTCTTTTTCTGTTGTCGGAGTTGCGCGACATGACCGCCCTCGAACGCCAATTGGAGGGAACCTTAGCGCAAACCTAGGGTTTGCTCACCCCCACTTGATCGAGCAGACCATCGACACGATCTGGTCCTTCGGCCCGCGACCGTTTTCGGCGATCTGCGTCATCGCCGCGTAGCACTCTGCGACGTTCCCGGAAATCACCCGCCGCCCATCGGGCGCCCCACCGACTGTCGCGCTTGCGCGGCGGTCGGAAACGGGCACGGCAAGTCATCCATCACAGGCGGGGCCTCGGGCGTATTCATGTCCCGCGCCTTGAGGTTGTCCAAAAGGTGGAGGAAGCAGGGGTGACGCCACAGGAGTTCTCCAGCGACGCTGTCGAGCAACGGCACTTCGCCGTCTTGTAGCGTCCAGCTCGTCGCGATGGATTTGACCCGGTCGCGTCGTGCGCGTTGCTCCTTCGTTTCGTCGGGCAACAAATCGAAGTCGATGTCGATCGGATAGATCTCGAAATCGGCGCCTTCATTGCCGCCTCTGAGCAGGTTTTCCCGGTCGTCGGCGAGATTGAACAGGAAGCCGCGATACGCTGCGGCGGCACCCGCCGATGCGCTGTCGACGAGGGAACCCGCCACCGTCAGTGCGAATCTGGGAAGGCGCAGACGCTGGTTCGAGCCGTCGAGCGAGTTCACCGGGTCGCTGCGCGCGTTGACGACAATGATGACCAGGTGCCTGAGGCTCCTTGCTCGGGCCAAGTCGTTCAGATTCGCCTTTGATCGATCGGCAAGAAACTCTCGCCGCACGGCGGTCAGGCCGAGATTGTCGACCACGCCGCCATCGACCAGCCGCAGGTAAAGCGGCTGCCGGAACGGCTCTGGATCGCCCGGCTTCGAATCGTCGTAAAGTCCCGCTCTCAACGAGTCGCGATAGCGCGCCAGGCGAAATTGCTCAAAGTTGAGATAGCGGCTGTCTTGTTCAGTGAGTTGGACTCGCCAATCGTCCGCGAGCATTTGGCGGATTCGGCATCCCGCCCTATCGACATAGGAATTGTTCTGCAACAGCACCGGCGTGAACGCGATCGGGAAGGCCGCCGACGCCGTGGTTGCCAGCACGAGCGGCACCTGATCGAAGTTCATGCATAGATCATCGAGGGTCCGCGGATCGAAGGTGAAGACCTGGCCTGCCACGACATCGCTCGCATTGAGCAGAAACAGCGGCTGGTTCCGCTGGTTGAGCGTGGCGAGCGTTGCGTCGGTTTCGAGCAGTCGCGTCAGCATGTCCTGCAGGATCTCGATGCGGGTCTTGCGCTGGAGCCTGAGACCGATCCAGGTCAGAGGGTTGATCAACCTGCCCGTGATGTAGCCGATGCCGTCAAACTCCGCGATCCTTTGCTGGAAGGCCTCCGCTCGCTCAGCACTTGCACCGTGGAGTGCCAGATAGGTGGCGTAGACACTGCCGCCGGACACGGAGGACACGACGGCGATATCCTGCGACAGGCGGCGGCGATCTCCGGAAGGCGTTTGATAGAAGGTGCGGTCGAGCCGCTTGGTGACACCGGCAGCAAGCGCCGCCGCGCGCGAACCGCCACCGGAAAATGCGAGCACGACGAAGGGATGGTCGGCTTCTGCCGCTATCCCTCTCCGGTCCTCATTGCGCTGCTCGCCCGCGAGCGGATGGTCAACAGCCCTAGTTCCGCACCCGGCACCGCCGAGAGCGATGAAGATCCCGAGGATCGCAGACCAGCGGCGCTTCATCCCATCTCCTCCGCGTTCACAATCTTCTTGAAGGTGAGCTCCTGGGGAACACCCTCGATGGCTCGCGCCCTCTGCCAAAGCGGCATGTGAGCAATGGTCGTGTCCAGGGCATAGAAGTGCACACCCGCCACCGCAAAGAATGGGGTGTTCGTCGTGCCGACGGTGATTGGATTTGTTATCGGCACGTTGTCCGCCGATGGCTTGCGAGCCCCCTTGAGAACGGGAACGTCCCCTCCGTCGAAAAAGACTGTCACTGTCGCCATTCGGACCTCCGCTGCGATGCGCCCAATCGAAAAACGACCCGCAGGGTTTGCGGAAATGACCACAAGGCCTTCGTCTGCATGGTTGCAGACGCGCTCATCTCATGGTCATTTCGAACTCGGAAGCCTCCGCGCCCTGATGATGATCACCACGGACCCGCTATCGCAGTTCCCCTCGAATGGGACAGCGGAGACGACAGAAGGATATATGACAATGCCGAGTTTGTGGAGTCGCGGGTGACCCCAATCCTCAACCCCACTTGATCGAGCAGCCCATCGAGGCGATCTGGTCCTTGGGGCCTTTGCCAGTTTCGGCGATCTGCGTCATCGCCTCGTGCAGCTCGCGCCGCGCATGGGGGACGATCTGCATCCGCGACTCGTCCAGCCGCCCGCGATATTGCAGCTCGTCCTTTGAATTGAATCCGAAGAAGTCGGGCGTGCACACCGCCTCCCAGGCGCGCGCCACCGCTTGAGTCTCGTCGATGACATAGGGGAAGTTCAGCCGGTGCTCCTTGGCGAACGCCTTCATGTTGTCGAAGGAGTCGTCGGGCGAGACCTTGGTGTCGTTGGGCATGATCCCGATCACGCCGAAGCCCATCGCTTTAAGCTCGGCGACTTCCTCGACCAGCCGGCCGATGATCGCTTTGACGAAAGGACAGTGGTTGCAGATGAAGACGACGAGCGTCCCCTTAGGGCCCCGCACGTCCTTGAGCGAGTAGGTCTTCCCGTCCACGCCCCTGAGCGAAAAGTCGCGCGCCTTCCAGCCGAATTCGCAGATGGGGGGTTGCACTGCCGGCATCGTCGTCTCCTGAGCTCAGATCATCGCCGCAACGTGCCATGGAGATATGGCGCACTCAACCTCGTTGGCACGAAAACGCAAGATGCCCCATTCGTCCCCCATCGCGCTAGCTTCAGAGGACGACCTCATCTTTCGGGTGGAGGAAAATCGTCCACGCACTGATGGCGCTTTCCGTGCAGCTCATCGGATAAATGGTCAGGAGACGGACGGGTCTCGCGTCATCGATCGCACCACGATTCGAATATTCGTTCGGAACCATGGCGGAACATCCGCGTTTGCGGTTTGCAACTCGCCAAAACGGAGCGGGAATTATGGCCAGGTCATCACCACGACAACGACGCACGATGGGACGCGTCATGCATGAGTACAAGCATGGCGAACTGAAGAGTGGACGAAAGGGTAAGGGCGGCAAAGTGAAGAGCCGCAAGCAGGCAATCGCGATCGCTCTGCATGAAGCCGGACAATCGAAATACGACACGAAGACGGAAAAGAAGAGAAGCGCCGCCAAGTCGACGCGCAAGGAGGCAACGGGCCGGACGGGTCAGCAGGAGCGCGAAGGCAAATCGCGCGTCGGCGCACGCGGGAAGCGCGAGAGCACGCGTGCCATGGGTGGCAAGAATGCCACGAAAACCACGCGGGCGCGCAAGGCTCCGAGCCGCAAGCGCAGCTCGAGCAGTTCGAGCCGCTCGAAGAGGGGCGGCAAAAGCCTATTAAGCCGGTTGCTGTCCAAATAGATCGTCGGGGGCGCTGCCGGCACGCCGTTCGGTGTCCGCCTGCGGCTCGATTTCACCGGTGGACAGGATGTGCGCGACGGGGATCTGTCGCGCCGCCAGTTCGCGCCCGATCAAGCGGAATCTGTGGCAGTCGAGAGGGTCGCGCTCCGCGCAGAGGAGCGCGACCTTTCTTTTTGCGCTCTCTTCGATGACGGAAGCGAGCCCGGCTTCGAAGGCCGGCGTGCGCGCCATGGCGGCATAATCGGGCTTGCCGTTCCTCAAGAGCGAAGGATTGTCGGGTCTTCCCCCGAGCTCGCGCCCGAGGAAGACGTACGAGATGCCGCGTTCGGCGAGCGCCGCTTCCAGACGCGCGCGGTTGAAGTGCGGCACAAAGCGCGAAACCGGCTTCGAGCGCACATCGGCAATCGTGGATACGCCAGCGCCTTCGACGAGCGTGACGAACCGCTCCAGCGCGTGATTGGAGTGGCCGATCGTGAGGATGTGGACATCCGTCATGGGCTTGTCCGCCTGCCGCTTTCCGGCAACATAGAACTGTCTTCGAACGGATGCCGCATGCGTGCCCTTGTTTTGGTGCTGTCCGCGCTTGTCATTGCCGCTTGCGCACTGTTTCCATCGCGGCAGAACGCGCAAGTCTGCACCGACGACTACGCGACCGTCGACACCTGGTACGGCACGATCCTCGACATCGTTCCCGCGCCCGAGCCGTTCTCTTCCGCCGACATGCTGCTCAAGGGCCCCGAGAACTGCACGCCCATGTGGATGCAGGTGCTGAAGTCCGATGCTGTGCAATGCCGCCTCGGTGACAATGTCGAGGCGCGGGGCATCATCGTCTCCGACCCTGAGAACGGCGCCTGGAACATCAATCCCGAGCGCAACACCTACATGCTCTTGGGGCAGGATTTCTCCTGCACACGCTGACTTGGCGCGAAGTGTAAGGGCTCCTTTTACGCGCTGGTAACGCTGCAACGCGAGTTTTCCGTTCATCCCGATCACATTTGACCCCGGCACCTTGTGACGGAACCGGAAGCTGAGGGACAATCGCCTTCTGTCGAGGGGACGCGCCGATGCGAACCAGTTCGCTGATCCTTGTTGTTGCGCTCGCCACGCTGTTGTCGGGCTGCGTCGTCGTCCGCACGACCGCTGCTGTGACCGGCGCGGTCGTGTCGACCACCGCGGTGGTGGCGGGCGCGGCCGTCAAAGGCACCGCGCGTGCGGTGAGCAGCATCGGCGAAGACGACGACGAAGAGCCGGACGAGCAGAACTAGCTCAGAACTTGTCCTTGCGGCGACGGGTCTCGGCGAAGACCTCGACATTCGTTCCGCCTTCGAGCCCGAGCGTGTGCCGTATCTCCGCTGACTGCGCGCGCAGGAACGGATTGGTTTTTTTCTCGAGGCCCATGGTCGTCGGGATCGTGGGAAGGCCCTGGGCGCGGTTCGCGCGCACGTCCTCCATGCGGACCTGAAGGTCGGCATTGTCCGGCTCGACAGTGAGCGCGAACCGGCCGTTGGCCTCGGTGTATTCGTGACCGCAATAGATGCGCACGTCGTCTGGGAGCCGCATCAGCTTCGAGAGACTGGACCACATCATGTCGGGCGTCCCCTCGAACAGCCGGCCGCAGCCCATCGCGAACAACGTGTCGCCGGTGAACACCGCTTTGTCGGCCTCGAACCAGAACGCGATGTGTTGCGACGTGTGGGCCGGGATCTCCAGCACGCGTGCGACATGGCTGCCGAGGCTGAACGTGTCGCCTTCGTTCAAGCCGATGTCGATCCCCGGAATCCGCGCGGCGTCCTTGGCGGCGCCGACGACCTGCACGCCGAACGCCTGCTTCAGCGCGAGATTGCCGCCGACATGATCCATGTGGTGATGCGTGCTCAAGATGTGGGTGAGCTTGAGCCCCCTCGCTTCGAGGGCGCGCTTGACCGGCTCGGCTTCCGAGGCGTCAACAACGCCGCACACGCCCTCCGAGCGGTCGTAGACGAGATAGGCGTAATTGTCCCTGAGACAGGGAACGAGTTCGACTTCGAGCTTGGCCATGGGTCCATCATTGAATCAAACGGCGCGCCGGTCCACAGGGAATCGAGCAGTTCCTTGAATTCTGCGGCCATCCCGATGCTGTGACCGTAAGAGCGTTTTCAGGCGTCGCGAAACCCTCTATGCATTCGCCATGCCGCTCGATTCGCCAGAACTTGAGGCATTCTACGAGAGCCGTATGGGCCAGGTTGCGCGGCGGCTGATCTCGCGGCGGCTGCGCCAACAGTGGCCCGACCTCTCCGGGCAACGGCTTCTCGGCTTCGGTTACGCCACGCCATATCTGCGCTCGTTTGCGGAAGCCGAGCGCTCGCTCGCCGCCATGCCGGAGGCGCAAGGTGCGATTCCCTGGGGCGCGACGGGCCGCGTGCAGACCGCATTGATCCAAGAGCATGCGCTGCCGTTTCCCGATGCGGCGTTCGATTGCCTCCTGGTCGTGCATGGACTTGAAGCCGTCGAAGCGCTGCGTCCGACGTTGCGCGAATTGTGGCGCGTGCTCACCTCTGCCGGTCGATTGATCATCGTCGCTCCCAATCGTGCGAGTCTGTGGGCTCAGCTCGAGACGTCGCCATTCGGTCACGGCCAGCCTTACACGCGCGGTCAGCTCGAGCGGCTGCTGACCCAATCGCTCTTCCAACCCGAGTCGTGGGAGTCGGCGCTCTTCATGCCGCCGTTCGGCGGGCGCCGCTCGATACGCACCGGCAATGCGTGGGAGCGTGTCGGTCACAGACTGTGGCCGCGTCTCGCCGGCGTTCACATCGTGCAGGCGTCGAAATCGATGTACGTGCCCGCACCCGTGAAGGAATCGCGCCAGCGCGTGCTCGCGCCCGCGGTCGCGGGATCGCGCTCGCGCGCCGACATTCCCGAGCACGCGCTAGACAAACCGCAAGATTGACCCGAATTCACTGTCGCGACAGAGGAGCGACAGGTTAGGGGCGCATAGTCCTGAGTGAACGCCGTGATACGGCGCGCCACTCACAAGGAGTACATCATGCGTCCCACCAAACTCGCCCTTTCGGCGCTCGCGATTGCCTTCGCGCTTGGCGGTACCGCCTATGCCGCGGACACCGCGACGCCTGCAAAGCCGGCCGCGAGTTCGACTGTGCAGACGGCTCAGGCGAAACCCGCCGCGCCGGCGAAGCATCGTATTTTCCATCGCAGGGCCGCCAAGAAGGCACCGGCGAAAGCGTCAACATCGACATCCACGCAAAACACGAGTTCCGGCGCCCATTGAGCCGGCTGAGCGGGCTTCGCGGTTCCGTCCCTCCCCGGCACCCCCGCGAAGCCCGCTAATTTTTCGCCAGCAGAAATATGGCGCCCTGTGCGAACAGGTTCGGGCCCCACGCGGTGGGTGTCATCGTCTCGGTGCGCTGGCCCTCACGCAGCGCCCACGCCTTTTCGATATGCGCGCCGACCTCGCTCGTGAGCGAGAGAAAATCGGCGATCGTGCAGAGATGGATGTTCGGCGTGTCGTGCCAGGCATGGCCCAGCGCTTTCGTCACCGGCATACGCCCTTTGGTTGCGAGCGATAACCGCACCCGCCAATGGCCGAAATTCGGGAACGAGACGATTGTGCGCTTGCCGATGCGCAACAGCTCTTCGAGCACGAAGCGCGGGCGACGCGTCGTCTGGATCGTCTGCGACAGGATGACGATATCGAACACGCCCGATGGATATTCGCTCAAATCGGTGTCGGCGTCGCCCTGAACGACCGAGAGACCGCGCGCCACGCACTGATTGACGTTCTGCTGCGAAAGCTCGAGCCCCCGGCCATCGACGCCCTTCGCGCGCACCAGATATTCCAACAGCGCGCCGTCGCCACAGCCGATATCGAGCACGCGCGTCGACGGCGGGATCATCTCGGCGATGTGGGCGAGATCGGGGCGCAGGGCGATCGCAGGCCCAGCCTTCGGGATCGCGTTCATTTCACGCCCTTGGCGTAGGCGGCCGCGTTCAGGAATCCGCGGATCGTATCGAACAGTTCGGGCTCCTCCAGGAGGAACGCGTCGTGACCGCGATCGCTCGCGATCTCGACAAAGCTGACATTGGCGCCCGCCGCGTTCAGCGCGTGCGCGATGCGCTTGTTCTCGACCGTCGGGAACAGCCAGTCGCTGGTGAACGAGACGAGGCAGAACCGCGTCTTCGAACCGCGGAAGGCCTCGGCGAGCACGCCGCCGTAATCGGCCGCGAGATCGAAATAGTCCATCGCGCGCGTGATGTAGAGGTAGGAATTGGCGTCGAAGCGGTCGACGAACGTCATGCCCTGATGGCGCAGATAGGATTCGATCTGGAAGTCGGCATCGAATCCGAATGAGAGCACGTCGCGGTTCTGCAGCGTGCGGCCGAATTTGCGCTGGAGCGCGGCTTCGGAGAGGTAGGTGATGTGCGCGGCCATGCGCGCGACCGCCAGTCCCTTCGAGGGCCTGACCTCGTGAAGCTGATAATTGCCGCCGCGCCAATCGGGATCGGCCATGATGGCCTGACGCCCGACCTCGTTGAACGCGATATTCTGCGCCGAGTGGCGTGCCGCCGTTGCGATCGGCATCGCCGAGTAGACCCGCTCCGGGTATGACGCCGCCCATTGCAGCACCTGCATCCCGCCCATCGATCCGCCGAGCACACAGAGAACCTGCTCGATCTCGAGCGCATCCAAGAGCATCGCCTGCGCGCGCACCATGTCGCGGATGGTGACGACGGGGAACTTCAATCCATAGGGCTCGCCTGTCGCCGGATTGGTGTCGCTCGGTCCGGTCGTGCCCATGCAGCCGCCGACCACATTGGCGCAGATGACGAAGAAGCGGTCGGTGTCGATCGGCTTGCCGGGGCCGACGACCGTATCCCACCAGCCGGGCTTCCCCGTGACCGGATGCGTGCTGGCGACGAACTGATCGCCGGAGAGCGCATGTCCGATCAGCACCGCGTTCGAGCGCTCGGCATTCAAGGCGCCGTAGGTCATGTAGGCGGTGGTGAGCGGGCTGAGCTTTTTGCCCGAGTCCAGCACCAGCGGATGGGTCGGCCCAAGGCGCAGCACCTCGCCCAGATTCTCATCCGGCGCTTTTAGTGGGCGCAGAAAGCGCGGGTGGGCGGCCTCGGTCAACTCAACACCTCCAAGCGGGGGCGTGTGCTAAGCCCCATGCTCCCCCCTGTCAACGACAGCGGCAAGTCGCGGGGTCTCGACAGACGCCGGAACCTCGAATACAGCGCCGGTGATTCTGTAGTTATTCGCGAGCCAATAGAGCTTTGCCATCGAGCGTTTCCACCCCGCAAAGCCTATGAACGGAAACGGGAAACGCAACGCGTGCCTAAGCAGAATCCAGGGCCGGCGCTTCACTTGCCCGCGATAGGATTCGCCCACGTCGACGATCTCGCCCTTGAGCATCGTCGCCGCCCGGAAGAGTCCCGCCAAATCATCCGGCCCCGGACGGTACATCGTGTCGATGGGATCGCGATGATGGGGATAGCTGCGCGGCACCGTGACGAAGATCAGCCCCTTAGGACCCACGATCTCGATGCAGCGGCGCGCCAGCATCTCGGGCTCTCGGACATGTTCTAAGAGGTTGCAGCAGAGGATGGCTTTCGGCCCGAAGGCCTTGATCCTCGGCAAGTCGGCGTCGGACAGGATATCAGCCCGGATGTCGATGCCGTCGCCATCCCGGGAATCCAGATGGACCAGCTCGATCCCGCGCTGCCGGAGGGGGCGAAACAGCTGCTTATCGGTCCAGGGTTGGGTGGTTTCCCGAAATTCGCGGGTGCTGCTGCCCACGTTCAGAAGCGGCGAAAGCCGCTCGGGCGCCCATTGGCGCAGCAGTTTCTCCAGCCAGGAGGCCTCGGCTTCAAACATGCTGGGACACTGCGGCAAGGCCAGGGTGCTGGCAAGGAAGCCCGCGCTTTGCTATTGCGCTTGCCCGCCCCCGACACTGGGCGCCTGGGCGGGAGGGCCGGTCCAGCCGGGAAGCGGCGGACTTGGGCCACGAGTTTGGGATTGCACCATTCCATGCAACAGGTTTCCGGCAGCCTCGATGATCTCCGCAGCGAGATCGACAAGATCGACGACGCGCTGCAGGATCTGCTGGCCCGGCGGGTGTCGCTGAGCCGCGCGATCGCCGGCGCGAAGCTCGCCGAATCTTCCGCCGTTACGCTGAGTTCCGCCATGCGCCCGGGGCGTGAGGCGCTCATCATGCGCCGGTTGCTCGCGCGCCACACGGGCGAGCTCGCGCCGCGACTTGTGATCGGCATCTGGCGCGAGATCATCTCCTCATCGCTCCGCGCTCAGACGAGCTTCCATGGCCATGTCTATGCCGGCGACGGCGAGACGGCCTATGTCGAGATGGCGCGCGCCTATTTCGGCTCGGAGACGCCCATCCGTGCACACGGCAAGCCGTCGCTCGTGATCCACGCCTGCGCGGAGGATCAGAACGCGCTCGGTGTCGTGCCGCTGCCGCTCATCGAAGAGCTCGGTCAGGCCTGGTGGGCGCAGCTCGCGCCCGCAGGAGAAAAAGGACCCCGCATCATTGCCAAATTGCCCATCGTCACCGAGAACGACGACGCCCCTTCGGCTTACGTGATCGGCGCCATCGAACAGGAGCCGACGGGCGACGACACGACGCTCCTGCTGCTCGAAGTCCCGCCCGGCAAGAGCCGCACAAGGCTGCAGCCTCTGCTCAAGGAGGTCGGGTTGCCTGCGCGCCTCGCGGCCGCCGGCCGGATCGCGGAGAAGCACATGCCCGACGAGATCCTGCTGGAAGTGAACGGTTTTGT
>Ga0210379_10000728_pt1 | contig 11172 bp, 10 predicted proteins | sample PLMedo_2_FD_155468 | JGI IMG/M metagenome (GOLD analysis project Ga0210379, IMG submission 155468) | Groundwater sediment microbial communities from an aquifer in East River, Colorado, USA - PLM4_32_coex redo | ecosystem: Environmental > Terrestrial > Soil > Riparian zone | place: USA: East... | reverse complement strand
AGTTCGGCGTGAAACCGATCGATCACCGGCCGCGGCGTTTCGGCTGGCGCGAAGATCGCCCACCAGGACAGGCCCGCAAAGCCGGGAAAGCCCTGCTCGGAGAGCAGCGGCGCGTCGGGCAGCACCGATGAGCGGCTGTCGCCGGCCACCGCGATGGCGCGCAGCCTGCCGCCGCGCACGTGGGGGGAAATGATCGCCACGGTGGCCACCGCGAGGTCGATCTGCCCGCCCAGCACATCCTGCAGCATCGGGCCCGCGCCCTTGTAGGGCGCGTGGATGAGCTCGAAGCCGCCGGACTGCTGCAGCAGCGTCATCATCAGGTGCCCGAGCGTGCCGTTGCCCGTCGAGCCGTAGCTGATCTTGCCCGGGGACGCTTTCGCCGCGCGCACCACCTCCTCGAAGCTCTTGTACGGCTTGGCGGCGCTGACCGCGATCGCCTGCGGCGCGGTGCCGACGAGCATCACCGGCGCGAGGTCCTTGAACGTGTCGTAGGGCAAGTTGGGGATGAGCGACGGGTTGACGGCGTGCGTGTCGAACGCAAACAGATAAGTCGTGCCGTCTGGGGGCGACTTGGCGACGTAGGCGGTGGCGATGGATCCCGAGGCGCCGGTGCGGTTCTCCACCGGGTACGCCTGCCCGGTCTGCTCGGTCAGCTTCGCGCCCAGCAGCCGCGCCAGCGCATCCACCGAGCCCCCGGGCGGAAACGGCACCACGAACTTCACCGGCCGTGCCGGGGTCTGCGCGATCGCCGGCGCCGCGCACAGGGCGGCGCACGCCGCGAACACGGCCGCCGCCGTGCGCGCCAGTGCGGAACTGCTCATGCTGGCCTCCGGGAAAAAAACGGCGGGCGCGAAGCGCCCGCCGCGGTTTGACTTGCCCGTCCGCGCTACTTACCCAGGATCTGGCCGAAGCGCTTCCACTGCTGCCCGTCGAAGCGGATCAGCTGCACCGATTCGATCGGCGCGTAATCCCCGGTGTCGGTGTTGATGCGGATGCCCGGCAGCATGGTCTCCGCGCGGTAACCCTTCAACGCCGCGGCCTGCTTCATGACGTTGTCGCGGGTCAGGTTGTTGCCGGCTTGCTTGAGAACCTGGTGCAAGGTCTGCGCCACCGTGTAGCCGTACATGTTGGAGGCGTCTGCGAGGTTGCCGTCCGGGTAGTACTTGCCCATGAAGTCGCGCCAGGCCTTCACCGAGGGATCATCCTTCCACTGCTCGTCGAGCGGATCCTTTAGGTACTGGGTCGAGATCAGGCCGACCGACTTCTCCAGGCCGGCGGGCTTGAGCACCGAGCCGATGGAAGCTGAAACGTTGTTGACGTAGTGCGTCGGCTTCCAGCCGATGTCGTAGGCCTTGCGGATCGCCTGCGCGGCGAATTTCGGCGTGGTGATGTTGAAGAAGGTATCCGCGCCGGAGGCCTGCAGCTGCACGATCTGCGAATCCACCGTGGGATCGGACACCTCGTAGGACACTTCCTTGACGATCATGCCTACCTTGTCGCCGAGGCCGTCCTTCATGCCCTTGAGATAATCCTTACCGTAGTCGTCGTTCTGGTAGAGGATGCCGATCTTCGCCTTCGGGTTGTTCTGCAGGATGTGCTGCGCGTAGATCCTGCCCTCGGTCTGGTAGTTCGGTTGCCAGCCGATGGTCCAGGGAAAGTTCCTCGGGTCGTTCCACTTGGTGGCGCCGGTGGCGACGAACGACTGCGGCACCTTCTTCACGTTCATGTACTTGTGGATCGCCGTATTCGATGGCGTGCCGAGCGTCTGGAACAGCATCAGCACCTGGTCCTGCTCGACCAATTTCCTCGCCATCTCGACGGTCTTCGGCGGGCTGTAGCCGTCGTCGTAGGACATCCACACCACCTTGCGGCCGTTGATTCCGCCCTGGTCGTTGACCATCTTGAAGTAGGCGCCGATGGACTTGCCGATCGTGCCGTAGGCGGAGGCCGGCCCGCTGTACGGGTTGGTGTTGCCGATGCGGATTTCCTTGTCGTTCGCGCCCGGGTCGTACTTCTTCTGCGCAAAGGCGGCCGGGGACGCCAGCGCGACGGCGAGCAGCGCTGCGATCGGTACGAGTTTCATGTGTTCCTCCTCCTCAGGTGGAATGTCACTTATTCTGCGCCTTCCGCTGCAGCCAGGCTACGGCCATGCGCACGGCGCCCGCAATCCCCATCGGCATCAGGTACACGAAACCGATCAGGAATATTCCGAAAATGGCCCACGGGGCGGCCTTCGAGATCTCGTCCGCGACGTTCGGCACGAACTGGATGAACAGCGCGCCGTAGATTGCCCCGGAAATCGAGGCCAGCCCGCCGATCACGATGCCGATCAGGAACACGAGGGACAGGAAGATGTTGAAGCTGTCGGGGGCCACGTACTGGATGGCGATGGCGCCGAGCGCCCCCGCCACGCCGGTGTACATGGCGGACACGCCGAAGGCGAGGGACTTGAAGATCGCGTTGTTGACGCCCATCGCCTCGGTGGCGATGTGGTTGTCGCGGATCGCCACCAGAGCGCGCCCGACGCGGCCGCGCAGCAGGTTCCAGGCGAGCAGGAACATGGCGACGGCGACCGCCAGGGTGAAGTAGTACAGCCACTGGTCCGAGTTGATCGGCAGGCCGAAAGGGGGTTCGGGCTTGGTGATGACGATGCCCTGCACGCCGCCGGTCCATTTTTCCAGGTGGTGGTACTTGAGCAGGCTCGGCAGCGACACGCCGAGCGCGAAGGTCGCGAGCGCGAGGTACAGGCCCTCCAGCCGCAGAGCCGGCAGGCCGAACAGGAAACCCGCCAGCAGGCACACCGCGCCCGCCACCGGCAGCGTCGCCCAGTAGGGCACGCCGTACTTGTCCATCAGGATCGCCGCGCAGTAGGCGCCGATGGCATAGAACGCGCCGTGACCGAGCGAGATCTGCCCGTTGTAGCCCGTGAGCAGGTTGAGACCCAGCAGCGCGATGGCGTACACCAGCACCAGGTTGAACTGGAACACGCGGTAGTCGCTGACCAGGAGCGGCAGCGCGCAGGCCGCGAGCAGCAGTACCGCGATCGGGATCAGCTGGCCGCGGGTCATACGCGCGACACGAACACTTTGCCGAAGAAGCCGGAGGGCCTGACCACCAGCACGCCGATGATCAGCACCAGCGCCACGGCGAGCTTGAGCTCGTTGCCGATGACGAAGGCGCCGAGCACGTTCTCCAGCACGCCGACCGTGAAACCGCCGAGCACCGCGCCGCCGGGATTGTCGACGCCGCCGACCAGCGCGGCGGCAAACGCATACAGCAGGACGCCGCCCATCATGTTCGGGTCCAGATAGACGATCGGCGCCACCATCATGCCGGCCACCCCACCGATCGCCGCGGCGAGGCCCCAGCCCAGCGCCAGCATCCAGCCTACGCGGATGCCCACCAGGCGCGCCGACTCCGGGTTCTGCGCCGCCGCGCGCATCGCAAGGCCGAGCGGCGTGAAGCGGAAGAACGCGTACAGCAGCAGCAGCACCACCAGCGTCACGCCAATGGCGCCCGCTTCATGCGCGGACATGTACTTGCCGAAGATCGGCTCGGCGGGGAAGGGGCTGGGGAAGGTCTTGATGGTGTAGCTGAAGATCCAGCCGGTGACGCTGTTGAGGATCACCAGCAGCGCGATGAACACCACCACCACTGCCAGCACCGGCGCGTTCTCCACCGGGCGGATGATCACGCGCTCGATCACCACGCCGAGGACGAAGGCGAAAATCACGGTGAGAAGGAACGCCGGCCAGTAGGGCACGCCGGCGTTGATCAGGCTCCAGGCGAAATAGGTGGCGAACATGGCGAGTTCGCCCTGCGCGAAGTTCACCAGGTGCGTCGCCTGGTAGATCATGACCAACGCGAGCGCCAGGCTGGCGTAAATGCCGCCGGTGGCGAGTCCCGCGAGCACCTGGTGCAGGAATGCATCCATGGCGGCGGTCCTCAGTAGCCCAGGTAGGAGCGGCGCACGGCGTCGTTGCCTTTGATCTCGTCGGCGGTGCCCGACAGCACGACGCGCCCGGTCTCGATCACGTAGGCGTGGTCGGCCAGCTCGAGCGCCATCGCCGCGTTCTGCTCCACCACCAGCATGCTGACCCCCTCCTTCTGGTTGACGGTGCGCAGAATGCCGAACAGCTCCTTGACGATGAGCGGCGCGAGCCCGAAAGAGGGCTCGTCCAGCAGCATCAGCTTCGGCCTGAGCATCAGCGCGCGCGACACCGCGAGCATCTGCTGCTCGCCGCCGGAGAGCGTGCCGGCCTGCTGCTCGCGGCGCTCCTTGAGGCGCGGGAAGTAGCCGAACACGCGCGCCAGGTCCGCGTCGACATTGTCGCGGTCCTTGCGCACGTAGGCCCCGAGGCGCAGGTTCTCTTCGGTGCTCAGGTTGACGAAGGTGCCGCGGCCGTCAGGCACGTGGGCGATGCCCAGGCGCACGATGTCCTCGGTGGCCTTGGCGTCGATGCGCGCGCCGGCGAAGCGCACCTCGCCCTGGGTCTTCACCATGCCGCACAGCGCACGCAGCGTGGTGGTCTTGCCCGCGCCGTTGGCGCCGAGCAGCGTGGTGATCGTGCCCTCCTGCATGGAGAAGCTGATGCCGTGCAGCACGCGCGTCAGGCCGTAGGCGGCGTGCAGCTTGGCGACTTCGAGCAGCGCGGCCATCAGGCGGTTCCCAGGTAGGCCTGGATCACTTCGGGGTGCTTTTGCACTTCCGCGGGTGTTCCTTCCGCGATCTTCCTGCCGAAGTTGAGCGCCACCACGCGGTTGGAAATGCTCATCACCAGGCTCATGTGGTGCTCGACCAGCAGCACCGTGAGGCCGAGCCGGTCGCGGATGTCCCGGATCAGCACGCCGAGCTCGCCCACTTCCTCGTGGTTCAGGCCGCTCGCCGGCTCGTCCAGCAGCAGGAGCTTCGGCTCGCTCGCCAGCGCGCGCGCGAGCTCAACCCGCTTCTGCGTGCCGAAAGGCAGATCCGCGACGCGTGCGCCGGCCACGGCATCCAAGCCGAGGAAACGGACGAGGGATTTCGCCTTCTCCAGCGTGGCGCGTTCCTCATGCGTGACGCCCGGCAGGCGCAGCGCATTGACGAAGAAGCCGCTCTGCGTGCGGCAATGGTGCCCGACCATGATGTTGTCGAGCACCGTCATGGTCCTGAACAGGGCGAGGTTCTGGAAGGTGCGGCCGATGCCGAGCGCGGCGATGCCGTGCCTGGGCACCTGGAGGAGGGAGGTGCCGTTGAACAGGATGTCGCCGCTGCCGCATTCGTAGAGGCGCGACAGGCAGTTGAACAGCGTGGTCTTGCCGGCGCCGTTGGGGCCGATCAGGCCTACGATGCGGCCGGCCTCGACGTCGAAGGAAACGCCGTCGAGCGCGACGATGCCGCCGAAGCGCACGCCGACGCCGTCTACGCGCAACAACGCCGCTGGTGCAACCGGTTCGATCGCTCCTCCTCCAAAGGATCCGCGCCGCAGCGCCGCGCGGGCGCTATTGCTAATTGTGTCGGATTGTCGGACGATATCTTCGAAACAGTCAAGAAAAGAGATGACTGAACTCGCCGAGAAGTTCCGGCGGATCCATTCCACCCCAGCCTACCAACTGGTGGCGGAAGCCATCGAGAAGAAGATTCTCTCCGGGGGGATCCGCCCGGGCGAGCCGATCGGCACCGAGGCCGAGCTGGTGAAGCAGTTCGGCGTCAACCGCTCCACGGTGCGCGAGGGCATCCGGCTGCTGGAGCACGACGGCATCATCCAGAGGCAATCCAACCGGCGCCTGGCGGTCAGCCTGCCGCACTATGAGCGGCTGGCCAGCCGCACCACGCGCGCCATGGTGCTGCACGAAGTGACCTTCCGCGAACTCTACGAGGCGGCGATGGCGCTGCAGATGGCGACCATCGAGGGCGCCGCGCGGCGCGCGACGCCCGCCATGGTCGCGGCGCTGGCGGAGAACATCGAGCGCACGGCGCAAGTGCTGGGCGACCCGGCCGCAGTGGCCAAACTCGACTCGGAATTCCACTCCCTGATTGGCAAGGCTTCGGGCAACCGCGTCCTGCAGCTCGCGCGCGAGCCCTCGGACCTGCTGGTCTATCCGACGACCAAGCTGATCCTGAGCAAGGTGAAGGAAGGCGCGCCGCGGCTGCTGGAAGCGCACCGCATGCTGCTGGACGCGATCCGCCGCGGCGACGTGGAGGCGGGGCGCTTGTGGGCGCGCCGCCACCTGAACGACTGGCGCAAGGGCTTCGAGCGCTCGGGCAACGACCTCGATCAGCCCATCGACAGCATCTACCTGCGGGAAAGCCTCACTTCTTCATCCTGACCTTGCGGTCGAGGATTGCCTGGAGGTGTCCGCCGTGTCCTACGATTTCATCATCATCGGCGCCGGCCACAATGGCCTCGCCTGCGCCGCGTATCTCGCGAAGGCAGGCGCCAAAGTCCTGGTCCTGGAGCGCAGCACGCGTGTCGGAGGCGGGTGCCACACCGCGGAGGCCACCCTGCCGGGCTTCAAGCACAACATCTGCTCGATGGTCCACACGAACATCCCGCTCAGCCCCGTGTATCGCGACCTCGAGCTCGAGCGAAACGGCGTGCGTTACGTCTACCCCGACCACCTGCGAGGCACGATCTTCCCGGACGGCAAGTGCCTCGTGATGTACCGCGATCCCGCGCAGATGGCCGCCGAGATCGCCAGGTTCTCCGCGCGGGACGCGAAGACCTTCACGCAGTTGGTAGAGGACTATGGTGAATTCATCGACTCGACCTACCTGCCGCTCATGTACTCGCCGCCGCTGCCGCCTTCGTTGCAGACGGCCGAGCTGGAGAAGTCGCAAGAGGGCCGCGCGCTCATGCAGTGGCAGGCGAGCACGCCGGTGCAGCTGCTCGACGAGCTCTTCGAAAGCGAGCAAGTCAAGGTTCACTTCCTCGCGCGCATGACGGTGCTCGGTTTCCCGCCGGATGCCTTCGGGCAGGGCTGGATCTGCCTCTTCCGGATACTCAAGGCCGAGGCGCCGATCTGCGTCGGAGGCTCGCAGCAGTTGGCGGAGGGCCTGCGGCGCGTCGTGGAGGGCGTCGGCGGCGTGGTGAAGACCGGCGTGGGCGTGAAGCGCATCCTCCTACGCAGCAACAGGGCGTTCGGCGTGGAGCTGAGCGACGGCACGCGGCTTGAGGCCGCGAAGGCGGTGATCACCAACGTCGAGCCGAAGAAGAGCTTCCTTCAGATGGTCGGGGAGGAGCACCTGCCGCCCGCCTTCGCGACCCGGGTCAGGAACTACCATTCGCGCGGGCGCTCGCTCTTTTGCCTGCACCTCGCAGTGTCGGAGCCGCCCCAATATCGGGCCGGCGCCGACAACCCGCATGTGAACCGGGCTTTCAGCCAGGAAATGTTCTGCGGCACCGTCGCCGACCAGGTCCAGGCCTACCAGGAAATCGCGGCCGGCAGGCCGCCCCGAAGGGAGATGCTGCAGATCACGCTGCCGACGCTCTTCGATCCGTCGCAGGCGCCGCCGGGCAAGCACACCGTCCTGGTATGGCAGTACGCACCGTACGAGCTGGCGCAGGAAGGGCCGCAGGGATGGAAGAAAGTGCGCGACGAATATGCCGCGCATTGCCTGGAGCTATGGCGGTCCTACGCGCCGAACATGACCAAGGACCAGATCCTCGCCATGACGATCCAGGATCCTACCGACACCGTGCAGCACAACGACAACATGGTGAATGGCGTCGATGTGGTCGGAGACATGACGCCCGACCAGATGGGCTATTTCAGGCCCTTTGCCGGCTGGTCAAGCTACCGCAGCCCCGTGGAAGGTCTCTACATGTGCGGAGGCTACTGCCACCCGGGCGGCGGCGTGCATGCGGGGGCGGGGCACAACGCGGCCGGCGTGATCGCGGAGGACTTCAAGCTCAAGAAATGGTGGCAGTGAATGCCGCAACGCGAGACGCGGTTCACCGTGAACGCCCAGCCGTTGGCGCTGTGGAAGTTCATCCGCGACATCGAGTCGTTGTGTACCTGCATCCCCGGCGTCGAGAAGATCGTATTGCTGGACGAGCGCACCGCCGACCTGACGGTGAAGGAGAAGGTCGGCGTCATCCCGATGGTCCTCACGCTCAGGGCAAGCATCGATTCGGAGGATCCGCCGCGCCGGCTTCACGCCACCGCCAGGGCAGAGCATCTCACCATGACCATCGAAGTCAGCCTGGAGAAGACGGCCGACGGCACCGAGCTGCGCGGCCTCTTCGACGTGACGGGAACGGGACAACTCAAGCCGATCGTGGACCGGCTCTTCGAGAAGCGGGCGACCGAGCGAACCGCCCAGTTCGCCGACAGTCTTGGGAAACGCTTCGGTGCGGTCTCACCGGCAAGCGCTCCGGTGCAAGCGCCCGCAGGATGGCCAAGCCGGTTCTGGCGACGCCTGCTGGAGTGGTTCACACCCCGGCGGAACTAACGCCTCATTTCGTCATCTTGACCGAGCGGTCGAGGAAATCGTTGGTGTAGACGGCCTTCACGTCGAAGGGCTTGTCGATGCCGACGTAGTCGCGCACCAGCTCGTAGTCGGCCTTCATGCGGGCGTCGTCGTGGATGCCGAGCGCGACGGATCTCGAGGACTTGTCGCTCATCAGGACTTCCACCAGGCTCCAGTTGGTCATCTCGTTGTCGAACTTGAGCGCGCCGTTGGCGTCCACCAGCGCCTGCACGCAGGGCCCGGGACTGGCCACGCAGGCGGCGAAGGCGCGCTGCGTCACCTTGACGAACTTGCCGATCGCCGGCTTGTTCTTCGCCAGGAAAGCGGCGTTCACCACCACCGAGTTGCCGTAGGGGTTGAGGCCCACGTCGCGCCAGGCGACGAAGCCCATGTCGTCGCCCAGTTCGCGCTGGAAGATGTGGTGGATGTTGTAGAACGAGGTGGTGACGTCGATCGACTTGGCCTTCAGCGCCGAGAGCTTGGCGTTGGCGTCCACGTTCACCCAGATCACCGATTTCGGATCGACGCCGTTGGCCTTGGCGAGCGCCGGCCACATCGGGCGCGCGCCGTCGGCCGCCGGGTTGCCGATCTTCTTGCCGGCGAAATCCTTGATGCCCTTGATGCCCGAGCTCTTCAGCCAGTACAGCCCCTGCGGCGAATTGGCGTAGACGTTGAACACGCCGACCGTGTCGGCGCCCTTGCCCTTGGCGATGAGCACGTTGCCCATGTCGGCGAGGCCGATCGGATTGGCGCCGGCGCCGACCTTCTGCACGGCAAGCATCGAACCCTTGCCCGGCTCGAGGTTCACATCGAGCCCTTCCTTGGCGTACCAGCCCTGCGCCTTGGCGTAGTAGTACGGCGCGTGGTCGCCCCCCGGCACCCAGTTGAGGATGAAATCGAGCTTGGTCTGGGCCGCGGCGGGCGTGGCCAGCGCGGCAGCGAGCGCCGCAACGAGCAGTTTGCGCATGAGAACCTCCTCCAGTCCTGGTGTGGCGATGTTATCGGCGCGATTTCGCAGCGTCAATGGCTGGACGCGGTTAACCGCCCGGTTAAAATTCCCGCATGCCCCTGCACTGGTCGCGGCTGCCCGCCGCCACGCTCGAACTCCTGCGCCGCGGGACGGTGATCCCCGCGCACCCGCTGGCGCTGGACGCGGCGCGCAAGCTCGATGCGCGGCGCCAGCGGGCGCTCACGCGCTACTACCTCGACGCCGGCGCGGGCGGGCTGGCGGTGGGCGTGCACGCGACGCAGTTCGCGATCCGCGAGCACGGGCTGTACGAACCGGTGTTGCGGCTTGCCGCGGAAACGGCGAAAGAGTGGTGCCGGCGGCCCCTGGTCATGATCGCGGGCCTGTCGGGCCGGACGGCGCAGGCGAAGCAGGAAGCCGGCATCGCGCTGGCGCACGGCTATCACGCCGGCATGCTGTCGCTCGCGCCCATGCAGGGCGCGTCGGTCGACGAACTGGTGGCGCATTGTTCCGCCGTGGCGGCGGACATTCCGCTGGTGGGCTTCTACCTGCAGACCGCGGTCGGCGGTATCGCGCTGCCGATGGAATTCTGGCGTCGCTTCGCGCTGATCGACAACGTGATCGCCATCAAGATCGCGCCTTTCAACCGCTACAAGACCCTCGACGTGGCGCGCGGCGTAGTGGCGGCGAACGCCGAAGGCCGCGTCACGCTGTACACCGGCAACGATGACCACATCGTGCTCGATCTCCTGGCGCCGCTCGCGGTGAGGCGCGGGCGGGAGGAGGTGCGGCTGCGCATCCGGGGCGGGCTGCTGGGCCACTGGAGCGTGTGGACGAAAAGCGCGGTCGAGCTGCTGGAGCGGATCCACCGGCAAGAGCGCGTGGATGAGGACCTGCTCGCGCTCGATGCGCGCGTCACCGACTGCAACAGCGCGTTCTTCGACGTCGTCAACGACTTCGCCGGCTGCATTCCCGGCTGCCACGAGGTGCTCAGGCGCCAGGGGCTGCTGCAGGGCATCTGGTGCCTCGATCCGCAGGAGACGCTCTCACCCGGCCAGTCCGCCGAGATCGACCGCGTCTATCGCGAGCACGCCGACCTCGCCGACGACGCCTTCGTGCGGGAGAATCTGACGCGATGGTTGTCTTGAAGACGAGGAATCCATGAACGAGAACCTGCAACGCTATTCGCTCGCGGTGCTGGCGCACGTCGCGCTGCTCCTGGCCTGGTACCTGTTCGTGAAGCTGGGCAATGTGCCGAAGTTCGTCATGCCCTCGCCCGGCGCGACGCTGGACGCACTGCTGCAGCCGAACTACGGCTGGTGGACCAATATCGCCGTCACGGGCACCGAGATATTCGCCGGCTATTTTCTCGCGCTGGTGGTCGGCGTGGGCCTGGCGCTGGTGTTCACCTGGTCGAAGGCGCTGGAATCCTTCTTCATGCCGCTGCTGGTGTCGCTCAACATGATCCCCAAGGTCGCGCTCGGGCCGCTGATCATCGTCTGGTTCAAGTACGGCATTCTCCCCAACAGCATCATGGCGTTCTCCATCTGCGTGTTCCCGATCCTGCTCACCACCGCGCGCGGGCTGCGCGAGACCGAGCCGGAGCTGCTCGACCTGGTGAGGTCCCTCAAGGGTTCGCGCTGGCAGCTGTTCTCCAAGATCCAGTTGCCCGGCGCGCTGCCCTACATCTTCGCCGGCATGAAGGTGGCGGCGATCCTCGCCGTGGCGGGCGCCATCGTCGGCGAGTTCCTCG
>Ga0210379_10000727_pt1 | contig 11184 bp, 7 predicted proteins | sample PLMedo_2_FD_155468 | JGI IMG/M metagenome (GOLD analysis project Ga0210379, IMG submission 155468) | Groundwater sediment microbial communities from an aquifer in East River, Colorado, USA - PLM4_32_coex redo | ecosystem: Environmental > Terrestrial > Soil > Riparian zone | place: USA: East... | reverse complement strand
GCCGAGTCCGTGACCTCCCAGGAGTAGCTCGAGGGATGGTCACCGTGGCGGACGATCTTGCGGAACTCCCGCTCGATGCGCGTCCTGAAGATCTTCTCCGAGGTGCGCGGCTGGAAGGGCGCCCGGTGGGCCACCGGTGCCAACTGCTCCCCCTCGAAGAGATACGTCTCGCTCTCGACCGCGCCGTCGGGACACACGGCCGCCGACGACGTGCTCGAGCAGTAGCGGGGCACACCCCAGCGCGTGTCCACGGCAATCGACGGCACCGAGAGGTCCCAACCGACGCCCAACCAACCGTTCGACTTGCTCGAGTCGTACCGCAGCGCGAGCTGGGGGGTCATGCCGAGCCGGCCCGGCGGCACCTCGATCGGGTACGACAGCCGCGCGTCCCCCTTGACGCTCCCTTCGGGAGGCTCGACGAAGTTGATCCCGCGGCCGGGGTCGGCGGCCTCGAGGTTCTTGATCGAGTTCGGGTTGAACGAGAGCGGAGTGGGATGGTCCGGGACCGTGATCGTGGCGTTGATCATGTCCGTGAAGTGATCGGTCCGGCTGACCACTTTCCTCGACGCCGCGTCGACGGCGACGCGCTCGAGCGCCCGCCACCTTCCCGAGTCCTCGTCGAAGTAGAACGTCCGGACGTCGTCCTCGGTGAGGCCGGGGGGAATGCGCTGCGGGTCGTAGGGCAGCTCGACCTCGACCGGCTTCTTGAACCTCATCCCGTGCGGCTGGAACCGGTAGCCGCGGCGCGGTCCGCGGGTCACGTTCGTCATCCCGGGATCGAGCGCGGCGAGGCGGGCGTCGTCGAGGGGCGTGATGCTGAGGTCCACCGCGGAGTCCACCGAGCCGCTGTCGACGTCGAGGCTCGCCGCATCGTGCGTCATGCGCTTGCGGTGCTGCGGCTCGGCGCGCATCGACCGCGCGGGGAGCAGCCGGCCCTCGAGGGACTCGGGGCCGGGATGGCCGGCGTCGAGCCGGACCTCTCTCACCACGACCCTCCCGTTGGGGAAAACGGCCCGGACCTCGACAGTCCACGGATCCGCATCTGCGTCGTCGAAGAGTCCGAGGTCGTCCTTGGAGACGGTCGCGGAGAACGAGCCGTCGGGATGCTCGACCCGGCGCCCGGCGATCCACACCGCAGCAGCTCCCGAGCCGTTGTCGAACGGGTGAACGTACCCGCGGAGATGCGCCTCGCGGCCGTGAAACCGCCCGTCGACGGGATAGGTCACGCGCACCTGCGGGCTCGCGGAGGCTGGCCCAACCGTCGATCCGACCGGCGTGATCGAGGTGGCGTCCAGGCCGGACACGCGGACCCCCATCGCGGGGCGCCGCTCGGCGATCGCCAGGAAGTTCCACCCGGGCGCGAGATCGGTCGGCGTCGCAGACGCGAGCACGGTTTCCCAAGCGTCGCCGATCAACGCCTCGACGCGGGGCGCAGCGGCACTCTTCCGGGAGCTCAGGATGTCGAGACCGGAGAGCTGCGTGGCCGAATCGAACGTGAGCGTGACGATCCGGTCGGTGGCACCCGACGCCGCGACGGTCACGACCTCGTGCGCCGCGTCGACGGCGTTGCGGCCGTTGTCGACCTCGGCGATGAGCCGGACGTTGCGTACTTCGTAGGGCAGGACCGTGTCGGGCGATGGCGCAAACCGGACGGTGTTGGCGCCGGCGCGAAGCCAGTGAGGATCGATCTCCTCGAGCTGTGGCGTCCAGTCGTCGGTGACGCCCGTGAAGGCGGAGGCCGACGCCGGCCCATCGTTGATCGACCGGCTCACGGACACCCACTCCTGCCATCCTCGCAGCTCGTACGCGAGGAACACTCTTCGGAACCGAGTCGGACTCGTGGAGACCTGGAGCGAGGCCGCCATCTCCGCGTCGGCCACGGCGAGCTCGGCCGGTGAAGCGGCGAGCGGGCGTACGTCCGGATGCGTCTCGAGGGCGTTCGCAAGCAGCGGCTCGCTCGGAGGCACGGGTCCCCACAGCTCGAGCTCGGCGAGCGATCTCCGGGCTCCGGAGCTCCCGGCGACCCAGCGCACCAGGACCCGGCTCGTGTAGACCGGCTGCACGGCGGCCAGCTCGTTCCAGCCGGGCGCCAGTCCCGACAAAGGCACCGCTTGCAGTCCGGGCAGCGGCTGCCACCCCGTGCCCGTGTCGGCGAGGACCGAGATCGCGCCGTCGGCCGCGCCGTAGACCTTGAGGTGCGAGACCCAGACCGCCTGTTCGAGGTCGAGGAAGAGCTCCGCTGTATTGCCGACGGTCGCGGTGGTCGTGGTCTCTCGATCGATCAGCGCGTCGATCGTCGCCGACACGACATGAAGTCGCGTGGGCCGGCCGGGTGGGGCGAAGATCTCTTCGACGGGGTCGGGTTTGATGACCAGCCCGCCCGAGAGGGCCCCCGCGAGGGACCCGACCAGCAACAACACCGCCCCCATCGACACCCAGCGTGTGATCCGATTCATGGTCCGCCCCCGTGCGCAAAAACTTCCGCCAAAACTATACGGAAACTGGCGCCGAGCGGGGTCAGTCGTGAGCGTGTTCCGGGGGCCGGGCGTGGTTTTTTGAAGTTTGGCGAGCGCTGAACCCAGTGCAGAATGTGCGCCGCGCATGGGTCGGTCATTTTCTAGAGGTCGCGTCGTCGCGCTGGCGCTCGTCGCCGCGGTCGTGCTGAGCGTCGCCTCGCCCGGTTACGCCGCGAAGGCCCCGCCGAAGCCGACCCTCCAGCAGCTCTCGAAGCTCATCGAAGAGCAGAAGGCGATGATCGAGGCGCAGCAGGCCGTCATCGCCGAGCAGCAAGCGAAGCTCGGGGAGCAAGAGACGAAGCTCGGCGAGCAGGACGCGGCGATCGAGGAGCAGAAGATCAAGCTCGCCGCGCTCGAGGCGCAGCTCCAGGAGATGACGAAGCGGCTCGACGAGATCGAGCAGCTCCTCCCGGCGGCCGCGCAGCAGAAGGCGCTGGAAGACCGGCTCAAGCGCATCGAGGAGTCGACGGAGAAGGTCCCTGAGCTTCCGCCCAACGTCGTGTCCGCGGGGGATTTCCCCGGCTCGATGCGCATCCCGGGCACCGACTCCGCGGTCAAGCTCGGCGGCCGCATTCGTACCGCCGCGGTGTTCACCCTGGCGCCCCTGGGCTCCGACGACCGCTTCCTGACGAACTCGATCCCCGTCGAACCGACCGACGCCGCGGCGGGCAAGGGACGCCGGACGATCTTCACGGCGAACACGAGCCGCTTCAATTTCGAGATGCGAACGCCCACCGGCGTCGGGCAGCTCCGCACGTTCATCGAAGGAGATTTCATCGGCTCGAACGACTCGGGATCGCGCATCAACTTCCGGCTCCGTCACGCCTACGCCCAGTTCCACGGATTCCTGGTGGGCCAAACCTGGTCGACGTTCTCGGACCCCGCGGCGGATCACCAGTCCATGGACTTCGAAGGGATCAACGGCGAGAACGTCATCCGCCAGGCGCAGATCCGCTACACGCGTCAGGTCCAGGAGAACATCTGGTTCGCCGCGGCACTCGAGACACCCGAGGTCTCGCTGACGGGCGGCCAAGGAGTCAACGTCGCGCCCGACACGGTCGGCCGCGTTTACTGGAAGTTCAAGGAGATCGGCCACCTGCAGGGAGCCATCGTCCTCCGTCAGATCCGGGGCGAGCCGGACCCGCCCCTCACGGGCTCCGAGTCGGAGAGGGCCTGGGGGATGAGCATCAGCGGTGTCGTCCCCTTCCACTACTTCACGCTCATCGACCGGTTCATCTTCCAGCTGAACGCCGGGCGGGGAAACGCACGCTACATCAACGACCTCAACTCGCTCGGGGGCCAGGACGCGGTCTTCGACCCCACGACCGGTCAGCTCCATCCGCTCAAGACGGTCGGGTTCTACCTGGACTACGAGCACCAATGGAAGCAGTGGGAGACGACGCGCAAGATGAAGCTGCGCTCGTCGCTGATCTGGAGCTTCGTCACCGTCGACAATCTCGACTTCCAGCTCCCCTCCGCCTATCACAAGACGAACCGCTATTCCGTGAACGTCGTCTTCTCGCCCCTCCAGCGGATCGACATCGGCGTCGAGTACATCTACGGCACGCGCGTGAACAACGACGGGCACAAGGGCAATGCCGACCAGCTCCAGGCCGTGGGGATCTTCCGGTTCTGATGAGGCCGAACATGAGGCTGGCGGCGACGATCGCGCTGACGCTTCTGATCGCCCCGCGCGTCGCCGCGGAGACGACTGTCACCTGCTCTTCGGCGGCGGGCGAACGGAAGGTGTGCCCCGCAGCGACCCAGGGGGGCGTGACGCTCGTCAAGTCCGACGGGCCGGGCGCTTGCGAGCTGGGGCGAACCTGGGGATTCGACGAGAAGGGTGTCTGGGTGTCGGAGGGTTGCGGGGGCGAGTTCGCCCTCGAGGGGGAAAAGCCGAAGAAGTACGGCCGCTACTCGCCGGAGCGCGGATTCAAGGTCGCCGACACCGAGCACGGCGACCTGAACATCCGCGTCTTCACCTACGTGCGCTACCTGAACCAGAAGGGACTCGACCCGACCTACACGAACGCCTTCGGGGTCACGAGCACGGTGAAGGAGCGACAAGATCTGCAGGTCAACAAGGCGCAGGTCTACTTCTTCGGCTAGATCCTGAACCCGAAGTTCCGCTACCTGCTCTACGTCTGGAGCTCGAACGCGAGTCAGGGGCTCGGGGCCCAGGTCGTCGTCGCCGGGAACCTGAACTACGCCTTCAACAAGCACGTGACGCTCGGTGCCGGTATCGCAGGGCTCCCTGGGACTCGATCCACGAGCGGGAACTTCCCGTACTGGCTGATCGTGGACGGGCGTCAAATCGGCGACGAGTTCTTCCGACCGTCGTACACCACCGGCATCTGGGTCAAGGGCGCGATCGTGGACGGGCTCGACTACGAAGTCATGCTCGGCGACAACCTGAGCCAGCTCGGCGTCGACGCCGGCCAGCTCGACAACGGCCTCAGCACGGTCTCGGGTGTTTTGACGTGGATGCCGACGACCGGCGAGTTCGGCCCGAACGATGGGTTCGGTGATTTCGAGCGGCACGAGAAGCTCGCGACCCGCTTCGGGCCCCATTTCACCCGAAGCGACGAGAACCGCCAGGGCCAGCCCGACACCGAAGCCTTCGAAAACGTGCAGCTGCGCGTGTCGGACGGAAGCGTCATCTTCGCCCCCGATCTCTTTGGACCCGGGATTCAGATCGACGACGCCCGCTACCACATGGCCGCATTCGAGGCGGGATTCAAGTTTCGTGGCTTTGCGGTCGAAGGCGAGTACTTCAGGCGACGGATCGATCACATCCGCGGTGTCGGGGTCGTGGGCCTTCCCTTCGAGGAGCTGAACGACGACGGATTTCAGCTCCAGGCCTCCGCGATGGCCTTGCCCAAGACCCTCCAGGTCTACACCGGCGGCTCGAAGGTGTTCGGCGAGTACGGCCAGCCCTGGGATTCCCACGTCGGCATCAATTGGTTCCCGTGGAAGAACCAGGTCGTCCGCTGGAACGCCGACATCAAGATCGACCGGTCGCCCGTGGGCGCTCTCAGCCTCCCCTACGCGGTCGGCGCGACCGGCGACATCTTCCACACGAACTTCATGGTGTGGTTTTGACGGTTTGCGCGAGGCGCGACAGCGTCGCAGCTCTGGAACTTCGCGTTACGACCCGGCGGCTCCGGGGTAGTATCCGCCCGTATGCCTCCGCCCCATTCCCCCCATTCCCGCCGTTGCTGAGGATCCCTCCCTTGAGCGTCACGACTCGATTGTTCGCTGCGTCGATGATCGTCGCAGCAGCGGCAGGGGTGTCTGCCGTCGCCGCGCCTGAAGCGTCGCCTCCCACCGTGAGCTGCGCGTCGGAGCTCGGAGCCAGGACGGAATGCCCCGCCGACACCTCCGCCGGCGTGGCGCTCGTGAGGTCGACGGGATCCGCGCCCTGTCTGCTCGGGAAGACCTGGGGCTACGACGATCACGGAATCTGGGTGTCCGACGGTTGCAGCGGGGAGTTCTTGACCGGCGCCGCGGTGTCGGAGCGCGTGACGGCGGCCCCGAAGCGTGGGAAATCTCCCGAGTACGTCCCCAACGCCGGCTTCTTGCTCTACGAGGGCGAGAAGGGGCAGATCTACATGCGGCTCCTCAGCTACGTTCGCTATCTGAACCAGAAGGGTCTCGACGCGACGTACACGAACTTCTTCGGCGGCGTTCAGACGATCCAGCAGCGCGAGGACGTGCAGCTCAACAAGTTCTTCCTCCCCTTCTCCGGCTGGTTCCTGACGCCGAAGTTCCGCTATTACCTCTACGTTTGGTCATCCAATCCGTCGCAGGGCGACCCCGCCCAGGTCGTGGGCGCCGGGAACCTGAGCTGGGTTTTCAACCGTTTCGTGACGCTTGGCGGCGGCATCGCGAGCCTTCCGAGCGTGCGGAGCACCGAGGGGCAGTTCCCCTATTGGCTCGGCGTGGACGACCGGTTGATCTCCGACGAATTCTTCCGGGGCTCGTACACCTCGGGGTTTTGGCTCAAGGGCGAGTTCGCGAGCAAGTTCAAGTACATGGCGATGATTGCGAACAACTTGAGCACGCTCGGGGTCAGCGCTTCCCAGCTCGACAACACCTTCAACACGTCGTCGTTCATGCTCCAGTGGCTCCCGACGACGGGAGAATTCGGCCTGTACGGCACGTTCGGGGACTACGACTGGCACGAAAACGTGGCGACGCGCGCGGGGATCCACTACACGCACAGCCGCGAGGACAACCAGAGCCAGCCGGGGACCGACGACATCGAGAACAGCCAGATCCGACTCACCGACGGGAGCGTCATCTTCACCCCGGACCTCTTCGGTCCGGGGACCACGGTCAACAGCGTCACGTACGACATGGCGAGCCTCGACGCGGGGGTCAAGTACAAGGGGTTGTCCGCGGAGGCGGAGTACTACATGCGTTGGCTGAGCGATTTCTCCGGCCCGGGCGCCTCAGTGATCGAAGACATCGACGATCACGGCTTCCAGGTGCAGCTCTCGGGAATGGTCGTGCGCGACGTGCTCCAGGCCTACGTCGGCCACTCGCAGATCCTGGGGGACTTCGGCGACGCCTCGGAATTCCGCGCGGGGATGAACTGGTACGTCGTGAAGCGGCGCGGCCTCCGCCTGAACGGGGAGTGGATCCACCTGAAAGACTGCCCCGTCGGCTACACCGCGGTCCCGTATCCTGTCGGCGGAAACGGCGACGTGTTCCACGTCAACTTCGAGATGAACTTCTGAGCGCGGAGAATTGCGGCATGCGACGTTTCCTGGTCGTCCTCGGCTTCGCCTCGGCCCTCGTCACGCCGGCTTCGGGGTATGAGGTCAATGATTCCCACTTCCACTTGACCAACTATGTCCAGAATGGAACGGAGATTCACGAGTTCCTCAAGATCATGGGGGATAAGGTGGGCCGCGTGGCCCTCTTCGGGATCCCGTTGCAACAGACGTGGGCGTACGGGAACTCCGGCGATTTCGCGCCGACGTACTACCTCCAGTCGGACGCGCCGCTCTACTACTACTCGTTCACCGACGCCTACATCGCCATGGCCTACCGCTCGCTCACCAAGGAGCAGCAGGCTCGGTTCGACCCGATGATCACGGGATTCAACCCCGCCGACATGTACGCCGCCGACCACATCCGCCGCGTGCTGACCACGTTTCCCGGCGTCTTCACCGGGATCGGCGAGTTCACGATCCACAAGGAGTTCGTCTCGTCGAAGGTCGCGGGCGAGACGGCGAGCTTGACCAACCCAGCCCTCGATAAGGTCCTCGACTTCGCCGGCGAGGTCGGGTTGATCGCGCTCCTGCACAGCGACATCGACATGCCGTTCCCAAAGGAAGGGCAAGAGCCCTACCTGGTCGCGCAGCTCCGCGATCTGTTCAAGCGCCACGCCGGCACCACGATCATCTGGGCGCATTGCGGCGTGGGACGGATCGTGCACCCCGTCGCGCACCAGCTCGACATCATCGAGAAGCTCCTGACGGACCCGGCGCTCCGGCACGTCTACGTCGACATCTCTTGGGACGAGGTCGCCAAGTACATCGTCGCCTCTCCCGAGACGATCCAGGCCACCGCCGACGCCATCAACCGCCACCCCGACCGTTTCCTCTTCGGGACCGACGAGGTCGCGCCGTCCGAGCAGGCCAAGTACCTGAAGGTCTTCGACATGTACAAGCCCCTCTTCGCGAAGCTGACGCCCGAAGCGAGCGAGAAGCTGCGCAAGCGGAATTACGAGCGCCTGTTCGACGAGGCCCGGCGCAAGGTGCGGGCTTGGGAGAAGGCCAACGTCAGATGATCGAACGCGAAAAGGAGACTCGAAGATGAGAAAGTTGGGCGGTCTCGCTGCGGCCGTCTTGCTACTGGGGGCGACCGCCGCCGTAGCCCAGGACGCCGCGAAGACGACCAAGATCGACCTGTACGGCTTCGCGATGCTCGACATGGGGTACGACGTCAACCAGAACGACCCCGCCTGGTTCGACGTCATGCGCCCCACCAAGCTGCCGTCGGTCGACAACGAATTCGGCGAGGACGGCCGCTTCTACTCGGGCGTGCGGCAGAGCCGGCTCGGCGTCAAGACCTGGACGCCGACCAAGCTGGGCGAGCTGTACACGGTCTTCGAGTTCGAGCTGTTCGGCACCGGCGTCGATGCGGGGCAGACGACGTTCCGCCTCCGCCATGCCTACGGCGAGCTCGGGAAGATGGGGGCCGGCCAGACGTGGAGCCCGTTCATGGACATCGACGTCTTCCCCAACTCGATCGAGTACTGGGGCCCGAACGCGATGGTCTTCTTCCGGAACGTGCAGGTCCGCTACTACTTCATGAAGGGGGACAACGAATTCGTCGTCGCCCTCGAGCGGCCGGGTGCTTCCGGCGACGGCGGCGTGGCGTCAGACTTCGTCACGACCGAAGGGTTGCAGGGCCGGTTCCCCGCCCCCGACTTGAGTGGGCACTGGCGGATGACCCGTGGATGGGGGCATCTGCAGGTCTCCGGGATCCTGCGCTACATGAAGATCGACGACCCGGACCCAGTGCCGTTCGACCTCTCGGATAGCTTGGTCGGCTGGGGCGCCCACGTGAGCACGAACGTCAAGTTCGGCAAGGACACGCTGCGCGCGTCCGTCGTCTACGGCGAAGGGATCCAGAACTACATGAACGACGCGCCGGTGGACGTGGGCCCGAAGGCGACGGGGGATCCCACGAGGCCGATCGAGGGCGAGGCGCTTCCGCTGTTGGGACTCGTCGCGTTTTACGATCACACCTGGTCAGACAAGTGGACGAGCTCGATCGGGTACTCGTACCTGGACATCGACAACAGCGACCTCCAGGCCCCCGAGGCGTTCGCGAAGGGGCACTACGCGCTCGTCAACGCCCTCTACTACCCCGTCGAAAACGTCATGTTCGGCCCCGAGCTCCAGTGGGGCCGTCGCGAAAACAACACGGACGGCTTCAGCGTCGACGACGTCCGAATCCAGTTTTCGGCCCGGTACAAGTTCGGTCACTCGTGGGGAGGTCAGTGATGAAACCACGCAAGATCCTGCTCTCGATTGCGGTCGCGGCGCTCGCCGCCACCGTCGCCGCCGCGCAGACCCCGGCCCAGATCGACGCGGCGCTCAAGGCCGCCTACGACAAATACAAGACCCTCAAGGAAGGGGCGAACGCCGACTACATCCCCGCGCTCGCCAAGGTCGACTCGAACATCTACGGGATCGCGCTCGTAACGGTCGACGGCAAGGTCTACACCACCGGCGACATCAAGTCCGAGGTCTCGATCCAGTCGATCTCCAAGGTGTTCACGATGGCCCGGGTCATCGAGGAACAGGGGGCGATGGCGATCGAGAGCAACATGGGCGTCGACGCGACGGGCCAAGTCTTCAACTCGATCAACGCCGTCGAGCAATACAAGGGCGCCGAGATGAACGCGATGGTCAACCCCGGAGCGATCACGGCGACGAGCATGGTCTCGGGCGCCAACCGCGACGAGATCTGGAAGAAGATCCTCGCGACGTACTCGGATTTCGCCGGCCGCCCGCTGTCGGTCAACCAGGAGGTCTTCAAGTCCGAGTCCGACACGAATCAGCGGAACCAGGCGATTGCAATGCTCATGTTCGCCTACGGCCACATCAAGAGCGAGCCGCTGCGGGCCTGCGACATCTACACCGAGCAGTGCTCGGTGAACGTCAACGCGAAGGACCTGGCGACGATGGCGGCCACGCTCGCCAACGGCGGGAAGAACCCGGTCACCGGCAAGGTGTGCATGAAGTCCGAGAACGTCCCCGAGGTCCTGGCCGTGATGGCGACGGCGGGGCTCTACGACGACACCGGCAAGTGGCTCTACGCTACCGGCCTTCCGGCTAAGAGCGGGGTCGGCGGCGGGATCCTGGCGGTTTCGCCTGGAAAGTTCGGGATCGCGGTCATCTCGCCGCCCCTCGACAAGGCGGGAAACAGCGTGAAGGCCCAGAAGGCGATCGCGGACATTTCGAATGCGCTGGGCGGAAATCCCTACGCCGCCAAGCCCAAATAGCGAGTTAGACTCGGCCGGGGGTCGCACCCATGAGACGAAAACGCCTGCACGAGTTCCTGGCCGTTTGTTGCGCTGCGCTTCTGGTCGGCGGGGACGGCGCATATCTGGCTCAGGACGCGCCGCCGCCGGCGGCGTCCCCCGCCCCCGCCCCCGCGGCCGAGGCCGCCCCGAAGGTCCCGGCCGATCAACTGGATTCACTCGTCGCGCCGATCGCCCTCTACCCCGACCCGCTGCTCGCGCAGACGCTCGTGGCGTCGACGTATCCCCTCGAAATCGTCCAGCTCCAGCAGTGGCTCGTCAAGAACCCGAAGCTCAAGGACAAGGCGCTCGCCGACGCCGTCGCCAAGCAGCCGTGGGATACGTCGATTCAAACGATGGCGGCGACACCTGAGGTCGTCAAGCGTCTTTCCGACGACATCCAATGGACGACGGATCTCGGAAACGCGTTCCTGGCCCAGCAGAGCGACGTCATGGACGCCGTGCAGCGCATGAGAAAGAAGGCGAAGGACAAGGGCGCACTGGAGTCGAACGAGCAACAGAAGGTCGAGACCACGACGGTCGAGGAGAAGACGGTCATCGTGGTCCAGCCGACGAACCCAGAAGTCATTTACGTGCCGTCGTACAGCCCGACGGTCGTCTACG
>Ga0210379_10000726_pt1 | contig 11210 bp, 8 predicted proteins | sample PLMedo_2_FD_155468 | JGI IMG/M metagenome (GOLD analysis project Ga0210379, IMG submission 155468) | Groundwater sediment microbial communities from an aquifer in East River, Colorado, USA - PLM4_32_coex redo | ecosystem: Environmental > Terrestrial > Soil > Riparian zone | place: USA: East... | reverse complement strand
GGGTGGAGATAGGCGAAGCGGCCGGGGCCGAGCGCGTTCGCGCGCCCGCCGAGTTCGAGCTTGCACTCGCCCGAGATCACGTAGAAGAACGCTTCGACGTCCTGCGGAAGCGCGTGCGCGCACCCGCCGCCCGGAGCGAGATCGAGCAGGTACATCGCGAAGCGCGCGCCCATCGCGGGCGCCGCGAGGACGCGGGCCGCTGTGCCGGTCCACTCCGGGAGCACGCTCTCCGGAATCCCCTGGGGCGGAAGGATCGCGTAGTTGCGCTCCACCACCGCCCGGCTTCCCACCAGTCCCTTCTGTGGCATTCAGGCTCCGATCGCCGAGAGTCGCAACACCGGGCCGGCGCGCTCTAAGGCCGGCGGGCCTGCCGCTGATTCGCATCGCCGCCTCGTTCCGAATACATTCGGGCGCTCGACCCAGGGAGAAGCCCATGGATACCGTCCTCGATCCCCGGAACACGCGCGAAATGCTGCACCGATTGAGCGGGGCTAATCTGCGTTTCGCGGAAGCCTACCCCGGAGACCGCGCCGACCGCCAGCCGGTCCACACCGTCTACGGCGGCGCGCAGCTCTTCTCCGCCGACGTGGCGGCCAAGCTCGGCGCGGCGGCGCTGCGCGCGCTGCAGGAGTACGCGCCCGATCCGGCCACCTTCGCGCGCGCGATCGGGCTCTCCGGACCGGAGTCCCTGGCGAGTGCCGTTCACGCCCGGGTGGCCGAGAAGCTGAAACGCGAGCCGGTCGAGGACTACCGCATCGACTTCGAGGACGGCTACGGCAACCGCCCCGATGCCGAGGAGGACGGGCACGCCGTCGCCGACGCCGAGGAGACGGCGCGCGGCATGAGCGAGCGGTCGCTTCCGCCCTTCATCGGCATCCGCATCAAGCCCCTCAGCGAAGAGCTGCGCGCGCGGTCGCTCCGGACGCTCGACCTGTTCGTGGGAGCGCTGGTGCGCCGCACGCGCGGGGAGCTGCCGTCCAACTTCATCGTCACGCTTCCCAAGATCACGTGCCCGGAGCAGGTGAGGGCGGCGGTCGAGGCCTGCGAGCTGATCGAGCGCGGGCGCAAGCTCGCGCCGGGCTCGCTCAAGATCGAGCTGATGGTCGAGACCCCGCAGTCCATCTTCACGCCCGACGGCGCGCTGGCGCTCCCGCGTTTCGTCGCCGCTGCTCGCGGGCGCTGCCGCGGCGCCCACTTCGGCACCTACGACTACACGGCGGGGATCGGCATCACCGCGATGTACCAGCTCCCGCAGCATCTGGCCTGCGATTTCGCGCGCCACGTCATGCAGGTGTGCCTCGCCGGGACCGGCCTCCTGCTCTCGGACGGAGCGACCACGGTGATGCCGGTGGGCCCGCACCGCGCGGCACCCGGCGGGCCGCCGCTCAGCCCGGCGCAGGCGGAGGAGAACCGCGCCGCCGTCCACCGCGCGTGGCGGATCCACTACGACGACGTGCGCGCTTCGCTCCGAAACGCGTACTTCCAGGGCTGGGACTTGAACCCCGCGCAGCTTCCCACCCGTTATGCAGCGGTGTACGCGTTCTTCCTCGAGTCGCGCGCCGAGGCCGGGGCACGCCTCAAGGCGTTCGTCGACAAGGCGGCGCAGGCGACGCTGGTGGGCTCGACCTTCGACGACGCGGCGACCGGCCAGGGCCTGCTCAACTTCTTCCTGCGCGGGCTCTCCTGCGGCGCGCTCACCGAGGAGGAAGCGCTTGCGGCCGGCCTCTCGCTCGAGGAGCTGCGCGGGCGCTCGTTCGTGAAGATGCTGAACGCGCGCCGCGCGGCGGGACGGTAGCGGCGCGGTGAAGAGGCCGGGAGCCGCGCGGGCGCAACCGTCGCCCGCGGACGCGAAGCACGGGCGTGATGCGGGCGCTCGTGACGCCGAGGCGCGCGCTCCCCGAGCGCGTGATGTGCGCCCCGATGCCGGCGCCGGCGTCGACCCGGCGTCCTTCGAGAAGGTGCGCATGCGCAACGTGCCCGAAGGCTGGACCGCTTCGGTCCCGGTGACGCGCGCCGCGATGCTTCTGTGGCTCGCAGGGGCGATGGCGCTCGCGGCGTGGGGCTTGCGCGCCGCGGCCACAAGAGGGCGCGCCATTTCGGTTTGAGCCGCGCTGGCCGGCGGGAGCGCTTGCAGGCTGCCCGGCGGCATGACGCCCGGGCTTGCGGCGTGCATTGAGGGGGGGCGAAGAACGCGGTTCCGCCCGGCGCGGCGGGGCGGCTCGCCGCGGGGCTCCGGGCGGTCCCTATCTCGCCAGAATGCAGTCGATTCGCGCTTTCCCGGACCCCCCCCGCTCCGTCCGGGGCCCGCCCCCTGTCCGCGCCTCGAATGGCGGCCTTCTTGCCAATCACCCAGGCGCCGTTCTCTGGTCTCCTTCGCCCTCCGCGCCGCAGGCCGCGAGGCGGCGGGGGTCGCATCTCGCTCGATGGCGCCGTTCAGCTTCCGCGACGGCTTCGGACCGCGCTTCACGGATCCACCCACCACTGGAGGACTCATGGCTCGCAAGGTCATCCTCGGAACGCTTCTCATGGGCGCGCTGCTCGCTCCGCTCGCGAACGCCGCCACCACCGGGACGTCGAACGTCACGCTGGCGGCGAGCGCGGTCGCGCTCATCCAGATCACGGACGCGGCGATCACGCTCTCCCCGACCGCCACGGACTACGACAACGACTACGTCGAGGCGACGGGCGCAGCGGGCATCGACGTGGACGTCAAGACGAACTCGACCGGCGGAATGGCCCTGATGGTCCGGTGCGCGGACGCTTCGCCCCAGATCGCGCTCGCCGACATGCTGGTGCGCACGCCGACCGCGGCCGGCGCGGGTGGCAGCACGATCGCGAGCTACACGGCGATCACGGCGGCCAACCAGAACCTGTGGACCACCGGCGCGGTTCAGCACGCGTGGCTCACCGTGACCACGGACGTGCGGGTGCAGAACCTGATCAACTACAACGATACCTCGGGCGGCGGCGCCACGAACTACACGAACACGCTGACCTACACGGTGGTCTCGCAGTAGGGAGCCTCCTTGCCGCGCATTCGACTGATCGCGCTCCTGTGGAGCGTAGCCTTCATGGCGAGGGTCCCCGGCGCTCATGCCGGGATCCTCGCCCAGGTCGTCCCCGTCCGCTACAGCGTGACCGCGTCGCCCGGTGAGCCGGCCGGGCGCGACATCCTGCTGAGCAACCAGGGCAGCCAGCCCGTGATCGTGCGGGTGCGGCTGTCGGACTGGACGCTGAGCGATGACGGCGTGATGAAGCTCCTCCCGCCCGGCACCACCGCGAACACGCTCGACGGAAGGGTCGACTTCGATCCGGCGGAATTCTCCCTCGGGCCCGGCGAGAGCGGTCACGTGCACGTCACCCTCCGGATGCCGGCGGACGGCCCTGCCACGCTGTGGGGCGTGCTCCTGAGCGAGGTCCGTCCCGCCGTCGTCGAGCCTGCGCGCTTCGGACCGCGCGCGATCGCGGAGCTCGGCACCACGTTCTACCTGTCGCGCGTTCCTGCGGACCGGATCCGCCCGGAGGTCACCGGATTGGACGTCCGGCCGGTGGGCGCCGACTCGGTCGCGGTCACGCTCCGCGTCCGGAACGCGGGCGAGCGCCATCTCTACGTATCGGGCGAGATCGCGCTCACCGATTCCAGCCACGCCACGGTCAGGAAGGGCCCCCTCGGCAGCGGCGTCGTGCTGCCCGGCGGGGTCCGCAACTTCACATGGATGTCCGAAGCGGGCTTCGGTCCCGGACGCTACCTGGTCACCGCGACTCTCGACACCGGAGAGCCGGAGCTGACCGTGGGCGAAGCCACGTTCGTGTGGCCGCTGCCGGGAGCCGTGCCCCTGCCCCTGGCGGACAACCCGCCGCGCTAGCGTTTCTTCCGGCGCTCGTCTCCGCGGTCCTCATCACGAGCGCCTGGCCCGGCCCTGCCCGATCGGCTGCTTCCGCGGGCGCGAGCGCGGGCTCGCCGACCGTCGCAGCGTCATCGCCGACCCCGCTCTCACCGGGCGCCGCGGCCTCGCTCCCCGCGGCGCCTCCGCAGCCCGGCGTCATCGCAGCGGCCATGTCCGCGCCCGCGGGCGCCTCCTTCGCGGTCTCGAGCCCTTCGGGCTTCACGCTGCGCCGGGTGCCGAATCCGCGCTACCGGCCGCCGACCCTGGCGGCCCCGGCGCTCGGGATCGGCACGGTGGGGCCGCTGCGCGCGATCGATCACCTGCGCGTCCAGATCGCGCGGCGCGGCGCGGGTGGGGCCGCGCGCTATTCCGAGTGGGAGCTCTTCGCCGGCGAGCAGCGCCGCGATCACGACGCCCTGGAGTTCAGCGCGGCCGGCGAATCGCGATTCGGCCGCGCGGAGTTGCGGGCCGTCGCCCTGCACGCGCGCCTGGGGGAGATCGTCGCCGGCCTCGGCGACGTTCCGCACATCCCGCTCGGGCGGCTCGGCTCGCTCCAGCGGCTGCGCGGCTTGAGCGTTGCCAACCTGTCGCGCTCCGGAATCGCGTGGCGCGGCGTGAGCGGCGTTCCGACGCCGGTACCCGGACTCGTCACGCCGCGCATGGGGCTCGCGGGAGCGATGGTCGAGAATCTCAAGGTGGACGACTCCAGCACGTCGCTCACGCTGTTCGGGTTCGGCCGCGGCCGCGTCTCGCCCGCGATGGCGGCCACACCGGGCGACACGTTGGCGGGCGGAGGAGGCACCGCGACCGTGGACGTGAAGGCGCCCCTGCCGCTCGGCTGGCTCACATTCGCCGTGGGCGCGCAGCTCCACAATCTGGACGGAGCCCCGGGTCTCGCGGCGCAGCAGGGTCTGGGCTGGTCGCTGGGCACGCCGGTGTTCGTGCTCGCGATCAGCGACGAGCGCGCGACCGGCCGCGCGCGGCTGCTGCGCACCGACGGGCTCACGCCCGTCGCGCGGCGCGAGGACCGCTGGAACGCGCAGGCCCGCATGCTGCGCGGGCGGGTGGAGACGCACTTCTCCGGGGTCGTGCGCGAAGGCGGCGATCCCTCGATTGCGGCCCGGACCATGCAGCTCGGCGGGTCGGGAAGCTGGGGCGGATCGAGCTGGTACTCCGGGACCGACGTCTACTTCACGCGCCGCGTGCTGGAAGGCGTGGACGAGCGGCGCCTGAGCTTCTACTCCGGCCGGATCTCGAGCGCCGGCCACGCGCTGCTGCTGCGTTTCGATCGCAGCACCGACGACCTCGGCCGGGACGCCACGCAGGTGGGGGGCGAAGTGGCGGTCGCGCTCGCGCGCGGAGCGCGGATCAGCATCGAGCCCCGCTGCGCCTGGGACTCGAAGCAGGCACAGCAGGCGAACGCGGACCTGCGCGTGTCCTGGCCGTTCCAGAGCCTCGCCACGCGGCTCACCGGCTCCATCTCCTTCGGCGCGGAGCGCGGCGACGGCTTCCGTCCCGCGATGCGCGAGGCGGCGCTGGCCATCGCACTCGCCCCGCGCCCGCGCGACCGCGCGGACGTCGAGGTGCGGCGGCGCGACGAGGGGGGTGCTTCGTCGTACGAGACCACCGCCTCCTACGATCTCTCGGCCCAGCGCTACGAGAGCCTGCGCGGCGCGCGGGCGAACCGCGACGAGGGCCTGATCACGGTGCGTGTCGTGCGCAGCGGCGACCGCAACGGCGTGGCCGACGTCCTGGTCCTGCTCGACGGCAAGGAGTCCCGCTTCACGGACGCATCGGGAGTCGCGCACTTCGAGCGGGTGAATCCCGGCGTCCACCTGGTTTCGGTCGAGGAGCGCTCGCTGCCCGCCCTGCACCAGGTGACCTCATCGAGCCGGGTGTTCGTGACGGTCGAGCGCAACCAGGACACCGATCCCGTCACCTTCGAGATCGCGAGACCGATCCGGCGCACGAAGTTCTGAGCCCGGCCGCGCGACCCCGCGCGGATGTTCATCACCGAGTCTCCACAGGGGCGGGTCGTGGTCTCGGGGGCTGCGAGGCGCACTCTTCATACCATGCCCCTTTTCGGCGCTCGCAGAGCCGCGGAGGGCGCGAAACTCGGCGTGTTGCGATTCATTCTCCGCTCTGCGCGGAGAGCGCGCGTCGGCGAGCATCCTGGGCAGGTTGGCGCGCGGCTACAGGATCGGCGGGGAGGTAGCCGCGAACGCTTACGCGAAGTCGTCAAGGGGAACCTTTGCGCCCGCCTGGGAGCCTGGGTCCGTCCAGCCCTGCGCTCAGCTCCCGCGGTAGGTCGTGTATCCGAAGGGCGAGAGGAGGAGCGGCACGTGGTGGTGCCGCGAGGGGTCCGCGATCTCGAACGACACCACGACCTCGGGGTGGAACGCGGCGGTGCCCTGCGCGCGGAAGTACTCGCCGGTCCGGAACGTGAGGCGGTAGAGGCCGGGATCGATCCGGGTGCCCGGCGCGATGAAGTCCCGCACCCGGCCGTCGTCGTCGGTGACGCGATCGCCGAGCGAGGTCCAGCCGCGCTCGCCGCGCTGGATCTCGAGCCGCACGGCAACCGCCCGCGCCGGCAGGCCGCTCTTGAGATCCAGCACGTGCGTGGTGATCCCGCTCATCCGTCGGACTCCAGCAGCTTCGCAAGCCTGAGCCGCGTGATCTTCATCTGCTCCTCGGCCGCGATCCGGACCTCACGCTCGGGCGGATTCGGCATGCGCGCGCGCAGCAGGGCCAGCATCTCGTCCGCGCTCTTCCCGGTGGCGCAGACGATGAAAATATAGCCGAAGCGCTCCTCGTAGGCCCTGTTGCCCTCGGCGAGGGCCCCCAGCGTCGTCTCGCCCGCTGCCGCGGCGCCCCGCTGCTCCTCGCCCGCCCAGGCGGCCGATGACGCGTATTTCGCGCGCAGCGACGCCATGTCGCCGATGCGCGGATGGTGCGCGAACGCTTCGAGCCAGTCCGCGCGCTCGAGCCCGTCGAAGGCGCGCTCCGCCGCTGCGACGAGGGCCGCGCCGTCGCGCCAGGGGCGCGCTGCGCACACGCGCTCGACCCAGCGCCGCGCTCCACAGCAGCGCTCGAGCGCCGCGCGCGCCGCGGCCTCGTCGAGCCGGTTGAGCTGATCGAGCGTCACGTGCGTCGCGCGAGCAGGCGCTCGCGGCGGACCCGCCGCCGGCCCATCATGCGGCCCCACGCTCGGAGAGCCGCCGCGCCAGCTCGCGCGTGAACCGGTAGCCGGTGAAGAGCGCGGCGGGCGTCGTGAACTCCTCCGGCGAATGGCTGATGCCGCCGCGGCTCGGCACGAACACCATGAGCGTGGGCACACCGGCGCGTGCGAACTCCATCGCGTCGTGGCCGGCGCCGCTGGTCATGCGCCGGTGCGGGAGGCTCAGCTCGCCCGCGAGCTTCGTGGCCTCGGCGGCGAGCGCGGGCGAGAGCGGCGTCGGCTCCTCCCCCGACGCGCGCTCGATCTCCACCTCCACGCCACGCCGGGTCGCGATCGCACGGCAACGCCGTCCCAGCTCGAGCCCCATCGCATCGAGCGCGGCGGCGCCGGGGTGCCGGACCTCGAGCCACAGCTCGCACTCGCCCGGCACGACGTTGAAGAGTCCGGGCGCCGGCCGCACGTTCCCCGCGGTCGCGACCGCGGGATGGTCCAGCTCGTGCGCCAGCGACTCGGCCGCGAGGATGATCTCTCCTGCAGCCGCCAGCGCATCGCGGCGCTCCCGCATGGGCGTTGTGCCCGAGTGACGCGCCTCGCCGCGCAGGCGGGCGATCAGCCGGCGATAGCCGGCGATGTGCTCGACGATGCCGATCGCGCCGCCCTCGCGCTCGAGCACCGGACCCTGCTCGATGTGAAGCTCGAGCATGGTCGCGGGCCGGAACGGGGGCCGGAACGGTTCTTCGCCCGCCGCGAGCGGCGCGGCACAACCCGCGGCCCGCGCCTCCTCCAGCGCCGCGCGCCACGAGACGCCGGCGATGTCCACGACCGCGTCCAGCTCAGCCGCCCGCACGTTTCCGAGCACGCTGCGCGCGCCCATCAGGTGCGCGCGGAAGCGGCTCTCCTCCTCCTCGCACGTGACGAATCCCACGACCGGGAGCTTGCCCGCTCCGCGCAGCTCGGCCGCGATCAGCATCCCGCTCACCGCGCCGTAGGCGCCGTCGAAGCGCCCGCCGCGGACGACCGAGTCGAGATGCGAGCCGACGAACAGCACGGGGCGCGCGGGCTCTTCGGGCTTCACCGCCGGATCGTGGAAGAAGAGATTGCCCGCCGCGTCGGCGGTGGCGGCGAGGCCGAGGGAGGCAGCGCGCTCGCGCAGCCAGCGGTGCGCCTCGCGCCACGCCGCGTCGTAGGCGAGCCGCGTGACCCCCGGCCCATCGCCCGTGAAGCGCGCGAGACCGTCCAGCGTCTCGACCAGCGTGTGTTCCGTGACTTCCATGGCAGTCTTCATGGATGCGGAACCCTATTCGATGCGTGGGTCGCGGGGAAGCAGGGGGCGCCCGGGCCGCGCCCCGGTGACCCGGCCGTCGCGACAGACCAACTCGCCCCGCACGTACGTCCGCCGCACGCGCCCCGTGAGCCTGCGGCCCGCGTAGGGCGTGAGCTTGTGACGCTGATGAAGCACCGCGGCGTCCACGGTCCATTCCTCCGCCGGATCCCATGCGACGAGATCGGCGTCGAGCCCCGGCGCGATCGCGCCCTTCGCGCCCTCGAGCCCCGCGAGGCGCGCGGGGCGCTCGCACATCCAGCGCGCGAGGTCGGCGGGCGTGAAGTCACGGGCGCGCGCCTCGGTCCACACCGCTGCGAGCGCGACCTCGAGCGAGGCGATCCCGCCCCAGGCGGCGAAGAAGTCGCCGCTCTCGATGCGCTTCATCTCCGGAGGGCACGGCGAGTGATCGGTGGCGACGAGATCGATCACACCCGCGCGCAGCGCCGACCACAGCGCCTCGCGGTTCTCGCGCTCGCGGATCGGCGGCGCGCACTTGAACGGCGTGGCGCCGTCCGCGATCTCCTCGGCCGCGAAGAAGAGATAGTGCGGGCAGGTCTCGACCGTCACCGCCAGCCTGCGCGCGCGCGCGTTGCGCAGGAGCGGCACGGCATCGGCCGCGGCGAGGTGCACGACATGCACGCGGCAGCCGGTCTCCTCGCAGAGCGCCAGCATCATCGCGATCGCCTCGCGCTCTGCAGCGCTCGGGCGCGCAGCGAGCCACGAGGCATGCGACCGCGGATTCCGCCAGGTCGCGGAGCGCGCAGCGGCCTCGATCGGACCCGGCAGCTCGGCGTGCACCAGCAGCGGCAGGCCGAGCTGCGCGATCCGCGGCATGGCCGCTCGCAAGTCCTGTTCGCTCGCGTGCGGGAACTCGTCCACGCCGGACGGCACGAGAAAACACTTGAACCCGCGCACCCCGGCCGCGGCCAGCCCCGAAAGCTCTCCCGCGTTCCCCGGCACGACGCCGCCCCAGAAGCCGACGTCCACGCTGCACTTGCCGGCGGCCGCCGTGCGCTTGGCCGCGAGCGCAGCCACGGTCGTGGTCGCCGGCACGCTGTTGAGCGGCATGTCCACGATCGTGGTGACGCCGCCCGCTGCCGCTGCGCGGGTCGCGGTCTCGAACCCCTCCCACTCGGCGCGCCCCGGCTCGTTCACGTGGACGTGCGTGTCCACGAGCCCGGGCATGAGAACGAGATCGCCCAGGTCCTCGGCGTCGAGCGCTGCCGCGTCCGCCGGGTGCAGCACGTCCGCGATGCGCCCCTCCCGCACGACGACCGCGGTGTCCTCGATGCCGCGCGGGGTCACCGTGCGGCGCGAGCGGAGTGCGAGCGTGTGAGGTGGCACGCCGCGCAGAATAGCCCAATCGCGACATCGCGACGGTGACGGAAGGCGCCGATGATATATTCCAGCGATGACCCGCGCGCACCGAGCCCCCCGCCGCCGCATCCAGCTCTCCCTGGCGCTCCTCCTTGCCCTCGTGGCGGGCTGCGCGCCCGCATCGCCCCCCGCCGCGCGCACCGCGGCCAGCGAAGCGCGCTACTTCGGCGACGTCACACCGCCCGCGGACGACGTGCTGCGCTTCAACCTCGGGGCCGAGCCCGAGATCTACGATCCGTCGTTCGCGGCGGGGCAGCCGGACGGGCGCGTCTGCCGCATCCTGTTCGAGGGTCTGACCCGGGAGGATCCGCAGACTCTGGCGCCTCGCCCGGGGCAGGCGTACCGCTGGGAGGTGAGCCCGGACGGGCTCACCTACACGTTCCACCTCCGGCCCGGCATCCGGTGGAGCGACGGAACGCCGGTGACGGCGGACGACTTCCGCTGGTCGTGGCTGCGGGTGCTCAAGCCCGAGAACGCGGCGCGCTATTCGGGCCTGCTCGCCCCGATCCGGAACGCCGTCGCCTACAACCAGCGTGAGATCCCCGACTCGAACGCGGTCGGGATCGTGGCGCGCGACGACAGCACGCTGATCGTAACGCTGGGGGAGCCCACCGCGTACTTCCTCTACCTCACGCAGTTCTACACCTACCTGCCGGTGCCGCGGCAGGCGATCGCGCGGCACGGCGACCGCTGGACACGGCCGGGCAACATCGTGTCCAACGGCGCGTTCACGCTGCGCCAGTGGCGGCAGAACAATCGCTTCGAGTTCGCGAAGAATCCCCGCTACTGGGACGCGGCCCACGTCCGGCTCGCGGGGATGGTGGCGTACCCGATCGACGACCTGAACACCTCGACCAACCTGTACAAGGCCGGCGTCATCGACTGGAACCCGAGCGGCTACGTCCCGTCGCAGTTCATCCCCTACATGCGCGACTACCGCGACTTCCGCCACGGCAGCTACCAGGGCGTCTACTACTACTCGATCAACGTCACGCGCCCGCCGCTCGACAACGTGTGGGTGCGCCGCGCGCTCAACCTCGCGGTCGATCGCGACGCGATCGCGAACGACCTGCTGAAGGGGAGCCGCGAGCCGTGGGGCAACATGACGCCCACCGGCTACCCCGGCTACGAGCATCCGCCGGGCTATCGCTACGACCCCGCGAAGGCACGCGAGTGCCTGGCGAAGGCCGGGTATCCGGACGGCAGGGGGTTCCGCAAGATCTCGATCCTCTTCAACACCAGCGAGGATCACCGGCGGATCGCCGAGGCCATCCAGGCGATGTGGAAGAACACGCTCCACATCCAGGTCGAGCTGACCAACCAGGAATGGGGCTCGTTCATGGGTGCGGTGACCGGCCTCCAGTACGACGTGGCGCGGCGCTCGTGGATCGGCGACTACCTCGACCCCAACACCTTCCTCTCGTGCTGGATCACCGGCGACGGC
>Ga0210379_10000724_pt1 | contig 11213 bp, 10 predicted proteins | sample PLMedo_2_FD_155468 | JGI IMG/M metagenome (GOLD analysis project Ga0210379, IMG submission 155468) | Groundwater sediment microbial communities from an aquifer in East River, Colorado, USA - PLM4_32_coex redo | ecosystem: Environmental > Terrestrial > Soil > Riparian zone | place: USA: East... | reverse complement strand
CGGCTGCTGCCCTCGCCGTAGTTGGCGTCGCCGACGATGACCCACTTGACGCCCTTCGCCTTGTAGTCGCGCGCGACCTTGGAAACCATCTCCCCGGAAGCGCCCGTCAGCACGTTCTTCACCTTGCCGGCTTCGCCCGTGTAGGCGTTGATCGCGCCCATGCACATGTTGTCGCTGAACCTGTCGAGGTGCCCGCGGAAGCGCAGCCACGGGCCGGCCGGAGAGATGTGGTCGGTCGTGGTCTTGCCCTTGGCCTTCAGCAGCACCGGCATGTCGAGAAAGTCCTTGCCGCCCCACGCCGGCCACGGCTGCATCAATTGCAGCCGCTGGCTCTTGGGATCGACGCTGAGCTTGATGCGGCTGCCGTCCGCGGGAGGCGCGATGTATTCGGCGTGCCCGCGGTCGAAGTTTTTCGCGGGCACTTCGGGCGCGCGCTTCGGCGGATTCAGCTTGAACGGCCGGCCGTCCGCGCCGGTGAGCGTATCGGCGAGCGGGTTGAATGACAGCCTGCCGGCAAGCGCCATCGCGGTCACGATCTCGGGGCTCGCGATGAAATTCATGGTCGTTGCCTGCCCGTCGTTGCGCGCCGGGAAGTTGCGGTTGTACGAGGTGACGATGGTGTTCGGCACCGCAGCCACCTCCTTGGCCCGGCGCCATTGGCCGATGCACGGACCGCAGGCGTTCGCGAGCACGGCGCCGTTGATGTCTTTCAAAGACTGCATCTGGCCGTCGCGCTCGATGGTGGCGCGGACCTGCTCCGATCCGGGCGTCACCAGGAACGGCACGGCGGACTTCACGCCATGCGCCTTCGCCTGCTCGGCGACGTCCGCCGAGCGGCTCATGTCCTCGTAGCTTGAATTGGTGCAACTCCCGATGAGCGCGCTCGAGATCCGGTCGATGAACCTGTTGCCGGCATCGCTCACCTCGGCAGCGAGCTTCGAGATCGGGCGCGCGCGATCCGGGGAGTGCGGGCCGACGACGTGGGGTTCGAGCGTCGAGAGGTCGAGCCGCACCACGCGGTCGTAGTATTTCTCGGGGCTGGCTTCGACATCCGGGTCCGGCTGGAGCAGGTCCATGTTCTTTTCCATCAGCGGCACGAGTCCGCCGCGGCCGGTCGCGCGCAGGTACATCGCCATGTGCTCGTCGGCGGGGAACATCGAAGTCGTCGCGCCGAGCTCCGCGCCCATGTTGGTGATCGTGGCTTTGCCGGTCGCGCTGATGGTGCGCGCGCCGGGGCCGATGTATTCGACAATCGCGTTGGTGCCGCCCGACACCGTGAGCGCCCCCGCGACGTAGAGGATCACGTCCTTGGGCGCCGTCCAGCCGCTCATCTTTCCGGTCAGATACACGGCGATGTGCTTCGGGTACAGCACTTCCCACGGCAGCCCGGCGATGGTTTCCACCGCGTCCGCGCCGCCGACGCCGACGGCGCATGCGCCGAGCCCGCCGGCGTTGGGCGTGTGCGAGTCGGTGCCGATGATGAGCGTGCCGGGAAAGGCGTAGTTTTCCAGCACGACCTGGTGGATGATGCCCGCGCCCGGCCCCCAGAAGCCCGCGCCGTAGCGGGCGGCCGCCGAGCGCAGAAAGTCATAGACCTCGGTGTTCTCCGCGAGGGACTCGCGCAGGTCCTGCCCGCCCTCGACCCGGGCCTGGATCAGGTGGTCGCAATGCACCGTGGTCGGTACCGCGACGTGGTCGCGCCGGGTCTGCATGAATTGCAGCAGGCCGGTCTGCCCGAGCACGTCCTGGAACACCACCCGGTCGGGACGCAGGAACAGGTAGCTCTTGCCGGGCTGCATATCCTGGCGTTCCGGGTCGTCGAGGTGCCCCAGCAGCACCTTGTCGGCCAGGGTCAGCGGCTTGCCGAGGCGGCGGCGCACCACCTTGAGGTTCTTCGCCATGGTCGCGTAGACCCTGGCCGCCATTTCGGGAGTCGATTCAATCGTGATCATCTTCCAATTCTCCTAGCCCTTGGATTAGCGCAGAAGCGTAAGCATAACCGATGGACCCGTGTCGGGATAAGGGTGACGGTTACGGATAAATAGGGTTAATGCAGGATTTCCAACAAGCGCAAAGTCTGCGCCGCGAAACTGTTACACGGAGGCCACTTACCGGACCCTCGCACCGCCTTCATTCCGGCTTGATGCCCCCTTCGCGGATGAGCGCCTGGTAGCGCAGATACTCGCTGTGCATGAGCCGCATGAAGCCGTCCGGCGTGTTCTCGAGCGTGGATTCGGCGCCCTGGCGCGCGAACAGCTCGCGCAGGGCGGGCTTGCGCTGGGCGCGCACGACGTCGCCGTGCAGCTGCTCGACGATGCGACGCGGTGTGCCCCTGGGCGCGACGAGGCCCGACCAGCTGTCGAATTGCGCCTCGGGCAGGCCAAGCTCGGAGATCGCCGGAACGTCCGGCAGCGCGGGACTGCGTTGCGGAGTCATCACGGCGAGCGCGCGCAGGCGTCCCTCGCGCAACGGCCCCAGCACCGCCGGCAGCGTGAAGACCGTGTAATGCACCCGCCCGAGCACCATCTCGACGAAAGTATCGGACAGATTCCTGAACGGCACGTGCATCGCATCGACGCCGACCGAGCGCGTGAACACCTCGCCGGCGAGATGCGATGCCGAACCGATGCCGAGAGAAGCATAGTTGAGCTCACCGACGCGCCCGCGCGCGTGTCTGACGAATTCTCGAGCCGTGCGTACCGGCATCGAAGGCGCCACCGCCAGCACGTTGGTGATCGACGCCACGTGCGCGACGCCGACGATGTCGGCGAGAGCGCGATACGGCGGCTGTTCGCGCATGAGCTCGGTGATGATCCGCGTGACGCCGACCATGCCCAGCGTGTAGCCGTCGGCGTTCGCTCTCGACACCAGGGCGTTGCCGATCAGCCCGCCCGCGCCCGAGCGGTTTTCGATGACGACGTGCTGCCGGTAGAACGCGCCCAGCTCCTCGCCAACCGCGCGCGCGAAGAAGTCCGTTGCCGTTCCCGGAGAGTTCGCGACGATGATACGGATCGGCCTGACGGGATAGGCGGCAAGCGCCTCCGACTGCTTCGCGAAGCACGGAGCGGTGCCCGCAACTGCGGCCAGCGCGCATAACGTGAGCCGCAGGGCGCCGGTCGCCATGAACCGCAGGAAGCGGGCCGCAATCATGCTCCACCCCAAGACCAATCGAGTCTGACCCTATTGATCGCCATTGATCGTTTACTTAGTCTATACGCAAGTTGACCGCCCGCGCGATCCTCTCGTTCTGCTGCATCTCCGCGCGCAGGAACGCATCGAACTCTCCGGCCGGAAGCCCCGCGGCGTTCAGGCCAAGCTTGTCGACCACGCCCTTCACCTCGGGAAGCTGCATCGCACGCAGGATCTCGGTGCTCAGTCGATTGATGATGTCCCTGGGCGTTGCCGCCGGAACGACCGACCCGAACCAGATCGCGGTATCGAATCCCGGGAAACCGGATTCGGCTACGGTGGGCACCGCCTTCATCACCTCCACGCGCTCGAGGGCGGTGACGGCGACCGGCCGCAGCTTGCCCGTGGGCACGTGAGGCACGACCGACAGGACGTTCACCAACAACACGCTCGCGTGGCCGCCGAGGACGGCGATCGTCGCCGCCGCGCCGCCGTTGTACGGCACGTGGATCATGTCGATCTTCGCGAGCGACTTGAACAGCTCGCCCGCGAGATGGTGGCCGGTGCCAGCGCCACTGGTGGCGTAGGTGAGCGCGCCGGGACTGGCGCGCGCACGCGCGATCATTTCCTTGATCGATTTCACCGGCACCGAGGGATGTACGGCGAACACCATGGGCGTCGATGCGATGCGCGCGACGCCCGCGAAGTCCTTCAACGAGTCGTACGGCAGCTTGGTGCGCACGGCCGGGTTGATCGTGAAGCTGTTGGCGATGATCAGCAGCGTATGACCGTCCGCCGGCGCGCGCGCCGCGACTTCGGTGCCAACGACGGTGCCGGCGCCGGGACGGTTTTCCACGATGATGTTCTGGCCCAGCGCCCTCGTGAGCGGCGGCGCCAGCGTGCGCGCCAGGGTATCGGTTCCCGCGCCCGGCGCAAACGGGGCGATGATGCGGATGGGCTTCGCCGGGAACGATTGCGCGCCAACCGGTGGCAGGACCCCAAGCAGTAGTGCCGCGCAAACGCTGCGTAACATGAGAAGAAATGGGGTCTGAGTCACTCTTAGGAGTCGCGAGAATACGGCTAATCGCCGCGAATATTCGCCTGCTTGACCACCTTCGCCCATTGTTCGCGCTCGGACCTCAGGTGCGCCGCGAATTCCTGCGGCGAGCTCGCGATCCCTTCGGTACCGTCGAGTGCCAGCCGCGCCGCCACCTCCGGCCGCTGCACGGCCTTGACGACCTCCCGATGCAGGCGCTCGATCACGGGCCGGGGGGTGCCGCGAGGTGCAAGCATGCCATGCCACTGGGTGACGACGAATCCCGGCACGCCCGACTCGACCATCGTCGGCAGATCGGGCGCCATCTTCGCGCGTGTGGCGCTGGCGATCGCAATCGCCTTGAGCTTCTGGGTCCGGACCTGCGCGTAGACCGAGCCAGCGCTCAGGAAGCTCATCTGCACCCGCCCCGACAGCATATCGGTCAGCCCGGCCCCCACCCCTTTGTACGGGATGTGCACCAGCTGGGTACCGGTGGCAATGCCGAACAGCTCGCCCGCGAGATGCGCCAGCGAGGCATTGCCCGTCGAAGCATAATTGAGCTTGGCCGGGTTCGCCTTCGCATACGCAATCAGCTCTTTCACTGTCTGGACCGGCAGTCCGGGATGCACGGTGAGCATGTACGGCGCCGCAGCGGCCTGGGTGACCGGAGCAAAGTCGCGGTACAGGTCGTAACGCGTCTTGTTGACGATTCCATACACCACCAGGCTGGCACTGAGGAACATCAAGGTGTAACCGTCCGGTGCCGCCTGCGAGCTCACCTCCGCGGCGATGCTCCCGCTGGCACCCGCCCGATTGTCGACGACCACGGCTTGTCCCAGGGCCTCGCTGAGCGGAACGGCCACCTGGCGTGCGACAAAATCCAGGCCCCCGCCCGCGCCCGACGCGACGATCAATCTGACCGGTTTGGTCGGGTATGCCACCGCAGATTGCGCCGCACAGTGCGGCGCCACGGCGACGAGCGCAGCGGCGAGCCCTGCTCCAAGGCCGATCTGTAATCTCTTATCCATTTAGGAGACAGCGGGTCAGGTTCATTCCTTCAGCCTGCGGGAATCTTACACTGACCGCATGCCTATTACCCTGAACCGCGATTCGATCACGTTGCCATCTCCCCCGATCAACCCGCTGCGCAGGTCCCAGCCGGTCCTGAACCGGGGAGCTCAAGACTAGACCAGCAATAATGCCAGCATGCCAAGCGAGATGAAAAATACGCCAAGGTGGACTGCGGCCAGAAACACGTAATGGGTGGATATTCTTTCCTGCCCCGCGCTGACGACAAGGAAAGGCCTGCCGTCCGGCGACAGGCCGAGGAGGTTCACCCCGCCCTGGTTGACGAGACGCCGCTCCTCTTCGCGACGCTTTGCCTCGCGCGCCACGGCAACCTCGCGCAAATCGACCTTCCCGTCACGGTTAGTGTCGTAACGGGCCGCGAATGCCGCCGGGTTCCGCTGCTCCGAAGCTAGCTGGTAGGCGACTTTCATGTCCAAGTAGCTCTCGGCATCCGTGCCCCCTGTCAAGAAAAATCCGACGGCATAAATCGGGTCGCCGACGCGGATGCTCCACTCCTCGCACACCCGCCCGTCTTCATTCCACTGCTGGCACCTATTGCACACCACCTCGGCCTGGCCGGCATTGACCAGGCACTCGCCGGTCTTGTCGCGAAGGAGGAAGGGCACGCCGAGCGATCCTACCTCCGTCTCCTCGTATTCGCCCTGGCTGTTGATTTCCTTCATGACGAACTGGCACCAAATGCAGGGAGCGCCCGTGAGCCGGCCCCTCAGGGAGTGGCCGGGCGCTGCTTCAGCGGTGCCCCGCAATTCAACGTAGCCTTGAGCGGCTGCGGCCACGGTGGAGGTGGGCACGTCCTCGATCGCGCGCTTCCGTTGAAACGCGGCGAGCCAGAAAAGGAAAGAACTGACCACGAAAACCGGCAGCGCCCACTTGAGCGAGCTGACCGGGGGCAATGGGGTGTAGAAAACGACCACACCGAGAATCGACAGCGCCGCCCCATAAAACAAGAAAGCGGTACTGCCGGGCTTGTCCCTCTGCCCCGTGGCCGATCTATGTTTGCGAAGATCCGGCACCGCGGCCGGTTGGCCCGCAGCCTGCGAGGCAGCTTCCGCCAGAAATTTATTGTAGGCAATGCCGCACGATGGACACTGCCAGGCCGGTGCCGTGTCAGCGGGCTTGCGCGCGTAACCGCACTTTGGGCAGACCTTCGGGTTCACTTGGCTGCCGTTCTTAGTTTCGCCTCAAATGCGGCAACCGATCGAAATGAATGCCGGAAATGGTGTCTGACCGCATCAATGTCGCTTTACGCCACCGTTCCGAACAGGGTCCCGACGCCTGCCGTAATCGCCATGGCAAGTGCGCCCCAGAACGTGACGCGCATTGCGCCCGTCCTCACGTTTGCGCCGCCCACGCGCGCAGCCAACCCGCCCAGGATCGCGAGGAACACCAGCGACGTTCCGGAGACGACAAGGATCAAACTCGACTCAGAGACTATGGCAGCCGTCAGCAGCGGCATGGCTGCGCCTACGGCGAAGCTGGCCGCTGATGTAAGCGCAGCCTGAATCGGCCGCGCACTGAGCGTCTCGGAGATACCGAGTTCGTCGCGGGCATGCGCGCCCAGCGCGTCATGGGCCATGAGCTGCTCGGCAACCTGTTTCGCGAGCTCGGGATCGAGGCCGCGGCCGGCGTAGATCGCTGTCAGTTCCCGGCGCTCGCCTGGGTCGTCTGCTTCGAGTTCCGCGCGCTCCAGGTTGAGCGCGGCCTCTTCGGAATCTGCCTGTGAGCGGACCGACACGTACTCACCGGCAGCCATCGACATCGCTCCCGCAACCAGGCCGGCGATCCCCGCGACCATCACGTTGCCATGAGTCGCATCCGCGGCTGCGACACCGAGCACCAGGCTCGCTGTCGAAACGATGCCGTCGTTGGCGCCCAATACCGCCGCGCGTAACCAGCCGATGCGGTCCGTGCGGTGCCATTCGCTGTGGCGTACTGCCATTCTCGTGCAACTCCTCGATGCGGGAACCGGTGGACCCTCGCAACGGGTGGCTACGGGTCAATTCAGGGCGCAAATAGCTTATTGTTTCTCTGCGACCACCCGGCCCTGGGCGTTGACGTATACCCGATAGCGATTCTTGTCCTTGCACCTCGCCAGATAGTCGTTTTCGCCGAGTCGTTTGGCGCTGATCACCTGGCCGCAGGGCAGTGCTAGAAGGGCGATTGTGGACGTCAGATCCTTGGTAAGCTCGTCCGCAGCGACGGCTGTGCCGGCACTCAGCGCCCCGATCACGATTATCGCTGCCAAATTCTTCATGGTCTTGATCATAGCGCCTAACCCCGATTCTGTAATACCAGGCTTTGAAATTTGGCCGGATCCGAAAGGATGCTCCACATCGCCTCGCGCGACGCAAGGATCGCGCTTGCCAGCGAGGAGTCGCGGTCCTGCAGGAGAGAAAGCACCTTGAGCATCAGTAGATCGAACGGTTGCCGCAGCTCGGGGAGGGAGGTTTTGGACTTTCCCTCGTAGTGCGCCCGGAATCGATCCAGCAGGTCATCGACCTGGTTCTTGAGCGTAAGCTTGGTGAAAACCCCGATGGCGTCGGTCTCCCGCAGCCGCTTCTCCAGCGACGTCAGGTCCAGTGGCGGTGGGGCGGGCGGCTTCTCCGCAACGGGGGCCCTACTTTCCATTTTCGGAGCCGAATCCGAGGGAGTGGGAGTCGCGCGTGCCTGGGTCGGAGTCTTGGCGGCAGGGGCGTCGGCCTTGGTGACCGGAACGTCGATCCTGGCGGTCGGCGCGCTAGACCCGTTTGGGCTCTTGCCTGGGGAATCGGCAACGGGCGGCGCTGCCGGAGGAACCGCAGGCTCGACAGCGATGGCCTCACCTTGCGCCGCCTGCGCGTTAGGCGGCTTCACCGCGGCGCCCTCATCCTGCTTGGCAGTTGCCTCAGGCGGTTTCACCGCAACTGCCGCATCCCGCGCGGTGCCGGCCTTGGCCGGCTCGCGCAGGGGCGCGCCCCCTAATCCAGCGCACCCCGCTGTCATGAGGACAATGATGAGTCCGACGATACGCACCGGCGGCATGACCTTCCTGGAACGCGCCTATGGCGAAGATATGGGGTCAGCTCAGATAGTCCTGGGCAGCTTTGCCGGTCCCATTAACGAATGGGGACTGTCCCTATTCCGTTGAGGTTCTCCCGGGACGGGTGAGCCCCCGTTAACCCTCCAACCTATCGGCCAGCTCGACGAAATCCCGCACCTCGATATCCGGCTTGAACGGTGATTCCTCGTACGGCAACCGATAGCGGTTGACGTAGGCGCCGCGGTAGCCGCAGGCCCGCGCCCCCATGATGTCGAAAGCGTGCGCGGCGACCATCATGATCTCGTGCGGCTCCAGGCCCAGCACCATCGCTCCCGTGCGGTACACCGCCGGGTGCGGCTTGAACACCCCCGCCCTTTGCACCGAGATGAGCGCGTCGAATCCGAAGCGCATGCGCTCTTTTTCGAGGTGATCGAGGAAAGGCTGCTCGCCGTTGGACAGAGCGACGAGCTGGTAGCGCTTCCGGAGGCGGCGCAGCCCTTCGGCCACGTCCGCGTACGGCGTCAGCCCCTGCCACGCCTGCATGAGACCGCGCGCGTCCTCCTCCGTGAACGGGACGTTGTTGAGCCGCAGGCAGTACAGGAGCGCTTTCCTGCAGGTCTCAAGATAGCCGCTGTGGCCCAGCATCATGAGGCTGTCCTGGTATTGCTCGATGCGCTGCCGCGCGCGCCACTGGTCATAAAATACCTCGGCGCTCACGGCGGCGCCCTTCTCCTGCAAGAACTGCCGCGTCGGTGGGGTCATGCTGCCGGTCAAATCCAGCACCGTGCCAAAAATATCGAACGCGAGGGTGGTTACGCGGGCGCAGGGGTTGGGGTCCATAGTCTGCCGCCACTCAGCCTGTCTTTACTTCGACTCCAGCTCTTTTCGCTTCCGCTGGTAGTCATCATAGCCATCTCGCTTCGGGCACTCGGTGGACGGGAGTTTCCGGCAGTCCTCCTGGCCGACATTTTGAAGAGTCTCGAACGCGGTCCTTTGCGCCAAGTCGCTGCTGCAACCGGGGAGGAAGAAAATCGCCACCAGGCTCAGGCCGAGAGGGTAAAGCCTTGTAGCGCGCATCGCAGCCATAAAGAGTCGGTCAACTCGCTGAAATATCGGTCTCACTAATGGGGGGTCCGGTCTGTCCCCATTAATGTTACATCTGAAAATAAATATATAAACCGCGACAGACGACGGGCTCTCAAGTCCGAACCCCTGGCCCGTCCTCAGTGCGGAAACCCGGGCTTGCGTCTACGCTGCTGTCACTGCGGCTCGACTCCGATCTTCCTGACGATCTCCGCCTGCCGCGCGACGTCTTTCTTGATGAAGTCCGCAAATTCTTCGGGCGAACTGCCGACCGCGAGCAGGCTGTTGTCCGCGAGGTATTTCTTCGTTTCCGGCAACGCGACGACTTTCACCACTTCGACGTGGATGCGGCGGATGATCGGCTGCGGCGTGCCGGCCGGGAACCAGATGCCGTGGTAGCACGTGAGGTCATAGCCGGTGAGGCCCGATTCATGGAACGTGGGCACGTCGGGTAGATTCGGCTGGCGCCGCGGGCCGCCGATGCCGAGCACGCGCAGGCGCCCGGCCTGGATATACGGAATCGCGAACGTCGTGCTGGCCACCATGGACTCGACGTGACCGCCGAGCACGTCGTTGAACGCCACCGCCGTGCCCTTGTACGGCACGTGCGTGAGCTTGATTCCCGCCATCACGGCAAACAGCGCCGCGCTGACGTGTGGCGGGCTGCCGACACCTGCCGAGGCGTAATTGATCTGTCCCGGCCGCGCCTTGGCAAGCGCGATAAATTCCTTGACCGAGCGCGCCGGCACCGACGGGTGGACGACCAGCAGGTTGCCGTAGGTTACATCGACCATGGAGACCGGCGCGAAGTCGTTCACGGTGTCGTACGGCAGCTTCCTGTAGTACGACGGGTTCGCCGTGTGCGCGCAGTTCGTGATCAGCATCGTGTAGCCGTCCTTCGGCGCCCGCGCGACCACCTCGGTGCCGATCGTGCCGCTCGCGCCCGTGCGGTAATCGAACACGAACGTCTGGCCCAGCGTTTCGGCCATCCGCTGCGTGACGACTCGCGCGGGCACTTCGATCGGGGTGCCCGCGCTGAACGGAATGACCACGCGGACCGGCTTCGACGGATAGGTGTCGGGCTGCGCAAGCACCGCGCCGGACACGACGGCGGCCGCGGCGGCGCAGGCTGAGACGATTCGGCGAATCAACAATTGCATAGGACAGGATGCCCCGTCGAATCCCGGATCACGCCGCCTTGGCGGTGGCGATCCGGCGCAATAGTCCGGTACGCTCGATATCGGCCCGCAGTTCCTGGCGCTCCTTGTCGGTGATCTGCGGCAGGCCCGGGCGCACCGGTCCGCCCGCCATCCCCATCAGCTCGCACCATGCCTTGATGAAGGCGATCGGGATCAGCTTCTGGTTGACCCACTTCGAGCGCAGCCATTTGAACTGAACCTCGCGCAGCGGCTGCATCTGGGCGGCGATCTTCTCGGCCTGGTCGAACTTGCCTTGCAGGCCGAGCTCGGTGTATTCGCGCATCGGCAGCCAGGCCGGCGTCTGGGACAGATACGGTGCCGGCGAGGACTGGAACACTTTCTGCCCGTAATCGCGCATCATCTTGAGCCAGTTGCCTTCGGTGGGCTCGCTCATCACGATCCGGTCGCCGCACAGCTTCTGCACCTTCGCGTAGTGATCGAGCGGCCGCGGGATCTTGACGCCGCAGACGTTCGGGATATCGGCGATGCGCGCGGTCAATTCCGGCGACATTCCCCAACCGGAATATTCCGCGTCGAACATCCACAGGCCGATGTCCACGCGGTCGGCGATGAATTTGAACCACTCGTACATGGTCTGCTCGGATGCCGGCGGATAGTACTGGTTCATCAGGATGACAAAATCGGCCCCGACGTCCTG